>CABDYL010000063.1_pt1 | contig 34271 bp, 32 predicted proteins | sample 3131931 | NCBI WGS metagenome assembly CABDYL01 (sample SAMEA5534337, study PRJEB31848) | metagenome | biome: tundra; feature: field; material: soil | place: USA | collected 2013-05 | depth 0.45 m
CTGGATCGGGAACTCGCCCGCCAGCGCGAGGAGGTGGCCGTCCCCAGAAACCAGGACGGCGTGCTGGTCGGCCGCGAGAGAGATCAGATAGTCGTCCCGGTGATTAGCGCTGCGTATCTAGGCGGCATCGCGGTTGCCTTGAACCGCAACCAGGACCGTTAGCTTGCCGGGGTTCAGGCGGAAAGCGCCTCTCGTTTGCTTGCTAAGACACGCTTCGGGACGATAGCCCGATCGCCCACAGGGCCATGATCCAGACGACCAGTACGACCAGACCGATTGCGATCGTCGTCAGTGGTCGGATCGAGACGCGCAGAGCGGACCGCGTCGCGTAGACGACGCCGACCGCGGAACCCACCGTCGCCGCTACGGCCACGATCAGATACTGACCCCAAAAGTCGACCCCGGGCACCTGAATGGCCAACAGCGGAGCTACGATCAGGTACGGGAGCAGTCCACCGCTGAGCGCGCCGACGATCGCCCCTAGGAGACCGCGCCAGCCAAGCTGGGTAACTCCCAGGATCAGTCCGGTCGCACCGCCAACGACCCCTGCGACCAGTATCTGCAGGAGCGCGTTGTCGGAACCGACGGCGCGCGCACCGTCATCCGCGATTACGAGGAATGGCAAGAGAACCCAACCGAGACCCATTCCAGCCGCGAAACTCGGAATCGGGCCGGGAGATGCGGTGCTGCTAGCCGAACTCATGTTGAGATTCTACATACGGGATCTAGCACCTCGCGGCGTTCTTGTGGCGATAGGTCGATAAACACCCTGGTGGCCTCTCTGTCCATGAGGGCGAGCGTATGGTCGTATGCGTCAAATGTCAAATATGTCAAACGCGACGAGCCCACCTACGTCCGGTTGACGAGCCCGTTGGAAACGTACACGCAGCCGCTTATCTGCCACTGCACTCGTGACGCGTCAATGCGTCGAGTCGCTGACCGAGGAGAGGTAGGCCGTCGGCGTCTGGATCGGGAACTCGCCCGCCAGCGCGAGGAGGTGGCCGTCCCCAGAAACCAGGACGGCGTGCTGGTCGGCCGCGAGAGAGATCAGGTGGTCGTCCCCAGGATCGACGCAGCGTATCGGCGCAGGTCCGTCCGGGTCTCTCGCGAGCAAGGCCGAACGAGACAGCCATGCCACGAACGCCTCGGCGTCGCTCGCAGGTATCAGGCGCCGCAGTTTCGGATACGCCAGAGCGCGACCGAGTTCGGCAAGAAGTGCGGGCGAGACGATCAGCTCGAAGCGCCCTTCCTGCCATGCGAGCAGCAAGCGAGCCGGAGTCCCAGTCCGCGAAAGGAGGGCCGATATGAGAACGTTGACGTCGAGGACCGCGCGCAATCCGCTACGGTCGCGGGCTGCGAGTCTCGTGCTGGGCTTCTACTCCCAGCGCCAATGACGTCTCCTCGGCGAGGTCATTCGTGGCCCAAAGCCGATCCAGCAGATCGAGTCCCAGGTCGCGCCGCAGCGCCTCTTCGATAACCTCGCTGTCGCCCTTGCCGCTGCGCGCCGCCCTCACTTTGACTGCGCGAAGGACGTCGGCATCGACCGTGAGGGTTGTTCGTACTTTTGGCATGCGCGCATCTTAGCATCACCGCATCGAGGTGATCGGTTTGGTCGGGGCTAGAGGAGTCAAACCGACCGTAGCGACCTGAATGTCCCACTGTCGCTCGACTGCGACATCGTGGGTCAAGAACGCTGGAGACGGGCCGGTGCAGCTGGATGAGTGGGAAAGGTCGCCTTCATGGAGGCTCCGCTGCCCGACGACTACTCGGAGCTCGCAGCGGAGTTCGCGCGCCTCGCCTCCGCGCCCTTCGTGGAGCGGACGCTCATGCTGGGCGGCGCGTTCGCATTCCCGGCCGATAACGGGACCGCCGGGGGCCACATGGCGAGCGCTGAACGGAGTCGAGCACTCGAGCCCTGACGGCGCATCCGTGGGCGGCGTCGTGCGCATCCGACTCTCCGGGCTGATGATTGGCTCGTGTACCGCGGCCCGCAGCTCGTCTCCACGGCGTGCGCGTCGGCCCGGCGATCCGCCAGAATGGCGGAGAGGAGGTGCGGGACGTGACGTACTCCATCGTCGCGCGCGACAGGACGACCGGTGACCTCGGCGTCGCGGTTCAGTCCAGGTTCCTGGCCGTCGGATCCGTCGTCCCATGGGCGCGCGCAGGCGTCGGGGCGATCGCAACCCAGTCGTATGCCAACGTCGGGTTCGGCCCCGACGGCCTGGCGCTCCTTGCCGGCGGGGCGACTGCGACGGGCGCGCTCGCGACGCTCGTCGAGGCGGATCGCCTCCGGGAGCAACGCCAGGTCGGCATCGTGGACGCCCACGGAGCGTCGGCCACCCACACCGGACGCTCATGCTTCGCCTGGGCCGGTGGGCGAACCGGCAGCGACTATGCCGCCCAGGGCAACATCCTCGCCGGACCGGCGGTCGTGGACGGGCTGGCAGATACGTTCGAGGCCGGGGGTCTCTCGTTCCCGGAGCTGCTGGTCGCCTGCCTCGGGGCAGCCGATGCCGCGGGCGGCGATCGACGCGGCCGTCAGTCGGCGGCGCTCCTCGTCGTCCGCGAGGGCGGCGGGTACGGCGGTGGCAACGATCGGTGGATCGACCTCCGGGTGGACGACAACGCCGACCCGGTTGCCGAGCTCGCCCGGCTCCTCGATCTCATGCACCTCTACATGGACCGGCCCACGCCGGCCGAGCTCATCGCCCTGGACACTGCGCTTGCCGGCGAGCTCCGCGACCACCTCGGACGCCTTGGATGGGATCCCGCGACCGGCGGCAGCCCGGTCTTCGCCCCGATGTGGCCCGACGAGGCCGAGCCCGAGCAGGAGAGGCCCTCCGTTGGCGATCCGCAGCCCCTGCCGGACGGCTGGGACCCCGCCTGGCAGGACCGCCTCCTGGCATGGATGGCCGTCGAGAACTTCGAGGAGCGCACCGCTGCCGCGGGGTGGATCGATCCGAAGGTGCTGGCGTACCTCCGGGACGCGGCGTTGAAGCGGTAGACGGCCGGGGCTGACCGCAGCCGGCTACTGCCCCTGGAACATCCCGTCTGCCAGCACCGGGACGAGATCCGTCACGTCGAGCCGGGCGGCGATTGCCACGTCGTCGCTGAAGCCGCGGTCGACCAGCTCGCGGCCCGACGCCGAGTCCGTCATCGCCCCGTTCGGCGACGGCAGAACCAGGCGCTCGCCCTGGCGCAGGGCGGCCAGCGAGGCAGGCGACAGCGTCGGGCCGGGGCCGCGTCGGGCCGGGGCCGCGTGCGGTAGCCGTGCTGCCGGCGGCTGGGGTGAGGATTCGTGGCGCGATTCACTGGCCCAACATACTCCGCGGTCGGCGACAATCGGGCGATGCCGAAGCCGACAACCTTCTCGCTGCGCCGCGCCTCCGGCGCCGACGCGCCTGCCGTCGCCGCCATGCATATCCACGCCTGGCAGGTGGCCTACCGGGACATCGTCCCGGACGCTCACCTCGACGGCCTCGATGTCGCGACGCGGGCGGCCCGCTACGACTTTGACGCCATTGCGCCCGGCGTCCCCGAGACGTGGATCGCCGTGGACGGCGACGACGTCGTCGGCTTCGTGACCGTCGCCCCGAGCCGCGACGAGGATCTCCCCGGGTTCGGCGAGGTCCGCGCCGTCTACGTCGCGCCGGACCGCTGGCGATCGGCGGCCGGGTCGGCGCTGCTCGCAAGGGCCGAAGCACTGCTGGGCGACGCGGGGTTCAACGAGGCGTACCTCTGGGTGCTCGAGGACAACGCCCGGGCACGCCGCTTCTACGAGCATGCGGGCTGGGCGCCCGACGGCGCGCGGAAAGTCGTCGAGATCGGCGGCCGACCGCTCGCCGTAGTCAGGTACCGCAAGACCGCGGCCGGTACCCTCGCCCCCATGGAGAACCGCCAACCCGTCGTCGCGTCGATCCGCACCGAGCGCGTCGAGCTCGTTTCGATGTCGCTCGCCTTCATGCAGGCCCTCGTCGCGGGCGACCTCGACACGGCCACCCGCGAGATGGGCGCCGACCTGCCGGCAGACCTCGCCGAGGACCTCCGCAACTTCTTGAACTACCGCATCCCCGACCTCGAGGCGGACCCCTCGAGCCAGCCGTGGCTCGGTCGGGGCATCATCTGGAGCCATCCCAACGGGCGCCGGGAGCTCATCGGGTCGCTCGGGTTCCACAACGCACCGGACGAGACCGGCCGCGTCGAGATCGGCTACCGCATCGAGCCCGCGTTCCGGCGCCGGGGGATCGCCACCGAGTGTGTCCGGGTGCTCCTCGCCTGGGCCGAGACGCAGGGCGTCCACCGCTTCCGCGCGTCGGTCGCCCCGGGCAACGTAGCCTCGCTGGCGATCATTCGCTCCTTCGGGTTCCACCAGGTCGGCGTCCAGATGGACGAGATCGACGGCGAGGAGCTCGTGTTCCACCTGGACCGGTCGACCGGCGAGGTCAACGCGGCAGGCGACTGACCGGCGCCGGCCCTACGGGTGCCCGTCGAGGAACATGCGGAGCCGCATGCCGGCGTATCGCGGCAGCACGTCGAGCCAGCGCGTGACGTCGCCCTCGTGTTCGGCCAGCTCGCGCAGGCGAGCGCCAGCGTCGGCCATGAGCATCCAGCCGCGTTCGGCGTCGACAGCCAGCGGTGTCGGCACGACGTCCGGCCGGGGGCGTGCGAGGAACGCGGTGATGGCGGGCTCACGGCCGAGCGCGGGCGAACTGGCCTTGAAGAACACCGGGCCGCGATCCGTCTGCACCCGCAGGACCGTCGACCACGGCCGCCGGTGGACCTCCTCGATCGGCCCGGTCATCCGCGCGCCGGCCGCCGCGACCTGCGCGGCGATCCAGTCGGCAGGGTCGGTTGCCGCCCCCGTCACTTCCGGACGCGCCAGATCGCCTCCGCGGGCCAACGGCGCGCCCACGCGAGCGCCTCGGCCGAGTTGTAGGTGCTCGTGGCAAGGGACCCTGGGCGCGGCTCGATCAGGTCCTCGATCACGAAGCCGTTGGCGCGGAACAGCCGGATCCACTCGCCGTACGGCAGCTGGAAGCTCGTCCTCTCGCCATCGTCGATGACGTGCATCCCGAAGTAGTCGAGCGCCAGGCGGTCGCCGACCTCGTCGGCGTCGAGCGGCCAGCAGATCTCCGCGATCGGCGAATGGCCGTTGAAGGCGAAGAGGCCCCCCGGCCGCAGCAGGGGGGCCGCCTCCGGGACGGTCCGGTACGGGTCGGCGAACATCATCCCGCCGTAGTCACAGAAGACGATGTCGAAGCTGGCATCAGGGAGCGGCACCTCCTCCGCGCTCGCGTGGACGAGCGGGAAGTCGACGCCGACCTTCGCCATCAGTCGCCGGGCGTGCTCGAGCTGGCGCGCCGAGACATCGAGACCGACTGGACGAGCGCCGCGCAGCGCGAGCGCGATCGACCATTGCGCCGCCCCACACCCGAGCTCGAGGGTGTCCCGACCGACGATCTCACCGAGGACGTGCAGCTCGGCCTCGGGGATCTGGCTCGTCCCCCAGGCGAGCCCGCCGCTCGCCGCGAGGAAGCCGCCGTGCCGCTCCTGGTATTCGTCGCTGGATGCGTCCCACGCAGCCTGGTTACGGGCAGCGTGCGTGGTCAGTCCATTGCGTGTCGCACCGTCCTCAACCACCGGCGGATTGTATCCTGTCCCTCCGCGCAAGACCGCCGACCAGGCGATCACTCGGCTTTCGGGCCGACCAGTGGGCGACGGATCGGAAGCTCGTCGACAGCCAGCGGCCACCGCGGATCAGCGTTCGGCTGGCTGACTCCACCCCGGAGACGTGAAGACCGAGTAGTCGAACGCGGCCTCGAACCCGGCGCGGAGGATGTTGCGCGTCGATCCGCTCTCGGGCTCGGCCTCGGTGACCAGGATCGAACACCGGCCGCGCATGCCTCGTTGATCCGGTGGCGGAGCATCGCCTGCTGGACGCCGCGATCGCGGAACTCGGGGAGGGTCGCGCCGCCGCCGAATTCGGCCAGATCTCCGTCGATCACGAGCCGTGCAACGCCCGCGACCGCGGTCCGTCATGGCTTGGCGGCGATGCTGCCGGCTGAGTTAGATTCACCCGTAAGTGGTCGGGGCGAGAGGATTTGAACCGGCGATTCCCAAGACGGCGCCCGGACAGCGCCACACACAAGACGGCCGCCGGGCTTTCGCCCGGCGGCCGCCAGAACTGCGTGGAGCCGGTTACGCCAGCAGAACGCCGATCGCGTCGAGCGGCACCGGGTTGGACTCCGTCACGATGCCGGCCGCGGCGCGGAGCCGGGGGGCGATCGAGGCGATGTAGCTGCGGGCCACGGACTTCTTCGACTCGAGGGTGTTCGTGTCGCGCAGCAGGAGCCAGGAGCAGGTCAGCCAGACGGCCTGATCGACGAGATCGCAGGCGTAGTAGTCGACCTTGGCGCGATCGGGCTGGGCCTTGAGGGCGTTGACTGCCGCCTGGTAGACGTCGGTCAGCTCGATCAGAGTCGCCATCTGGGCGGCCATGTCGGCCGGGTATTCGGCGGCTTCCCATTCGGCGAAGAGCGGATCCAGCGAGCGGTTGAGGAGCTTGCCGATGGCGGCGACCACCTGCAGCTGGCTCGTGCCTTCGTAGATGTTCGTGATGCGAACATCGCGGAAGAGCCGCTCGATGTTGAATTCCTTCATGTAGCCCACGCCGCCGTGGACCTGCATCGACTGGTAGCAGACGCGATTGCCCATCTCGGTGGAGCAGTACTTCACCATCGGGGTCATCGTCTCGGCAATTGTCGAGCAGGCCTTGAGGCGTGCTCGGGCCGCCGGATCCACGTCCGAACCGCCTTCGCTGACGGCCTTCTCATGCACCTTCCAAAGGTCCACCCAGGTAGCCGTCTCGGCCAGGAGCGCCCGAGTCGCCTCAAGGTCGACTCGCATCGAGAGGAGCAATCGACCGACGGCAGGCAGGACGCGGATCGGCTTGCCGAACTGGATGCGCTCCTTGGAGTAGCGATCGGCCTCGCGCCAGGCGGCCTCGGCAATGCCGAGTGCCTGGGCCGCAACCGCCAGCCGCGCCCCGTTCATCAGGTTCATGGAGTAACGCATGAGCCCGAAGCGGCGCTTGCCGATGAGAGTGCACGGCGTGTTGTTGTACTGGATCTCGCAGGTGGGCGACGAGCGGATGCCCATCTTGTGTTCGATGCGGCGGATCTTGACGGTCTCGTCGCGCTCGACGAGGAACATCGAGAGGCCGCGGGCGTCCGTGGAGCCTTCCTCGCTGCGGGCCAGGACGACGGAGATGTCGGCCAGGCCGTTGGTGATGAAGCGCTTGACGCCGTTGAGGGTCCACTTGCCGGTGGCCTCGTCCAGCGTCGCCTTGGTCGCCACGGCTCCAAGATCGGAGCCGGCATCGGCCTCGGTCAGGACCATCGCGCCGGAGACCTCACCGCGCGAGAAGCGGGGCAGGACGCGGGCCTTGGTCTCGGGATCGCCGTACTCGTCGATCATCGAGGCGATCTCCTGAAGACCGTAGACGGTCATCAGGCCGCTTTCGGCCCGGGCCACGATCTCCACGAGCATCGAGTAGATGGACTCGGGCAGGTTCAAGCCGCCGAATTCGCGCGGCAGCATTGCTCCGAATAGCCCGGCCTGGCGGATGGCCTCGATGGCGTCGAGAGTCGGGGCGCTGTAGGTCACCTCGCCGTCCAGGAAATGGGCGCCCTCCTCGTCCGCTTCCGCGGCTCGGGGAGCGATGCGTTCGCCGCAGATTTCGCCCATCACCCCGAGGATGATGGCGTAGTTGTCCTTGGCGTCGGCGTAGTTGCGCGGCGCTCCCGGGTATTCGGCCGCCTCTGTGTAGGCGTGCTCCTTGAAATTCAGGGCCTCGCGCAGGTCGATCTGGGCCAGTCGGAACTGAAGGTCCGGGTTGTCGCTGAAGAAGTTCTCGCTCATTCGGCTTCTCGCTGATCCATTCGCTTGGCGGGCTCGCCCAGCGCACGCTCGCGCAGAGCCTTGATGATCAGCGGCAGCACCTCGCCGACGTCGCCGACGATGCGGTAGTGCGCGATCTGGAACATCGGCGCGTTGGGGTCCGTATTGATGGCGATGATCTTGGACGACTGGTCCATGCCGGCCCGGTGCTGGATCGCGCCGGAGATGCCGGCGGCGATGTACAGGCGGGGCCGAACGGTGGTGCCGGTCTGGCCGACCTGGTGGGCCCGGTCGATCAGGCCCGCGTCGACGGCCGCTCGCGAAGCGCCGACCTCACCACCGAGCAGGTTGGCCAGCTCGCGGAGAAGGGCGAACTCGTCGGCGGTGGTGACTCCGGCGCCGCCGGCGACGATGACCGGAGCGTCCTTGAGCTTGATGGTGGACTTGCGAACCTGGCGGCTCAGGACCTTGAGGACGAGATCAGCGGCCTCGAAAGCGGGGACGACTTTCTCGACCACGCCCGTGCGGGTCGCGTCGGTTGCCGGCTTGCGCATGACGCCTTCGCGGACCGTGGCCATCTGGGGCCGCGTGTGCGGGTTGACGATCGTGGCGATGAGGTTGCCGCCGAAGGCCGGTCGGATCTGGAAGAGCAGGTCCTTGTAGGTCTTGTCTTCCTTCTTGACGTAGTAGTCGCCGATCTGGAGGTCGGTGCAGTCCGCCGTGAGGCCGCAGCGCAGGGCGCTGGCGACTCGCGGGGCGAAGTCTCGGCCGTTTGGCGTGCCGCCGACCAGGAAGATCTCCGGCTTGCGCTGTCGGGCTTCCTCGATCGCGACGCGGGCGTAGGGGAGGGTTCGATAAAGGGCCAGCTCTTCGTGGTCGGCCAGCAGGACGCGGTCGGCGCCGTGGGCGATGACCTCCTGTGCCAGGGCGTCAACGTCGTGGCCGCAAAGCAGACCCACGACTTCGTATCCGAGCTGGTCGCCCAGCTCGCGGGCCCTGCCGGTCAGTTCCAGGCTGACGTCGGCGATGTGGCCGTCCGTATGCTCGATGAATACCCAGATGCTTTGCTTCTCTGACATCTCTCGCTTACCCGACGATGTATTCGTGGACCAGCTCCGCGATCATCGCCTGGATTCCTTCGGCGGTGGGGGAGATGGTCTTGTTCTCGGTGCTCTCCAGGACCACGAAGTTGATCTTGTGGACCTGCGTGGGAGAGCCCGCCAGCCCGATGCTGGCCTCGGTGGCACCGAGGTCCTCGGCCGTCCAGACGGGGATCTTCAGATCGCGGGCCGTGAGGTAGGCGTCGAGAGCCTCGTCCGACTCGAAATCGGGCCACCGCGCCCGGATTGCGGCGTACTCGCTCGGCACGGCGGCGAGCTTGCGCTCCATCTGACGCCGAACGTTCGCGGGGCGCGGGGTGTTCGCCGAACCGACGACTGTGAGCAGGACCGGCAGCGTGCAGCGGACGATCTCCGAGCCGGAGTCGAGGGCGCGCTCGGCGGTGATGTGGGTCGAGGTGATCTCGATGACGTTCTCGGCGTAGGTGATCTGCGGGATGCCGAGCTTCTCGGCCGTCTGCGGGCCGACCTGGGCGGTGTCGCCGTCGATGGCCTGGCGGCCGCACAGGACGAGGTCGAACTGACCGAGCTTCTCGACAGCGCACTTGAGGACGTAGGAGGTGGCGAGGGTGTCCGCGCCGGCGAACTTGCGGTCCGTCAGCAGGATGACTTTGTCGGCTCCGCGGAAGAGGCAGTCGCGCAGGATGTTGGCGGCCTTGGGCGGTCCCATCGTGATCACGGTGACCGTGCCGCCGGTGCGCTCCTTGATGTCGAGTGCCATCTCGAGGGCGTTGAGGTCCTCGGGATTGAAGATCGCGGGCAGGGCGCCACGGTTCATGGTGCCGTCTTTGGTCATCACCTCGCCCGTGAGGTTGTGCGTATCGGGGACCTGTTTGACCAGGACCACGCTATGAATCGGTCTAGAGTCGGTCATCAAGTCTCCGGAGACCGCCCGGCCACGCGGGGCGGACTTGGTGTCATGGCTTTCCCGGGTTTGGTCGCCTACCGGGTGGCGTCAGAACCGATGTGGGACGCGTGGCGGTTCGGGTGAAGGATACCCCGACACAGGGTCGGGTCGTCGCCCGGTTGGGCGTGTGCGACGGTCGGTGCGGGGGCGGAACTCGCTTGGAGGTCCAAGAACATCCGGGCCAGCCGCCACGTGACTGCTATCGATGCGAGCCGGCCCAGAACTTGCCGGCCAGCCGCCACGTGACTGCTATGCGCATCGCGGTTGGATTCGGGCGGGTCAACCGCCAGTCGGAGCGGGATGCCCAGGCCTTGCTGAGCACGATTTCGGGCGGAAGGCCACCGGCCGACCCCCCAAACGGTTCGCGCGCTTCGACAACAGTCACGTGACGCATAAATGGTAGGTGGCGGCCGGCCCCCGCGGACGGATCTATAAACGCAACCCGACCGACCTCAAACAGAGACGCGCCGGGGCCCTTCGGCCTCGGCGTGCTCCGAATTCGGGTTCAGTAGACCAGGGTCATGATCGAGTGAGCCGCGCTGGTGGTCTTGGCCGCCTCGCCGTCGATCCAGAAGCTGAAGGGCACCGCGTCGTCACTGAGATTGAGCACGATCACCGCGACCTTGCCGTCCGTGTTCTTGAAGGCAGTGGCAAGGAGCCGATCGTCGTCGGTCACGGCGGCGATCCGTTTGGCGCCGGGGCGGACGAACTTGGAGAAGTGGCCGATGTAATAGTACGAGGCCATGTAGGTCAGGGCGCCCGTCCTCGTGTCGGCGTGCATCGGCGCGTAGCAGAAGTTGCCGACGTGGTTGGGCCCGCCCAGCTCATCGAGGAGCACGTTCCAGTCCGTCCAGGCCGACGTGCCGTTGCTCAGATCCATGAGCATGGACAGACCGTACTTCTCGCCCCACTGCCACTCGTTGATGCGCGTGGCATCGAAGAGCTCGGCACAGCCCTCGCTGAAGACCAGTCGCTTGTCGGGCCAGGCCTCGTAGGTCTGCCGGACCTGATCGAAGTGATCGCCGACGTACCAGTGGAAGGCCGCGCCCCAGACGTACTTGGACGCCGCCGGGTCGTCGTATACGACCTTGGCCCGGGCGTAGAGCACGCCCCGATTGTGGTCCCAGATCATGAGCTTGAGCCCCGACAGCCCGTCGCGCTCCAGAGCCGGGCCCAGATGGTCGCGCACGAAGTCGCGCTCTTCCTCGCCGGTGTAGATGCATGACTGCCAGGATTGCGCGGCCAGGGGCTCGTTCTGGACGGACAAACCCCAGATGGCGATGCCTTCCTTCTCGTAGGCCTTGACGAAGCGGCCGTAGTAACTGGCCCATGCCTCGGCGAACTCGGGCTTGAGCTTCCCGCCTCGGAGCATGTTGCCGTTGGTCTTCATCCAGGCGGGCGGGCTCCACGGCGACGCGAAGAGCGTGAACGGGGTCTTGCCCGTGGCGAGAGCTGCCTTGATAAACGGAATTCGGTACTTCCGGTCGTGATCTATCGAGAAGTTCTTCAGCGCCGTGTCGCCGGCAACGTCGTCATAGGTGTAGACGTTGCTGGAGAAGTCGCAGCTGTGGATGTGCGTTCGGCAGAACGAGTAGCCGATGCCCTTCTCTTCGTCGAACAATGCGGTCAGGACTTCCTGCTGGCGCTCCGGCGGAAGCTTGGCGTAGGTCTCGGCCGAGGAGTCGGTCAGCGCCCCGCCGATGCCTTCGATGGTCTGGAAGGTCTTGCGCGGGTCGACTACGACGACGGGCGACAACTCGTCCGGCTGGGAAAGCGGCTCGAAAGTGAGAGGAGCCTTCCTGCTGAGGCGGTCCGCCGTGCCTTTGGCGGTGACGTGGAGTTCCGCCGAGGTTCGTTTGCCGTCGACCATTTCGTTGAGCCTCCGATGGATTTGCGAGATGCACAAGCTAAGGCACGAGCCCCAATCAATCAACTCCGGCGGCGGTTCGTGCCCGGCGGGAACCCAGCGGCGGCCCGATCCATGTGCGACCATCGCCAGGTGACGAGATTGCCATCGCCCGACCCTGATCTTCGCCGCCGGCTCGATGGCGTCCGAGGCCTTCTGCTCGACCTGGACGGCGTGCTGGTGCTGAGGAATGCGCTCATTCCCGGGGCTGTTGAGGCGCTCGCGCGACTTGACGCGGCCGCGATTCCATACCTGCTGGCAACCAATATCTCGCTGGTCAGCAGGGCCACGCTGTCTCGGGAGTTGGGCAGAGTCGGTCTATCGATCCCAGCCGACCGGATTGTCAGTGCCTCGTCGGCCGCGGCCGCGTATGCGCGCCGGCAGTTCGTTGACCAGCCGATCTACGTCCTTGTTGCGCCCGATGCGAGGGCCGAATTCGGCGGTCAGAAGCTGCTCAGCCACAGTGAGGCCGCCCAACCGGGTGCGCGAGCCGCGGCCGTGGTGATCGGCGATGCCGGTGATGAGTTCACGCCCCGGAACGTGCAGACGGCATTCACGCTGCTGCGCGGCGGCGCCAGGTTCGTGGCGATGCACAAGAACCGCTGGTGGATCACGCCGGCGGGTGTGATGCTCGACTCGGGCAGCTACGTCGCGGCCCTCGAGTTCGCCACCGAGAAGCGCGCTCTAGTAACTGGCAAGCCGTCGCGGGCGTTCTTCGGAGAGTCGGTGAAGATGCTCGCTGAACTGGGCGGCCTCGGGGCGTCGAGCCGCCTTTCACCTGGGGAAGTGGCCATGGTCGGCGACGATCTCTGGAACGACATCCGCGGCGCCCAGAAGGCCGGGCTGCGCGGCGTCTTCGTCCGGTCGGGCAAGCACGGCGACGCGGAGCTGGCCCGCGCGACTGCCGAGCGCGGAGGACGCGCGCCCGATGCCATCGCGCCGTCGATTGTTGAGGTTGTTGCCGCACTCGTCCGCTGAGGCTCGGGCTCCGTCGAGGGACTCGGCGGAGGTCGCGGTAGACTGGAGGTCAACAGTGGCTGCGCCCTGCTGCGAGCGTGCGGCTCGAGGCGGCGCGGCTCCTCGGGATACGACCCCAGGAGGGTGTTCGGATGACCGCGACGTCTGAGCCCCGGCTCAAGATCACCTACGCCACGCTGCGCAACGACAACGAGCAGCTCCACGCCGAATACGACGCCGGCCTGACGACGGCTCGCGGCGAGCTGGGCGCAACGCATGGCCTCTTCATCAATGGTGAGTGGCGGCCGGCCAAGGAGACCTTCGACAAGCTCTCGCCGATCGATGGTTCGCTCGTCGGCCGTTTCGCCAAGGGCACGCTGCAGGATGTCCGGGACGCTATCGCGGCGGCCAGAGGCGCAGCCCGCGCCTGGGCCCGGACCCCGTGGCTGGAGCGGATCGCCGTCATGCGCCGCATGGCCGACATGATCAGCGAACGGCAGATGGAGTTGGCCGCGCTGATGGGCATCGAGGTCGGCAAGAATCGCCTGGAGGCGCTCGGCGACGTCGAGGAGACGGCCGATCTGATCCGCTATTACTGCGACCAGCTGCAGGCAAACGACGGCTTTGACCACCACATGGGCAACCTGGGCGATTCCACCGTCCACACTCGATCGGTCCTGAAGCCGCACGGCGTCTGGGCAATCATCAGCCCCTTCAACTTCCCGATGGCGCTCTCGGGCGGGCCCGCCGGTGGCGCCCTGGTCGCGGGCAACGCCGTCGTCTACAAGCCCTCCTCCGATGCGCCGCTGTGCGGCGTCAAGCTGGCCGAGATCGCCGATCTGGCCGGACTGCCGCGCGGCGTCTTCAATATGGTCAGCGGCCCCGGCGCGACGGTCGGCGCGGAGCTGCAGGAGAACGAAGGCGTCGACGGCCTGCTCTTCACCGGCTCGTACGAGATCGGCTACAAGGGCGTCTTCAAGACGTTCAGCAAGGCCTTCCCCAAGCCCGTCATAGTGGAGATGGGCGGCAAGAACCCAGCCATCGTGAGTGCTCGGGCGGATCTCGAAGAAGCGGCCGAGGGGGTGATGCGGTCGGCCTTCGGTTTCGCCGGCCAGAAGTGCTCCGCCTGCAGCCGCGTATACGTCCAGGCGCCCGTCTACGACGCGTTTCTGGAGGCCCTCTTGGCCAAGACGAAGGCCATCACCATCGGCGATCCGACCGAGCGCAAGGTCTGGCTCGGGCCGCTGGTGAATGCCAAGGCGAAGGCCAAATACGAGGTCGCGATCGCCGAGGCGAAGCGAGACGGCCGAATCCTGGCGGGCGGCGAGGTGCTGACCGGCCGCGGTACGGATTTGTACGTCGCCCCCACGATCGTGGCGGACCTGCCGGCCAAGCACCGCATCTGGCGCGAGGAGCTGTTCGTGCCGCTCGTGGCGGTGGCAAAGGTTGCCACGCTGGACGAAGCGATCGAGCGTGCCAACGACACGATCTACGGCCTGACCGCCGGCTTCTTCAGCGACGACAAGGAAGAGATCGATCGCTTTGAGGAGTCGATCGAGGCGGGTGTCATTTACATCAACCGTCGAGCCGGCGCCACCACCGGCGCCTGGCCCGGCATTCAGCCCTTCGGTGGCTGGAAGGCATCGGGCACAACGGGTAAGGCCTCCGGCGGTCTGTACTACGTCCAGCAATTCATGCGCGAGCAATCGCAGACGCTCGTCGACTAAGCTCGCCGGAGCTGGCGGCCGCCGGCAGCTGTGATCGGCCGAAGCTGGCTGGCTCGAGATCGAGTCACAGTTCAGGAGGTAAGGACCATGGCTTTCAACGAGGACATCGTCAAGAGGGCGAAGTCCAATTCGTACTTCCGAGAGGTTCTGGCGACCGGGCCGCACAGCCAGGTCGTCGTGATGAGCATCCCGCCGGGCGGCGAGATAGGCGCCGAGGTTCACCCCGGCATAGACCAGGTGCTGGTCTTCGTTCAGGGCGAAGGACAGGCCATCCTCAACGGCGAGAAGAGCGTCGTCAGCGTCGATCGACTTGTTCAGGTGCCGGCCGGGACCCGCCACAACTTCGTGAACACCGGCAAGACCGACCTCCGGCTCTACACGATCTACGCGCCGCCTGAGCACGCGCCCGGAACGATTCACAAGACGAAGGCCGAAGCCGACGCCGCGCACGAAGTCGAGCCTAAGGCGAAGTAGCTGAGACGCAGGCGAATTGGATCGTGAAGGTGCCGCCCACCTTGAGGCAGGCGGTGCCAGGCGACGCGGCGGCTCTGGCCGAGCTGGCCGGCGAACTCGGCTATCCGGCGGAGCCGGATGAAATCGAACGGCGGCTGGTGTCGCTGTCCCCCGAGGACGACGTTTGGGTCGCCACCATCGACGGCGAGATGGTCGGCTGGGTGCACTGCTCAGTCTGCCGCTCGCTGGTTGTCGAACCGCATCTCGTGATCCTGGGCATCATCGTTGGCGACAAATGGCGGCAACAGGGAATCGGCCGGGAGCTTATGGCGGCGGCCGAACGGTCGGCCTCCGAGCGTGGTGTCTCTGCCATTCGCCTTCGGTCGGGCTCCCAGCGAGATGAGGCACACGCCTTCTACCGGGCCGTCGGCTATCGGGAGCAGAAGACGCAGCTCGTCTTCGTTCGGGAGGTGGACCGCTAGCGGCGATTCGCAGCCGCTCGGCTATACTTGACGCAATATCCAGCCTGCATAAAGCGTATGCGTTCCTGCGGCAGCTGCGCCCGATCCGCGGCCCGCCAATACCTGTCGAGGTGCACCGTGATCGAGGCTCCAGGCAAGCTCGCCCAGGTTCCCGCCGTCCCGAATATCGTCACCGAGCTGCCCGGACCCAAGGCCCGTGCCCACATCGAATTCGACAAGCAGTGGACGTCGCCCAGCTTGCCGCGGGCCTACCCCGTCGTGCCGGTTCGGGGCGAGGGCTGCACGATCGAAGACATCGACGGCAACCTACTGCTCGACTTCAACGCCGGTATCGCTGTCACCTCGACCGGCCACTGCCACCCGGACGTCGTTCGTCGCATCCAGGACCAGGCGGCCAGCCTGATCCACTACAGCGCTGACTTCTACCTCCCGATCTATGCGGAGACGTGCGCCGAACTGGCCCGCATCGCGCCGATGAAGGAGAAGTGCCGGGTCTTCCTGAGCAACTCCGGGACCGAGGCGGTCGAGGGCGCGATCAAGCTCGCCCGCTTCGCAACCAAGCGGCCGTACCTGGTCGCATTTCTGGGAGCCTTCCACGGCCGGACCTATGGCTCCGTCTCGCTGACGGCGTCCAAGGCGAAGTACCACGCCGGTTTCGGCCCGATGCTGCCGGGCATCTTCCATGCCCCGTTCGGCCACGTCGCCGACCTCAAGTGGTTTGATGAGGTGCTGTTCGAGCGCCTCGTGCCGCCGACCGAAGTGGCCGCGATCATCGTCGAGCCGATCCAGGGCGAGGGCGGCTATGTCGTCCCCGAAGACGGCTTCATGCAGGGCCTGCGCCGCATCTGTGACGAGCACGGAATCCTGCTGATTGTCGACGAAGTCCAGGCCGGCGCCGGTCGTACCGGCAAGATGTGGTCCATTCAGAACTGGGACGTGGAGCCGGACATCCTCGTCACTGCCAAGGGCATCGCCAGCGGTATGCCTCTCAGCGCGTTCGTCGCCCGCGAGTCGCTGATGATCCAGTGGGGCCCTGGCACCCACGGCACGACGTACGGCGGTAACCCGCTGGCCTGCGCCGCCGCGCTCGAGACGATCAAGCTGCTCGAAGGCGGCCTGATGGAGAACGCAACGGCACGCGGCGCCGAGTTGATGGCCGGGCTTCGGGCCGTACAGGCGAAGTTTCCGTCGGTCATCCGGGACGTCCGTGGCGTCGGCCTTATGATCGGCCTGGAATTTGATAGCCATGAGCGGGCGGCAGCCGCCGAGTGGGCCTGCTTCCAGCGCGGGCTGCTCGTCCTGGGGGCCGGAAAGACGGTCGTGCGGATTTCGCCGCCGCTCGTCATCACGGCCGAGGAAGTGGCCGTGGGCCTGAAGCTGTTCGGTGAGGCGGTCGCGGAGATCGCGGCGAAGTAAAGTCATGAGTGGCTGTTCGGGCGGCCGGCGGGGGAGGCCCGTGCGAAGACCGCGGGGCTGCCCGGAACCGCGGGGCTTGCCGGAACCCGGCTTGCCCGGAACCGCAGATAAGCCGCAGATAAGTGTCAGGTAAGGGCCAATGAGTAAGGTCACCTCGATGCGCGACGCCGTCGCCGTCCTCATCCACGACGGCGACGTCGTCGCCATCGAAGGCTTCACGCACCTAATCTGTTTCGCGGCCGGGCACGAGATCATCCGACAACGCAAGCGCAACCTCACCCTGGCCCGCCTGACGCCGGACCTGATCTACGACCAGATGGTCGCGGCGGGCACGGCGCGTAAACTCGTGTTCAGCTGGCTTGGCAATCCGGGCGTTGGTGGGCTGCATGCGATCCGCCGACGTGTGGAGGATGCCGATCCCGCGCCTCTCGAACTGGAGGAATACAGCCATTTCGGGATGGTCGGCCGATACACGGCCGGCGCTTCGAATCTGCCCTTCTTCCCGCTGCGGTCGTACTTCGAGACGGACCTGCCCAAGGCGAACCCGCTGATCCGGCCGATCAAGTCGCCATATGGCGACGAGACGGTGTATGCGGTTCCGCCGCTCAAGCCGGACGTCACGGTCGTGCACGCCCAGCGAGCCGACGCGAACGGCAACACCCAAATGTGGGGTCTGCTGGGCTGCCAGAAGGAAGCCGCTTTTGCGGCGGAGCGGTTGATCGTCGTCGTCGAGCAGCTGGTGGATGAGTCGGTGATCCGGGCCGACCCGAACCGCACCGTGATCCCCGGCCTGATCGTGGACGCGGTAGTGGTGGAGCCGTGGGGCGCCCATCCTTCTTATGTTCAGGGCGCCTACGACCGCGACAACCGCTTCTACCGCGATTGGGACGCGATCAGCCGGGAGGCCGCCACGACGCAGGCCTGGCTGGACGAATGGGTTTACGGCATCAGCGGTCGGGCTGAGTACGTGGACAAGCTCGGGGCTGAAAGGGTGGCCGGGCTGCGGCCTTCGGGCGAGGCGCCGTCCGGTTCGGTCGACTACGGGGTTTACAAGTGAGCGAGCCGCGACCGGTCGAGGCCGCCGGGCCCGTCGCGTCGGTGCCGGGCGCCCCGGCGGCTCCCGCTTTCTCCAAGTCCGAGATGATGATCGTGGCTGCGGCCCGCGAGCTGGCCGGCCAGCGCGTCTGCTTCGTCGGCGTCGGGCTGCCGAATATCGCCGTCAACCTGGCCCGCCTCACCGTCGCGCCCACTTTGGAGCTGGTCTACGAGTCGGGCGCGTTCGGGGCCAAGCCGGCCCGACTGCCGCTGTCGATCGGTGACCCAACCATCGTCACCGGCGCCACCGCCGTAGTCTCGATGTTCGAGCTCTTCAGCTTCTATCTGCAAGGCGGGCTGGTTGACGTCGGGTTCCTTGGAGCCGCCCAGATCGACCGCTTCGGCAACATCAATAGCACTGTAATCGGCGACTACGAGCACCCCAAGACGCGCCTGCCAGGTTCCGGCGGGGCATGCGAGATCGCCATCAACGCCCGCCAGGTATTCGTGATCATGCGCCAGTCGAAGCGCTCTTTCGTTGACCGGATCGACTTCCGAACCTCGCCCGGCAATCTGGGCGGGGCGGAGTCGGCGGCCAGGACCCGGCGCGAGCAAGGCTGGCTGGGCAGCGGTCCTTCGGTCGTGGTGACGGACTTGGGCATCTACCAATTCGATGAGACAGGCGAGATGCGCCTCGACTCGATCCACCCTGGCGCCACGCTTGCGCAGGTCCGCGAGACGATCGGCTGGGAGCCCAGGGTGGCCGACCCGCTGGCCATTACTCCCGAGCCTACGCCCGAGGAGCTGCGTCTGATCCGCGAGCAGCTCGACCCTGAAGGCGCCTACAGGAAGTAGGGGAGCGGGGGCCGCGGACCCGGGCGCGGCACATTGCGGCCGCCCCACCCAGCCCGGGCCGGCCTAGTGCCGCGTCGCCTCGAGGCCGCCGCGGACCACCATCACGGGGCAGCGCGCGTGGCGGACCACATAGTCCGAGACGCTGCCGATGAAGAAGCGGCTGACACCGCTGCGGCCGTGTGAGCCGACGACGATCAGGTCCACGCCTTCAGAATTGGCGGCGGCGACGATAGCCTCGCCCGGCTCGCCCTCCCAGACCAGGAACGTGGCGTTGGCGCCGGCGGCCTTGGCGCGCTGGACGACGGCCTGGGCCTTCGTGGTGAGCGAATCGCGCGAATCGGCGACGGCCGTGTACGCCGGAGCCTCGGACGGGCGAGATGAGGTGCCCAGGACGCTGACCACGAGAAGTCGCGCCTCCACCTGGGTGGCAAGGTCGATCGCCTGCTCGCTGGCAGGTTCCGACGCGGGCGAGCCGTCGATCGCGAGCAGTATCGTTTCGATGGGGGCCATGGATGTGCGCCATCACCTGTGCGCCCGGCCGATCCGCTAAATTGCCGCCGACCTCGGTAGTTGGCAAGCCTGGACACGGACGGTGGGAGGGCCAAGTGACGTCCGGCCCGTTCCGGCGGGTCCAAGGTCCCCGGCACCTGAAATCGCGCAGGGGGCCCGCCTGGCATTTGGCGACGCCGGGCTCACCCGGCCGGAGCTGTTCTATCCCGCGCCAACGGCCCCTGAGATCAGCGACGCTGGGCCTGACTCCCTGCTAGTCTCCAAGCGATGACCGCCACGAATTCGCCCGCGAACCCCAGCCGAGACTCGACCGGCCTGCTCGGCCTTCGCGAAGTCAGCGCGGCCCTGGAGCTCTGGCGGAGCCAGTCCGGACCTGACGCGCACGCTCAACTGGCCGCGGCTTTCGAACGGGTCGTCTCCAGCTTGGGAATGGGGGGCGGACACATTCATCTGGATGCGCCGCCGCTGCTGGAGGTCGAGCTGCGGGCGGGCACTCTGGCCGACGAGACGGCCGAATCGGTCGGCCTGCGCACTTACCAGCTCCGGTTCGGCGACCGGGCCCTGGCCACTCTCCAATTGGACGCGCCGCCGGCTTCGGCCTCTGCGGTGGACGAATGCGCCCGCGGCCTGGAGATCGTCATCGGCGCGGCCTGGTCGCGAGCCCGAGCCGGCCAGGCCTCGGACGAACTCGCCGCCATGGACACCGCCACCCGCGGTATCGCCGGCATCCTGGACCTGGATCGGGTCTTGCAGCTGATCACGGACCGTGTCCGCGAGCTGGCCCACGCCCAGTACGCCGCCCTGGGGATCGTGGATCCGGACGGTGGCATCGAGCGGTTCATCACCAGTGGCGTCAATCGCGCGGACCGCGAGCGGATCGGCGCGCCGCCACACGGCCATGGCCTCCTGGGCGTGATCGCGCGCGAGGTCCACCCTGTTCGCGTTCACGACATCGCCCACGACCCGCGCCGTTACGGCTTCCCGCCGAACCACCCGCCCATGCACTCGTTGCTGGGCGTGCCGATCGGTGCCAAAGGCCGGTCAATCGGGCGGCTCTACCTGACTAACAAGCTGCCCTCAGGCGACTTCACCGAGGACGACGAGCGGCTAGTCGAGATGTTCGCCCTGCATGCCGGCATCGCTATCGAGAACGCCCGCCTGCACGAGCAGGTCCAGCGACTGGCGATCGTCGAGGAGCGCGAGCGGATCGGCCGCGATCTCCATGACGGCATCATCCAGAGCATCTACGCGGTCGGCCTCTCGCTCGAGGACGTTCCGGACCTCATGGCGGACGAGCCGGAGGTTGCCAAGGCGCGAGTCGAGCGGGCCATCGACTCGCTCGATCAGTCGATTCGCGACATCCGCAACTTCATCTTTGGTCTGCGCCCGGAGTTGCTCGAGCAAGCCGGTCTTGTCGGTGGCCTGGCCGCACTAGCCGACGAGTTCCGCGTCAACAGCATGGTCGACGTCGATCTGGATACCGCGTCGGTCGACGAATCGGACCTTTCTTCGGAAGTGGTCGCCCAGCTGCTGTCCATCGCACGGGAAGCGCTTAGCAACATCGCTCGCCACTCCAAGGCGACCCAAGGCTGCGTCCACATCGAGGCCCGCGGCGAAATCGTGGAACTGACGATCGAAGACAATGGCGTTGGCTTCGACCAGTCCAAGCCACGCAGCCTCGGCCATCAAGGGCTCGTCAACATGAGTGCGCGGGCCGCATCGATAGGCGGCCATTTGGAGGTTCGGAGCGAATCTGGCGTCGGCACGCGTATCATCGTCTCAGCGCCCCGTCGCGAGCCCTCCAGCGGGGTAGCGGATCGAGGAGAGGAATGACCGACCACATCGAAGGACGACCTCTGCGGCTCCTCGTGGTGGACGACCACGAGGTCGTTCGCCAGGGCCTAGTTGCGCTGCTGGAGCGTCGAGAGCACTTCCAAGTCGTCGCCGAAGCAGGTACCGCGGCCGAGGCCGTCGAGATGGCGCGCAAGTTCGAGCCGGACCTGATCATCATGGACGTCCGCCTGCCCGATGGTTCCGGAATTGAAGCCTGCCGCGAGATCAGGGCCGAGTTCCCGACCACCAAAGTAGTAATTCTGACCAGCTATCCGGACGAGGAAGCCGTCCTGTCCGCGATCATCGCCGGCGCCTCCGGCTACCTCCTCAAGCAGATCCGCGGTCGTGATCTCGTCAGCGCCCTGGAGTCGGTGGGCCGGGGCGAATCACTGCTGGATCCGGCCGTGACGGAGAAGGTCCTGGACCGGGTCCGCCGCATCGCCACCGGCACATACACCGACGAGCTTGCCCAGCTGACCCAGCAAGAGCAGAAGATCCTGCTGCTCGTTGCCGAGGGCAAGACCAATAAGGAGATCGCCTCGGAGGTCTTCCTGTCGGATAAGACGGTCAAGAACTACGTCAGCTCGATCCTCTCCAAGCTGAACCTGGAGCGCCGGGCTCAGGCGGCAGCCTTCGTCGCCCGACATCGAATGAAGGGCGGGGCGTAGCCGCCAACGCCACAATAGGCCGATACGCACCGGCCCGCGCCCCCTACACTCCGGGTCATGCGTATCGTCAGCGCCGATGAGGCCGTCTCCGAAATCAAGTCAGGCCAGCAAGTCTTCATGCACGGCGGTGCCGCAACGCCGTCCGTGCTGCTCGATGCGCTGGTGCGCAGGGCGCCAGAGTTGCGGGACGTCAAGATCGTCCACATGCATGCCGAGGGGCCGCATCCGCACCTCGACCCGAGCATGCAGGGCCATTTCCTGCACAAGGCCCTCTTTATCGGCCCGAACGCCCGCAGGGCGGTCAATGAGGGCCGGGCAGAGTTCATCCCGGTCTTCCTGTCCGACATTCCGAGGCTGATCGATCAGAAGATCCTTCCGCTGGACGCGGTCCTGTGCAACGTCAGCCCGCCCGACGAGCATGGATTCTGCTCGCTCGGGACCTCGGTCGACGCGATGCTCAGTGCCGTCCGCAACGCCAAATCCGTCATCGTCCAGTTCAACAAGTCGATGCCGAGGACTCTCGGGGACAGCTTCGTCCACATCAGCAAGATCGACTACGCGGTCGAGGTGGACCAGCGGCCCTACGACCACAACCCCGGCGATGCCGGCGAGGTTGAGTTGAAGATCGGCGCTTTCGTCGCCGACCTGGTCCAGGACGAGGCTACCCTGCAGATGGGCATCGGGGCCATTCCGAGCGCCGTGGGCAAGCTCCTCTACGACAAGAAGAATCTCGGCGTTCACACCGAAATGTTCACGGACATTCTCGTGGACCTCGTCGAGCGTGGGGTCGTGACCTGTGAGGCTAAGGAAGTCAACTGCGGCAAGATCGTAACCTCGTTCATGATGGGCACGCAGCGGCTGTACAAGTTCGTCGACAACAATCCGATGGTCGAGATGCGGCCGGTCGATTACACGAACGACACATCCCTCATCCGCCGCTTCAAGCGCATGACGGCCATCAATTCGGCCATCGAGGTGGATCTGACCGGCCAGGTCTGCGCCGACTCGATCGGCAGCCGCATGTACAGCGGCGTCGGCGGGCAGATGGATTTCGTACGCGGCGCCGCTCTGGCTGAAGAGGGCCAGGCCATCATCGCCCTGCCGTCCACCGCGGTCGGCGGCAAGTTCTCACGTATCGCCATGGCCCTCAAGGAGGGCGCCGGCGTTACGACCACGCGTTCTCACGTGCAGACGATCGTCACGGAGTACGGCGTCGCCCAACTCTTCGGCCAGAGCCTCCGCGAACGGGCCAAGCGCCTGATCGCGATCGCCCACCCCGACTTCCGCGACGAACTGACGGTCTACGCCCGCAAACACCACGACCTGTAGGCGTCCGCCGGCCCGCCCAGATCCGCCACCCAGCTCCAGCGCGCCGCCTGGACCTGACACTCAGCTTCAGCCCGCCGGGCGTAAAAAAGGACGAACGCCGGGCGTCCCCTCCGGCGTTCGTCACAGGCAGAAGTCTCGCCGCCCGCACAGCTGCTGCGCAGTGCCGAATGGCCCTCGGCCAAGGGAATCTCGTTGCCACCCGGAGGGGTCCGGGGCGGGCCAGAAGAGCCCGGCAAGACCGGCCATCCCGCCCCGCCGACGTTCCGCCGGCATCCCCCCGACGCCACTCTGTCGTCCGTCACGGCCCACTCATAGCGATGGGCAACTCCCATCCCGTCCCGTACCTTCGCGGGCCATATGGCCCCCGGTGTTAGGGAGCCCTGTCGCTACGGGCCGAGGGGCATGCGGCGCACCATGTGCACATGCTCGCCGACACCCAGTTACCCATGCGCCGACTGCTTATCGTCAGTCAGCACCGCGCCGCCACCGAGGCTCTCTGCGATCACCTCTCTCGCCATGGCTTCATCGTCGCTCAGGCGTCGTGTGAGTCCGCCGCGCGTGAGGCCGCAACGGCCCGGCCGGACGTTGTACTGCTCGATGCTGACGTCGCTGGGGGATGGCGGCCAATGGTGGCAGCGCTCAGTGATCTGATCCCCGCGGAGCGGATCGCGGTCCTGGCCGCCTATTGGCATGCGGACGAGCAGCGCGAGGCGGCCGCCAGCGGGATTGGCGGAACCTTGCTCAAGCATTTGGACGGAAGCGCGCTGGCCCGCCAGCTGCGTGCATTGAGTGAACCGACCATCGTGACGAATAAGCCGACTCCCGAATTTCCAGGCATTCCCGCCATCATCGACGGCTCGGAGGCCATCGCCTACGTCGAGACTCGGATCAGTGAAGGCGCCTGCGCCTACCCGATCACGCCCTCCACGACGATGGCTGCGGTCTACGAGGTTGCCGTCGCCAACGGCACCCCCAACCTGTGGGGCACGCACCTGAAGTTCATCGAAACGGAGTCGGAGCATTCTTCCGCCTCAGCCGCTGAAGGCTTCGCGCTCGCGGGCGGCCGGGTCACGAACTTCACCGCGGGCCAGGGCCTCATCCTCATGAAAGAGGTCCTGTACGTCATCGCCGGCAAGCGTCTGCCGGCCGTGTTCCATATCGGGGCCCGCGCCCTGACCAGCCAGAGCCTCAACATCCACGCCGGTCACGACGACGTGATGGGCGTCGCCGACTGCGGCTGGGGCATCTTCTTCGCCCGCAACTGCCAGGAAGCGGCAGACCTGACCGCCATCGCCCGACGCGTCGCTGAGGACAGCGAGACGCCCTGGTTCGTAGTCCAGGACGGCTTCCTGACGACCCACACCATCGAGAACGTCCTCCTGCCCGAGGACGAGCTTCTCAAGCGCTTCGTGGGTGACCCGCGAGAGACGATGCGCGACCTTTTCGATCCTGCCGACGCCCTTATGTCGGGCGTGGTCCAGAACCAGGATTCGTACATGAAGGGCCGCATCGGGCAGCGTGCCTGGTACGACCGCTTGACCGAGATTTCCGAGCGGGCCATGGCCGAGTGGGCGGTTCTGACGGGCCGCAAGTACGGCCTCATCGATGCCTACCGGACCGAGGACGCCGACTACATCATGGTCTCGATGGGGACCATGGCGGACACTGCGCTGGCGGTCGTCGACGCTCTCCGCGACCAGGGCCGCAAGGTCGGGTGCGTGACCGTGACGAGCTTCCGGCCCTTCCCGGCCGAGCAACTCGCCAAAGCCCTTGGCAAGGCCAGGGTCGTGGCCGTGGTGGAGCGGACCGACGAGCCCGCGGCAGCCGACAACCCGCTTACCCGCGAACTCAAGGCGGCCCTCGCCGATGCCACGATGAACGGCGCGGCCATGCCGCGCGTGATCTCCATCTCCGGCGGTCTTGGCTCGCGTGACATCCAGCCGGGTGATCTCGGTGCCGTGTTCGATCTCATGGCCGACGAGCAGCGCGTCAAGGAAACCCGCCGCGCGTTCCTCGGCATTCCCCACCCACTGGCGCTGAAGAAGAGCGACCTGAACATCCGCCCCAAGGGCGCCTACAGCCTGCGCGGCCACTCGGTCGGCGGCTTCGGCAGCGTCACTACGAACAAACTTGTGGCGACGACCGTCGGCGAGCTGTTCAACTTGTACGTGCAGGCCTATCCGCGCTACGGCTCGGAGAAGAAGGGCCTGCCCACGACCTACTTCCTGACCATCGCCGAGGAGCCGATCCGGCTCCACAACGAACTGACCGAAGTCGACTTCGTGCCGCTCCACGACACCAACTCATTCAAGCAGGGCAATCCTCTGACCGGTCTCGTGGACGGCGGCACGGTCTTCGTGCCGACGCCTCTGACTGATCCCGACGAGATCTGGGCAGTCCTGCCGCCCGCCACGCGAGCTGAGATCCAGGCCCGCAACCTCCGACTCCTCGCCCTCGACACGGCCTCGCTGGCCATGAAGTACGCGCCCCGGCAGGATCTCGAGGTCCGAATGCAGGGCGTGGCCCTGGTCGGCGTCTTCCTCAAGGTTTCACCCTTCGCCGAACGCGCCGGCCTGGACCGGGCCGCGCTGATGGAAGCCGTTCGCGGCAACCTCACTCGTTTCTTCGGGAAGCGCGGCTCAGCCGTCGTCGACGCCAACCTGGCCGTTATCCAGGGCGGCTATGACGGCGTGATCGATGTCACCGCCGCGATCGCGGCCGAGGGCAGGCCCTCGGCTGGCAAGCTTCTCGCCGGGGTCGCCAAGGTTCCCGCTGGGGTCGCCCGATGACCAAAGCTCGAACGGTTGGCGAGGCCATGACTGCCAACCCAATTTCGATCGCCGCTACGGCTTCTCTCGCACAGGCCGCCGGAATCCTCGACAGCAACAAGATCACTGGTCTTCCTGTCCTGGATGACAACGGCGTCCTGGTTGGCGTGTTGAGTCAGACCGACCTCGTTCGGGCTCGAGCGAACCAAGACCTCGGTACCAACTGGCCTGGCCTGGCGGTCGGGCAGATCATGACCAAGCCGGCGCTCACCATCGCTTCCACCGCGACCCTCGAAGAGGCCGCCAAGGAGATGGAACGGCACCGAGTCCACCGCCTCGTCGTAACAGACGCGACGGCCACCCCAATCGGCATCATCTCGACCAGTGACCTCGTTCGGTCCTGGTTGAGGAAGTCCGAAGACTGAGCGAGCGATGACCGAAACTCTTGCTGCTGCTGACATCCAAAAGCTTGGGGCCGGCCCCGGGCGCATTTCACCACAGCGTTTCGACGTCCAGGCGTACATCGAAGACTTCAACACGTCCGTCATCGATGCCTACCGCCGTGGCGTGGCCGACGTTGAGCTTCCGTCCGACGAGAACGTGGGGCGCAGCCTCATGGGCCCGGCGACGGCCAGGACCCGCGACTTCAGCAACCTCTCCCCGTTGATCCCGGCCCTCGCCGCCGAGAAGTGCGTGGGCTGCATGGCCTGCGTCAGTGCCTGCCCCGACAGCGCCATCATGGCGACGGCCCAGCCCAAAGGCTCGCTGGCCAAGGCGATCGGGTCGTTCGCCGCCTCCCAACCGAACTCGAAGCTGGCCGAGTCGACCGCCCGGTCGCACTTCGTCCACACCGCCAAGTACGGCGATGTGCCCGCCAAGAAGGGCATCGAGGGGGCCGACTTCGGCCTCTTCATCGACCCGGCCCACTGCAAGGGCTGCGCCGAGTGCGTGGACGTATGCGTGGTTCAAGGCCACGACGCCCTGAGCATGACCGAGAAGCTCGATAGCGAGACCAGCGGCGAAGGCACGCTCGATCGCTACGGTCGCGATATGGCGTTCTACAAGTCCCTGCCACCGACCCCGGTCGAGTATCGCAACGAGAAGGCCCTGGCGGACCTGATGCTCGGCGAGCATGCCTTCGGTTTTGTCGGCGGCGGCGGTTCGTGCTCAGGCTGCGGCGAAGGCACAATCATCCGCATGGTGGTCGCTGCCACGCTCCAGGTCCATGGGCCGCACAGCATGGGCATCGTGGCCGAGACCGGCTGCAACTCCGTCTTCTCCAGCACCTACCCGTATAACCCGTTCACCGTTCCGTGGACGAACTCGCTCTTTGAGAACGGCCCGGCTGATGCCATGGGCATCCGGTTGCGCTGGGATCAAGCGGGCCACGAGGATCGACGCGTGTGGGTCTTCGGCGGCGATGGCGCCATGTACGACATCGGCTTCCAGTCGCTGTCGCGTGTCGTGGCTTCGGGCATGGACGTCAAGGTCCTCGTCCTCGACACGGGTGCCTACTCGAACACCGGCGGTCAGGCTTCGACCGCGTCCTTCACGGGCCAGGTCGCCAAGCTGGCGGCATACGGCAAGGCCACGCACGGCAAGCAGGAGAAGCGCAAGGAGCTGGGCCGAATCCTCGTCGCCCATGGCGAGGCTTACGTCGCCCAGGTCGCGGCAAGTAACCTGAACCACCTTTACAAGGCGGTCATGGAGGCCAACGCTTATCCGGGCCCGGCCGTCATCATCGCCTATGCGCCCTGCATGCCCGAGCACGGCATTTCGGACGACGCCGCCAACCGACAGGCCAGGCTGGCCGTCGACTCGCGCGCCTTCCCGCTCTTCACCTACGATCCGCGCCGCGGTACCAAGCTTTCCGAGCGCCTCGTGCTCCAGGGCAATCCCGCGGTCAAGGAAGATTGGACGAAGGGCCCCGACGGCACGACGTTCGACTTTATCTCCTTCGCTCGGACCGAAGGCCGCTTCGGCCAGCACTTCGACAAGGAGGGCCACCCCTCCGCCGAGCTGCAGATTTCCCAGGAGGATCGCCTTCAGAACTGGCACACTCTCCAGGAGATGGCCGGCATCATCTAGGCGGCGCCTGCCGGCCAGATCAGGCGCCGGGGCGGTTCGCCGCCAGGAAAACCATCACCATCGAACCGGGGCCTCGCGAGGGGCCCCGGTTGCGATTCGCGCGAGCCGGCCGAGCCTACGCCGCGGCTCCCACCGCACCCGCCTCCAGGCCGGCCGCGAAGACACCCAGATCTGCCTCGACCACCTCGGGACGCTTCTTGCCGGCCATCTCGCGCAGGGCGGCCCGGACCGAGTCGGGCGTCACCCAGCCGGTCCGCGCTACCAGGGCGCCCAGGGCCACGACGCTGACGAGCTTGTCGTCGCCGCCCTGCGCGGCCACTTCCGTGCAGCGCAGGTGCAACTCCTCTACGTCGGCCCGACCGCTGCTGTCGTCGGACAGGAGCGAGGTGTTCATCAGGAGCAGACCGCCGGGCGCCACCTGCGGCCCGAACTTGCGCAGCGACGGCAGGTTCATGACGACAGCGGCGTCGAGGCGATCCACGACAGGCGAGCCGATCGGAGCGTCGTCGATGATGACCGTGCACGACGCGGTACCACCCCGCATCTCTGGTCCATACGAGGGGATCCAGAAGACCTCGAGTCCGTCCTTGATGGCGGCCCGAGCCAGGACCTGGCCTGCAAAGAGCAGCCCCTGACCGCCGAAGCCGGCAAATACGACGGACCGCTCCATCTCAGGCCTCCGGGTTCGCTGGGGCCGGGCAGCCCAAGCCGGCCTCCGGAAGGGCGCCGGTGCCGGACCCGCGGTCGACGATCACACCCAGCGGATAGGCGTCGACGACCGGGCCGTGCAGGTGCTCAAGCGATTGCTGCGGCGTCATGCCCCAGCCGACCGGGCAGTTGGAAAGCGCCTCCACGATGGAGAAACCGCCGCCCTCGATCTGCACCTGGCAGGCCCGTTTGATCATGGCCTTGAGCTTGCCTATGAGCGATACGTCTCCGATGCTGCCGCGGGCGGCGTATGTAACACCTTCGAGTTGAGCCAGCATCTCCGTGATGCGGATCGGGTAGCCCATCAGGGCGGCGTCGCGGCCGTTGGGCGATGAGGTGGTCCGCTGGCCGAGGAGAGTGGTCGGGGCCATCTGGCCGCCGGTCATGCCGTAGATCCCGTTATTGACGAAGATCGCCGTGATCCGCTCGCCGCGGGCCGCGGCGTGGACGATCTCCGCGGTCCCGATTGCGGCCAGGTCGCCATCGCCCTGATAGGTCAGAACGAAGGCCTCGGGACGGACGCGACGGATGCCGGTGGCCACGGCCGGGGCGCGGCCATGGGGCGCCTCCACGAAGTCCACATTCAGGTAGTCGTAGGCGAAGACGGCGCAGCCGACCGGGGCAACGGCGATGGTGTGGGCGGGCAGGTCCAACTCAGTCAGCACCTCGGCGATGAGGCGATGCACGACACCGTGCCCGCAACCCGGGCAATAGTGCGTGGAGCGGTCGGTCAGGACGTCCGGCTTTCGGTAGATCAGGCGGGGAGTGGCGTCGTCCGAACGGGCCCGCGGTGGCGTCGGCGGATGGAGCGTCATAGTCGACCTCCGCGGCGGGCGTTTGAGTGGGCCGGGAAGTCGGTCTCGAACCGCTCGCCCGCGTCGTGCCCATGCGGGTGTGTCGGCGCAGGAACGTGGGCGTGATGCCCGGCCGACCGAGTTCGCTCGACTCGGGCGCGGAGCGCCTTGAGCGCGCCAAGGACCTCATTCGGCGTTGGGACCAGGCCGCCCATTCGACCGTGGAAGGCGACGGGGCAACGTCCCTCGACGGCCAATCGGACGTCCTCGACCATCTGGCCGGCCGACAGCTCCACGGTCAGGATGCCGTGGAGGCGGCCGCTGAGTCGGGCCAGCTCGCGCTTGGGGAATGGCCAAAGCGTGATAGGCCGGAAGAGACCAACGCGAATGCCCTTCTCGCGAGCCTGCGCGATGGCGCTGCGAGCGACGCGGGCAGCCGTGCCGTAGGCCACGATCGCGAACTCGGCATCCTCCAGCTGCCAGCCTTCCCAGCGGACCTCACGGCGGGCGATTTCACGGTACTTTTGCTGCAGAGCCAGGTTTCGCTGCTCGAGCACCTCCGGCACCAGGTCTATGGACTTGACGACCCGGGCCGGCCTACCGGCTGCGCCCGTCAGCGCCCAATCGAACGTGTGGCGTTCCGGCGTGCGGAATCGCAGCTCGACCGGCTCCATCGCCTGACCGAGGATCCCGTCGGCAACGAGCATGACCGGCGTACGGTACTTCTCCGCCAGCTCGAAGGCCGTGGTCACCAGCTCCGTGGCCTCGCCGATCGACGCCGGCGCCAGGACTGGCACGCGGTAGTCGCCGTGGCCATGGCCCTTGGTGGCCTGGAAGTAGTCGCTCTGGGACGGGCCGATACCACCCAGCCCGGGCCCGGCACGCATGATGTTGACGAGCACCATCGGCGTCCCCGAGCCGGCCATGTAGCTCATCGCCTCTGCCATGAGGCTTATGCCCGGACTCGAGGAGGAGACCATGACCCGGGCTCCGGTGGCGGCCGCGCCGAGTGCCATGTTGATTGCGCCAAGCTCGCTCTCCGCCTGAACGAAGACACGACCAAGCTCCGGCATGCGGCGGGCCATCCACTCGAGGAGTTCCGCCTGGGGCGTGATCGGGTAGCCGAAGTAGGCGTCGCAGCCCGCCTGGATCGCCGCCTCCGCGATCGCCTCGTTGCCCTTCATCAGGACGCGGGAACGGCGACGCGACTCCAGCTCGGCTGCCGTGGCGCGAGCGCCGATGCCGATCTCTCGATCCGTCGTCATCGGGGGCGCTCCCCTCCTGCGGTTGCGCGTGGTGCCGCCCAGACGGTGAAGACGGCATCGGGGCAGACGCGGGCGCAGAAGGCGCAACTGGTGCAAGCAGAGGCGTCTGTCAGGGCAATAGGGTGGTAGCCGAGGACGTTGACGCGGCTTCGGTCGAGAGCGAGAGCGGCCCTGGGGCATGCGGCGACGCACAGCTCGCAGCCCTTGCAGTGCTCCTCGGCGATAACAAGCGGCGTCCACGGCAGCGGCGGCCGGAGAGCCATGGCAACTTGGGAAATCGCCATTCGCCATTCGCTTTCGGGTGCGGATCCCGTAGCCGAACAGGCCACCGACCTCGACCGCCACGACCGTGAGGTCGCCGGCGGTCTGGTCCGCGGCGGTCCCGCGTACGGGACTTAGTTGGTTGTAGCGTCGTGCTCAGGGCGACCTCAGGCAAGAGCCGAAGGACCCCAAGCCGGTCCAACCCGCGCGATGGCCAGCCAGATCAACCCCAAGCGGCTCGTAATGGCATACTGGAAATCGAGTAGGGCGAGGACAACGGGCCCTGTTCTCGAGCTACGGTCCGACCGCATTCAGAGGCCCTGATGGACGAAAAGACGCACCCACGAGGCAGCCCCGAGACCTTCACCAAGGCGCCGGCCGTCGAGATCGATCCCGACGCAGTGACGCCGGAGCCCATCCGCGCCGGGTTCCCGGGCGAGCAGCCGCCGGCAGGTCTTCGGATCTCCGACCTTGGCCCAGGCGACGAGTCTCAGCCGAACATCAGGCAAGCCCTGCTCGGCGAGCCATTCGACGATCCGGTCACTCCCGGCAGCGTCCGATGCGTGGCCTGCGCCCACCGCTGCGTCCTACGTCCCGGCCGGGTCGGCATATGCGGCGTCCGCCAAAACCGCGGCGGCAGTCTATATACGCTCGTCTACGGCCAGGTCGTCGCGACGAAGGCCGAGCCGGTCGAGAAGAAGCCCTTCTACCACTTCATGCCCGGCACTTCTGCCTACTCGGTCGCGACCCAGGGCTGCAACATGCACTGCGCCTACTGCCAGAACTGGCAGATTTCCCAGGCCCACCGCGAGGGCATCGTGCCGGAAAGCCGGTATGTTTCGCCCGAGTCGGTCGTGGCGGAGGCCGTCGCGGCCGGCGTGCGAACCATCGCCTACACGTACGTTGAGCCCACGATATTCATCGAGTTCGCGCTCGACTCGATGATCAAGGCGCGGGCGGCCGGCCTGCACAACGTCTTTGTGACCAACGGCTACGAAACGCCCGAGGCAATCGAGCTGGTTGCGCCGTATCTCGACGCCGCCAACGTAGATTTGAAGGCCGCCAACGACGCCTTCTACCGGCGAGTCTGCGGCGCTCGTTGGGAGCCGGTCCGCGACACCATCATCGAAATGCGCGAGCGCGATATCTGGCTCGAACTGACCACGCTGGTCATCCCGGGCCTCAACGATGATGCCCGCGAGCTGCGGGCCACGGCCGAGTGGATTGCGACTGCGATCGGGCCGGAGACACCGTGGCATCTTTCCCGCTTCCAGCCGGCCTACAAACTGAGCGACGTCGCGCCCACACCTGCGGCCACGCTCGTGGATGCGGCCGCGGCTGCGCGCGAGGTCGGCCTGCGCCACGTCTATGTCGGCAACGCCCCCGAGGTCGAGGACGCAACCACGTCCTGCGCACGTTGCGGCGAGCGGCTGATCTCCCGCTCCGACTACGCCGTCACGGAGTGGCGCCTGGTCGAGGGCCGCTGCCCGCGTTGCCAGCACGCCCTGGCGGGGGTCGGCCTCCAGAATTCGCCGGTCGTGGCATAGCGGCCGCCAGCCGTACGCCACCCGGGTGAGGGGGACGTAGTCGGGACCTTTTGGCCTGGGACGTGGGCCGCTCGGCAGGCGGAAACTGCAGCGTGCGGGTGTGAGATATGTGGGGCCCCATCGGGCTTGACACGGAGGCTTGATCGTATGCGCGACGCAGGACTGACGCGAGGCGAGGCCACGCCGTCCGTCCGCACGCCTGTCGCTCGCGTCGTCCGGGCGATCGAGGTCCGTGGCCTGGTCCAGGGCGTGGGCTTTCGGCCGTTCGTGTGGCGGCTGGCGGAGGAGCTCGGGCTCGAGGGCAGCGTGATCAACCGGGCCGGCCAGGTCGAGATCATGATTGCCGGCACTCCCGACGCGGTCGAGGCATTTGCGCGGCGGCTGGCGGTGGACGCGCCACCGAGAGCGCGCGTCGAGGCGGTCCAAGTCCGAGAGACCGACCGACTGATTGAACCGGGAGCCGGCTTCTCGATCGAGGAGAGCCAGGCGTCCGCTTCGGCCGAGCGGCTCTTCCCGCCTGACATTGCGACCTGCGACGACTGCCTGGCCGAAGTCTTCGACCCGGCCGACCGGCGGTACCGCTACCCGTTCACCAACTGCACAAACTGCGGGCCACGGGCCACGATCATCGACGATTTGCCATACGACCGGGCTCGCACGTCCATGCGCTCGTTTCCGTTGTGCGCGGCTTGCGGGGCCGAGTACCGCGACCCGGCCTACCGCCGCTTCCACGCCGAGCCGATCGCGTGCCCGGACTGCGGGCCGCAGCTCTCGTACCGGCGGCCCGGAGACGCGGCCCCGGCGGCACACCGGGAAGCGGCCCTTCTCGCCGCCGTCGCAGATCTCAGCGCCGGACGGATCGTGGCGGTCAAGGGGCTGGGCGGCTACCATCTCGCCTGCGATGCCACGAATCCCGTGGCCGTTGCCCGACTTCGCGACCGCAAGCATCGCTGGGCCAAGGCGTTCGCGGTGATGGTCCGGGACGTGGCCGCGGCCCGCGCCCAGGCCGAGATGTCGGTCGAGGAGGAGGCGCGGTTGACGTCGCCGGCGCGGCCGATCGTGCTGCTGGAGCGGCGCCCGGCCGGGCCACGGGACGGGGAGCTGCCACTCGCCGACGGTGTTGTGAACGCCGAGCCGGGTCGCGCGGCTTACGGCGCCCGCGCCGCGGCGCTCAACCGCCGGATCGGGCTATTCCTGCCGTACACGCCGCTCCACCACCTGCTGCTTGAGGGCCTGGGCCGGCCCATAGTGCTGACCAGCGGCAACCTGTCGGACGAGCCGCTTGCCACGGACGACGCCGAGGCCGTTGAGCGGCTGGCGGGCATCGCCGACTCGTTCCTGGCCCACGATCGTGAGATACGGGCACGCTACGACGACTCCGTGACGCGGGTCGTGGACGGGCGCGAGAGCCTGATCCGCCGCGGCCGCGGCTACGCCCCGGAGCCACTCAACTTGCCCGTCGCGACGCCGGCCACGCTTCTGGCGGTCGGCGCGGAACTCAAACACACCTTCACGCTGGCCCGGGGCAGCCGCGCCCACGTGGCGCCACACACGGGCGATCTCGAGGACCTGCTGACATACCGGGCCTTCGAAACGAACCTTGCCCACCTCAAGCGCCTGCTGGACATTGAGCCCCAGTACGTCGTCCACGACATGCATCCGGGGTATCTGTCGACGCAGTACGCGGCCCGCCATTTCCCGGAGAACCGGCGCATTGCCGTCCAGCATCACCACGCTCATGTGGC
>CABDYL010000069.1_pt1 | contig 33799 bp, 52 predicted proteins | sample 3131931 | NCBI WGS metagenome assembly CABDYL01 (sample SAMEA5534337, study PRJEB31848) | metagenome | biome: tundra; feature: field; material: soil | place: USA | collected 2013-05 | depth 0.45 m
GCCACGGGCTGAGCCACGGGCTCAGCCACGGGCTCAGCCACGGGCTCGGCTACGGGCTCGGGCGCAGGTGGAGGCGGCGCAGCGGAAATGTCATCCGATGGCGCTACTGACTCGGCCTCCGGCAGCCGGGCCCCGCAAGCGGCGCAGAACTTGCCTTGACCATCGATCTGGGTGCCGCAAGTCGGGCAGATCATGATGTCCTCCCTTCGCAGATTGGCAGATGAGGGCGGTGTCACGCGGGCCGTGTGGCAGACGATACGAGAGCGGCGGAACTAATGTACGGCCATTCGGCATTTCGAGTCGGCAGTATCGAGTGGTGGAGCGCCAAGGTGCGATGGACACAGGAACGCGGCTCCTGCCCGGAGGCCGGAGCCGCGTCTGAGTGGGAGTGGATGTCGCTACTTGAGGGCCTCGCGGCAAGCCTTGGCGGAGGCCATGGCGGCCTTGAGCTGGTCGCGGGCCTGGCCCAGGGCGGCGCGAGCGCTGGTGAGGATCGGGCCGGCGGTGCCGGAGTTGTACTGGGCCGGAGTTAGCGGGAGCAGCTTGGCGGGCAGTGGCTGTGCCAGGCCGACCGCGTTGACCACAGCCGCGTTCATGGCGTTTAGGGCGGTCTGGGCGGTTGTGGTGTTCTTGCCGGCCGCCTTGGCGGCAGCGATTCGCTTCGTGAGGTTGGTGTTGACGGTGCTGAACTTGGTCTGAGTTGCGAGGACACCGTCGGCGGCAGAGACGAGGTGGATCTGCGGCGCGACCAGCAGATAGACGCGGTAGTCAGTGGCGATCTTGGCGTTATCCGCCTTCAGTGCGGTCCGATCCGTCTCGGCGTCGATCGTGGCCTTGAGATTGGTCAGGCCTGTCCTGGTGGAGGCGACTTCACTCTGGAGAGCCGCGGCGTCGGACGAGGACAGAACCTTGGAGGCGGAAACGTTGGTCGACAGGGCAGTCAGAGTGGTCATTCGGCGGCCAATTTCGCAGTCGCCGAAGGCACGGGCCGTCTCGACCGTTGCGCCGGCCTTCATCGCAGCTGCCGGCGCGGCGCAAACGTCCTTGCCCAAGGGACCTGCCGGCGGTGTGACGGCGGCCGCGGCGCCGACACTCGAGAGAAGAAGCGCGCCGCCGAGGGCGAGGCCGGCGAGCAGGCTGGGAATTCGGGTCTTCACTGTGTACTCCTTGTGCTTAGGAGGCGCCTATTCGCCGCCGCTGGCGTCGCTACCTGAGAGCGAGCCGTTGACGCCGTTGAGCAGGCTGTCGAGGTTTGAGAGCTGGGTGTCCAGCGGGTCCGCGGTGGCCGCCGGGGCGGGAGAGGCCGCCGCCGCGGCCGAGTCGGTCGTCGCGCTGCCTGGGGCCGCCGAACCAGTCGGTGCGTCAGTCGGAGTTGGCGCGAGAGTCGCGGCCACCGGATCGGCCTGGCTTTGTTGTGTCGCCGGCCTCGAACTTGCCGGTTGGTTGTCGGCTGCGCCGTTCGGTCGGCCGCAGGCCACCGCCGCAACGCCGACCAGCAGCGCTATGGCTGCGAGCCTGGTTACGGAGCTGAGTTGACGATTCACTCTGGTTGGTCTCCTTGCCGACTCAATCTGAGCTGACCATGGAAAGCCTGGGCCCTCGACCCGCCACCTGCTCGGTGCCACTGTAAGCCGACTGTAAGGCCGGGAGGTCCGGAATTGGCCCATGGCGGTGTCTCAAAGAACGGCGAACGCTTGACGCAAGAGAGCCATGTCGTTAGATTCCTACCTGCGACTCATACGCAACTAGGAATCAATGGGCAATATCGAGGACTCCGAGGTTGAGCTCCGGCTTGAGCGGTTCAAGGGCGCCGCGAAGCAGGCGGGCGTCAAGCTGACGCACCAGCGCCTCGAGGTTTTTCGCGAACTCGCATCCAGCCTCGAGCATCCGGATGCCGAGACCCTGTTGCACGGCGTTCAGGCGCGATTGCCGACACTGTCGCTCGACACCGTCTACCGGACGCTGTGGATGCTCAACAACCTCGGGCTGATCCGCACGCTGGGTCCGCGTCGCGACAGCGTGCGCTTCGACGCCAACCTCGCGCCACACCACCACTACGTCTGCGTCCGCTGCGGCCTGGTCCGGGACCTCGAAAGCGCCGCCCTCAACGCACTTCCCATGCCGCCCCGCGTGGAGGGCTTCGGGAGTGTCGTCGCCTCTCATGTCGAGGTCCTGGGCATCTGCGACGAGTGCGCATTGCAGCAAACAGTAGGAGCACGTCATGGCTGACAAGAAGAAGCTGACCACCGCCGGTGGGGCACCGGTTCCGGACAACCAGAACGTGATGACGGCGGGTCCTCGCGGCCCGATGCTGCTCCAGGACGTCTGGTTCCTGGAGAAGCTCGCCCATTTCGATCGCGAAGTCATCCCCGAGCGTCGGATGCATGCCAAGGGCTCGGGCGCGTTCGGCACCTTCACCGTCACCCACGACATCACCAAGTACACGAAGGCAAAGATCTTCTCTGCCGTCGGCAAGAAGACGGACATGTTCGCGCGCTTCTCTTCGGTCGCGGGCGAGCGGGGTGCGGCGGACGCCGAGCGCGACCTCCGCGGCTTCGCGATGAAGTTCTACACCGAGGAGGGGAACTGGGACCTGGTCGGCAACAATACGCCGGTCTTCTTCATGCGCGATCCGCTCAAGTTCCCGGATCTCAACCACGCCATCAAGCGCGATCCGCGCACCAACCTGCGTAGCGCGGGCAACAACTGGGACTTCTGGACATCGCTGCCCGAGGCTTTGCACCAGGTTACGATCGTCATGAGTGACCGGGGCATCCCGTACTCGTTCCGCCACATGCACGGCTTCGGTAGCCACACCTTCAGCATGATCAGCGCCGCCAACGAGCGCGTCTGGGTGAAGTTCACCTTCCGCACCCAGCAGGGCATCAAGAACCTGACCGACGCCGAGGCCGAGGCGCTCGTGGGCAGAGACCGCGAGAGCAACCAGCGCGATCTCTTCGAGAGCATCGAGAAGGGCGACTTCCCGCGCTGGACGCTGTTCATCCAGGTGATGACCGAGAAGCAAGCGGCGACCAGTCCCTACCACCCGTTCGACCTGACCAAGGTCTGGTTCCACAAGGACTACCCACTCATCGAGGTGGGCGTCATGGAGCTCAATCGGAACCCGGAGAACTACTTCGCCGACGTCGAGCAGGCGGCCTTCAATCCCGCCAACGTCGTACCCGGCATCAGCTTTTCCCCTGACAAGATGCTGCAAGGGCGCCTTTTCTCCTACGGCGATGCGCAACGCTATCGGCTCGGCGTGAATAGCGAACAGATCCCGGTCAATGCGCCGCGCTGCCCGGTCCACAGCTATCACCGTGACGGCTCGATGCGGGTCGACGGCAACCATGGCGGCACGCTCGGCTACGAGCCCAACAGCTACGGCGAGTGGCAGGAGCAGCCGAATTTCGCGGAGCCGCCGCTGTCGCTCGAGGGCGCGGCCGACCACTGGAACCATCGAGTGGACGAGGACTACTACGATCAGCCCGGGAGGCTGTTCCGGATCATCGTCGCCGCGGGGAAGCAGCAGGTGCTCTTCGAGAACACCGCCCGGGCCATGGGGGACGCCCCACTAGAGGTCAAGGTCCGCCACATCGGCAACTGCCTGAAGGCGGATCCCGCTTACGGCGAGGGCGTCGCCAAGGCGCTCGGCATCCCGCTCAGCGAGGTCCCGAAGTGAGCGAAACCTAGGGAAACCAAGATCGATAGCGACTTCTTGGGCGAGGAGGCCGCGACGGCGATCCGATAGCGAACCGGTGACCGGCGAAGGGCCTGCGCGGACGTTGTATGTGGTGGCCATTCCGAGTACGGTATCGTGCAACTTGGGTCCTTCGTATTGCGTGGGGGCCAGGAGATTGATTCCGTCGCGGGTACAGCCGGTGACCGGATTGGACGCCGACTGGTGTTCTAGTTCCTGCGGTGGTCATCGAAGAGTGAGCAGTCGGTGAAGACCCAGGGATGAACGTCCAGGAAGCCCTCGACGCCTGGCAGGCGCAGTACGCAGGCCAACCGCCGGTTGGATTCATGCTGCGCTTCACCCATGACTCGGTCTGGACCCGCATCAACCACTTGCGGGACGGCATCGAGCCGGCCACGATCGAGGACGACCGGACGATCGCGTCGCGCTTTGACGCCGTGGCCAGCGCCCTCTTCAACGGAACCACTGTTCTGGTTCTGGGGATCCACCTCGACCCGCGCCACGAGGACAAAACGGAGCTGCGAGCGCTGGGCGCGACACCCGTCCCGCCGCCCGAGAGTTGGATCGAGGCGCTGCGCGAGTATCTGCCAGATTCAGGCCGCGCCGAGTTCGTGGGCGCGACGCTCCTGTGGCAGCGCGGCTGCCTGGATCAGCTCTGGATGGCGGTCGCGCGCGACCTGATCGGCCCAATTGCGGTCTTCTGCCCGGCGACGGGCGATGCCTTCTGCCCGTACGGAGGCGGCGCCGATGTATTCGTGTGGGGCTCAGAGCGCCGCTCCAAGCTAGGAGATCGGTTCCGCACCCGGCTACCCAGCGCCGCACTACCGGGACCCATTATCAAGAGGCCGGCCGGCAAGATGGCGGCTGAGAAGAGCTAGTTCGCCGGCGCCGCGTCCCAGTTGTGGGCTGCCCCGAGACCGGCGACACTATGGCCATGAGCTCTGAGACCAAGCCCAAGCCGACCAAGCCCAAGCCGACCAAGCCCAAGGCCACCCCTAGCCCTGCCGCGCCGGTGGCTCCGGTGGCGCCACCCACCGCCGCAGACATCGCCCGCTACCGGGAGAACCTCCAGGGCGAGATCGACGCCATCGCGTTGTACGCGCTCTTGGCCGAGAAAGAGTCGGGCGAGACGCTCAAGCATTTCTACACGCGCATGGTCGACGTGGAGACGATCCACGCCAACGTGTGGCGAGAGCGGCTCGAGGCGGCCGGCGTAGACACGAGCCGTATGAGTCCGGCCTGGCGAGCCCGCGTGCTGATGTTCGTGGCACGCCATTTCGGGCCGAGCCTCGTGGTGCCGACCATCGCCGAGCGCGAGGCCTCGGACGAGGCAATGTACGACGACCAGCCCGAGGCCCTCGCTCGGATGCCCGGCGACGAGCGCTCCCACGCCAGGCTTTTCCGGGAACTCGCCAACGGCAAGGGAGTCGAGGGCGGCACGATCGCCCGCATCGAGGGCCGCCACCGCGGCAGCGGCGGCAATCAGCTGCGGGCCGCCGTGCTGGGGGCCAACGACGGCCTCGTTTCGAACCTGAGCATCTCGATGGGTGTGGCTGGCGCCTCACAGGGCGGTCACGCCGTCCTCATCGCCGGCATGGCCGGCATGCTGGCCGGGGCTCTGTCCATGGCGATAGGGGAGTGGCTCTCTGTCCAGAGCGCCCGCGAGCTGTTTGCCCACCAGGTCAAGGTCGAACGTGAGGAGCTGCTCAACGTCCCCGACGAGGAGGAAGAGGAGCTGACCCTCATCTACCAGTCCAAGGGGCTCAACCGCGAACAGGCTCGCCTGATGTCGCAATCCATCGTTGGCGGCGAGCTGGGTCGAGCCGTTGACACGCTGGCTCGCGAGGAGCTCGGCATCGATCCTAACGAGCTTGGCGGCTCGGCCTGGGTCGCGGCGGGGACGTCCTTCTTCCTCTTCGCTTTCGGCGCCATCGTGCCGCTCTCGCCATTCTTCTTTGCCACCGGCCTTCCGGCCGTCGTCGCCTCGATCGTCATCAGCGCCGCGGCGCTGATGCTCGTTGGCGCCGCGATTACAGTCGTGACCGGCTCGAGCGTCCTCAAGACCGGTGGTCGGCAGGTCCTCCTGGGCATGTTTGCGGCGGCAGTGACGTTTGGTCTCGGCACGCTGGTGGGAAGGGCGGTCGGCTGAGCCGAAAGCCTCGGTCGGATAGGCGGGCCGGCGACGGTTGGCCCTGACCCGACGGGCGCTCGATGCGGTACGCTCCGTCACGTGACCATCGAGCCAACAACCTCGCCCGCAGGAGCCTCGCCCGCAGGAGCCTCGCCCGCAGGAGCCGCGCCCGCAGGAGCCTCGCCGGAGCGTGGCGATTTCATCCGTGAGATCGTGGCCGCCGACCTGCGCGACGGCAAGCATCAGACGGTCGTTACCCGCTTCCCGCCCGAGCCGAACGGCTACCTGCACATCGGCCACCTCAAGGCGATCTCCATCAACTTTGGCATCGCCCGTGACTTTGGCGGCCGCTGTCACCTGCGCTTCGACGATACAAACCCAACCAAGGAAGAGCAGGAGTACATCGATCATATCCAGGAGGACATTCACTGGCTGGGGTTCGATTGGGGCGAGCACCTCTACTTCGCATCTGACTACTTCGGCCAGCTGTACGAGTGGGCCGTCTACCTCATCGGGGCCGGCAAGGCCTACGTTGACGACCTATCCGCCGACGAGATCCGGGAGCACCGCGGCACGCTGACCGAGCCAGGCCGGAACAGCCCCTGGCGGGACCGGCCGATCGAGGAAAGCCTCGATCTCTTTGGCCGAATGCGGAAGGGCGAGTTCCCCGACGGGACGCGGGTTCTGCGGGCGCGGATCGACATGTCCGCTCCGAACATCAACCTGCGCGACCCCGTCCTGTACCGGATCCTTCACGCCGACCATGCGCGCACGGGTGACGCCTGGTCCATCTACCCGATGTACGACTTCGCCCACGGCCAGTCGGACGCGATCGAGGGCATCACGCACTCGCTCTGCAGCCTGGAATTCGAGATCCACCGGCCCCTCTACGACTGGTTCATCGACAACCTGCCGGTGCCTTCGAAGCCCCGCCAGATCGAGTTCGCACGGCTCAACATCACCTACACGGTCCTCTCCAAGCGCGTCCTGCTGCGCCTCGTCAACGAGGGCTACGTTCGGGGCTGGAACGATCCGCGGATGCCCACGATCGCGGGCCTGCGCCGGCGCGGCTTCCCCGCCGAGGGCCTGCGCGACTTCGTGACCGGGGTCGGGGTGGCGAAGGCCGATAACGTCATAGAGTTCGGCCAGCTCGAGCACGCCGTCCGCAACGTCCTGAACCAGAAGGCCGCGCGCCGTTTTGCAGTGCTGCATCCTCTAAAGGTGGTCATCGAGAACTACCCCGAGGGCCTGGTCGAGGAGATGGACGTCGCCAACAACCCGGAAGATCCGTCGGCCGGGACTCGGGCGGTGCCGTTCACGCGTGAGCTGTGGATCGAGCGCGAGGACTTCATGGAGGAGCCGCCGGCGAAGTTTTTCCGCCTGGCGCCGGGCCGCGAGGTGCGACTGCGGTCCGCGTACTTCGTGACCTGTCGCGAGGTCGTCAAGGACGCGGCCGGAGAGATCGTCGAACTGCGGTGCACGTACGACCCGGCCACTCGGGGCGGAGCGTCACCCGACGGCCGTCGGCCCCGGGCCACTATTCACTGGGTGTCCGTATCTCACGCCATCCCTATTGAGGTTCGGCTGTACGACCACCTCTTCGTCCGCCCCGATCCCGGCGCGGACGGCCGCGACCTCTTCTCGGACCTCAACCCCGACTCCGAGAAGGTGCTCCAGGGCTGCCAGGTGGACCCGACCCTGGCCGAGCTGCCGGTAGGCGAAACGGTGCAGTTCGAGCGGCTGGGCTACTTCACGCCGGATCCCGACTCGACGCCCGATCACCCGGTCTTCAACCGGACGCTGACCCTCAAGGACACGTGGGCCAAGCTCCAGGCGCAGGGCCGGCAGGGTACCTAGGCGCCTAAGGCGGGCGGGGCCGGCCAAATCGGGGAATCGAAAAGGAGCCCGAAAGCTCGGGCTCCTTTTGGCTTGACGTCGCGGGTTAGTAGGAGCGGTTGCTCGAATTTCGCTGGTTGGTGAAGCAGTCGCTGCAATAGACCGGCTTCGCGCCGCTGGGGCGGAAGGGGACCTGGGCCTCGCGGCCGCAGCTTGAGCACGTTGCGCTGAACATCTCGCGCGGGCCGCTCGAATAGCCGCCGCCTGAGTTGCTGCGATCGGAGTAACCGCCGCCGCCGCTGTCACCGCGCTGGGCCTTCTTGGCCGCGCGGCACGATGGGCAGCGACGCGGTTCGCTGAACTGCCGGTCTGCGTAGAACTGCTGCTCGCTCGCAGTGAACGCGAACTCCTGGCTGCAGTCGGCGCAAACCAGCGTCTTGTCTTGTCCGTACAAAGAAAAACTCCTTCTCTTGCGGCCTCAGCGAACCTTTCTCGCCGAGTACCGATGAGAGGGAGTGTCGTGTGCCGCTTGGTTTTGACACCTATTTTGGTGTCCAAAACGAACAGTATCACACCCGATGGCTGCCGTCGAACGAATTTTTCGCAGACCCGCAGACTGGCCGCCGCTCTCGCCGATTGCGAGGCCCCGAGGTCCCGCTTGCCACCTGCGGCCCGCCCACGCGGCATTTCCTGATAGGATTTCACCCGGCGCGTTGGCGAGTAGCCTAACGGTAAGGCACCTGCCTCTGGAGCAGGGGATTGAAGGTTCGAATCCTTCCTCGCCAGCCAACTACGACCTAAGAAGACCCTCGGAGGCAACTCTGGGGGTCTTGTCTTGATTCGACATAAGCCTGGGGTGATCGCTATCTGGTTTCATTGAGCCGTGCGCCGGCCCGCTGGCGATTGACGGGAGCTGTATTACCGCTATGCTGCAATGCATGAAGACCCACTACGTCGCGGTCCAGTCTCGAGGGACGATCGCTCTGCCGGCGGACCTTCGGCGACGGCTTCACCTCGAAGAGCCGGGTGCTCAACTACAGATCATCGAGCACGAGGACGGGCGGGTCGAGTTGGTGCCGGTCTTGGCGGTGCCAGCGGACCAAGCATGGTTCTGGACGGACCGCTGGCAGGCGATGGAACGAGAAGCAGACGCAGAAATCGCTGCGGGCCGCGTGACCGTGGTGGACGGTGTCGACGAGCTGATCGCACACCTCGACGCGTAGGTTGAAGTACGTCGTGAGCGGCTCGTTCAAGGCCGACTACAAGCGTCTTTCCCGGGACGAACAGGCCACATTTAAGTCCGTGCTGACAGCCTTCGTGCCAGCCTGCGACCGACACGCGGTCGACCCATCTGTGGCGTGGCCGGCTTCGTTCCGGGTGAAGGCCCTGGAGAATGCGCCCGGAATCATGGAAATGACCTGGAGTTTCAGCGGTCCGGACGGCCGCGCAACTTTCGAGTGGCTTCAGATTGACCGTCGCCTGGGACTACGATGGCGTCGGATCGGGGGCCACGGGGTATTCAAAAACACGTAGTCGGTGAGGGTCAGCCTGCGGCCTTCAACTTGCGTCAGCCGCCGGCGCGGTTGTTGGCAACGATTTGCCGGAACATCGCGGTCAGAGCCGGCGCATTGATCGGTTCGCCCTCGCGGATAGCCACGGTTCGCGCCGTCTTGTTGTCGTGGCCGGATGTGATGATTCCCTCCGGATCCGGGACGATGCCGCCGTCGTAGAGGAAGACGTTGACGTGGTCTTTCGCTGCCTGCAGGGCGCAGATGTTTCCACAGAGCACGAAGTACGGGCGGTCGCCGCGTTTGATGGTTTCCGTTACGCCATCATCGGCAGCGTTGACCAGTTCGCGGACCTGACGGCAGACGGCTTGCTGCCAGTCGGGCAGGGCGTCGACATATTCGTCGATGCGCAGGTCCGGGACGCTATGTGACTGTTCGCTCTTCGCGCTGAGTTGCATAGATGGCCTCAGCTTGATCGGCCGCTTCGGCCAGGATCTCCTCCGGCGTGGCCTCTGGGTTGGCAGCTCGAATCGCGGTTGTGACCTCGACCAGGTCCACACCCTCGACCTCTTGAACCGCTTGCAGATTGATGACGTAGTTAGCCAGGATCGATATGACTGCCGCCACCGGGAGTCCAAAGAGGGCGCCCCAGATCCCGGCGATTTGTGCCCCGACCAGGACGGACAGGATTGTGACGACTGGATGAACCCCAGACGTCTTCTTCATCACTCGTGGCACCACCAGATTCATGATGAGTGCCTGCACGATGAAGAGCACCAGGGCGACCGGGATGAAAGCGCCGGGCACGAAGGCGGCCGCGATCACAATCGGCGGTAGCAGCGCCAGGCCCGGGCCGACGAACGGAAGGGGCATGCAGAGCGCGGCAAACAGGCACATGAGGAACAGGTACGGCAGGTCAAAGACCAGGCCGACCACTACCGTCAGCACGACCTGGATGGCGATGAGGACTACCTGGGACCACAGGAACCCTCTGAAGGCTCGACCAACTGAGCGATCGAAAAGATCGAGTTGGGTCTCAAAGCGATTTGGCATCACCCGGCGCCATTTGGCCTGTAGGCCCGAGGCGTCCGAGACTATGAAGATCGACAGCACCAGGATGATCGAGAGGGTGCCGACAATGGAGGCCACAGTTCCGGCGATGGCCCCAGATTGGCCTCCAACAGTCGCCTTAATATCGGGCAGGAGTCTGGCCTCCCCCTGGCGGAAGAGGGCGGCCAGGTCAATCTGGTTGGTGCCAATTCCAAAGCCCTTCTGGAGCGAGGCGAGACTTGCGCTGATGGTCGCGGTCGCCTCGTCGGTTCTACCTACCAGACTCGTCGCCTCACTCGCCCCGATCGAGGTGGCAACGAGAACGAAACCGACGAAGGTGAGGGCCACGCAACCGTAGACCAAACCGACCGCCCCTCCTCGTCCAATGTGGAAACGGCCGGCGGCCCCGTCGACGAGCGGGCTAACCACAAACGCCAGCAGCCAAGCGAAGAAGCAGATCACGAAGACGCCACTGAAGGAGCCAATGGCAGTCATGGATTGCTGTAGAACGAGCAAAAGGAAGGCCACCGTCCCGGTCGCAAAGAAGATAGTTGCTGCGCGACGGAGGCTGTATGCGGAACGCGGACTGTTCGAACGCAGACCGGCCGAACGAAGCCTTGGAACCGCCTTGGTCATCTCGGTCCTCCAGTAGTAACTTACGCCCGCCCCGGCCACGGATCCGCATACTACCCAGAATTTGAGCAGATATGCGCGCCGGCCGCAAGGATGAGAGCCCGCTGCTGGTGAAACTCGCCTCGTCCCGCGGCCCGACCGACCGGCCGCTCCTCGGAGGAGTGCGCCGCATCCATGGCGCTAGCGGTTGCGGCGCGCCAGCCAGGCCCTCCAGGTGGTCTCGTCCTGACCGGCCGTCACGTCGGCACCGTAGCGGACCAGCGGGAGCCGGAGCAGGCTCACGTCGGCCTTGATCCGCGCAAGGAGGCCACCAGCGTTGGTGGTGAGGTCAGCGGCATCCATGAGCGCCGCCGCGCCAAGTCGATCCGTGAAGCGGCGGAGCTCCGCGGCGTCCATCGGCTTCTTGCGCAGGTCGATGAAACGAACCACGATCCGTCGCTCCCGGAAGAACCTGACCGCCGCGCGCGTCGACTGCGAGTCGCCGAGGCCGAAGACCTCGATCTTGGGCATCTTCTTCGTCGGCGTCTTGCCCAGCGGAGCCGGCATAACTAACCTCTATGTGTGTCCGACGCCGACCATTGGTGTGTGCTTGCCTCGCATAGAGAGCGGCCGCTCCGGTGTAAAGAGTTGAGCGCGATCTGTTTCGTTCCGGGCCCGGGTCACGGCGCGAGGGCGCCGATGGGTATCACGAAGGCCAGTAGTAATCCGCAACTTCGACAGATCGAATCCGCAACATCATGGGTCATTCTACGAGAGCGGCTCGATCCTGACGATCGGCTCGCCCGACGAGGCCCGGCGCCAGTCATCTGCCAGTTCGCCTTGATGATCGGGCCGGAAACGGCTGTCAGCCGGCGGCCCGAATGCGATCCTGCGCAAAATCGAGCCCGAGTCCGGACCGGGCGGTGAGGACGAGCAACCGACCGGAGCTGACTCGACCGCGCCTGCCATCCGCCCAGTGCCAGTCCAGGACCAGGCACTTGGCTGGCATTCCGCGCTCGACCGCAGCCAGGACCGTCGGCCAGGCCTCGCGCGTGGACGCGAAACGGCCGAGGATCTTGTTGGAGGGGGTCAACCGGAGCGAGTACCCGACCGCGCCGTCGATGACGATGCCGAAGCCCTCGGGGGACCTCGGTCGGTTCACGAGCCTGGCGCGGGTGAAGTCGAACTCAACTCGTTCGAGGTCAGCGGCGTCGTCGTTCGTATGCATTTCGTTCGCGCTTCGTGGCGCGCCATGCGGAAATGATTCTGGGCGACTCCGGGTCGCGATAAGACGTTACCACGACCAGGCAACGATTCCGGTACGACACTCCGATGGTCAACGTCCGGGGCTCGTCGTCCGAATGGAGAACATCTGGAATCTCGATGCGCCAGTCGTCGAGATGGACCGTCTTCGCCTCATCGAAACTGATACCTCGCTTGCGAACATTGGCGTCGTTCTTGTCTGCATCCCACGTGTACTCGACCACACCGCGGACGGTAGCGAGCGACCCTTATCTCGCGATCACCTGGGCCTGCCCTGGCCGGCGACCGGAAGACCCGGCGCGCCCACCACCACCTCCGGGGGACGCACGGAGCCGAAGCGCCGGGACCTCAGGGATTGCCGGCTCTCCCACTCGGGCCAGCTTCACCGTCCGCGGCAGCAAAGCCTCTGATAAGCCCCCGGTGAGAGCTCGCCTTCAGAATGCAGCGAGTGCTGCGGCTCCACCTTCGATCGCAGCCGGGAAACAGATAATCGAGTGGTTTGTTGGGAGTTTGGCAGAAACGCAGCGTTGCACGATTCGCCAAACTCCAGGAAACCCGCGCCCGCCGATTCTGCTCACTGACGTGCGTCTTGCGCAAATGTCGCGGTAGGCACAACATTCACGCATGACGGAGGCCTCACTCTTGGAATTGGCGGGTCACCAGCATGGCTACTTCACTGCCCGACAGGCGGCTGAAGATGGCTTGAGCCGGCATGCCCTCAACTGGCGCGCCAAGCAGGGGCAACTCGTTCGGGTTGAATACGGCCTGTACCGGCTCGCGCACTGGCCGCCGGGAACGAACGACGACCTGTATGCGCTCCAGGCCCTGGCGCCGTTCGGCACGTTCAGTCATGAGACTGCGCTCAACCTGCTGGGCCTGTCCGACATCGTCCCGTCGGAGATCCACCTCACGATTCCGGAGTCATCGAGATTGGGTCGCCGCGCCGGCATCAGGCTGCATCGATCCCGCCGGGCCGCCCAGAGCGATCGGCAGCTCCGGGACGGCCTGTGGGTCAGCACCGCGGCACGTGCCCTGCTGGACTGCTTGCGCATCGGAGCCGACCCGGATCAGCTCGGGGCCGCGGCCAAGGAGGCTCGGGATCGCGCCATGCTCACCCGCGGGGATATCGATCGTCTCAAGGCCTGTCCGATCTTCGCCGCCGTACTGTGACGAGCCCTCGACCTGGCAAGGCACCGGCACGCGCAGGCCTGCTCGCGCGCATGGGAAACGAAGCGAGGCGGTCCCGAGTGCCGGCCCGGCGCATCCACCTCGTCGTGGCCATCGATCGGCTTCTGGCACGCCTGCTGGTGAGCGCCCCCAAAGGGTCCTGGGTCGTAAAAGGGGGCTACGCCAACCAGCTCCGACGCCCCGATGCGGCCCGATTCACTGAGGACCTGGATCTCAAGATCGAGGCCGGCCTCGGCGAGGCGCCGATCCTCCTGGCAGGCGGATTCGCCACCGACCTTGGCGACGGGTTCGCGTATGAAGCCAGCACCGCCGCCCGCGCCCTCGACGGCCCTCCCGGCGGCGGCCTCCGGTTCGCAGTCGCGGGTCGGCTGATGGGCGATGAGTTCGTCCATTTCAAGGTTGACCTGAGCATCTCCGATGTCGTCGTGGGCCCGCTCGAGCAACACCTGTCGGATCCAGTGCTCCAGCTCCTTGGATTCGAGCGCTCCCGGTTCCCGGTGTATCCGATAGCCCAGCACTTCGCGGAGAAGCTCCATGCCTTCACGCTCCCACGCGACCAGGAGAACAGCCGGGCTCGGGATCTGGTCGATCTCGTCTGGTTCGTCGAGCATTTCACTTTCCGCTCAGACGCTCTGAGCGAGGCCTGCGAGGCGACCTTTCGAGCGCGCGCGGATCACTCCTGGCCGCCGCTACTACCGGTTCCACCCGCCTCCTGGGATCGGCCGTTTGGGCGATGGCGAGCCGAACTGGGGCTCCAGCCGACGACTCCGAGTGCCGCCCGACATGCCATCGAGGCCTTCCTGGAGCCTGTGTTCCGTGGGCGTCGTGGTATGACATGGGACCCGACAACGGCGACAGTAAATCAACCGAAAGCCCGGCTGATCGCGATGGGAACGAGCGCGTCCGTCCTTGCAAAGCAAGGAGACGAGGCCGCAATCGCCCAGGCCCGGCAAGTCGCGACGGCTGATCCTTCACCCTGGGCCTGGGACTTGCTGGCCGCTGTCGGCTTGGCGCTGGGGCGGCCGGAAGTTGGCGCCGAAGCCGAAGCAGGAGCAGCGGCGTCCGTCAGGCGACCCACGTCGTGAACCCATGTTCCCTCGGACACCGCGCCAGACGGGCGTTGTCGCTGCTCGATACCGACATGGTTGCGCCGCGAACCACCTAGTGCGTCCAGTTTGGGATGCATCACGCGGATACGCTATTGACACCCGTATTGAGGATGCTGATACTGTGGCCATGGCCACTAAGACGAAACGAACCTACAACCTCAACTCGACTACGGTCGACCATGTTCGCGAACTCGCAGAACGCTCTGGTGTAGCACGCAGTCAGGATGGAGTGGTTGAGCTTGCGGTCGAACGCTTTTACCTTGAAGTACGGGCGCGAGAAGAGGCCTCGATGTGGGAAGCCGCAGCCAATGATCCGTCGTTCACGGCGGAGATGAAGGGGATTGCGCATGACTTCCGCGATGGCGAGGTCTGGCCCGCATGACAACTGGCGTGCTCCGGTGGGCAATGGTGCTCGTCGCCTTCGACCCGGTTCAAGGCCACGAACAGGCAGGCACCCGTCGAGCCCTCGTCGTCTCGAACGAGGCCTTCCACAAAAGCGCAATGGCACAGGTCTGTCCTGTCTCGGCGCGCGATGCGAAGTATCCGGGCGAGGTTGCGATCCCGCTGGGACACGCAGGCCAGACCAAGGACGCGGTTATCCTTTGCCACCAGATTCGCACCGTTGACTTGTCACGGATTACGGCATATGAGATCGGCGGCCAGGTCCAGTATGTGTCCAGCCCAGATATCCGCCGCCAGGTTCGTGCCGCCCTGCTACACCAGTTTGGTCTCGATCTACCGCCTGCTGTCGATGGCGTGTTGTAACGCAGGATAGACGCGGCGATACTCCCATTGGTGCAACCCAGTTAGGGTGGAAGAAGATGGCCGAATGGCAGCAGTTCGTCTGCGGATGCCCCCGGATGTGCCCGGTTCGCAAGGGGATACGTCGAACGCCCGCCGAAGCTCCCGAGATCACGGCAATCGGGAGCCTCTCGTCCCCAAGTGGACGAGTTAGCCTCCGCTGTCGGGGCTAGCTCGCCGGTGCCGCGATCGACACACCCGTCAACGTGTCGATGCTGATGTCCAGCGTCACCTTCTCATGGGTCGGCGAGTTGAGGATCTTCTGATCGAGCGACGCCTCAATGGTCAGACCGGCGGGAGTCCCGTCGTCCTTGGCCCAGAAGGACAGGCTGCTGACGGTGAGGTTCTCCTGACCGGCGCCGGCCGTGATGCCGAACGCAGAGAGGTCGGCTGCGCACGAACACGCGGGCGGTCTTCGGCGACTACATCAGCATCTACGACATCCAGCGCGCGGTCGAAGACGGCGCCACGGTGCCGATCTACTACGAAGGCCGGCTCGCGAAGCTCGAGCTATCCGAGGCCGAACGACCGAAGATCGACCTCGACTTCGAAGAGGTCACCGAAGGCGAGGAGGTCGAACGCAAGGAAGGCCTCAAGAGCAAGTGGGCGCAGCTGGCTGCCGTCGTCGGTTCGGAGAAGTGGCTGAAGCTCGTTGACAAGTCGAAGTCCTCTCCGAACACTGGGCGGCGGCGTAGAACACGGCCAATGAGTGACGTGGAGGGAAGATGAGCCAGTACTCGAGGCCCACTGAGCCGAGGAAGGCTCCGGCGGGCGAGGCAAAGACATCCTCCGAATGCGGGCATCCTGTCTCATCCGGGGCTCGCTATTGCGCAGGTTGCGGCACGGCGTTCGGCGAGGCTCCGCCCCGGGTCCAGCACACGGCCTCTCTCCCGGGCTTCGAATACCACCTGGTTCAAGGATTGGGATGGGGACTCGGGTTCGCGTTGGCAGCTGGCGTAGTCGCTCTTGTCTTCTTCCTGCTAAGTGCTCTGGCACTACACGGCTTGAGGTGAAGGGGGCCAAATGCAGAAGGCCGAGGTTCCATACGAAGTGCTGAGCAGCGGTATGACAGAGCGGCACAAAGACGGTGCGATCGAGTCGATCGGTGGCGGTTGGGGAACGGTTCTCGCCGCGCGCCTCGGGGAGACTAGGTGCCGGAGTCTTGAGGACTTCCTGGCCGACGCCTGGGCTGGACAAGCGCCCGTCTATCCGAGCCGGTCGCACGTCTTCGCTGCGTTCGATGCAACGCCTCTCGACTCGGTGCGAGCCGTCATCCTGGGCCAGGATCCATACCCGACAGAGGGTCAGGCGTGCGGACTCGCCTTCTCAGTGCCGGAGGTTCTGCCGCCCGGCGTAAGTCGTCCCCGGTCTCTCGGTCGGATCCTGAAAGAGCTCGAGCGAGAGCGTTTCACAACCCTGGGACGCGCTACCCTGGACCGATGGACAGGCAGGAAAGGCGTGCTGCTGCTAAATGCGACGCTGACCTACGGTTTGGACCGGCCGGACCACAGTGCAGTGTGGAGAGAGTTCACGACTGCGGTGATCCGGACTCTGATTGCCCGGCCGGAGCCAATCGCCTTCCTCCTCTGGGGCAAGCGTGCGCAGAAATGGGGCGAACTCATCACGCCGCCTCACATGCCTATCTGCTCACCGCATCCGATGGCGCGCGGTCGGGCTGAGCCGTTCGTTGGGAGTTGCCCGTTCTCGCGTGCCAACGACTTTCTCGGGCCATTGCGCAAGATCGACTGGGACTTGGACTGACCGTGGAGCCCGAATGTCCGCCTCTCGAGGCCAGAACTGCCGGGTTCCCGGCGAAGTAGCGGTCGTACGTCGCCCGCCAAGTAGTCCCATTGCGGTCCCAGCTACACTCCACCCATGCCAGTCACGCTCTTCACGATCGGCTACCAGGGCGCAAAGCTCGAACAGGTGGTCGCTTCGCTCGGGTCCGCTCAGGTGTCCCTGCTCGTGGACACGCGCGAGACGCCGACGTCGAGGCGCGTGGAGTTCCGGCAGCGGGCGTTGGCCTCGGCGCTCGGTGACGCCGGCATTCGGTACGAATCGATCCGGGCCCTTGGCGCCCCCAAGCCATTGCGCGCCATCGCCGCGGACGATTGGGCCGGCTTCGCGGCCGGCTACCGGGAGCGGCTAGCCCTCGCTCGGGAAGAGCTCGAGCGGCTCGTCCCCCTCGTCGCCTCCGAGCGCGTCTGTCTCCTCTGCTTCGAGGCCGATCCGCTGGCCTGTCACCGATCCCTGCTCGCCCATGAGATCCAGCGACTGCTGGACGTCTCCGCCGTCCACCTTCGACCGGGGCGGCCTTGACAAGCCCGACGACCGTGACGTTTGGGCGCGATAAGCCGCAGATAAGCCACCCTCGTTAGCCTTCTCGCATGAATTGCCAACCCGGCTCAGCCGCCAGCGACATGCACGAGTCTGTGAATCGGTCCCTCTTGAGGCCGCCCGGGGAGTCCTATACAATCTATAGCAGCAGCATAGAAAGTATAGGAGCCATGCTAGCCAGATCGGTTGCCGCCGTGAACTCCCTGCTGATGCTTCATGCTGACGTGCCGTTGCCGCTGGCGAAGGTTGCGCAGCTGGTCGGGCAGCCGTACGCGGTCACAGCGTCGGCGCTCAAGACGCTCGAGAAGCGGGGCCTTGTCGTCCGTTCGACGCGTGCCGGCCAGGATGAGTTCGCGCCTAACCGGGCGAGCCCCTACTACCCGATGGCGTACGACACTGCTCTCGTCGATCTGCCCGTCGCTGAGCCGCTGCACGGGCAGAAGATCTACGCCGCATACGCCTACGGTTCGCTCTCCCGCCCCGGGGGAGGCAATCCGAGCAGCGACCTGGACCTGATGCTGGTGGTGGCGTTTCGCGATGAAGTGGCGCGGGCCGCGGTGGCATCCGACCTTGCGCTGTTCTTGAGTGGTCGCCTCCATCGACCGATCGATCCATGGATTCTGGCCCCCAAGGAGGCTGAAGAACTTCTTCGCGAGCAGGACCCTCACCTCCTTGAGGCCCTGAAGGGGGTCCGGATCATCGGCGGTTTGCAGTGAGCCTGGTCCGGCTCACCCAGGCACAACGAGCAACGGTCGACAACCTTCTGGCCAGGGCAGGTGCCCGATTCGATGCCGCCGAGACTGCCGCGAGGCGGCCGGACGTGAAGCCGGGGGAATACGACAACAACTTCGACGGCGTGGTGAGCGGCATCTACCACGTGCTCGATGCATTCCACCTTGCGACCACGGGCTTTCACCGATCCATCGGGCAGGCTGATGCCCCCACGACTATGGCCTCCACGCTGGCTGCTATTGGCGCGTCCGGCATCGATGCCCCATCGCTGCGCGAGCTTGTGGAACTCAACCGCGATCGCAACACCTCCGTGCATGGTGGGGTTCTCGAGAGCCCGTTCGGGACGGAAGATCTGGAGGATGCCGTCGACATCGGTCGAGCCTTCGCTCGATCGGTTCGTGAGTACCTCTCCCGAGAGGGCCAAGCCTGAGCGCAGAGCCCGGAGGCAGTGGCGTCGTCTTCACGACCAAGGGACAGTGCGAGATGCGGCAAAGAGGTACTGATGCATGCGGCAAAGCGGTACCAGAGGCTGCGGCAGAGCTCGGGGGCGGCGGCATCGTCGCGATCGAGGTCAAGGCCAGCTCCGCCCCGACGCCGGATGACGCCAGACACCTGGCGGTCCTGCGCGATCGGATGGGCGAGTCGTTCGTGGGCGGCGTCGTCTTCCACACTGGGCCGCATGTCTATCGCCTCGGCGAGGGCATAATTGCCGCCCCAATCAGCGCCCTATGGAGCTGACCGCTGGCAGGGCGGATCCGCGTGCTTCTGCGGGCATCGCCGCACGTCACTGAGTACAATTACTCACCATGTTGAGTAATTGGTCGGCCCCCATCTTCGTTCGCCAACCTGCAAGCGAGTTGGAGGCGCGGCTGAAGCAGTCTCGGCGCTTCATCCAGGTTGTCTCCGGGCCGAGACAAGTCGGCAAGACAACCCTCGTCCAGCAAGTGATGGATCGCCTGGACATGCCTGTCCGCTACGCGACCGCCGACGAACCGACCCTCCGCGGGCATGAGTGGATTGCCCAACAGTGGGAGGCTGCTCGGCTGCAGGCCGGTGCTGGGCCTGCGGTGCTTGCACTCGACGAAGTGCAGAAGATCACAGGCTGGTCGGAGTCGGTCAAGCGACTGTGGGACGAGGACAGTCGAGCTGGCCGCGGGCTTCAGGTGGTGATCCTGGGCTCCGCCCCGTTGCTCGTTCAGCGCGGGTTGGCCGAGAGCCTGACGGGCCGGTTTGAGGTACTCCGCCTCGGTCACTGGGCCTTCGCCGAGATGCGAGACGCCTTTGGTTTCTCACTGGATCAGTACTTGTATTTCGGCGGCTATCCGGGCGCGGCGCCGCTCATCGGCGAGCCTCAACGGTGGGCTAGATACGTCATCGACTCTCTGATCGAGACCACGATCTCGCGGGATGTCCTGCTCCTGACAAGGGTTGACAAGCCGGCGTTGCTTCGACGGATGTTCGAACTGGGTTGCCGCTACTCGGGACAGGTTCTGTCGTATACGAAGATGCTGGGCCAACTCCAGGAAGCCGGCAATGCGACCACGCTCGCGCACTACCTCGATCTGCTGGCGGCGGCGGGGTTGCTCCAGGGCTTGCCCAAGTTCGCCGGGCGGACGGTCCGACAGCGTGGATCGAGTCCGAAGTTACAGGTGCTCAACACAGCGCTGCTGACGGCTCCGAGTGGACTGAGCTTCGATGATGCCCGGGCGGACCGGACGTTCTGGGGCCGACTGGTTGAGTCGGCCGTGGGTGCGCACCTGGCCAACGCGGCGGCGTCGGGCGGGTTCGAGCTCTTCTACTGGCGTGAGCGCAACCGCGAGGTGGACTTCGTGGCGCGGTCGGGGCGCCTCACTACTGCGATCGAGGTCAAGAGCGGACGGTCACCGGATGCCTTGCCCGGCATGGATGCCTTCGCAGCAGCCTTCAGTCCCGGGCGGACGCTACTGGTTGGCGGAGACGGCGTATCTGTCGACGACTTCCTGTCCATGCCTGCGACTCACTGGGTCGTGTAGCCGCCTATAAGCGGCGGTAGAGCCTCCACTGAGAGACTCCCAAGCGCGAAGCCGGCCTTGGTATTGCAGGAAGTCCTGACCGGCCCGCTCATCGTCTTGAGGGAGACCTGACGATGCCCAACGTGGTCACTCAGGCGGACCTGTTTGCCCACCTGCGCGAGCACTGCATCGAAGGCGTTGAGGGCAGGTGGCGGTCGGTTGACGGAACCCCGTCGCGCCGTTAGAGTACTGCGCTAAGCAGCTACTGGGATGCACTTGTGGAGCTGGTTCTCGACGCTGGGCCGCTCATCTACCTGGCGAAACTCGATGCGCTGGATGCGCCCGCAATTGCCGGCTGGACGCCGGTCGTGCCGCCGTCCGTGTACGCCGAAGCGGCTCGGCCGGAGCTGGCCTTTCGGCACCCCGAGGTCGCCGTCATCGAGCAGGCGCAAGAGGACGGGCGGCTTCTCGTGGTGGCTCTGGACAACCATGAGAAGGAGCTTGCCGGCGAGTTGGCCGGCCGCAGTTCGGGCCTCCACGCGGGAGAGCTCGATGCTCTGGCGTTGGGTCGCGCCCGCACCTGGTCGGTCTGCCTCCACGAGCGTCAGGCGGCTCGGCTTGCCGGGGCTCTTGGGGTGAGGACAGTCCACCTGGTCGAAATTCTCTTCGATGGAACGAAAGATCCGGACGTGCTCGAAGACCGAATTCGTCACTTCGCACGCCTGACAAACCTGGTCATGGGCGACCTGGACGTACTGCTGCACCTGATCGAAGGACGACGGCGATGAACCCGATAGATGACGACCGCAACGCACGCACGCAGGTGACCCTGCGTCTGGAGCGCGAACTGCTCAACGAGATGGATCAGATGGCCCAGAGTGAAGGGATCGACCGCACCGAGCTGGCGCGCCGGCTGCTCGCCGACGGGCTGGCGCACAGGCGAGTCGAGTCGGCGACTGCCGATTACGCGGCGGGTCGGTCGTCGGCCTGGGCTGCCGCGTCGCGGGCCGGGATAGACCTGTACGAGATGCTCGATCGAATCGCCGAGGCCGGGATCCCGTATCGGATCGATCCGGATGCCCTCAAGCGGCTTGCCGGGAGCGGCGGCCCACCGGCGTCCGGCTCGTCCGGTGCGAGGCCGGGGCGGGCACCGGGCTCGCACTCTCCCAGGGGCGCACAACCGCGGCCGACAGCCCCCGCAACTACGGGGTCGGTCGCCGAACTGGTTGCTCGCTATCGTCCATCGACATGTCGCATCTTGTTCGTGGGCGAGTCCTCGCCTGCCGGGGGCACGCATTTCTACAGGGCCGATTCGAACCTGTACCGGGCCACGCGCGAGGCCTTCGGGCGAGGACTGTCGGTGGCTAGCGTGCCGGAGGGGAATGTCTTCCTGGACTGGTTCCGGGATCTGGGATGCTGGCTCGTGGACCTGGCGGACCGACCTGTCAACGATCTGGACGAGGGCGACCGGTCGGCTGCGGTGGGCGCGGGGATTCCCCGTCTGGCCGTGATCTTGCGCCAGCTCCGACCGGAGCGAGTCGTGGTGGTTCTGCGTCAAGTCGCGCCATCGGTCCGGTCCGCTGCTGCACAGGCGGGCTTCGACGAGCACGCGATCGACGTCCTGCCATTCCCGGTGCGCCAATGGCGCCCTGCGTATGTGGAGCAGCTTGCCGGGATCGTCGGCGACGTGCTCGCCGGCCGGGTGGCCCGAGGTTTGGCGTCCACCGGCGCCGCGGCGCTCCCGAACGATCACGCGGTTGCCGAGACGCCCACCAGCTACGGAACCCCTCTACTGCACGAAGTCATGGTCGAGATCCTGCGCCGGCATGGGGATGAATGGGTGCGATCGAGCGTGATCGCCCAAGAGATCGCCGAGGCGGATCTGTGGCGTCGCCCCAGCGATGGGCGCCATCCTCCGGCCCGCCAGATCAGCGCCCGCGCCCGCGCCCGCGAGTACGCGGACCTGTTCCAGACGAGCGACCTGGGCATCCGTTTGCGAGGATAAGACCGGCCGTAGGAGGCTCCGGCACGCCCATCGAGAACCCCAGCCGGCGTGCGAGGGCCGGAGGCGCGATGACGACGAGTTCGGTCGTCGCCCGAGTCAGGCCGACGTAGAGGAGCTCATCCAGGCGCTCGCCGTCGGTCGGGAGCTCGACGAGAACGACGACCTCGCGCTCCATGCCCTTGAAGCGGCGGATCGATTCGAACAGGACCTCATCCGGTTCGTCTGGGACGTCCTCGGGCGCGAGACTGTGGATCTGCGGCTATGAGGGCACACCGACCGAATTGCTGTCCGGGCGTCTTGTGACTGGCCGGCTGTTGATACGCTGTTGAGCAGAGCCGCGTCAGCGCGGACGTCAATCGTCAGTTGCGGAACAGACCCATCTCCGAGTCCTAGTGAAGCGCTGCCTCCGCAAACACGGCTACCCGCCAGACAAGCAAGCCAAGGCCACGATCACCGTCCTGGAGCAAGCCGAGGTTCTCTCCGAACACTGGGCAGCGGCGTAGGCCAACGGCTAACTTAGTCCGCAGAGGGGAACATGAGCCAGTACTCGAGGACGCATGCTGAGCAGAGGAGAGCGCCGGTGAACCAGGCAAGGATCTGCGCCGACTGTGGCCGGCCGGTCTCAACCGATGATCGCTATTGCGCAGGTTGCGGGGTCGCGTTTGCCGGGGCTCCGGCCCGCGTCGATCACAGCCGCGCTCTCCCGGGTTTCGAGTACCACTTGGTGCAGGGATTGGGCTGGGGACTCGGGCTCGCGCTGGCAGGCGGCGTCGTTGCCCTGATCTTCTACGGGCTGGTCGCCCTGTTGATACACGGCTTGCGGTGAAGCACTGACTTGGCGCTTTCGGACCGGCGCAACATCGTCGTCATCGCCGACGAGGCCCACCGCAGCCAGTACGACTTCATCGACGGCTTCGCCCGCCACATGCGCGACGCCCTGCCGCAGGCCAGCTTCGTGGGCTTTACCGGCACCCCGATCGAGAAGGCGGACGCGAACACGTTACGTGAGCACGCGGGCGTGCTCACGCGCGGTCTTCGGCGACTACATCAGCATCTACGACATCCAGCGCGCGGTCGAAGACGGCGCCACGGTCCCGATCTACTACGAAGGCCGGCTGGCGAAGCTGGAGCTCTCCGAGGCCGAACGCCCCAAGATCGACCCCGACTTCGAAGAGGTCACCGAAGGCGAGGAGGACGAGCGCAAGGAAGGCCTCAAGAGCAAGTGGGCGCAGCTGGCGGCCGTCGTCGGCTCGGGCGCTACCCGATACTCGTATCCGGCCCATCACTGAATAGCCAGCCGATTGTCTTCGCGACCAGCGCCGGGCGGCTCTTGGGGCTTCGGCGAAGTCGATCGCGGAATAGCCCCGCAAGGTCCAGCACCGGCTCGGGATGGGGCGCCCAACGGAGTCGATCGTAGTTGGCCGGTGGGCTTGGATCGGGCTCCGTGGCGGGACGGAAGCCGTACAACTTGAACGCGTGGTATCGAAGTGCGTCGCGCACTTCCGGATGATTCGACCCATCGGTTGTCTTGGCCAGGAAGGCAGGCGTGGCGCACAGATTCCAGAGAGCCGTGTAGCAGCTGACGTCCTGCGATCTGTCCCAGATGTGGTTGAACTGGACATCGGGCCCCTTTGTTCGACCGGCGGCCCACAGGAAGGCCAGCGTGGGACTCGTGTTGTCGTCGAGAAGGACGTGCAAGCCATCGGCATCGGCGCCTATCGTGCCGCGCATCGCCATCTCTCGATTCCTGATGACCGGGAACAGGGGCTTCCCGTCCGTCTGGCGAACCGTGTCCGGATGAAGGAAGACCGTGTGTTCGGCAACCGCGGCCACCACGGTGTCGTAGCCGGCCTTGGTCGCGAGTGCTCGGAGTTGCGCCGCGCCGTTGAGGATCGGCGGGAGCGCGCGCCCGTTCGAGCTAGATGGATCGAGCACCGTGGCGCCATTCGTGCGCTTTGCTCGCCAGTCCGCCGCATAGGCCCCGTAGCATTCGCTGCATTGGTTCTTGCGCGCGTAGAACGCGAGGGTCCCGAGAGCGACGTCATGAGGGTCACGAGAGTATGTGGACCCCTTGTAGCCGCGGCACCTGTTGAGGGAGTCGCTCACTTTGCCTGGGCAATGGGAAGAGCCCTATCGGCCACGTCTACCCCTATGACTTGATCGATAGCCGCAGTGGGATGGTGGAGCACGAGTCGGGCCGGCGGCAGTTGGGAGGCGTCGTGCGGCGCCGCGCCGTTCCAGATAAGGACGTCAGTGGCCAGGTCAAGGTCGCCGGGCCATTCGACCGTTCCATGCCGGACGCGGGCGCGCCGAAACTGCGAGTAGTCAGTCCGGAGCCCCTCGAAGACCGGGCCGTGCAGAAGGTCGCTGACCTCGCGCTCGATCGTCGTCCTGTCTGACAACGTCAGTCGAAGCCAGTAATCGTCCAGCGTTTCGACCGATCTGATGGTGAGCATCGTTGAGCCATTCTACGCAAGGGGCGCGATCCTGACGATCGGTTCGCCGGACGAAGCCCGACGCCAATCCTCGGCCAATTCGGTCTGATGCCCGGCCGCCCATTCCATGACGAGGCCGAGGGCGCGCGTCGCGATGCCGCCCTGCGGCCGGAGTGGGCACGGGAGAGCGACGACGCCGCCGCGATCAAGGTTGTCATGACCGGCTCCGCCGATGGCGGCCGGAGTCGCGGCCGCACATTTGGAGCAAGTCCCGGCGCGAGGCGTAAGCCGGCGATAAGCCGAGGGCGGCAGAATGGAAGGCACAAGAAGGATCAGAGCGAGATGCGAGGCAACCACTCAACCGTTGCGGCATGGCATGTGCTAGCGTATGCACATGCCCAACCTTGAGCGTCGCGTTCAGATTCTCCTTGACGAGCCTCGCTATCGAAGGGTGGCCGGCGAGGCGCGGCGGCGCCGCGTGTCGGTTGCCACAGTGGTCCGCGATGCCATCGATCAGATGACATCCGGCGCCGAGACTCGCAAGGACGCTATCGCCGGACTTCTGGCGGCCGAGCCGATGGCGGTTCCTTCGGATCCGGCGGAACTGCGCCACGAACTTGACGCCGCACGCGAGCGGCCCGCGTGATCATCCTCGACACGACGGTGCTCGCCTACGCTGTTGGCGAGGAGCATCCGCTTCGGGAGCCTTGTCGCCGTCTGCTCGCCGCGCACGCCAACGGGACCATCGAGGCGACGACGACAGTCGAAGTGCTCCAGGAGTTCGCCCACGTGCGCGCCCGCCGGCGTACGCGCGAGGACGCGGTCAATCTGACCAGGCTCTACGTCGTCGCGTTGAACCCGATCGTCACGACCGCCGCCGACCTGGACGCGGGGCTCGCGCTCTTCCAGCAATACCCCGAGTTGGGCGCGTTCGACGCCGTGCTGGCTGCCGTCGCTCTCGCCCGCGGGGCTGAGGCGCTCGTCTCGGCCGATCGATCGTTTGCCTCGGTCCCTGACCTGGAGTGGATCGATCCGGCCACACCGGCCATCGATCGCCTCCTTGATGAGTCGCCGAGTGGCGCGGGCGAGAGCGACCGATAGTGCGCGAGTCGCTCTTGACAAGTGGAGGTTTTGGAGGATTATGGGTCGGCACAGAAGGGAGCCAACCGATGACCGCCCTCGCTACGCTGGCCACGGCGGTGGCGCGAGCAACGCCGGCCACACCAGAGGACAAGGTGCGACTCCAGGAAGTCGAGCAGCTACTTTGCGGCGAGAAACTGATGAGCGTCAGCGCAGTCGCGCGAATGCTCGGCGTCTCGTCGCCGACGACCATCCACAACTGGCTCGAGAAGGGCTACTTCCCGGGAGCCGTTCGAACCGCCGGTCGCCAGCGTCGCTTCCGCCTCGCAGACGTCCTCGCCGTACAAGAGCAGATCAGACAGACAGAGGCCCGCAACGCAAGCGGACATCTCGAATTCCCGGACTTCGGTGACGAGGATCCTTACGCGAGTCGCTAGCGAGCCAGGGCCGCCCATCTGCGAGCAGGTGGGCGTCTCCGCTTCAGAACAGCTTTCTCATCTCGATCGTGGCGCGGCCGTCTTCGATGAAATCGTCGGCTTCGTCCACGAAGCCGCGCCGCCGGTAGAGCCTCTGAGCGCGCTCGTTCGCAACTCGGACATGGAGCGCCAGTCCTACGCAGTCAGCGCGGGCTCTTGCCCGCAGCTCGACATAGTCGAGGATGACGCTGGCGTAGCTGCGTAGCGGCATGCTGTTGGGGTCCCGGTGCCCCTGAAATGGCACGTTCACGCCGAAGGAGAGGACAAGGTAGTAGCGGGCGCGACCATCCGAGTCGCGGTGGGGGTGCGGACGCCTCCAGAAGCCCAGGCGGGCGCCGGCGACGAGCCAAGTCCCGGCATAGAAGAGGAACAGATCGTGGCGATCGGACCAGTTCTGGCGAACCTTGAATTCGTCCGCGACCTCGATCGCCCACCAGTCCGTCCCAAAGTCGAATGGGTCGATTTCCTCGTTGTTCGCCGCCGCTTCGACCATCGTCAGCGACGATCCAAGGATCGGCTCGCCTATCATCGCCCTCCTCATCGGATCCCGGCGGCCGTGATAGAGGCCAGGTATGAAGTTTCCCGATTTCGCCCCTCAGGATTGCCTTCTAACGCTCTGCCGTTTGCGCAGATTGCACAGGGGTTGCCGAGAAACGCGCCTTAAGTGCGGAGATCAACGCCTCCGCGGCCTGCTTCTCCTGTCCGCCCAAACCATCGGCCAACCAACCGGCCCACATCTTGTCTCTGTCGTTGCTGAGCGGCATTTAGCGACCTCAATAGCTATGTTCGTTTGGAAAGTCGATAAGGGGAAACAAAGGACCGCATTGGTCATGAGTACGGGCGCGTCCAGTCTGAACGACCAACCCGCCTCGGGCAAAGTCAAGACTTAGAGCCTGTGAATGAACTCGGGGCTTTCGTGAGCACCGATGCGCACGGGCAGAGGCGGCTCAGGCGATGCGCCGATGCATGGAGGCGAGACGCGCGCCGAGAGTGATCGCCAGCGCGAGGCCGAGCGCGCCGGACAAAGCGATCTGCCACTCGGCCGGAGGCGCAATGCAGGAGATCGCCTCGAAGTTCGCCCGTGCCATGCACACCGCGCTCCCGATCGACGAGATGATCTGCCACCGGAGCACGAGCAGATCAAGCAGGAGGGCACCCGCCACAAGCCAGGTCCGTAGATCGATCCCTGCCACGACCCGTTTCATGGCCGCACTTTCGACCCACGCCGCACTGGCGTCAAGTCGAAAGAAGTCCTCGACAGGCTTTGTGGCACGAAGGCGCGACCGTGCGACGCGGCCCATTCTTCGACTAATCGATATGGATCGGATGCGCCAGATTTGTTTAGGGCCGGCCTGTGCGTGAGTTCAGTCAAGGTTTGCCTCCTCGGTGCTCTTGATCCCCGTTTGCAGATGACGTAGTCCCCGGCCCGCTACGCGTAATACAAATTCGGGGGCCATTTCGTACCGGGTATTTGGGCCTGCCGCCTGCAGACCGATGATCGGCTGTGATTGTCCCAAGATTGTGCGCGCGACCTGCGCTGTCAAGTTATTGGCCCGCTACGCGTAATACAAATTCGGGGGCGTTTTCGGGGCGTTTTTGGGCAATTTCATAGCCAGGATCGGCACACGATGCATCAGTCGGCTTACCTGGCGCTTACGTGGACGTGGCTGAGAGCGACACCTGGCTCATGCCGCTCAGACGGCAAAGGCGGTCGCGAGAAAACCAATCTCGTCGGCCGGTAGTCCGAGAGTACGAGCCGCGCCGACCTGCGCGAGAAGCTCCGCGTCGCCGGCGGTGGCGTCGTCTTCACGACCATCCAGAAGTTCATCCCCGCCGAGTCGGGCGACCGCAACGCCGTGCTTTCGGACCGGCGCAACGTCGTCGTCATCGCGGACGAGCACGGCGCGCGGTCTTCGGCGACTACATCAGCATCTACGACATCGCTCGCGCGGTCGAAGATGGCGCCACGGTGCCGATCTACTACGAAGGCCGGCTGGCGAAGCTCGAGCTGAGCGAGGCCGAACGCCCCAGGATCGACCCCGATTCGAAGAGGTCACCGAAGGCGAGGAGGTTGAACGCAAGGAAGGCCTCAAGAGCAAGTGGGCGCAGCTGGCCGCCGTCGTCGGTTCGGAGAAGCGGCTCAAGCTCGTCGCGGCCGATCTGGTCGACATTGCCCCGGTCGTCCGTCATCTCTCGCTGAGGTATGACCGCAGCATCTCGTGGAGAACCGCGACCATCGGCGCATGGTTGCTGCGCATCGAAAGAGCCGCGGCGCCGGCGTAGAGACTGGCGGCGGGGCGCGGGCGCAGTCGAACGAAGAGAGGCAGACCATAGCGGGCGGCAACCCAGTTGGCCCAGAGCCGAGCGATTCGGCCGTTGCCGTTGGCAAAGGGATGGATCCGGGTCCACTCGCCGTGGGCGATGGCTGCGATCCGGAGGGCGGCGTCCAGTTCCGCAACCGTAGCCGGCGTGGCACCGATGGTGATCACCGGGTCCAGCGCCGCGAGGGCGGAGCGCATCCCCGACACGAAGGTTCGCAGTGCCGCTGGCACATCCGCGGACGGAACACCCCGCACCCCGCCCACCTCAACCTCGTAGCCGACCAGCTCCGGGAAGGCCGTGTCCGTGTCGCGGAACTCGCCCGCGTAGTAGGGAACGGGCAGCGTCATCCCGGCGAAGGCTCGACGATGCCAGTCCTGAGCCATGGCCGCGGTGGCGGGCAGGCGCTCGGGAGCGTCGTGCCTGATCTCCAGCGCGATGCCGCGCAGGTGGGCCGCGAGCCGCTTGCCGGAACCCGGCGGGTCGGCGTTCCAGGGTGTGGGCACGGTCTAGTCGCGAGCGCCGGACTCGAAGGCGGACGCAACGCCGAACGGATCGTCGTCGTCGCCGACCATTCTGGCGTGGATCGGATCCGCGAACGCTACCTCGGCGCGGGCGAAGGCCTCGGCCTCGGCCTCTGCGTCGCTTCGGTACGAATCCAGCATCCCAAGGGTGTGCATCAGGTCAGCCTGGAGGCCCGCACTCACCACTTCCAGCTCGGCCGTGATCATCTGCTCGGCGAGCTGGTTCATAGAGACACCGAGTCGATCTGAGACGAGAGAGAGCAGGTCGTGCGTTTCCGGGTGCTCGAAGCGAAGAGTGAAGGAACGTCGCGCTTGCATCTTCATGATGGTACCTGCATGACGGCATATGTCAATAATGACGGCATCGTGGCTGCCGCTCAGGATCGTCGCAGGTGAGTATCGCTAGGCCCGCTTACGTGGCGCTTACCGGGACGCCGCCGACGGAACGCCGCGTCGCCGGCGGTGGCGTCGTCTTCACGACCATCCAGAAGTTCATGCCCGCCGAGTCGGGCGACCGCAACGCCGTGCTTTCGGGCCGGCTCAACATCGTCGTCATCGCTGACGAGGCCCACCGCAGCCAGTACGACTTCATCGACGGCTTCGCCCGCCACATGCGCGACGCCCTGCCGCAGGCCAGCTTCGCGGGCTTCACCGGCACGCCGATCGAGAAAGCGGACGCGAACACGCGCGCGATCTTCGGCGACTACATCAGCATCTACGACATCGCCCTCGGGCGGCAGCCTTTCTCTTGACCGGGGCGGCTACGCGTGCCGGCATTATCTCTTGCTACCGGGCCGCCCATCGGCGGCGCGTTACGCAATATGGTACCGTACGGCTAGTTGCGTAACACCCATCGATACTGATGATGTGGTAACAAGTGCTTGCTGAAGGGAGAGTGTGATACGTCTCGCCTAGGAGAACGTCTCGCGGCTGCCAGGGAATTGCGTCGCCTTTCCCAGGACGCGGTCGCTGAGTTGTTGGGAGTCAGCCGAGTGATGGTGTCGCACTGGGAGCGCGCAGAGCGGCGTCCCAGTGAGCAGACACTCGAGCGTCTGGCCGCTGTCTTCGGCATGTCGCTCATGCAACTGGTGGATTTTGACGCCCCCCTGCCTGGTACGACCACGGCGCCCGGGGCGGATCTGGTGGCCCTTCTTTTTCGCGACGCGCAGACCGGGATCGACGACGCCGCGAGGGCGGGGATTCAAGATTTCGTCCATTTCTTGAACGACTACGCCGACTTGCTCGAGCAGGTCGGAACGCCGAACTACGGGCTAGCCCAGTCGCCGTTCTCGATTCGGCCGGGCTTCGTCGCCAGGGATGACATCCGCAGGAAGGCGGAAGAGGTTCGCTCGTGGCTCCATCTCGGTCTGGGTCCGGTTGGCGACCTCTCGGTAGTCCTCGATGAGGCTGGCATCACAGTCCTCCGTTGTCCCCTGGGGGCGGACCTGCAGAGCGGCGTCTCGGGAGCCTTCCTGCATCACCCTCGGCTGGGCATGTCTATCGCCGTGAACCTGCAGACCACCCCAGGCCGGCAGGTGTTCACCATCGCCCATGAGTTCGCCCATGCCCTGTATCACAGCCAGGACAGCGCGCAGGTGGTGAGCTACTGGAATCGCCAGGACGACAAGGAGCGGTTCGCTGACTCCTGGGCCGGGGAGTTCCTGGTCCCGCAGGAGGGGCTGCGGCGCGCTTGTGAGAGCTTCGGTATCAAGGCCGTGACGCATGCCGAGGAGGCCGTCCATCTGCAGCGCCAGTACGGTGTTTCGTACGGCATGATGCTCGTGCGTCTCCTGCAGGCAAAGCTTCTGACCGAAGACGCATACGAGGAGCTGAAGGCCATTCGCCCGCTCGCTCTGGCCAGCACTCTCGGGTATTGCGTTGGGCCTGAGGAGTGGCGGCAGGATCCCGCCAGGTGGCGACTGGAGCGGTTCCCGCGACGATTCATCCGGGCTCTGACAGCTGGCCTCCGCGGCGGGCGCATAGGTCCCGTCTCTGCGGCCGCCCTAACCGGACTCACCATTGATGAGATGGCGGAGCTAGTGGCACCTCCTCGCGGCGACGGTGGTACCTCAGCTGAGCAGGAAGACCGCGAGTTCGAAGATGTGCGCAAGCGCGTCGCCTGATCGCCCGGTCGTCTTCGACACGGTCGTCATCAACTACTTCCTCGCGGCAGGGGAGATACGTCTGCTGGCCGGGCTGTTCGGTGGCGCGCTGTCAATACCGCGCGTTGTGTTCGATCCCGACGAAGCTGATGACGGCCGTGAGGAGGCGATGAGCGAACTGCGCCGAGGCCTCCACCTCCATCGGCGACGATCCCAAGAGCCGGACTCCGCGCCGGACGTGCGGGCCAGGTCAATCGAAGTCCTGCCCGAGTACGAGAAACTGCCCGAGTTGGCCACCAGCGGGCTGCTGATGGTCGTGGACCTCTCCGAAACTGAACTGGGCTTGTATGCGCGACTTCGCGACAACGCGCACGTTCGGCAGTACGGGCGAGTCGCCGGGCTGGGTCCCGGCGAAGCAGCCATCCTCTCCCTATGCCATTCCCGGGCCTGGTGCCCGGCCACGGATGACACTGATGCCATCGCCGTAGCCCGGGTTCTACTGCCCGGCGTGACCCCTCTGAGGATCCGGTCGCTTCTGATGCTCGCCGTGGACCAGGGCGCCGTGGACGCGGCGAGAGCCACCGCAATCCACGAGCGGATGAAGTCGCTCGGCTTCTGGGATCGTGAAGTCCTGAGCTTCTGAGGCCCCAAATCGCCGATGGTCCGTGCGGTCTCTCGGCTGATCTGCTCTTGCTGGGGGTTCAAGCGCGGCGCATCACCCAAGCCGCCCCGCCACCTCCGGAGGGGCGATGACGACCAGTTCGGTCGTCGCCCGAGTCAGGCCAACGTATAGGAGCTCGTCGAGACGGTCGCCGTCGATCGGGAGCTCGACGAGAACGACGACCTCGCGCTCCATGCCCTTGAAGCGGCGGATCGCTTCGAACAGGATCTCGTCCGGCTCGTCCGGGACGTCCTCGGGTGCGAGACTGTGGATCTGCGGCTACGAGGGCACACCGACCGAATTGCTGTCCGGGCGTCTTGTGACTGGCCGGCTGTTGATACGCTGTTGAGCAGAGCCGCGTCGGCGCGGACGTCAATCGTCAGTTGCGGAACAGGCCCATCTCCGTGAGCTTGGTCGGCTTTGTGAAAGAAGTCGCTGAACCTGGCTCGATGATCATCACGGATGGCTGGAAAGCCTATGTGGGCCTAAGGCGGGATATGTCCATAACCGGATCGTCGACACCATCAACGGCGCACAGGACTTGCCCAAGATCGTCTATACGCCTTCCTACAAGGAGGCTGGACGCCCTGGACGCAAGAGGAATATCCCGACCGCTGAGAAGAGCGCCGAGGTTCAGGCGAGCACACTTGCGATGCTCGAGGCTCAGGCCGCCCATCTCGGTGAGCTCTCGGACGATCACGACTTTGAGTCCGACCCCGACTACCACGCCGGTTATGAGGACCATCCGAGCGTGAGACCCGTCGCGGCGATCGTTCTCGAGCCGCCGGCGGATGGGGACTTCTGAAGGACGAGGGTCAATGAGTCAGGGAGCCCTGTCCGTCATACGCGGTTGACAAGGTCCCTCGGGATCTTGACCCACGGCCTCGCGGCGGCCACACTCGAATGGGTCCGGTAAGCCGCTCGCGGCAGCCGGAAGGAGGATGACGAGATGGACCACCGACAGAGCACGATCGGCCCGAACCCCGCCCGATCTACTGCGGGGGACACCGGCAATCCGGGGCATGGATTCATCGTCCTGCGATGGGCGAGACACTGGCCGTATGCCACCGCCTCCCTGATCGGCCTCGCGGTCTGGTTCGCGACAGTCGCCATCCTGGCCGAGATAGCCCCGGCGGCTTCGCTAGTGTCCGGATGCTTTGGCCTCCTCGTGGGCGTGGCTATCGGCACCCCGCTGGCTGGTCTGAAGGGGAGCCGTGGTTGGGTCGTGGTCCCGGTGATCATCCTCGCCCTCGGGTGCATCGTCGGAGGGGTCCTCTCGTCCCCAAAGTAGGCGAACCAGCCTCCGACGCCGGCGCCTAACTCGTCGGTGCCGTGATCGACACGCCTGACAACGTGTCGATGCTGATGTCCAGCGTCACCGTCTCATGGGACCGCGTGCCGAGGATCTTCTGCTCGAGCGACGCCTGAATGGTCAGGCCGGCCGGAGTCCCGTCGTCCTCGGCCCAGAAGGACAGGCTGACGGTGAGGTTCTCCTGACCGGCACCGGCCGTGATGCCGAACGCAGAGAGGTCTACGCCTGCCACGTTCGCAACTGTGAGCCGATGAAGCTGCTTGCCAAACTTGGCCTCCGCGCCGTCATCAACGATGACGATGCCGCTGCCCACAAAGCCCTGAAGCGTCTTGCCTGAGGCCGGCCCCTGCGTCCATTGGCCTCGGTTCGACCGCGAGTACGCTCGGTCGCCGACGACGATGCTGTCGTCCGTGTTCGTGATGCCCAGGATCTTCGAGGTAATCGAGACGTCGCTGTCTGCGCCTTTGACCTTGAACGTCCCCGTGATCGAGCCTGACGTTGAGCCGAAGATCGTGTTCACCGCAAGCGACCCGACCACGGGTCCTTGGGCCTGAAAGTCGCCGCTTGCGACCTTGGCCTCGAAACTGTCCAGCGTTGACATCGGAGTCGGTGAGGGTGTCGGCGTGG
>CABDYL010000074.1_pt1 | contig 33011 bp, 28 predicted proteins | sample 3131931 | NCBI WGS metagenome assembly CABDYL01 (sample SAMEA5534337, study PRJEB31848) | metagenome | biome: tundra; feature: field; material: soil | place: USA | collected 2013-05 | depth 0.45 m
GCAGACTGGTAATTGCGCGCCTGGCCCTCAGCCAGCCACGGCTGGAAGTGTGGGTCGGTGCGGGCGTCTCCTATGACAACGGGCTGGCCACTCCGTAGCGCCATGCCTGCCATGCCTCGTCCGTTGGGTACATCACGCACCGACAGGCGAACGACATCGAGGTACCCGGCGACGTGACCGGCTGAAGCCACCGGAACGATCTCCCCGCTCTCGTTGTCGATGAGCCCGATCCAGGCCATGCGGAAGCCGCCCTGCTCCACGGCGATGCGACAGGCCTCGCGGCACAGATCGTCGCGATTCTCGATCCGCGTGATCGCCCGCAGGATCTCCGCCAGAGCGTCGCGCAGCCGTTCGCGCCTGATTGTCAGGTCGTCGACTGTGGAGCGCCTGGAAACGTCGAGGATCAGACCCATGTACCGGGGGCTTGGGTCCGGTGAGTAGCTCAGATGTATCTCCACCGCCCGCGAGTTCCCGTCCGGGCCGTGCGTGCGCGTCTCGACGACGGTGTCTTTGACCAGCCCATCGCGAAGCGGCCTGAGGTAGGTGTGGGAGTGGCCCAGTGGCGTGCTCGGAAAGAGGTTTGGAAGCGTGACGCCCGAGCCGTCCAGGAGAGGCCCAACGAGAGCCTTCGCCGCGGCATTGGCGTGGATGATGCCGAGCGTATCGGCATCGATTACCAGAGCGGCCATTGGCGATCGGTCGAAGAGGGCACCGAGATCAGACTCTCGGGTTTGGGCGAGAGTCACGCGCGACTGTGAGGCCGATTGCTGGTCCGTTTTTGGCTCCTGTGGCCGGGCGTACGACAACCGCCTGTCGCAGTTTAGTACTCGACCCAACGGTCACAAAGGGCAGAGATGAAACCTCAGACTCCGACGGTCAGGATGTGCCTGGGGAAGTTGGTCAGCCTCTCTACGGCCTTACGGCCTCGATCGAAGAGCACCAGATCCTCGATTCGGACGCCCGCCACCCCATCAATGTAGATGCCCGGCTCCACGCTGAACACCGTCGGGCTGGGCAACGGGTCATCCCCTCCGGCCCGGCTCAAGGACGGCAGCTCGTGCGTGGCAAGGCCGATGCCGTGTCCGGTACCGTGCCCGAAGTGCTCGCCATGGCCCGCGGCCTCTATGACCGCGCGCGCGGCGGCATCGGCCTCGCGCCCGCTGGGCACGGTCTGCTCGCCGCGAAGCCCGGCCTCGAGCCGGGCGATGGAGGCAGCCTGAGCTGCCGCGACGATCTCGTAGATGGCTACGTCGCGAGGGTTGGGCTCGCCCACGAAAAGGGTTCGTGTCATATCGCTGCGGTAGCCATCCACCATTGCCCCGAAGTCGAATAGAAGCACCCGGCCCACATGGGCCTCGCTGGTCGATGGTGAGCCGTGAGGCAGGGCCGCGTTGGAACCGGCAAGGCAGGCGACGCCAAAGGCCAGCGCGTCCGCTCCACCCGTGCGGATCTCCCATTCCAGGGCCATGGCGAGTTCACGCTCCGTTTGCCCCGGCCTCACGCGCCGGACTATGGACGCGAGAGCCCGATCCGCAACCGCGCAGGCGGCTTTGATGCGCTCGGTTTCAGCCGGCTCCTTGACGACGCGATCAGCCTCGATCCAGCCCACTGCCTCCACCAGTTCCACGTCCGGAGCCGCCGCCTGCAGCTGCCCCCAGAGCTGATGGCTGATCACGACTGCCTCCACGGCCACGCGGCGGGCGCCCAGACTCTTAACCAGATTCGGCCAGATGGCTGCGAGGTCGTAGGTCGTGTTCTCGATTCGCGTCCCCGGAGCCTGGGCCGTGGCCTGAAGCCGGTAGCGACTGTCGGCCAGGAGTACGACCTCCTCGGCCGAGGCCAGGAATCGGCCGGAGTGGCCGGCCACCTTGTCCTCGCCATCGTCCAGGACGAAGCCGGTTAGATAGCGCATGTGCTCGGATCGAATACCGAAGTACGCGTCCACTCCCGCCGCGGCCATCCGATCGCGCAATCGTCTCAGGCGAGTCGGCCGCGCAGCGGCGTCGGCTTGCCTCCACCGGTCTCTGTCCAAGTCGCTCGGGGGCGCCTGGAAGTCGGCGGGATGCGGCAGGCCTCGGACCAGCTTTGTCATGGCGTCATGTCACCTGTCACACCGACTCTCGCCGGGCCATCCAGGCTACGGTGTCGCGTAGCCATACTCCTTGGCGTTGGCATTCTGTTCGGCCTGGGTCTTGGCGAAGGCGTGCGTTCCCGACCCGTCGTTCTTGGCCAGGAAGTACATGTAGCCATCGGCCGTGTCCGGCTTCAAAGCCGCCGCAAGCGAGGCGGCGCTCGGCGAGCAGATCGGCGTGGGCGGCAACCCGGCATGGCTGTAGGTGTTGTAGCCGGCCAGTTTGCCCGGGAACACGACCTTGCCGTAGGCGACGGTTGTCTTGATCGGATCCCAGAACGAGTAACCGACCCAGGTGTCGATCGGGTTGGCCGGGTCCTGAAGCCAGACCGAATCGTTGGCGTAATTGAGAGTCGGGTCGGCGTCCAGCAATCCGGTAGGCCACTTCTTGGGGTCGAGACGGTTGAGGTACACCCCGGCGACGAGCGCCCGATCCGAATCCACCTTGGCTTCCGTCTCGACCAGGGAGGCCAACTGGACCTTCTGGTAGATCTGGTCGGGCGGTAGGTCCAGCAGGCCCGCGGGGGCATGACTTTCGAAAGCGTCGAGGAGCATAGTCACGAGTTCCAGGGGCGTCGTACCCGGGGCAATTTGGTATGTGGCCGGGAAGAGATAGCCCTCCAGCGACGCCCCGAGGGGAAGCTTCAGCCACGGGTACTTGGCGACCAATTCTGGCGGAGGGTTGGTCGCGAGCCCATAGAACTGGCCGACGTCCAGGTGCAAGGGGGCGGTGGGATCGGTTGGAGCTGCCTCGATGGACTCGAGCTTGGCGACCATCTGCTCGATCCGGAGACCCTCCCGGAACGTGACACGAACGGTTGGTGGCGCGACGGGCGGCGTTATGAGTACGTCAATAATCTGATCGACCGTCATCGACCTGGTGACGACATGGCGGCCGATCTGGAAGCTTCCGGTCACATCTTTCTGAATGGCCTCGAAGACGAACGCCCGAGCTTCAGTGATCGCACCCGCGGCCACGAGCTGGTCACCGATCTGGCGGGGCGTCTCTCCGTCGGTGATGACCATCGCGACTGCCGTGGCGTCGTCGGCACTAACCGCTCTGAGGCTCGGACCCAGCTCACCCCTGACGAGGTCCGAGATGAAGGGCAGCTTTTGGGCAGTCGGGTTCTCGGCGGCCCAACCCACAATGCCATTGACTACGATCGGGCGGGCCACGAAGTACAGCCCGCCGACGACGACGCTGCCCACGATCGCTACAAAGAGGGCAAACCGGAGGATGCGACCCGGCCCCCCGGATCGGCTCCGGCGATAGTCCCTCCGCGTATCGAATGGGGCAGGCCGGCGGCCCGTTGCGATCTCCTCGGCGTCGGGCGGAATGTAGTCATCCCAGCCCACGTCGACGATTCGGCGTTGGGCCTGATCCGGGGATGGCTCTTGCGAGCCCCCGGACCTTGGCTTGCCACCACCACGTATCGTCATTGAGGTCTCCGCTCTACGTCTTCATCCCTCACGTCATCGAACTCATCTTGCAATATCAAGGCTGCGGCTTCGCGATCGACGCGACCCCGGTAGGCGTTACGCTGGGCGGCGCCCGGCGGACCGCCGGACCGGCCCCGAGCGGCGCCACCGATTCGGCGTTCGGCTCGTTCACTCGTCAGCCGTTCGTCGCGGTAACGGAGGGGCAGACCCGTGGCCACGGCCACCGCCTCGGCCCACTCGCGAGTTCGCACCGCCTGAAGACTCTCCCCGCCGTCCATGTCGAGCGGCAATCCTACGACCAATGTGGACACGCGTTGCTCGGCGGCTAGGCGAGATATTACGACCGCGTCCGCGGCGACGGTCTTGGCGCGAGATATTGTGGTGAGGGGCGAGGCAACGCGTCTGGCCGGATCGCCCACGGCGACGCCGATTCGCCGCTCGCCGAGGTCAATGCCCAGGAAGCGCTGCTCATCTTCGACGGCCGGATCTCCAGGCACGGTCATCAGGCCGGCGGAGTGCTGGCTGCGGGCGGACTGGCACTCCCGCCGCGTCCCGTCACGGGCGGATTGCTGGCCGTGATGGAGTCGCTCGGCGTCACGCTCGCGCCAGGCGAGGCGCTGCTACCTGCGTCTATCGACGGCGCCACCAGTCGAATATCGATCCGGAAGTCGAAGGACGGCATCGTCGATGCCCAACCTGGCGACACCGAAATCTCGACCGTGCCGTAGCGGCTGGCGAAGGCTCGAGCCTCGTCGAGCGACTTCCCCTTCACGCCGGCCCGGATAGCGTTTGGGTCTACGACCGGAACCTGCATGGCCCGGACGGTGACGGGAACCACCACAGCCGAGCCTTGCACGATCGGCATCCCAAGCTCGGTTGTGACCGAATTCGCCACCAACTCGTACCCGGTCTTCACGGAGGTCTTCACTCTGCGCTCGCCCAGCCCTTTGACGGCTGTCATGTCGGCCAGGGTCGCCGTCCCCGTGCCGGTGCAGGCCAGATCGAAGGATGCGCCGTCCTGATTGATGAGGCCGGCCGAGTCAGGAGTGCACGTAGCCAAGCCCAACTGAGCTGAGGCGTCGAGAAGCGTCGAGCCGGTCGGAACCGCGTCGGGCGCCGCAAGCGCGTCCTTAAAGCGCGAGCCCAGTTGTCCGTAAAGGCTGTTCTGGGCGTTGTCGATATCGGACTTCTGGATCTGAGGGGTGACGGTGTGAGTGCCGCCGGTGGTGAGGTTCCTGTTCGTTACAAAAACTTGGGAACCGGCCGGAAGATTCGACGGCGGCTTCACGATGGAACCAGCCGCGACGTTACCGGTGGTGCCCTTCGTCACCGCCTGTATAGGCGCGTCGACCCTGCCCGGTGTGGTCGTGTAAGGATAGACGGGCGAGGTAGTGGCCTTGGGAATCATGACTGCGGCAGTTGTGAGGAAAGCGGTTCCGCCGACAGTCGTAACTCTAGCCCCGTTCGGAACAGGCACCGAAAAGGTGTTATTGAGTGTTGTGAACGTGACCGTGCCGGTGGCCGCCGTCTCCACTACCTTCTGGCCCGTGGCATCGAACGTGCCGCTGACCGAGACAGGGAAGTCTTTGGTCAGACCCGGAACCGTGCCTGCCTGATCGTTGGGAGCGGACACGCCAGGATCCACCTTGACGCTCAGGGCGATCGGGCCGACGGGCTCTTCTCGAAGCGTCACTGCCACCGTCGCGCTTGGATAGAAGAAGAACGCGGCTGCGGCCAGGACCAGAATCAATATGGCACCGATTCCGGCGACGGCGGTTTTTGAGACGCGCATACCGAAGCCCGACACGGCGCCACTGGTCCCGACGACCGGACCTCCTGTGACGCGGCTGGGTCGTGCTGGAGCACCGCCCCTCGCCCCGCCGGAATCCACCGCACCGGAACCCGCCGCGGCCGCATGAGATCCGGGGCCCACCGTTAGGGCCAGCTCATCGAGCGCATCGGACGCGTCGGTTCTGGTGCCTTCCGCCAGGCCGCGAGCCCGAGCCGCTTCGGCCCTCTCGTACTCCCCGACCGAGGCGTAGACGGGCAGCTCTGCGCTTCGCGCCACGGACTGAACCGACGGATCCCCGGTGATGATGGCCAGCCGCTTGTTGCGATGGCGGGCTTCCCGGGCGAGCAACCGGAAGTTGATGCGCGATGTGGCCACGCGAGAGCCGCCGGACAGCACCAGGGCAATGCGGTTGTCCGAAGAGTCGCGGATTCTGGCCGCGGCGGAGGTGATCTCGTCGTCGACATCAAGGTAGTAGATGGCCATCGCTAGATCTTCATCGCTTTGAGGACGCGCCTCAGGGCAATATCGAGCGGGTCTTCGTTTGTCTGAAGCTCGATCGCCTGATAGGCCAGACCGAGCGGCGTCACGTCCTGCTGGTCGACCAGAAGCTGCGTACCGTCCTTGATCCGCTCTACCTGCTTCGGAGTTATCACGGCGACCTCCGGCGGGCGGCTGAAGGGCAGACGCTTCCAGAATTCCTCGCTGCGCAGCGTGGTCTCGATCTCCGGCAGATGCGAGCCGCCGCCGCACAGGTAGACACGCCCTGGCAGGAGGTCTCCCGCGGCCAGCTCGTCAAGCACCAGCTCCACGCCGGCGGCCCAAATGGACACATCTTCGGCCACGATCCTGGCAACGTCCGGGCGGCGATCCACGAGCAATCCGCGGGCATAGTCGAGCTTCATCTCCTCGGCTCGCGGGAACGGCAGATCCATGCGATCGGCGATGGACTTAGTGAACGCGCGGCCGCCGAGGGCGAACATGCGCGTCCCTTCGATGCCGCCGTGGCGAACGAGAGCCACGTCCGTGGTCCCTCCGCCGATGTCAATAAACAGCGCGCCGGATTGCTGAACTTGCTCGCTGGCGAGGACACGGGCCACGGCATATGGCTCCGCGACGATCTCAAGAAGGTCCAGCTCAAGGTGCTCGGCCACACTCTGCAGGGCGCCCAGGTGGACGAGCGGCGCAAATGCATTGAAGACGCTGATCTTGACGGTGCGACCCCGGAACCCGACCGGATTGGTGACCGGGTAGCCATCGATCTGGGCGCCGGTGACGGCGGCATGAACCAGACGCACGTCGACCTGCGTTAGACCGGTCTCCCAGGTGATGGCGCGTTCAGCTTCGCGCAGGGCTTCGCGCTGGACGCCGTCGATGAGCTTCTGCAGTTCAGCGTCCGTGATAACGGTGTCGGCCCGCTTGCGCTCCTGCGCGTGCGTGGTGGTGAAGCCCTTGACCAGCTCACCGGCAATGCCGATAACGACCTGCGTCGGCCGGAAGCCGGCCATCTCCTCGGCCTCTTGGAGCGCGACCGTGCAGTTGTCGACGACGGCGTTGATGTCCGTAACCGTCCCGGACTGCATGTGGGCCAGGCCCTGGCGCTTGCGCCCGACACCACGCACCGTGCCCATTCCGTCTTCGTCTATCTCGAACACAAGGGCCTTGGCGAACTCGGTCCCGATATCCAAAGCGGTGCAGGCAGCCAGAGCCGAGTCCTCCTCACGGCCCCAGATTCTGCGCCAAAATGCCACGGCCGCTCCCCTATCTTTTGGCTACTTGCCCACCGCTCCTAGTGTATCCGCGATCGCGGCGAGGGCCGAGCTGATCCCGTCCCGACGGGTGCCCATGCCCTGAGCCATCTCTGAGCGACCGCCCCCGCGGCCCGCCATGGACTTCATGGCGACCTTGACGAGTTCACCCGCCGAAATGCCACGCTCGACGAGGTCAGGGCTGACGGTGACGAAGATCTGCGGAGCTTCGGCATCGAAGGCGACGGCGATGACGCCGGAACTTAGCGCGGCCCGAATCTCTTTGACGAAGCCCTTCCACTGCTCCGGCGACTCGAAGCTGCCCGAGTAGGCGACAAGCTTGACGCCCGGCGCCGGTTCGGCTGCCTGTGCCGCCAGATCGGCGGCCTTGGGGGTGCCGCTACCACCGGCACGGAGCCGTCGGCGCGTCTCGCGCAACTCGTCCTGCAGAGCCGCCACGCGCTCCGGAGCGGCGTCGACGGAGGTGGCGCCAACGGCCTCGGCGACCCGGTCGAGCAACACGAGCCGCTCACGCAGCAGCGCGTCGGCGCCGTCACCGGTCATGGCCTCGACGCGCCGTATCCCGGCGCCGATGCTCCGATCGGCGGTGATGACAAAGCTGCCGATCTGGCCGGATGCCGAGCAGTGCGTGCCGCCGCACAGCTCGAGCGAGTAGCCCTCGACGCTGACGGTCCGGACGTATTCGCCGTACTTGTCGTCGAAGAAGGCGTCCGCGCCGGCGGCGATCGCCTCGGCCATGGGCCGGACTACGGTCGTCACGGGGCGGTTGTCGCGCACTACTCGCCGGACTTCGTCCTCAATGGCCCGCTTCTCGTCCGCGGTCAGGGGCCGATCCATGTGGTAGTCGAAACGGAGGTAGTCCGGGGCCACCATCGAACCCGCCTGGTGGGCCTCCGGCCCGACGACGTTGCGCAGGGCGCGGTGGAGCAGGTGCGTGCCGGTGTGGTTGCGCATCGTCCGCGCCCGCCGCTCCACGTCAACGCGGGCAGTCACGGTCTCCCCCACCCGGATCCGGCCGTGGAGCGTGCCGCGATGGACGAAGAGCCCCGCGATAGGCTTCTGCGTGTCCTCGACAGTAAACAGGGCGCTGCCGCCGCCCGCCTCGAGTAGCTCGCCGCGGTCACCGACCTGGCCGCCGCCCTCGCCGTAGAAGGGAGTGGCGTTGAGGATGACCTCGGCCTCGCCGTTGCCGGTCAGCTCATCGTATTCGGTGCCGTCGCGCAGGATCGCAACGACTCGGGCCTCGGCCTCGGTGCCTTCGTAGCCGAGGAACTTCGTCTCCCCCACACGGCGCAGGATCGACTGGCACAGGTCGCCGAGCACGGCCTGACGCGACAGATCGGCCTTGGTGCCCTTGCGGCTCTGGGCCTTCTGCCCGGCCATGGCGGCCGTGAAGCCGTCGCGGTCCACTCGGACGCCATACTCGGCCGCCATATCGACCGTCAGATCGACCGGGAAGCCGTAGGTGTCGTGGAGCTTGAAGGCGACCTCGCCGGCCAGGATGGGTGCGTCCGCCGGCAGGCTTTCGGGCCTCCGGCCAATCGTCCGCTCAGTCTTCGGCATAGGCGCCAGCGCGGCTTCCAGATGAGACGTGCCCGTCTCGAGCGTGCGAGCGAACTGCGTCTCCTCCTTGCGGATCACGGCGAGAATCTTCTGGCGCTGCTCCTCCAGATACGGATAAGCATCCTTCATCACGTCGATGACCACGCCCGCCGTGACGTCGATGAACGGCTCGCGGCGGCCGAGTAGCCGGCCGTGCCGCACGGCGCGGCGCAGGATCCGGCGCAGAACGTAGCCGCGTCCCTCGTTCGACGGAGCCACGCCGTCCGCCACGAGGAACGTGACCGCGCGGGAATGGTCGGCGATGACCTGGTAGCTGAACCTCTCCGCCTCGAACGTGCCCGGATCGTGGCCGAGCAGCTCGCGCATGGCGGCGTGGATCGGGGTGAAGAGGTCCGTGTCGAAATTGCTGGGGACCTGCTGGATTACGCTCGCCAGTCGCTCAAGGCTCATCCCGGTGTCGATGCTCTTGAAAGGCAGCGGCACGCGCTCCCCGCTCGCCCGCTGGTCGAATTCCATGAACACGAGGTTCCAGATCTCGAGCCAGCGCGGGCAATGCTCCGAATGGTCGGGGATGCATTCCGGGCCTTCCGATAGGTGTGCCCCGCGGTCGAAATGGATCTCGCTGCACGGTCCACAGGGCCCCGTCTCGGCCATCCGCCAGAAGTTGGCGTCGTCGCCGGCGTCGACGTCGCCCCAGACCGCCATCCGTTCGGGCGGCAGCCCGATCTCATCGCGCCAGACCGCTCGGGCAATCTCGTCGTCCTTGTAGGTCGTAGCGGCCAGCCGTTCGGGCGGGATGCCGAGGCCCTCGGTCAGGAACTCCCATGCCCAGTGAATCGCTTCCCGCTTGAAGTAATCGCCGAAGCTCCAGTTGCCGAGCATCTCGAAGAAGGTGTTATGTCGGGTCGTCCGTCCCACCTCCTCGAAGTCGTTGTGCTTGCCGGCGACCCGCAGGACCCTCTGGTAGTCGACCGCCCGGACGTAGCTGCGCTTCTCACGGCCGATCAGGACGTCCTTGAACTGGACCATTCCGGAGTTCGTGAAGAGCAACGTCTGGTCCCCCGCCGGCAGGAGCGAGGCGCTGGGCACCTCGGTGTGGCCGCGCTCGGTGAAGAACTCAACGTAGCGGCGGCGAATCTCAGCCGCCGTGAGGTAGGGAATCGGCAAGTCCGGCATCACGCACACGGTACCAAACCCCAGGCCGATGGCGCAGGGCCGCTTCAAGGGCCGGCCAGAGTCTCCACCAATCAGGGGAGTTCAACGCACCAGGACTAGCTCACGATCGTTCGCAACCTATTTAGATGCACAGGGGACCTCTTGGTCGCCGAGGAAGTACAGGAGTTCAGGATCGTTGATCTCTGTGAGAGTCACGCCCCCACTCCAGCCCGTAGGTGGCAAAATCGTCATCGCGATCGCATATCGCGTCTGCAGGTACGGGGCCTCGATTTGATCGTAGATATAGGCGGTGCCGCCATCCGCCCGGCAGCGGACACTATCGAGGCGGAGATGGACGAACCTTAGGCCCTCGACGTGGTCGCGGAGCGAGGCACGCGCGGAATCGACGTACGGTGCAAACGCGGAAGGAATGGGACGGTCGGGCCAGATTACGGGCGCACCCAGCGTGAGTATCAGCACTGGCGCCATCAGTACCACCACCATCGGCAGCGCGACCCATCGCTTGGACAACCGGAGCGGTGTTCTCATCTCAGCAAAGTGTACTTGAGCCTTTTGGCCATGGCATCGACCACGGCGTTGTGATCGGCGCAGGCCAAGTAGACAACCCAGCCTTCCAATGCGAACCAGACCAGAGTCTGTGGCTCCAGCAACGGTAGTCGCAGGACGCCTCCCGGGGTGATCTCGGGCAGCCGACACCACGTCAACGTGGAGGGGGTTAGAGCAAGACCGCCCGTACCCGGTCCGGAAGCTGCCAGTCCGTCCGGCCGATCATCACGACGCCGTCAGCAATCGTGACGGACGACGCGTGCGCGGCCGGATCGGGACGCTGGCCCAGTTGCCAGGCCGGGCCCAGCAGAACGGGATACTGGCCATCGGGCGGGAGGCAGACCGGCAGGTCGAAGGCCAGGCGAGCGGCGCTCAATCCACTCTCCTCGATGCGGCTCGTGAAGCCGTGGTTGCGGCCGAGCAGGGCACGCGCGCCGGCCAGGTCGCCGGAGGTGATTCGGCGTCGGATCTCCGAACTGCGAACTTGCTCACCGTTCGAGAGGTAGGACGAGACGTCCGTGACGGCGAAGCCCTCCCGCTCACCCAGAGCCGTCAGCGTTTCGGGCGTGCCGCCACGCTCGTAGCCGAAGGCGGCGTCCGGCGTCATGACGAAGCCGGCGATCTCGACTCGCTCGCGGATAACCGCAACGAAGGCGTCGTACGGAGTCACCCGAAGCGCATGGTCGAAATGCTGGACGACGGTGACTTCGACTCCAGCGGCCTGGAGGCGGACGAGCCGCTCGTCCGGATCGCACAGGAGCGGCGGCGCGAGACCCTCGATGAGCTCCTCGGGATGGGCGTCGAAGGTGATGACCGCCGGCCGCGCCCCCGCGCGGGTGGCCGCGCGGCGCAGTTCGCGGAGCAGGTAGAGGTGGCCGCGATGCAGTCCGTCGAAGACGCCGACGGCCAGGTAGAGGCGGCCGAGATCGGCTCTGAGAGCGTCGATTCCCGGCACGACAACCATCCGGCCACCGGCGCTGACGACATGGAGCCGCGGCTCGATCGCCGGGATGGCCGTGCCGCTGGCTTCGGCACCGGCCCGGCCCGCGTCCCCGGCTCGGCTCCTGCCCGCAACCCCTGGGGCCACCACAAATATCTTCTCCGGCACGAGCCGGCCGCCCTTCCACGATCCGACGCCGACAAGCGAGCGGTCCTCGGCAAGCAGCCGCACCCGTGCGCCCGACTCCAGCTGAGGCCGATGCAGGGGTTTGACCAGCTGCCCGCGAGCAGCGGCCACGACCTCATCGGCCGTCAGCAGCGCCTCCGGAATCTCGTCCAGGCCGGCGTCGATGGGCAGCAGCAGCCCGGCCAGGGCCGCGGGCCCCTCGGCGGCCGCCCGGCGGATCTCGTCGAGCGAGTGCGCGGCCGCCAACGCGAACGGACCGCTGGCCGACCGCACGAGGGCGCCCAGGTAGGCGCCGCAACCCAACTTCTCGCCGAGGTCGCGGGCTATTGACCTGATGTAGGTGCCGGCGCCGCACTCGACCTCCAACACAGCCGTGGGCCGATCCGGGTCCGAGTCATCCCACTCAACGAGGTCCAAACGGCTGATGGCCACGGCGCGCGGCGCAAGCTCCATCGGCGTTCCTTGCCGGGCCATCTGATAGGCGCGCCTGCCACCGACCTTGAGGGCGCTGTAGTTTGGCGGGCGCTGTAGGATCGGCCCGCGAAAGTCCGCCAGTGCAGCCTCGACAGCTTGGCCCGTCGGCGCCGGACCGTTTCCGGGCACCAGCTCGCCATCGCGATCGTCCGTCTCCGATGTCGAGCCGAAACAGACAGTGGCCCGGTAGGCCTTGCCGTCGCCCATGTGGTATTCGACGGTGCGAGTCCCCAATCCGAGGAACACGGGCAGAACGCCCGACGCAAACGGGTCGAGCGTGCCGCCGTGGCCGGCTCGCTTAGTGCCGGTCAGCCGCCGGACGAGGGCCACCACGTCATGCGAGGTGAAGCCCGGCTCTTTGGCTACGACAAGGATTCCATCCATGCCGCGCGCTCCGTCTGCCACCGGCTAGCGCTCGACAACGCGGGCGAGTTCGATAGCTCGCGCAAGGACGATCGGTCGCGCCTCGCCAAGCGGGAGAGCGACCGTGGCCCCGGCCGCGCGAGCGTGCCCGCCACCACCGAACGTGCCCGTGAGAACGGTCGCATCCACGCCACCTGACCGGGTTCGAACGCTGATACGCGTCTCGCCCGCGGCTTCCTTGAAGAGAATCGACACTTCCGAATCCTCGGCCTGGGAGAGCCAGTCAATCAGGCCCTCCGACTGCTCGGTACTCGCACCGGCAGCGGCCAGGTCGGCCAGCTCCAGGGTGGACCAGACCACCCGCCCGTCGCAGTCCGATTCCATGCGTGCCAGGACGCGCCCGAAGAGCACGAGTTGTGTGTTCGGTTTGGTCCGGTATAGGCGTCGGGCGATCTCGCTGAGCGGCGCACCGGCCTCGCGCAGGGCTGCCGCGACTGCCAGCGTGCGGGGCGTCGTATTGGGATGCTGGAAGTTGGCCGTGTCCATCACGATTCCGGCGGTCAGGGCTGAGGCAAGCATCCCGTCGCCCGAGTCGAGCGGCACGCCGAGCCGACACGCCAGCAGCGCGACCATCTCGCACGTCGCGGAACTGTCTGGGTCCACCCAATCGAAGGCCCCAAAATGTGGATTCGAGAGGTGGTGGTCTATGTCGAGGATCGGCACGCGCTCGAAAAGCGCCCGATGCGACTCAAGAACCGGCCCGATCCGCTCCAACTCGCCGCAGTCCCCCACCACGAGCAGGTCGTAGTCGAGTGTTGGGTCTGGCTCTTGCCGGAAGCGGTCCATCCCCGGCAGGAACTTGTACATCGGCGGCATCGCGTCCGCGCACACGGGCGTGGCCACGCCACCGTGCGCCTCCACGAGCATTGCGATCGCCAGGGCCGAGCCGAGAGCGTCGGCCTCGGGGTTCTCGTGGCAGATGGTCAGGACGCGGCGTGACCCGCGGAGCCGTTCCACAACCTCGTCCGGGACGGCAGCGGCATAGGCGGTGAGATTAATTTGCGGCAAAGCACCGCCCCGCGAGGCCTCGCTCACCGGGGCTTCCTCCGCGCCTGCGCCTTGCCGGCGGGCGGCGCCTTGCGACCGGCCCGAGCGGCCGGCTCGTCGGCCGAGGCAGACCTGGCCGCGGCATCGCGCGTGCCTTTCCAGCCGGCGCGATCACCCCTCCGCGATCGATCAGCTGCCGGTTTCGACGATCGGTCGGCTAGGCGCTTGGGCCTCGGCTCAACTATAGGCTCGACAGCTTTGGGCTCCTCGTCGGTGTCGCCTTCCTGTCGGAAACGCGCAACCGGCGTCGGCAACGACTCACTGGGTTTGTCAACACCGTCGGGGCTTCGGCCATCTTCCAGCTCGCTGAGGATCTGGAGGACTCGGGTGCCGCGTTCCATGGAATCGTCCAGCCGGACGTCCAGCTCCGGAATGCGGCGCAGACGGATCTTCGAGTTGAGGCCGTGCCGAATGAACGGCATTGCCTTGCGGAGCGCGGACAGCGTTTCCTTGCACTCCTCAGCGGAGCCAATGATGCTGACCCAAACCTTGGCACGCGACAGATCCCGCGCCGTCTCGACGTCGGTAACCGTTACGAAACCGATGCGCGGATCGCTCACTTCGCGCTCCAGCGCCTGACCGATCTCCTGACGGAGGATTTGGTCGATCCGGTCTGTTCGCTGCGTCATCGAGACCCGCTGCTCCGGCTCAACGGGCCGCCCGACTCACCATCTGCTGGGTGAAGCATTCGATGATGTCGCCTTCGATCAGGTCGTTGGTGCCGACGAGGGTGATGCCGCACTCGAAGGTCGTAGCGACCTCGCGGACGTCGTCCTTCATGCGGCGCAGCGACTCGATCTTGTCGGTGATGATGACCTTGCCGCCCCGCCAGACTCGAACGCCGCCGCTTCGAACGATGCGTCCGTCGGTGACATAGCAGCCGGCGATGATGGCAACCTTGCCGACATGGAAGATCTTCCGAACCTCCGCCCGACCCTCGATCGTCTCGACCTGCTCCGGTTCGAGCAAGCCGCGGAGGGCCGCAGAGATGTCGTCGGTGAGCTTGTAGATGATGTCGTACTGCCGAACATCGACCTTCTCGGACTCGGCTGCACGACGGGCCGTCTCGGTCACCTTCGTGTTGAAGCCGACCACGATCGCGTTCGATGCGGCGGCAAGCATGATGTCGTTGTCTGTGACGTCGCCGGCGGCCTCGTGCAGGACGTTGATCCGGACCTCGTCTTCCGAGAGTTGCTCCAGCGCATGGGTGATCGCACCCAGGGAGCCCGAAACATCTGTCTTGAGGATGACTCGGAGTTCCTTGGTCTGGCCGGCTTGGATCTGAGCGTACAAATCTTCGAGAGTGGCGCGTCCGCGCCCTTCGGTGCTAGCTGCAGAAGCGGCTTTGCGCTCCTCGACCATGGTTCGGGCGATCTTCTCATCGGCCACGACACGCAGGATGTCGCCGGCCTGAGGTACATCCGCTAGGCCGAGCACCACTGCCGGGCTCGACGGACCGGCCTTGGTGATGCGCTTGCCGAGTTCGTTCTCCAGGGCGCGGACCTTGCCGTAGGTCTCGCCCACGACGATGACGTCGCCGACGCGCAGCGTGCCGGTCTGGACGAGCGCAGTTGCCACCGGGCCTCGACCCTTGTCCAACTCGGCCTCTACGATCGTGCCGACCGCGGGGCGCTTGGGGTTGGCCTTGAGGTCCTGCAGGTCCGCCACGAGATTGATCATCTCGAGCAGCGCATCCAGGCCGACTCGGGTCTTCGCCGAAACCGGAACCATCGGCACATCGCCGCCATACTCCTCGACCACGACCCCGGCCTCGGCCAGGCCGTTCTTGACGCGGTCTGGGTTAGCGTCTGGCTTGTCGATCTTGTTAAGGGCGATTATGATCGGCACCTTGGCGGCTCGGGCGTGATTGATCGCCTCGAGGGTTTGGGGCATGACGCCGTCGTCAGCCGCTACCACGACGACCGCGATGTCGGTGACCCTGGCACCGCGGGCACGCATCGCCGTGAACGCTTCATGGCCGGGTGTGTCGAGGAAAACGATCCGCCGGCCATCCTTGATGATCTCGCTGGCGCCGATGTGCTGAGTGATGCCGCCACGCTCGCCGGCCGCGACCTTCGTGGTCCGGATGGCATCGAGCAGCGACGTCTTGCCGTGGTCGACGTGGCCCATGACCGTCACGATCGGGGCACGCGCCTGCATGAGGGACGGATCATCCTCTTCGAAGAGTTGCTCCTTGGTAGCGGCTCCGACCGGGGCCGCCTCACCCGCCGTGCCGTCCATGCTTGCGACCGCACCAACCGGAGCCGACTCTGCGACCTCGTAGCCGAGTTCCTCCGCCACGAGCGACGCCGTCTCGCGATCGATTCCCTGGTTGATGTTGGCGAAGATGCCGCTCTTGATCAGCTCGCGGATAATGTCTGCGGGGTTGACGCCCAGCAGGTCGGCGAGGTCCTTAACGGTAACGCTCGACGGAAGCTCGATGGCGGCGCGCGTTCGCGGATCCGCGGTAGCTGTCGCCCCCGGCATCAAACCGTCGCGGCGCATCGGCTTGCGCGGACCACGACGGCCCCGCGTGCCGCTCCTACTCTTAGCCACGACCATCTCCTCCTACGATCCTGCTCGCCTCCCCTGTCAGTTCGGCTCGGAGTTCAGCCGGGATCGGCACTTCCAGCGCTCGCTGGAGCGATCCTTTGTCCAGTGCCGCACGTCGGCACTCCTCGCTGTTGCATAGATAGGCCCCGCGGCCGTCCATCTTGCCGGTCAGATCAATCACAATCCGGCTGTCCGGAGTCCGCACGACACGCACAAGCTCGCGTTTCTGCCGCGGCGTCCTACAGACGACGCAAGTTCGCGTCGGATAGCGCCGTGGAAGCGCAGCCCGGCCTACGAGGATACCTCCCCGTCGCCGACCGCTTCGACCGATTTGACAGCCTTGCGGCGCTTGGGCTTGGCCGGCGCGTCGACGATCTCAGCGACCGCTGGAGCGACCACGGCGACAGCCTTGCGGCGCTTGGGCTTGGCCGGCGCGTCGGCAATCTCAGTCGCCACCGGAGCGACCACGGCGACAGCCTTGCGGCGCTTGGGCTTGGCGGGCGCGTCGACGATCTCAGCGACCGCTGGAGCGGCCACGACGACGTCGGCCGGCACCGTCTCAACGACGGCTTGCGCAACGGCCTCAGCGGACTCGGCTTCTGCCTCAACCCTGGCAGCTTCGGCTGCGGCTTCGGCAACTGAAACATCGCTTCGAATGTCGATGCGCCAGCCGGTCAGCTTGGCCGCCAACCGCGCATTCTGTCCTTCGCGGCCGATGGCCAGCGAAAGCATTCTCTCCGGCACGACCACGTTGGCGATGCGATGCTCCTCGTCAATCCGGACCTCGATCACCTGGGCCGGGCTCAGGGCCTTGGCCACGAACGCGGCGGGGTCCTCGGACCACTCGATCACGTCAATCTTCTCTCCGCCCAGCTCCGCCACGACGGCCTGGACGCGTGTGCCACGCTGGCCCACGGTCGCTCCCACCGGGTCCAGGCCTGGCTGGCGCGACGTCACGGCGACCTTAGAGCGACTACCGGCCTCGCGGGCGATGGCCTTGATCTCGACCGTGCCGGCGTGAACCTCGGGCACTTCCAGCTCGATGAGGCGGCGCAGGAATCCCTTGTGCGTTCGACTTATGTAGATCTGAGGGCCCTTGGCGCTGCGTCTAACCTCCAGAACGAATGCCTTGACGTTCTGGCCGATGCGGTAGTGCTCCAGGGGCGACTGCTCGGTCGTGGCGAGGATGGCCTCGGCCTTGCCCAGCTCAAGGACGATCGCGCGCGGCTCGATGCGAGAGACGGTTCCGGTGATTAGTTCGCCTTCGCTGCTCGCGTACCTGTCGAATACGACGTTGCGCTCAGCCTCGTGCAGGCGCTGCAGGACGACCTGCTTAGCGGTCTGGGCGTGGATCCGGCCGAAAGCCTCCTGGTCGAGTTGCTCGGTCTCGACCGTGTCGCCGACCTCGGCGTCAGCCTGATGAGTCCGAGCATCCTCGAGCGTCATTTGCGTGGCGGAGTCCTCTACCTCCTCCACCACGAGCCGGGCCCGATAGACGCGCACCTTCCCAGTCTCGCCATCGATCCGAACCTGGATGTCCTCGTCGCCGGCGACACGCCGGTAGGCCGACTGGATCGCCTCCTCGACGGTCCGAACCAACTGCTCCCTGGAGACGCCCTTCTCAGCGTTCAGCTGCAGGAGCGCGCCGACGAAATCACGACTCATTTCGCGCCTCCCGTTCGCTTCGCTCGGTCACCATCCAGTGCAACCGACATTTGAACCGTTAGTTCGGTCGACTCGTCCGACGGTCCTTGTTACCTGCCGTTCATGAAAAGACGTGGGGGTCACCCACGTCACGAGCGGCCGGCAGATTGCGGTGAGTATACACGGCACCCCTGGACCATCCAAACTGGCACCCTGGATGTTTCGTGGCCGCCCCAACGCTCGGCGGCGGATCAGATCACGAAACGAGCAGGTAGATGTCGTGGTCACCGAACGTCGCGACCAACCGATAGTGGTTCCGGACGAAATCGCGCAACGGCGCGAGGGTGTCGTAGGGGGGCGGATCAGTCGAGTTCTGGGGCGCGCGGAACATCGGGACCGACGCCGGGGATTCCACGATGACCGGCGGAGGCGAAGCGCGCCAGGCCAACAGGAGCGTGGCGGTCCGATCCGGAGACCAGTAGCCGGCGGTAATCAACGGAAACTCATAGACGTAACGGTCGTAGGGGTTCCGCTCCGAGACGAGGTACAAACCCGGGTCTGAGCCCCATACGAAAACGGTCGCGGCCGTCGGCGTATTGGTCTTGACCCAGGCGGCCGTGTCACCTTGGGGGACCCTCGCCTCACTTGCGGTCTCGATCGTCATGCCGATGAACTGGCTCGCCACCACGGCCGAGATCGAGAAAGTGACAGCCGTCGCGGTCACGAGGCCGATTGCCCGGCGCTTAACTCTGAGATGAGACGATTTCAACCCCTCGACGAGCCAGCCCATGCCGGAGCCGGCCAGAAACACGATCGGAGGAATCAGCAGGATCAGGTAGTGGAGGAAGATCCGCCCCTGGTAGCCGATGTACACCGAGTACATCACGCTCCATGCCAGGCAGGACCAATCGACGCGATCGAACGCACGCGGACGGCGGACCATGCGAGCCGCGGTAATCGCAGTCGGAACTGCCAGACAGGACAAGAAGAGCACGCTGACGGCCACCATCCCCGGGAGCCCGGTAGCCGCGTTCCGATAGGCCGCGTTGTACGTCACGATCTGGTCGAAGGCGTCAGCCGCGGCCCCACCAGCGGCCAACCAGCCGGCCACTGCGAGAGGCAGAGCCACGCCACCAACAACCACGGCCAAGGCACGCCGAACTGCGCCACTTGCGCTCCCTCGACCGGGCACGATCGCCACGAAGAGCACGGCGGCCGCCGGCAGCGCCTGCAGAGACAGCAAACACGCGACACCCAGCAGACACCCCATCAGGATCGCAACGCGCCAGGAAATTTGCAGGCTGGCGATTGCCCACAGGACTACGACGAGCGGCAGAATCGCGAACGACTCCGTCGTGCCTCCACCGAGCGCCACCAAATAGCCACCAATTCCCGTCAGACACAGCAGGCTCGACAGGAAGGCAACCACGGGCGAGAACCGACGCCGCAGCAGGGCGTCGAGAATGAGGATCGCAGCGACAGTGAAGACGACCGTCAGCAACCAGCTAACAAGCCAGCTGTCGAGCCAGGGAAGAATCGTCTGACCCAGCGCGTTGAGCAGATACACGCCCGGCGGCTTGTGATCCCACACATCCTTGTAAGGCATGAAGCCATTTCGAATCCGAAAGCCCGCCAGCACGAAGACGGCCGCATCCAGTTGCGCCCCAAGCCACAGACCAGGCGAAAACAGAACGGCAGTAAGCGCGACCAGCGAAACCGGACGTGCAAAGCCAAGTGCTCGCATCTGCCCCGTTCCTCTACTTCCGGCTGGAAGTGACGAGCCAATCCCCTGCCGCAGCCGCCGCTCGATGACCCAAACCAAGCGCCAGCGACACGCCGCGGTCGTCAGGGAAGATGTGGGCCAGGCTAGCGTGGAAGAGCCCCGGCAGACCGGTCTCGAGCGGCAGACCCGGCATCGGGCCGCCTGCCAGCGGCACGGGCTGAGCCCATCGATCCCTCGCCAGGTGGGCCGCCTTGACCCATGGTCGATCGAAATTGGGATTGATTGCCCGCAGCGCCGGCTCGGCTGCTGCCACGATCTCGTCTGGGGTCGCTTCCCAGGCGCGGCCACCAACGTCCACGTAGTGAGTCAAGTATACGATGTGCTTCCCTCGGTACCGCTCCGGCGGAATGAAGTTGGTGTGTTCGATGACCGCCAGGCAGGCCAGGTCTGTGCGCTGGACCAGGTTGGTCCAGTAGTAGTTCCCGAGCGGTCGATCGAGCTCGAGCATGACGCACACGGCACCTCGATAAGGGATCTCCGAAACGGTGCGCCTGTAGGGCTCCGGGAGCGCCGTGAGCCGCGTCAGGGCCTCGCCGCTGAGACAGGCGACGACCGCCCGCGCCCGCACCTCCCGACCTTCCGACAGGACTCGCCACAACCCTTGATCGAGCACTAGTGAGTCCGCAGGGGCGCCACACGTGACGGTCACACCCAAATCCGATAGACGCTCCCCGTAGCGCCGTGCCAGACGACCCACTCCACCTTGCAGGTAGCCGAGCCGATCGCCGCTGCCCCGCTTCCGGGCGTTGGCCCGTTGCCTCATTCGGGCAACCAGCCAGGCCAGAGTCACGTCCGGCGTGTATGGCCCAAACTTGCCCTCGAGTAGCGGCCGCCAGAGCGCCTCGTAGCCCCTCGCGCCAAACCAGCGAGGTCCGGCCTCGCCGACCTTCTGGCGTTCCAGCCGGCGACCTCGGCCCTGGGTCATGGCAACCGCCGAGCCAAGCCCGAGCCGGATCCGAGCCGTCAGCGGCAGCGGTGTGAACCGCAGCAGATCTAATGGCGAGTCGAACGGGTAGACGCGCCCGCCGTCGAGCACCGCCGTGGAGGCCCGCCGCCATTCGATCTGATGGGGCATCTTCAGCCGCTCGATCAACTCTCTGAGCTCGCGATCTTGCGGAAAGATGTGGTGGTAGTAGACCTCCAACTCTTCACCGCCAACCTCAACTGAGCGCGCCAGGCCGCCCAACTCCGGCGCTGCCTCAATTAGCTCAACCGCTAGCCCCCGCGAAACGAGCCCGTCGGCAGCAGCAAGGCCGGCCATTCCGCCGCCCACGACGACCACGTCGACGGCGTCCCTCGTGTAGCCAGCTGGCATCATTGCCACCACCCCAAGACACAACTATTGGACAGGCCGCGATCAGTAGGCCCGTGCAAACAGTACTCGTCGCTCCGACGGCCCGCCGCAGGCGATGCACTTTCCGCCCTCGTCGGGCGAGTCGAAGGGTATGCAGCGGATCGTGGCACTGGTTTCGTCGCCGACCTGCTTCTCGCATTTTCCGTCGCCGCACCACGGCGCCAGGAAGAATCCGCCATCGCCCTCCAGCCCGTCCTTGAGTTGCTGGTAGGTGTCCGCGTGGTGTGTGTTCGAGTCGCGGAAATCCCGAGCGCGCTGGAGAAGTTCGGCCTGATAGGCGCGCAGTCGAGCCGGCAGTTCGGCCGCGAGCTGCTCGAGAGGAACGGCCTCCTTCGACCGATCGACCCGCTTGACGAGCATGGCCTGGCCGGCGGCAACATCGCGTGGCCCGATCTCCATGCGGAAGGGCACGCCGCGAAGCTCCCAGTGGTTGTACTTGAAGCCGGGCGACTCGTCGCGCCAGTCGACCTTAACCCGGACGGCCGCCCCCTCGGGCGTTTCGACCAGGGCAGCCTGGAATCGGTCGATCGCCTCGGCCACTGCGGCCTTCTCCTCGTCCTTGCGGAAGATCGGCACGATGACGACCTGGACGGGCGCAACGTTGGGCGGCAACACAAGTCCGGAGTCGTCGCCGTGAGCCATGATCGTGGCCCCGACCATGCGGGTTGAGAAGCCCCAGGACGTCCCGTACGGGTGCTTGCGGACGTTGTCGCGATCGAGGAACTCGATCCCCGCGGCCCGGGCAAAGTTCTGGCCGAGCATGTGACTTGTGCCGGCCTGGAGGGCCTTCTTGTCGCGCATCATCGCTTCGATGCACCAGGTGAACTCGGCCCCGGGGAACTTCTCGCCCTCGGTCTTGCGACCTTTGATGACCGGGATCGCCAGCCACTCCTCGGCAACCTTGTCGTAGCAGTCGAGGCCGGTCGCGACTTCCTCCTCAGCTTCCTCGCGGGTGGCGTGGAAGGTGTGGGCCTCTTGCCACAGGAACTCCGTCGTCCGCAGGAAGAGCCGCGTTCGCAGCTCCCATCGAACCACGTTGTTCCACAGGTTCATCAGCAGCGGCAGGTCGCGATAAGAATGGATCCAGTCCTTCACGCTGTCGGCGATGATCGCCTCGCTGGTGGGCCGGATCGCCAGCCACTCGTCGAGCGGCTTTCCGCCGGCGTGGGTCACCCAGGCGACCTGCGGATTGAAGCCCTCGACGTGTTCGGCTTCCTTCTCCAGCAGCGACTTCGGCACAAACAGCGGGAAGTAGACGTTGCTGTGACCGGTCCGCTTGATGTGACCGTCCAACTCGGCCTGCATCGACTCCCAGATGGCATAGCCGTACGGGCGGATGATCATGCAGCCGCGGACCGGGGAGTAGTCGGCCAGTTCAGCCTTCAGGACGACGTCGTTGTACCAACCCGGAAAGTCCTCAGACTGGCGGGTAATGCTGGTGACGAAACCCTCTTTGGGCACCCTATTCCTCCTCTGGACGAACCGACCGTGCTGCTTTCGCGCAATCGTAGCGCCTGAGCCGTTGCGGCGAACAAGGGGCCAGTCGCGTCGGGCGCAACTCGCAGTCCTCGCCCGCTGGCGCAGCGTATTGAGAGTGAAACCCGCACGCTGGAGATTCCCCGATGACCACATTCAAGTCCAGGATGACCTGGCTTGGAAGGCACGCCTGGTGGCTGGCCCTCGCCGCTCTGCCGCTGATCCTTGCGGCCTGCAACAACGGCGGCAGCGGAGGCAACGGCTACTGAGTCTGACTAGCGGGCCTCCCCGGCGATGGGAAGCGGCGCTCCACATACTGATCCAGGATCGCCTCGAACTCCGCGACGATGTGGTCGCCGCGTAGAGTGCGGTCCAACACGCCGTCGATGAAGACCGGCGCCACCGGCTCCTCGAACGTGCCAGGCAGGCTGATGCCGATGTTGGCGTGCTTGGACTCGCCCGGGCCGTTGACGACGCAGCCCATCACGGCCACGCGCAGTTCCTCGACGCCGGGGTGTCGTTCCCGCCACAGGGGCATCTGGTCGCGAAGGTAAGTCTGAATGTCGCGGGCCAGTTCCTGGAAGTAGGTGCTCGTCGTGCGACCGCAGCCAGGACAGGACGAGACCTGTGGCATAAACGAGCGCAGCCCGAGCGACTGCAGGACCTGTTGAGCGACGGCCACCTCCTCGGTCCGGTCGCCGCGCGGCTCCGGCGTGATCGAGACGCGGACCGTGTCGCCGATGCCTTCGGCGAGCAGGATGGACAGCCCTGCGGTCGAGGCCACGATCCCCTTCATGCCCATGCCGGCCTCCGTGAGGCCAAGATGGAGCGGGTAGTCGCAGCGGGCGGCCAGTCGCCGGTAGACATCGACCAGGTCGCGAACGCCGGAAACCTTGGCCGACAGGATAATCTGGTCGTGCCTCAGACCAGTCGCCTCAGCCAGCTCGGCCGATCGGAGCGCGCTCTCGACCATGGCTTCGATCATGACCTCTCGCGCATCCCTCGGCTCCGGCAGGCGCGCGTTAGCGTCCATCAGATCAGTTAGGACAGCCTGATCGAGCGAGCCCCAGTTGACACCGATCCGGACCGGCTTCTCGTTCTCGACGGCGACGCGAACGATGGCCGCAAAGTGCTCGTCGTGATGGCGGCCTGGGCCAACGTTGCCGGGGTTGATCCGGTACTTGGCCAACGCCCTGGCCGCCTCCGGGAACTGAGTCAGCAGCTTATGACCGTTGTAGTGGAAGTCACCCACGATCGGCACGTCCTGACCGAGCCCGCGGACCTTCTGGGCTATGACCGCCACGGCGGCCGCGGCGGCCTCGTTGTTGACGGTGATCCGGACCAACTCGGAGCCGGCGTGGGCCAGCCGGGCGACCTGGATTGCCGTTGCGTCGGCATCGGCAGTGTCCGTGTTCGTCATGGACTGCACGACGATCGGGCGGCCACCGCCGACGATGACCCCGCCTACGTCAACGGCAACCGATTCTCGTCGGGGCGCGAAAGCGGGAGCGTCCATGGCTATTGGCCGCTGACTCGAAGTATGTCGAAGAAGGTGATCCAGCCCATGAAGGCCAGGAGCAGGGCGAAGCTGGCGACGTAGGCGAGGGCCTCAAAAGCGCCGACGCCCTTCGCACCGAAGAGCCGCTTGAGGACCATGATCACCATCTTGCCGCCGTCGAGGACTGGCAGTGGCAGCACATTTACCAGAGCCAGGTTGGCCGAGATGACGCCCGCCAGGAGAAGCAGAATCATGAAGGCGTTGGGCTGGCTAACGACCGAAGCGATGTCGGCGGCAATGCCGATCGGACCTTGGACTCCGGGCGGAGCCTGCGCTGGGTTGGTCGCCAGCTGCTTGCCGATGTCACCGACGGCACCGAGGATCAGGTTCATTGCCCGGCCCGTGCCCGAGACCGCCAGTCCGGCCGCGCTAACTGGATCTCCGGCCGTAGTGACATAGGAACCGCCCATCGACACTCCGAGGGCGCCCGCCTTCTCAGCAGTGGGCACACGCAGCGTCACCACAACGGTGCGCTCTTTGCCGTTCGCATCCGCAACGATGATGTTGACGGTCTGGCCGGCATGACTCAGCAGATCCTGGCGCCAGGGGTCAGTAAAGTCGGCGTTAGAAAACTCCAGCACCGACGGCTTTCGATAGGTACGGCCATCGATCGATACGATCGAGTCACCGGCCTGAAGGCCGGCTGCCGCCGCCGGTGAGCCAGCCTGGACCCCGGCGATGGTCGTCAGCACGACCGGGTTGAAGGCCCAGGCGACGACGAAAAACAGAAATACAGCGACCAGCAGATTCATGGCCACGCCGGCCGCGAGAACGATCAGCTGCTTGGGCAGTGAGGAGTTGGTGAAGGCGCGAGGATCATCGGAGTCAGTCTCTTCGCCCTCGAGCCGCACGAAGCCGCCGATCGGCAGGTAGTTGAGCGTGTACTCCGTTTCGTGGTCGTGCCCGAGGATCCTGGCCCTGGGCGGAAAGCCCAGCCCAAACTCGAGAACCCGGATGCGGGCGAGGCGGGCCATGATGAAGTGGCCCAGCTCGTGGAGCAAGACGAGCGGTATGAGGATCAGAAACAGCCCGACAACGCCGCCAATCCCAGAAAACAAGCCGGCAAGGCTCATCGATAAGACTCCGCAAAGCTCCGGACTTCGGCGTCCAGACTGACGAGTTGATCGAGCGACGGTTCGGCCGACTCACCCGCAGGGGACACGCCAAACCGCTCGACTGCCGCGCCGAGGAGGCGCGGAATGCCATTGAAGTCCAGACTGCCGCCCAGGAACCTGGCCACGGCGATCTCGTCGGCCGATATCAGGGCCGTGCTGGCATGGGGACCCGCCAGGCCCGCCTCGCGAGCCATGCGAAGGGCCGGGAAGCGCTGCTCGTCCGGAGCGCGAAACTCAAGGCGGCCGGCGGCAATCAGATCCACAGCCGCGGCGGGCGAGGGCATCCGCTGCGGGTATGTAAGCGCGTACTGGATGGGAAGTCGCATGTCCGGTGTCCCCAGCTGGGCCTTCATTGAGCCGTCCACGAAGTGCACTGCCGAATGGACGACGCTTTGGGGGTGGATGACCACCGAGATCTTCGAGAGTGCCACATCGTACAGCCAGCGTGCTTCGATGATCTCCAGGCCCTTGTTGGCGAGCGTGGCGGAGTCGATCGTGATCTTCGCGCCCATCGTCCAGGTGGGATGGCGAAGGGCCCGCTCAGGTGTCGCTGCCGCCAGCTCCGCTGCGGTCGAATCCAGGAACGGTCCCCCGGACGCGGTCAGAATCAGGCGCTCGATGGACGCGTACTCCTCGCCCACCAGACACTGCCAGATGGCCGAATGCTCCGAGTCGATCGGGCGGAGCCAGCCCAGGGGGCTTGCCAGAGGATGATGCGGATCGCCGGTGGCGCCGGCCGAGGCGGCGACCCCGGCCGCCAGCCTGCGGGCAAGTGGCATGACCAGGTGGCCGCCCGCGACCAGCGTCTCCTTGTTGGCCGTGGCCACGATCTTGCCCGCCTGCAACGCCGCGAGGACGGACCGCAGGGCGACCAGCCCGCCCGTGGCAACGATCACAAGATCAACGTCCGGTCGCGTGGCAATCGCCTCGAGCGCGTCAGGCCCGCCGATGAATTCCGTTCCGAGGGGGAGTTCCAGCCGAGCAGCGGCGCGGGCACTTGAAAGCGAGACCACCGCCGGCCGAAGCTGCCGGGCCTGCTCTTCGAGTATCTGAGCCTGTGAGCCCGTGGCCAGGGCTACGACCCGGAACGCGTCTGGGTGGCGAAGCAGCACATCGACGGCCTGGCGCCCGATGGAGCCGCCCGACCCAAGCAGGGCCACGCGGCTTGGCGCGCCAGGGCGGCGGCCAGCCCAGCCGGGTTGGGGCGCGCCGCCCTCGCCCTTGCCGCCGCTGCCCTGTCCCGCCGAGGCCATCACCTCAGCGAACCAACGCCGTGACGAAGAGAGCGGCTACAGGCGCCGCGAAGATGAAAGAGTCCACACGGTCCAGTATGCCGCCGTGCCCCGGGATCAGCCCGCCAGAGTCCTTGGCGCCCGCTGCGCGCTTCAACATCGACTCGGCCAGGTCGCCAGCCTGAGCCGCGAGGCCGGTCAACGGCCCCAGAGCGAGGCCCAGAACCGCGGGTTGGCCCAGAGCCCACAGCCCGGCCACGGCCAGGGCCGTAGACGCGGTCACGCCCCCAAAGAGGCCCCAGTAGCTCTTCGACGGGGAGATGTGGGCGAGGAACTTGCGCTTGCCAAGGGCGATGCCGACGCCGTACGCGCCCGTGTCGAACGACCAGACGAGCAGGATGATCAGCAGGATCCAGCCACGTCCGGCGCCGAGCTGGGCGGCCGGGGCGCTTGACGCCAGTGGCGGCGCAATCTCACCCAACCTGACCAGTGACCCGAGCATGCCCACGTAAACGGCCGTGAAGGCCGTCCCGATCCAGGCCGCAAAGCCAACCCTGGTGTCTTTCTCCACGAACGCGGCGACGCCGGCCGCAATGAGCGTGGCAGCAACCAGCAGATCCGCGTACGGGCGGAGGGGTTCCGGTGAGGCCACGTCCGCGGCCACGGCCAGCGCGCCGGCCACGGCCAACACCACGACCGCCGGATAGCCGGCGCCTCGAACGAGGCGAGCGGCCTCGCGAGCGGCCACGGCCACGAACACGGCGATCAGCGCCCCGAACCAGGGTTCGCCGATTGCCAGGACAACCAGAAGCAGCGGAACGAAGATTGCGGCGCTGAGCGCCCTCTGACGCATCTGGCGCTAGCGCCCGAACCGGCGCTGGCGCCCGGCGAACTCGATGATCGCCTCGTCCAGGGCGGCCGGGCCAAAATCGGGCCAGAGGATCGGGCAGAAGTAGATCTCGGCGTATGCAGCCTGCCAGATCAGGAAATTCGAGAGCCGCCGCTCGCCGCCAGTACGTATGACCATGTCGGGGTCCGGCAGGCCAGTTGTGTAGAGAGAGTCGGTCAGGACGTCCTCGTCAATCTCGTCTGGCCGGAGGCCGCTTGCCACGAGCCTACGGGCCGCATCCACGAGTTCAGTCCTACCCGAGTAGTTGAAGGCGATGTTGAGTTGCAGGCGCCGTCCACCAGCCGTTGCATCGAGAGCCTGCTGGATCGACGATCGGGTCTCCGGCGGCAGCTCGTCCATACGACCCAGGAGTCGCACCCGGGCGCCCTGGGCCTTCAACTCGTCGGTCTCATTGCGGATGACCTGCTCAAGCAGGAAGAAGAGGCCCCCGACCTCGTCGTCCGAGCGAGCCCAGTTCTCGCGGCTGAACGCATACAGCGAGAGGACTTCCACTCCGCGCCGGACGGCGTGCCGGATGACCTCGCGGATCGCCTCAACGCCCGCGACGTGGCCGTCCATCTCCGCCAGGCCGCGCGCCTTCGCCCAGCGCCGGTTGCCATCCATAATGATGGCGATGTGGCGGGGCAACTCAGCTCGTGGAACGCTGAAAGGCTCCGTCGGCCCGGCGTCGGGCGACACGGAGATTCCCCGATCGGCCGCCTGATCTGGCTCGCGGTGGACGAGCGCCGGGGAGTCCGTCGGACGAAAAATCCGACCGGTCACTAGACCTCCATGATCTCCAACTCCTTGGCCGCACCGACACGGTCCACATCGAGGATGTGTTGGTCGGTGATGCGTTGGAGCTGCTCAAGCTCACGACGAGACTCGTCGGCGCCAACGGTGCCGGCGTGCTCTTCCTTCTTGAGCTGGTCCGCGTTCTCGCGGCGAAGACCTCGGATCTCGATCCGCGCCTCTTCCATCCGCCGGTGGATTTGCTTGGCTAGGTCCTTGCGGCGCTCCTCGGTCAAGGGCGGGATGTTAAGGCGAACAGACGATCCGTCCACGTTGGGAACGAGACCTATGTCGCTCTTCAGAATCGCCTTCTCGATGGCACGCAGGACGCCCCGGTCCCAAGGCTGGATGACGATCTGATGAGCCTCGGGCACGCTGATGCCGGCCAGCTGGTTGAGAGCGGTCGGCGTGCCATAGTACTCGACGATGAGCCGCTCCACGAGCGACGTCGAGGCGCGACCGGTGCGTACACCTTGCAGCTCGCGCTCAAGGGCTTCGACTGCCCGGACCATCTTGTGCTCGGTGGCGGACAACGTGTCGCGGCTCATGTCGGGCTGCCTCCGGTAATCAGGGTGCCGACGGATTCGCCCGCGGCTACCCGGCTGATGTTCTCGGGCTTGTTCAGGTCGAAGACGATTATCGGAGTGTCATTCTCCATGCACAGCGACACGGCCGTCGCGTCCAGGACACGCAGCCGCTTTACCAGAACCTCGGAATAAGTGAGCCTCTCGTAGCGTTTCGCGCCGGGGTTCGTGAGTGGATCGGAGTCGTAAACCCCGTCCACCTTCGTGGCCTTGAGAATCACCTCGGCACCGATCTCCACCGCCCGCAGGGCAGCAGCCGTATCGGTGGTGAAGTACGGGTTGCCGGTGCCGGCGGCCAGAATGATCACGCGGCCCTTCTCGAGGTGACGCACGGCGCGTCGCCTGATGTACGGCTCGGCGATCTGATTCATACCGATAGCGCTCATTACCCGCGTTGGCACCCCAGCCCGCTCTATGGCGTCCTGGAGCGCGAGTGCATTCATGACCGTCGCCAGCATGCCGATGAAGTCGGCTGTGGAGCGGTCCATCCCCTTGGCCGCAGCCGCGAGCCCTCGGAAGATGTTCCCACCCCCAACGACGATACCGATCTCGACACCGAGCGAATGGACCTGCGCAATCTGGGCGGCGATGAGGGCACAGAAGTCCGGATCGACGCCGTACTGCCGGTCGCCCAGAAGTGCCTCTCCGGACAGCTTGAGCAGAATCCGACGATAGCGCGGTTTTCTCGTCGTGCCGGCAGCCAGCTCGGCGCCAGCCGGACTGGCCACCTCGCCTTTGGCCGCGGAGGCCTCGCTCATCTACTCCCCCAGCTCGTACCTGACAAAGCGTCGGACACGCATATTCTCGCCGGTCTTGGCGATTATTTCAGTGATCAAAGCGCCGACGGTGCGGTCCTGATCCCGGAAGGTCTGCTCGACCAGAACAACCTCGGCGAACCACTTCTTCAGCTGACCCTCGATGATCTGGCCACGGACGGACTCGGGCTTGCCGAGGGTAGCCTTGTCGGTGAGAAGCTCGGCGCGCTTGGCCTCAAGAACCTCGGCCGGGATCGACTCGATCGTGGTGTAGAGGGGGCGAAGTCCGGCAACCTGGATTGCCAGGTCGCGCACCAGCCGCAGGAATTCGTCGGTCCGGGCGACGAAGTCGGTCTCGCAGTTGACCTCGATCAGGACGCCGATCTTGCCACCGGTGTGGATGTAGCTCGAGATCTGGCCCTGGTTGGCCTCGCGCCCGGCACGCTTGGCGGCAGCAGCCTGGCCCCGCTCGCGCAGAACCAGGGCAGCCTTTTCCAGGTCGCCGTCCGTCTCTTCAAGTGCGCGCTTGCACTCCATAACGCCCGCGCCGGTCTGTTCGCGGAGGAGTTTGACGGTCTCCGCAGTAATCGTCGCCATCGTCTTCTCGTATCTCCTGTTGTCGGCATCTGACGACCGCCCGGGTCTGCCCGAGCAGCCCTCGCTGCATTCCGGTTGTGTGGCAGTTAGTGGGCCCGATGACTCTCGCCCCCGCGCGGAACCGCTTCTGGCTCGGCGTCGCGCGGGTGGGACGGCAGGTGCAGGACGGGCAGGAGGACCTCCTCCTCCACGTCGGGCTCGAACGTCAGGGCACCGCCGCCCGCCAGGGCAGCAACGAGTTCCCGGGAAGCGGTCTCCTCGACCTCGGCCTCGACTACGGGCTCCGGGGCCTCCTCGACGCCGGTGCGGACACCCCGCTCACGTTGGCCCTCGATGCAGGCATCGGCCACCAGTGAGCAGAGCAGCCGGATGGCGCGGATCGCGTCGTCGTTGGCCGGAATGATGTAGTTCAGCTCATCCGGGTTCACGTTCGTGTCGCCCGTGCCGATAATCGGGAGTTCCAGCTTGAGCGCCTCGGCGACGGCGATGCGCTCGCGGTGCGGGTCGACGATGAAGACCATGGCGGGCAGGCGCTTCATCTTGCGGATGCCGCCGAACGAAGCCTGCAGGTGCTCCATTTGCTCGACTAGTTTGGCCGTTTCCTTCTTGGTCAGGCGCTCGAAGTCGCCGCTTGTCTGACGGGCTTCGAGCTGGTCAAGAAGGGCGACGCGTTTCTTGATCGTCGTGAAGTTGGTCAGCATGCCGCCGAGCCAGCGGCGGTTGACGTAGGGCTGACCGGCGCGTGTCGCTTCCTGAACGATCGGCTCCTGAGCCTGCTTCTTGGTCCCGACGAACAGGACGCTGTCGCCGCGAGCGACAGTCTCACGAGCAGCTGCGAGGGCCAGGTCCAGCCGCTTGACGGTCTGGGCCAGGTCAATGATGTGGATCCCATTGCGCTCCGCGAAGATGAACGGTTTCATCTTGGGATTCCAGCGTCGAGTCTGGTGGCCGAAATGGACCCCGGCCTCGAGAAGCTGTCGCATAGAAATTGACGGCATGAACTAGCCTCCTGCGGTTGTTTCCTCCGCAGCGCTCCTGTCGAGAACCAGGCCCGCTGATCGCGATCCCGGCACCGCTCTCGACATGGCGGCCCTGCGTGTGATCTCCGCGACGCCGGCCAGTTGACCTGGCACCACGGGAGTCGTCGAGACTCGACGTAAATCGTCGAGTCGACGATCGCCGTCACGATCTGCGACGGCTTGGCGGGAGTGTAGCACGGCGGCCCGCCGCCCCAAACCGCCGCCCGGGGGCAGTCGGCCGAGCCGCTAGCCGGCAAGGGCGTCCAGGTACAAGCGGACTTGCGCCTCGCCGCCCTCTCCAGGCTCGACGATTGCCAGGTCCAATGAGATCGGCAGTCTCGGCAGCACCTGCCCCCCAGGCAGTTGACCCCGCTCCAGCAACCGAGCCACGCCGGCCCGAAGGTGGGCCCGCTTGCGGTGGTCGAACGTTTCCTCGGGCAGCCCGAACTCGCGCGACCGCCGCCAGCGGACCTCGACGACGACCAGCCGAGCCGGCGGCCCCGGGTCGACGGCCACAATATCCAGCTCGCTCCGGCCTGCATGGATGTTGCGGGCCAGGATCAGCCAGCCGCGTGCCGCAAGGCGTTCGGCAACCAGAGCTTCGGCCGCGTCGCCCGCCTTCTGTCGATCCGTCCGCTCCATGCCACCTCGGGCAGAGGGCTATTCGTCGAGGCTCGCCTCCGCGGGCAGATCTTCCCACAGGTCCATTTGCTCCCGATTTCGACACGGCGCGAAAGAGAGTCGGTGGATCGGGCTGAGGCCCAGCTCGGCCAGCCCGGCGAGATGCTCGGGAGCGGCATAGCCCTTGTTGCCAGCGAGGTTGTAGCCGGGGTACAGCGCGTCGTAATCCTCCATCAAAGAGTCGCGGGCAACCTTGGCGATGACCGAGGCTGCTGCCACGGAGGCGCAGAGTCGATCGGCGGACACGAGAACGCGCTGGTGCAGCGGCACTTCGGGCAAGGCAACGGCATCAAGCAGGAGAGCATCCGGCCGGATCGGCAGTCGAGCCGCCGCCAGCGTGCTGGCCAGTAGGGTTGCCTGCAGAATGTTGATTCGATCAATCAGCTGTGGGCTCACGAAGGCAATCGACCAGGCCACCGCATGCTCTCGGATCTCGGCATCGAGGCGGCGGCGATCTCCAGGCTTCAGTAGCTTTGAGTCACGCAGGCCACTGGGCGTCCAGCCGGGCGGAAGAATGACGGCGGCCGCTGTGACTGGTCCGGCCAGGCAGCCCCGGCCGACTTCGTCGATGCCGGCCACGTGCCGGAAGCCGCGAAGCCAGAGCGCCCGCTCCTCGGCGAAGTCGGGGTCCAGTCGGGCCCTGTGCCAGGCCTCCAGGTGAAGTCGGCCGCTGCTTGATCCCGGCGCGGAAACAGAAGAACCCCGCCGCGCCCCGGAGGGCGAGAGAACGGGGTTCCCCACGATCACCGAGCGACGGGCACCTGGCATGTCGCTCGCCCTCGGCTTGCTACTTGGCGCGGCGCTCGCGGAGCGTCGCGGCCTTGCCGACGCGCTTGCGCAGGAAGTAGAGCTGCGCACGGCGGGTGACGCCATGGCGCATAACTTCGATCTTCTCGATGCGCGGGCTGTTCACCTTGAAGGTGCGCTCGACGCCGACGCCGCTGGCGAGCCGGCGGACCGTGATGGACCGCTGAATGCCGCCGGAGCGGAGGCGCATGACCGTGCCTTCGAAGACCTGGACACGCTCTCGGGTACCTTCAACAACGCGGGCTGAAACCTTGACTGTATCGCCCGCGGCGAGTTCAGGAATATCGGTCCGGATCTGTTCCCGGCTGATCTCGTCGAGCAAGTTCACGATCGATCCCTACTCTTCTTGCGGCGGCGCGACGGCACTGCGATAACTGTGTGGCCCGCAGCCCGCCGCGGTAAAGGCGCATCGGAAAAGGCCGCCAGGGCGACCGAGGCCGAAGAATACCACAACGGGCCTCCGGCGCGGTTCCGCCGAGCCAGGTCGCGACCGAGCCAGGCTCAGTCCGTTTCCGGAGCGACCATTTCCTCGGAGCGAAGCTCGGCCAGGAGGCGCGACTCCTCCCGAGTTTGGGTTCGGCCGTCGAGCAGGTCGGGGCGGCGACGAAGGGTCCGGCGGAGGGCTTCCTTGAGGCGCCACTTGCGGACGACCTCGTGGTGGCCGCTTGTGAGAACGGCTGGCACGGAC
>CABDYL010000075.1_pt1 | contig 32760 bp, 23 predicted proteins | sample 3131931 | NCBI WGS metagenome assembly CABDYL01 (sample SAMEA5534337, study PRJEB31848) | metagenome | biome: tundra; feature: field; material: soil | place: USA | collected 2013-05 | depth 0.45 m
TGACAACCCGCTCCCGTCAGGCGGCGTCCACTCCGGGCCGGAACCAGCGACGCGGGCGAGCCGCGTTCTGGACGACGTCGAGGTAGACCTCGCTATACGGGGCGCTGCCTGTTTCGCAGACTGCCCAAAGGCAGTTGAGCATCGCGGAGGCGACCATGAGGTTCGTGACGAGCAGTTGGGGACGCTCGGCAGCTCGTGCCGCGCATCCCTCGCCGCTTGCCGGACCGTCGGTCGCTGTCGCGATCTCGGGGTGGATCTCGGAAAGGGTGCCGTCGAGGCTGACGCCGTTACGCCGGCGGACGAGCTGGACGTTGCCGTCGATCTCGTCGTTGCCGCCGCTGATGAGCGTGGCCTCGGCAAGGCTGGCGATGTGACGATCGACGAGCGCCCGCGTTCGATGGTTGTCGACCGCGAGAAGGACGACATCGCCCTGTCGGACGACATCGCCGACGTTCGCCTCGTCTAGATAGAGCGGGACCGCCTGGCAGGCGAGACCTGCTTCGCGGACCCAGCCGGCGAGAGCCTCGGCCTTGTTACGGCCGACGGCCGACGCCGGGAACTCCTGGCGAAGCGCGTTGCTGTGTTCGAAGACGTCGCCGTCGACGAGCACGAGCAAGGCCTCGCGAGAGCTATGCACTAGATACCGAACCAGTGGCGCCAGCAGCTGTGAGCCGATGCCGCCACAACCAACCAGGACAAAGCGACTAGGCATCTGCCGCTCCTTCGGTCGTGCCGTATTCCGGCACGAGATCGGCGCGGAGCCTGTACCCGAGCTTCTCGGCAAGAGCTGCCGCAGCTTCGAGGAGTTCGTCGAGCCTTCGCCGGTCTGGCGTCGACTCAGCGCGCTCCACTCCGCCAGCCAGCACTTTGAACGGTGCCGTCTTCGACAGCTTCTTGGGTCGTGGCGCCGGGGCCACCTTCACGCGTGCGAGCCACTCGTCGGGCGGCGGCACGATCGCCCTGGGCCGCTCGAGCACCTGGCTCTGGCGGACGCCGAAGCGATAACCGTCGACGACGAGCGCCGCCGACAACGATGGCCGTCGCCGGAGTAGATCGCCGACGACGACGTGGAGTCCGTCGAGGTCCGCCTCGTCGTCTTCGTCGGTCGCACTCGCAAACGCCGAGAAGGCGCCGTGCGAGTGGATCGTGCCGACCAGGCGGGACCCGGCCGGCAGGCCCGAGTGATCGAGCTTGTGCCGGACCGAGACCGATGTCGTGGATTGCGAAGGCACCAGGATCTCGAAGCGATCGTCCTGCCACAAGAGCAGCACGAGGGCCTCGGTTTGCTGGCGTTCGTACACCGCCCGGAAGAACCCGACAACCTGGCCCATCAGCTCGGCTGGGAGCTTCGGGAGCCGGTAGTCGAGAAATGGCTTGCCAGCCGGGAGATGAGCGACTCGCTCGACCTTGGTCTGGGAAAGCCCGAGCAGACTCTGCTTGCGCAGATACAGCCCGTCTCTCGCGACGACAAAGGCCGGGAGGGTTGTTCCTTCAAGGGCCGGCGAGCCGGCCTCAACGATTGGGAACATCGCGCACCTCCGGTGGCCTATCTGGGATCCGGTAGAGCGCGGCTTCGAGGCGGCGGAACGAACGCGTGTCGTACACAAGTGCGTCGCGCATTCGTCGACCCGACGCTCGAAGCGCCGCGACCGCGATCGTGAGTGCTTGGGTTTCGAGCCGATCGATCGAGGGCTCGTATGCCGAGTCCACGAGTCGGGGCCCGATCATCTCCCAGAGATCACGCGGCTCCAGGGCTGGAATGGACCGGAACGCCTCAGGCAGCTGACGCATCGGCGTCGCCTCCTTCGGCCTCCGGAACCGACGTCACGACGTCGGACTCCGGACCTTCGGGTTCCGCCCCGTCGACTTCCGGGATCGGTGTCACTACCTCGGACTCGCTGATGTCGGGTTCGGCAACGCCGGAGTCGGGAATGTCCCGCTCGGCCGCGCCGACCATGTACGCGACGACCTGGCGGATCGTCCGCCAGGTGGGGTCGTATTGAAGGGACAGTGCCGCGAGCGGGTCGCTTCGGCTCCGGGACACCCAGCTCCGAAAGCCGCCGGAGAACGGCAGCGGATGGCGATGGAGGTCCTGGTTGAAGCGGCTCGCCCAGAAGGCGCCGATCAGAGCGTCGATTCGCTCGCCGACCGATCGGCCCGAGACCCGGACCGAGCCGAGGCAGACGACGCCGTCGTCTGACGTGTTCGGCAGGCACGAGTGGGAGAGCTGATCGTCGATCGAGCGGATCGGGCTCGTTCGGAAGAAGTTCGAGAGGGTAACGATTTGCCCCGCCTCGACGCCCACGACGAAGACCATGTACGGGAGCGCAAGCCGGTAGGTAGCCGGCTCGGATCCTGCACGTTGGGTCGCGTGGAACTCGATGACCCGCCGCATCGGCGGCTGCTCGAGGACATATGCCTCGCGCTCGCCCAGGCGGACGAGAAATCGGGTGTTTGCGGGCAAGCGGCCGGTCGAGATCGGCTGGTTTCGGACGACCTCGTCGAGGAGCGCTGAGAGCTCGACTTCCCGCTCGACCTTCTCGGTCACGTGGGACACGAGCTCGCCCTCGATCCGAAGGTATGTGCGCAACTGCATGACGCGATGACTCCTTTCCTCTCAAAGGGGGCTGAAGGCGGGAGGACCGGGATGGACCCGGTTCCCGCCTTCGCACCTCCGACGTGCGTCAGGCCTGTTGGCCCTTCACGCCGGCGCTCTTGAGGAACTCGATCTCGTCGCCCGGGCGGACGACGTATTCGTCGTCAACCCGACCGCCGTTGACTGTCACCGACGCCTCACGGGGGATGTTCAGGACCTGCTCGAGGACCGTGTACACCGTCGTGATGCGCCTGCCCGCCAGATCGAGCTCGAGATCGTTCACGCCATAGACGACTCGCGTCGCCTGTACTGCCGTCGTTTCCACGATGTATCTCCTTGCTGTTCGACTGTTGCCGAATGGGTCGGAGGACCGGGGAGCAACGGCCAGCTACGCACTGGCCACAAAAGCGCGATCGCATCGAGCGATCGGCCCCGGTCCTGCGCGCGAGTAGCGGTTAGGTGGACTCCCTTTCCGGGCATCCCTCCTTTCGATAAGGCGGGTGAGCGGATCGGAGTTCGGGGTCGAACGGCTGATGGATCGCTGCGTCGAGCGACCGGCGGACCACCCTCAGATGCGCGAGGGCGGTCGTCCGATCGTTCGGTACGGAGCAGGTCCGTTCACCGTTCGACCGGTCGTCCGGTCGGCTCGCCCAACAAGGCTGTGGCCGCGCAGTCGCTCGTGGATACGTGCGATTGGCAGCGCTATGCGGGTTGTTAAGGTGCGAGATCGCCGAGGACCCGAAAGGGAACCGGCGCCGGCGCTCCATGTCGCGGCATCGGCCGCGGGAGCTCGCGTCGGGAAGCTCCGAGAAGTGGAGGCGACCGGTCTCTACCGGGGTACGCATTCCGGGCTCTGGGCCGGCCGCCAACACTGACGATACGCAGACCGGTCGGCAGAGTCAATGCATTATGCGTACCATCTTGCGTACCAAATCGATGGCCCTTCGCAGGGCGAAGCTGGCCCTTGCTTTACAAGTGCGTTTCGCGCGGCTGATTGACGGCCGCCGATGGTCGTACGATCGTCGGGTCACGCTTTGCAGGACGGATACCGGCGTGACTCTGCATGAGGGAAAGTGAAGGTCCCTTGGGGTGGGTTTGGGAATCTCCGAGATGAACGATGTCGAGTCGTGGTGGCGCGAGCAGACGGGCTCGCTTAGGCTCGAGTTCCTGAACCGGCTCCCGCTCAAACCCGATGGGAGTGCGAGTCCGCGAACTTTGTCTGCTCGCACAGCGGTCAAACGGACTCTTCCGGCCTCGGCTGTGTTGTATGAGGTCGAGGGCATCCGACTGGCGTGCCTGGACACGACGAGTCGTATTTGGGCCTTCGAGATGCGTGAGCCGAACCACGAGGCGAGATCGTTTGCGATCTCGGTTCGAGACGAGAACACCACCAGCGAGGAACTGGGCGAGAGTGGAATCATCTGGCTTGCCCTTGACGACCTCTGGAAGCCTCGATTCCCCCTTGTCTTCACCCTGCAGCGCACCATCGAGGTTCGAGACGCAGCCGATTTCGTCCGCCGACAGGCTCTCGAATCGTCTTCTTTCGATCAGATCGGATGGCACGACTCGGCCGTGGCGGACCCGACAGGCGAGCCCGATCCGCGAATATCCCTAGTCGCGCGATTCCCGACGGGCCGACTGACTCCTGGCGACATCGCCGAAGATGCGGTGAAGAGCGCACGAACCCTCCTATTGGTTCCGGATGCGATTGCTGGGGAAGTCAAGAACGCCCGTAATCTGTACCTGCAGGGCTGGCATCAGTGGGAGTTCTTTACGCTTGCCACCCGCGAGGCAATCCTGACGCTAGAGAAGTCGCTGTCGCTGCTCGCCACGGAGACCGGGGGACAGCCAGCGGCTTTCAAGGCCATGATCGACCGCGTGAGCGTGGATCCAGCGGGATGCAGGCTGCTCTCGGATTGGGAGCGGTACCACGCCCATCTCCTCCGGCAGATCAGGAATGAGATGATCCACGGCACAGATGGCCCGCCCGTCCAGTGGATCTCTGAGGCTCGGTCGGCATTGGCCTCAGCAGTCAGATTGATCAACCTCATGTGGGCTCGCCAGCGCGCTTCCGTGCCGAGGGAGTTGGGCTGGGAAGAGGACCCGTTGACTCCATGAGCGCCACGCTTCCGGACATCGACTTCCATCTTGTCCGTCCTTACGGACAGCCCGCGTCGCGAGCGAATGGTTTCGAGGAAGTCGCATCCATCCTGATCGAGCAAGGTATCGCAGATTGGCCAGCTGGCGTTCGCTTCGAGCGGTTCGGCAATCCAGATGGCGGCCGGGAGGGAAGAGGAGTTCTGGCGAACGGCGATGTCTGGGCGTGGCAGGCCAAGTACTTGTTCGGGTTCGACTCAACTGCAGCGGGAGAAGTGACCGAGTCAGTCCGTCGTGTGCTTGGTCGCGAGCCTGGCCTCAAGCGCTACTACATCGCGCTGCCGATCGATCTGCCGGCAGGCGACACCGAGGACCGGACGTCGGCGTCCACGCGGTGGGCTCAGAAGGTGGAGGACTGGGAGGCGCTGGCCAGCCAAAGAGGGCTGACGGTCGAGTTCATCTTCGTGGGGGCACACATGCTCGTCACCGCCCTGACGGAGCCGCGGCACTCGGGGAGAGCCCGGTACTGGTTCGGAGCCGAGGTCATGAGCCCCGAATGGCAGCGGCACCGTCTCGACGAGGCAATCGGGAAGGCCGGCCGTCGCTACACGCCAAAGCTCAACGTCCAGGTGGAAGCGACTCAGGCCCTCGACGCAGTCGGACGGGCGGATGGTTACGTGAAGCGATGGCAACACCTGCTGGCCGAACTACGCCAAGCTCGCCGGTGGCCTTGGCGGTCACCTGCGGATGTCGCCGACAAGTACGCCGAGGCACTACCCACTTGCGAGAGCGCTTGTAATCAGGCTGATGCCGCGCTTGCGTCGATGATCGCTGGGGCCCGCGCGGCAGATGAGCTTCCGCAGATCGAGGCTGCGTTGGGCGATGCAGCCGAAGCGATTGCTGACATCAGCAGCCTGCTGCGGGGCCACTCGATGACCAAGGATGGCTATTACGTCGGCGATGCTGCGAGCCTGTATTCGGACGTCCGAGCGGCTAGTGGCGCCATTTGGCGTGCAGGTCAGCTGGCGGGCTCTGCCATGACTCGCGCCGCACGCGAGAAGCTGCTGCTGGTCAGTGGGCACGCTGGCGTCGGGAAGACGCATTTGATGTGCGACGTGTCGGCGGCTCGGACCGCCAACGGCCGACCTACCGTCCTTCTCCTTGGGCAGGACTTTGACAGCAGAGCGTTACTGCCGCAGATCGGCGAGCTGACCCAGCTGGGCGGCAGCTACCAAGACGTTCTGGCAGTTCTAGACGCGTCGGCCGAGGCAGCTTCATGTATCGGCCTGCTGATCATCGACGCACTCAATGAGAGCGAGCATCCGGATCGTTGGCGAGCCGATCTCCAGGCATTGAGGACCGCGGCCGCTCGCTACCCAAACATAGCCGTGGTCATCTCTTGCCGAACAGAGTTTCTGGACGATGTTGTTGGCAGCGATCAGATCGCGGTCATCGAGCACGTCGGGTTCGCTGAGGCGACCGATCTGGCGATTCGAAGGTTCGCGCAGGAATACGGCCTGGAGCCTCCCACCTTCCCCGTTCTCAACCCCGAGTTCGGCAATCCCCTCTTCCTGAAGCTGACCTGTGAGGCGCTGCAGACTCTGGGAGCCACTCGCTTTCCATTCGGATCGGCAGGCCTTACGACGGTCTGCGAGGCGTTCTTGCAGGCCGTCAACAAACGCCTTTCTGAGTCCGGGCGTTGTGACTATGACGCGCGGATGGACCTCGTCGGTCGCGCTGTTCGGCAGGTCGCCCTGCTGGGCCGAGATCCGGTTCGTCGGGCCGACTTGGAGCGAATCACCACCGAACTGCTCCCGGGTCGCACCTACTCCCGGTCCCTTATGCGAGGGCTCATCGCCGAAAGCGTGTTCGTGGAACTCAGTGGAGATCGAGTTTCGTTCGGGTACCAACGGTTGGGAGATATGGCCCGGGCGTCCGCGCTATCAGAGGGAACCTCGGATGACGTGCGAGCCTGGCTGAGTGGGCTGGGCCCCCGCTTCTGGAGTGAGCGTGGAGTTGTTGGCGCCCTTGCGGTCATCGTGCCGGAGCGCTTCGGCATGGAGCTGATCGACCTCGCCGCGGCTGTCGAGGGCAAGGCCCCTTACGTACACGTCGAGGAGTTCGTTGAAAGCCTGCTACTCCGCTCGCGAGAGTCTGTCTCGCCGCGCTCGGTCGAGATCGTTGAGCGTCTGCTTGATGACCGAAACGTGGAAGATCTGTGGGATCACCTGGTCCGAATCGCATGCGTTCCGGGCCACCCGCTCAATGCTCGCTGGCTTCATGGTCGTCTTGCTGCTCTCGAGGTCTGGGATCGAGATCAGCGATGGTCGACTTGGCTCGTAGACTCGCTAGACCCCGAGGGCTGGACATCGGTTCGACGGCTGATCGAGTGGGCGTGGCCGGACGACCTTGGAACTCGCGGCGATGTGCCAGATGATGTCGCCGAGCTGGTGACGCACGTGCTGGGCTGGTTCCTGACGACCAATGACCGCCGCGTCCGTGACCGCGCGACGAAGGCGATCGTCAGCGTTGGCGAGCGAAGTCCAACCGCATTCGCGAACGTGCTGGCTCGATTCCGCGGCACGAACGATCCGTATGTTGTCGAGCGACTCACGACGGCTGCTTGCGGGGTAGTTCTCAGAACCGGCGACGCCAAAGTCATCCAGGGCGTTGCCGACGGGTTGGCAGCGCTCGTCAAAGACGGTTGGCCCGCGCACCTTATGACCAGGGACTTCGTCCGCCGCGTCTTCGGTGCGGCGAAGCGCACTGGGTGGATCGGTCCGGACGGGCTCCCGCCATACGACTCGGAATGGCCGCCCCAGACGAGGCCCATCGGGGAGATCGAAGCTCTCGCCGGCCCCCCTGACTATGCGTATGGATCCATCTGGCACTCGCTCACCGGAATGGGCGATTTCGGCCGCTACATCCTGCGGTCGGCGCTGCGGAAGGTCGAGGTCGGCGATGAGAGGACGGTTCGCCACGAGGCCGAGAGGGTTGTCTTCGATCGCGCCCTGGAGCTTGGATGGACCCCGGAGCGCTTCGCCGAAATTGAGAGGCATTCCCCGGGTCGTCGAGATCCCGTTGTGGAGCGAGTGGGCAAGAAGTATCAGTGGATTGGTTTCTACGAGGTGCTCGGCAGGATCGCGGACCACCATCGCGTGACGGGCCATTGGGGAGATGAGAGATCGCAGCCATACGCGTACGCGGAGCAACTTGTCTGGCGCGACATCGACCCTACCGTGCTCGTCCGAAAACCGCCGGAGTTGTCGGGGGAATCGCGTCCATGGTTCTCACCCGCTGAAGCGCTGTTCGGCGCCGATGTACCGCGGGACTATCCGACCGACATGATCGCCGTTCCCGATCCACTCGACTCAATCGCAGTCTTAGATCCGGAGGGTTTGCCCTGGCTAGTTCTTGCCAGCAACCCCAAGTGGGAGCAGCCTCTCGATCCGGAGCTGGAGGCGCTTCGCTACCCCAGTGTGGGTGTCGGAATGAACCTTGATGCATACCTCGTGCCGTTAGGCGAGGCCAACAGATTGCGCGGGTGGGCTAAGGACAAGGCCTGGGACGACCTCTGGATGCCTCAGAGCGCAGAGGCCACTAACGTTCTGCTCGGCGCCCACCCTGACGATCCTGAATGGGTCGGGGTAGAGACGGAGCTGGATTCCTGGGAGGAGGGCCGAAGCGGCTCCCTCCCTGCTCGCCTTTCCCATTGCGCTACATGGTACGGCGGCACTGGTACCTCGCGAGATGCATCGGCCGAGTACGAAACGCGCGGCCATGTTCCCAGCCGCACGCTGTTCGACGTTCTCGGTCTATCGAGGGGCGTGGACTTCAGTTGGAGCGACCCGTCGGGCCTTGCCGTTTGGGATCCTTCAGTTGTCACGGGTGGCCCCAGCGCGCTAGTGATGCGACGCGACCTGCTGGGGAGACTCGCTGCCGCCGGCTTCACTCTCTTCTGGACTGCCCTCGTGCAGAAGGAGTTGCACCGAAAGGACTTCGGCGTGCCGGGCGACGACTATCGTTGGATCACCGCGAGCGCTTCGTACATCCTCTCGGGCGAGCAAATTGAACTGGTTGGTGCTCGCGCGGTTCGATGCCAACCCGGGCCGACGATGGAGCGCACCCTCGACTGGGCGCCCAGACCGCGCGAGTCCTGAGCCGGGTTCCGCGCATACCCTCTAATGAGTTGGATCCACGAGCCGTTTCGAGGTCCGCCCGGTAACCACCTCTATGTGGCGAGCGATCAACCGTGGGCATTCGTGGAGAGTATTTCACCGTGCTTTCAGCCCGTGGAACCGGGCGTGGCGCCGGCCATCGCGATCCTGGCAGCCCCGGCTCATGGGCTTCTCCCTATGGCGCGAGCGCCCCGTCCTCCGTCTCGCCGCCGCCGGCCGCGAGGAGCTCCAGCCAGGCACGCGAACCGACGGGGGCGGGTAGCAGCCGCCGAGGCGGCTGGAGCGGCGACCGTATCGAGCTGGGCGGCAGCCTCTGATCGAGAGGCTGGAGCACGCAGTCCAGCGCGTCGCGATCGAGATCGCCAAGGGCCACCACCCATGATTGAGGGCCGAGATCGAGCGACGCGGCCACCCGCATCATCCAGGCTGCGCGGATCGGCCTCGGGACCACGACCAGCAGATGCCAGTTGGGGCGGATCGCCAGCGGGCGTCGATATGCCGCGAGCTTGGCGCGGATGGTTCGCCTGTGCTCCGTGCCCTCGTCGCGTAACAAGCGTCGGAGGAGATCGACGCGGATTAGGAGTGCTCCGCAAGGAAGCGCCATTTACCGTCGGATCGGGCTGGTGCGCTTGGCCCGGAATTCATGCGTCAGTCGATCGAACCAACATGATCCGGATACTAAGCGCAGTCTCGGCCATGTCGTCCAATCGGCACATGCGCGCTGCCGTTTCGATCGTATGCGCCATGCAGCCGGCCACGATCAGGCGAAGGTGGTCGGGCTCGATGATCGATCGCTCTGCGTACTCCATCGTCCCATCCGCCGTTCGATCAAAGTTCAACTTGAATGACGCGTCGTCGGAGTGCGCTGCCGGGCTCACAAAGCGGAAAGCCAAGTCGTATGCCTGCCACAGAGCGTGGCCCTCGTCCTTGCTGAGCTTCTCGATCGACTGAACCATTTCCACGAGACCGGGCAACACGCGGTCTGCGGTGGATCGCCGCGCGGCAGCCCGGCCAGCAGCGGCAGCGGCGTCCTTCGAGGCCAATACTTGGGCCAACTCGTCAATGTTATATGGATCGCCAGCCGGTCGTGGAAGGTGTTCCGCTGTCTGCCGGATTGCCTTGGCATCCATTTCCGCGCTGTGCGCCTGCCACAACTCGACTCGTCCATCAACGTCATCCCGGATCCATCTGATCAAGATCGTTAGCTCGATCAGCGGGCGCGCGAGGACGAGAGGCGTGATCACGGAAGAACCGGCACATGCATGCAGGAAGCCTGCATAGAGATCACGACTTCGAATCGCAAACGTAGCTCCCATCACTGCCGCCAAATCCGGCTGTCCAATGGGAGTCGGGAACCTTGACGAGATCTCCTCGAGACCTGCCTCGGCCAAGGCCAGTATCGCTAACAACTCGCGCGGAGACGTACGATTCGCCCGCTCGTCGGTAATCGCTTCCCATCCCTCAACGCTGGCAGAATGGCCCCGTTGGCCCTTCGGGCGAGCGAACTGACGATCCGAGAGCTAGTCGTGGAACGCAGGCTTGTGAACCTCTGAACGCTTGCTTGAGTGATCCTGCGCTCGTCGCTGACTTACGGGTATCGATTCCTCGAGCGCCGCGACGTGCTTCCCGTAGGGCGACATTCGCACTGGGACTCTGCCTCGGTGCATGCATTTGCCACCCGCAGAGCGGAGTTGATAAGGGCGTATCGCCCTCTTGCCTCGCGCTAGAAGCATCACGTCGGTCTCTGCTTGTTTGACGCCGAGCATCGCCAGCTTCACGCTCAAACCCTTGGAACGTCGGATGTGCCACGCCTCGAGAGAGGCCGCCAGCCGAACAAAGGTGACCTTTATCTCGGCGTCAAGTGCAGGGTCCTGCAGAGTGCGCGCAGAATACGCCCGCGACTCGTTCACGACTTGGGGCGATACGGAGAATCTCTCTCCGGCCACGGCAACCACGATGGCCAGGGAGTCGTTTCTGGTCTCACGATCAGCGAGCGCATCAATTGGCGTCCTATCGCCAAGTGCGGGTTGTGGGGACGTCAGAAGGTCGGCTAGGCCCCACATGTCGTCGATCGGAGTGAAAGCCAGCAAATCCTGGAGACCAAAGAAAAGTTGCCCAGGGTTCTCCGGATCGAACTGCCAAGACGGGTAGCGAAACTCCTTCTGGTTGTACGGCAGACCCAGCAGCGTTCCGGCACGACGCCGCTTGGACACGGCTTGCCGACCCCCTAACCCCGCTCGACGGGCGACATCCCTAGCGGACAAGGCGGGAGTGCCAGCGTAGTCCAAGATCTGCCGCCGGACCGTATCCAGTGTCGGCGCGGGCTCCCAGAGCTCGTTTGGCTTGTCCTGAGATCGGCCTAGCCCCAAGGCAAGGCTTCGCCCCTGCAACCTCAGTTTGTCGTTCTTATTCATGCGCCAACACTAGGTATGGTCATTAGCTTTGTCAACTTTGGAGCCTACTTGGCCCATTTGATGTCGGTCATCTTCACGAAAAGGCGTTGCGTATCAGCAAGGGACACGTCGCCAACGGGCACGGACGGCCCATCTCGCAGGAGGAAGTCCCTCGCCCGGTCCGAGAAGAGAGCAACGCTCTCTCCGGCCTCGCCCGCTTCCCGAGCCCGATAGATCAGGCCGTCGGCGTCGGGCGCACACCGATGCAGGGCCGCTGACCAAGCCCAGGTCAGCCAATAGTTTCGGATGGTGCAGACGCCCTCATCGAGTAGTTGCTCGTAGAGACGCACGATCGCCGGCGAATGCAGGTCGATCAGCTTTAGCGGACGGGACAAGCCAATAGCCCCAAGTTCGAGGTCCTTCCGCTCGGCCGGAGTAACCATGCGCCGATTGCCGAAAGTCTCGATGAAGGCTCCCAGCTCCGTGGTCGAGGCGTAGAGCACCAGATAGCCGCGGCCGGCCGCAATCTCGGCGGCAGGACAGTCGAACCGCGACTTTGGTGCCTTGCGATCGAGGACATCAAGGATCCCATCGCCGATGGCGATCGACGGCGAAGCCCCCACTCGAAAGAGCTTTGGCGTGGGACCTAGATATTCGGCTCCATCGATTAGGTCGATCGACAGATCCGCGCAAGTCGCTGGCGGCATTGGTAACGGAGGCAGCGTCAAAGTGAACCGTCGGCACAGGAGCTACAAATTGGCATGAGTGTCTCGGCTCGTGATTGCTAGCTTTGCCGGGGAGGCAGAGTTCTAAGCAGATCCTGCCACTGCCGATCGAAGTCGAGCTGGGCTCGGATCCGGCCGGCCAACTCCTCTCTTGTTGGCTCTGGGCCACCATTGAGCTGATCGGCGAGGTTCGCCAGAGTCGAGACGCGCTCCATATCCCGGGGCGGGCGACCCAGTTCTTGTTGGTAGACCTCGTTCATCAAGGTCGCGACTGATTCCGCCTGCAGCAGGTGGCGGAACTTGCCTGCCAGATCGATTCCGCGGCTGTGTAGAAGTTTGAGCGTCTGCGCTGCCCAATCGCGCGGGATCTTTAACCCCACTTCCTGCAGCAACGCCGGGAGATTTGCCGCCGTGATGTAGTCGTTGTCGGAGACCAGATCGCTGCGCAAAGCGAGCCCGTCAAGGACGTCTCTGAGCAACTCGAGTTCCTCGTCGAAGACCGCCTGGCTTCTGGAGAGAAGTTGGAGCTGGCGATTCACAAACAGAGGCACATGCGTGCCGGCTTTGTAGCCAAGGATGTGCTGGACCTCGGCCCACACGTGCTCTGCGAGCGTCCTTACTTGTAGCTCGAACCAGGTTCGCTCAACGTCGTCGACGGCTTCACGGAACCGCACGACATAGTGGAGCGACGTGTATCCGCTCGGTCGTTCTTCGATTCTAGTGAAATGATCGATCCCGAGCCGCTTGAGTACCTGCCGATCCAGATATGCGACCGGCGGATCGTCCGGGTTGATCTCAAGCGATTGGTCTGACCGGACGGCCTTGTCGATCAGCGCCAAGTCGCTGACAAAGTAGGTGACGATCCGACCGCCCAAGACGTCGTGCATCGATCTGAGCGCATTGAGTGGCTGCAGGTCGTTGTAGTGCTCTGGCTTTCGGATGATCTTGTCGAGCACGCTCTCGGGGCGCTTGATGCGGCTCATCGAGCTCTGGACGGGCGAAGGGCTGAAGAGCGGATCGCCCGAGTCGATTGGATCCCAGTACTCGGCTCGCTTCATCTTGGAGAGAAGGGCACGGAGCTGAAATCTCGCAGGCTCCACGGCGACCTTCACGTACTCGTCGTAGACCTCCAGGAAGTGAAGCTGGTGATCACGACTGGACCAATCGACCCCCATCGACCTCTCCTTTGCAACCCGCCCATATGCAAACGCCTGAACTGGCGTGATGGGCGGGGCGGTGTATGACGGTGGTGAAATCATAGCCCGATGACATCGGACCCGTGACGTCACTTAAGTGCTTGTGCATTTCCCGAAAACTATGTTGGCGGGGTGCCACGCAAACCTGCGGCGAATACAGAGTCGAAGGTGAGCAGCATCGCGACGCTCCACCCGCTGCTAAGGCGCGAGGGCACCGTCCTCCGTCTCGCCGCCGCCAGCCGCCAGGAGTTCGAGCCAGGCACCGGACCCGACGGGAGCGGGCAGAAGCCGCCGCGGCGGCAGGAGCAGCGACCGTATGGAACAGTGTGGGTGTCCTGGGTCGAGCGGTCGGAGGACGGTGTCAAGCGAGTCCCGGGCCAGATCGTAATGCGTGATCACCCATGCGCGGGGGCCGAGATCGACCGCGGCGGCCTGTCGGACCATCCAGTCGGCTCGGAGCTGGCCCGGGACGACGACGAGTAGATGCCACGACGGACGGAGGGCTAGCGGCCGACGGTAGGCTGCGAGCTTGGACCGGATCGTTCTGATGTGCTCGGTGCCTTCGTCGATCTCGAGCGCCAGCACGGCTGAGCCGGCATCCGTGGTCACGACGGCGATGCTGTCGGGTCGCACGAACCGGCCGAGGATATCCGCTGTCATCGTGTCGGTGAACCAGAGCTGGACCGGCGGCCGTTCGGGGTCATTCGTCCGGTTGAGGGAGCAGATGGCCCTCACGGTGTCGATGCTGTGGCGCACGTACGACGGTGGAGCTGTCGCCCGTCTGGTTCCGAGACGCTGGTGGCCGAGCGGGCTGAGTCGGTATGCGAGATCGGCACGACCTGGCGTCTGTCGGGATAGTGGTGTTCGCTCTAGCAGACCTGCGCGATAGAGGCGGAGCACGTACTCCTGGGCGCGGCGGAGGTCCGCATATACGAGCTGTCCGAGTTCCGCCGGAGTGATTGCGCCATGGCGAGCGAGGAGACGGAGGAGGGCTCTATCGGGCGTCGGAAGCAGGTCAGGGTCCAGACTTATGGCGCTGCTGGGATCGACCGTGCGGAAGGCAGCGCGCATATAGGGTCTTCCGCTCACCGCAAGCGCCGATTCGTGCTCGATTCGGGGGATTCCGGCGGGCAATTGACGCGTAGCCCGGCGCGTAGCCCGGCGCGTAGCCCGGCGCGGATCTTGGGCGTCACTACCTGTCCCCCTTGTGTCGAGGCTGCGCCTGCTGGATCGTCGCTTGCGTCGAGGAGGCGGCCGTCTCTGGCGCCTTGGTCTAGGTTGGCTTGTCCTCCTCGGGCTCGTTGCCGCCCGAGCGACGGTGGACCTCGCCTTCGACCTCCTTCAGCGATCGAGGGGCGTCACGCTCGTCGCTCGCGGCGACGTTGGCGGCCAGGCGCTCGGGATCGGCGGGTCCGGGCATCGAAACCCGCCCGCCTCGCACGAGCGGGGTGCCATCGGAGCCGCGCGTCCGGACGACGACGTCGAACCGGCGCATCGCCAGAAGTTCCTCGGCGCTGACCGGGGCGAACAGGCGGCCCAGGTCGCGCACGTCTTCAGGGCCGGGCTCCAGGAGCGCGACCGAGGCCACGTTCGTGCGAACGGCGCTGCCTAGGCGCTCCCCTAGCGCGGAGAGCGATTGGGCTGCGAGGGCGGCGTGGAGGCCGAACTTACGGCCTTCGGCGAGGATCCCCTCCAGCGCCTGCGTATGGAAGCGCTGAGCCTCGTCGACGACGAGCAGATGTGGCCGGCGCTCTGACGCAGGCCTGCCCTGTCGCCCGACGGCGTCGATGGCAAAGCGGCTGATGAGCATCGCGCCAAAGAGCGCCGAGTTGTCGCCGCCCACACCTGAGAGGTCGACCACCAGAACGTCGCCCGCGTCCATCACCATCCGCGGCGAGATCGTGGAGTCGCCCTGGCCGACGACGGACCGGATCGAGCCGTAGCTGACGAAGGCGCCGAGCTTGTTCAGCACTGCCTTGATCGAGGGATCGCGCTCGCGTTCGCGTGGCCCGGGCCACTCGTCGCGCCAGAACGCCCGCTCCATTGGGTCAGACAGCTGGGCGGTGTAGCGCACCCGAGCGCGGTCGTTGGTGAGGATGCGGATCAGCTCCAGGATCGTCTGCTGGTCGCGATCGGCGAACGCGGCGAACAACGCGTGGCGGAGGTAGTGCTGCATCTTAGGTCCGCAGAAGCGCGGCCAGAGATCGGCGAGCAGCGTCACGAACTCGGACGCCACGAGCTGCGCGTCGTCGTCCCCGTGGCGCTCGAGGAAGTTGAAGCCGCGGGGATGCGCCCGATCGGCCAGGCGCAGGACATGAACCGTGGGTCCGCCGCCTTGCGGAAGCCGGCCGAGGATGTCGGCCGTCAGATCGCCATGAGGGTCGATCACGCTTACCCCCACTCCAGCCCGGGCGCAGCCGAGCACGAGATTGAGCAGGAGTGTGGTCTTGCCCGAACCGGTCGCGCCGAAGACGGCGAGATGGCGAGCGAGCGTCTCGGTGGAGAGGATGAGCGGACCGCGCCGGGCGTCCGCTATCGCGATTCCCGACGCTCCCTCTGGCTCGCGGCGCGAACCGGGCAGCGAACGTTCTCGATCGAGCGCCAGCTCGTCAAAGCGCCGGTCGGGCAGCGCCCACAAGGCGCCGAGAAGCTCGGGGTCCGCCGACAGCGCAGATGATCCGGAGCCCGAGCCTTCGCGAACGGTCCATACGAGCGACTGCGGCCCGGAGCGCAGCGCGTCGGTTGCGCCGACGAGCTTCCACAACAGCGCCGTCGCGGCCGCCGGCGTCACGCCGGAGGTTTCGAGAGCAATCGTCGCGCTGTACATGCCGGTCGGAGATTCGGTCGAACGCGCCGGCGCTGGAGTCGGTGGCCGGGAATCGGCCGTCTCTCGGAAGAGGAGTGCATCGATGATCGTGGAGACCAGGAACCCGCCGATCGACCGCCCGATGCCCTCATCATCTGGTTCGTTTGCCGCTCCGGGCATCAGCCGGATGCGAAGCACGACTGCCGCACTCGTCCCGGCCCGATCCAGCGCGACGGCGAGACGCAAAGGCACCGACGAGGCGCTCGTAGCGTCGGGACGAAGAGAACGAGTCGCCGCCTGGGCGAGTCGCGCGGTCGCGACGGCGGATGGAATTGGATCGTCGAGGCGAACCTCCTCGAGCTCGCAGCGTCCGAGCACCGAATGGACGGCCATCTCGACCGAGGCCACCACCTGCGCGGGACAGTCGATCTGCCAGTGCATCGAGCCGCCGCGCCAGAGGAGCCGCAGTTCGATCGGCGGCCAGCCGACGCGGAACCAATCGACGCCGCGGCGCTGGCCCGGATGGAGGGCGCGGATCAGTTCGGCCGTTGCGTCGGCGTCGAGCTCGACGTTCGCCGGCAGGATGACCTCCAGGCGGACGAGTTCGCGGCCCACAGCTCGCTCGTATCCGGCCTGGCGAACTCCGGTGGCCAATGGCAGCACGATGGAGAGGCCGGCAAGAACGAACAAGAACGCGCCGCCCATGATGGCAAGCAGGAGCGGCGGAATCGGAAACGGTACGGCCATCGTGTCTCATCCTTTCGGCGGCAGGACTGTCAGTGGATCGACCGGAACCCCGGCCTCGTAAATGGCGAAGTGCAAGTGCGGCCCGGTCGTGACCCCGGTCACGCCCACGTCACCCAAGACCTCGCCTGTCACGACGGCATCGCCGACCTTGACCGCGGGCGGATCCTGGAGATGCCCGTAGAGGGAGACGACGTTGGGCAGGTGCTCGATCTCGACGACGACTGCGCCGCTCGTGTCTCGCCCGGCGAAGACGACCTGCCCGCCCGCTATCGCTCGGACAGGCGTGCCGAGGGGAGCGGCGATGTCGATGCCGGTGTGGAAGTGCGGGTAGCTCTTGCCTTCGTACACGAGCGGCGGCTCGAGCGTGACCGAGGTCGGGCCGAACCCCTGGGTGATCGAGCCATCGAACGGCCAGACAACCTGGACCGCCATCACGTAGCTGTTCGCCCAGGTCATGACCTCGTCGGGGTACGCGGGGTTCGGGTTGTAATGGAGGAGCGCCGCGTGCCAATTCGTCGGAGCGCCGTCCGCCGCCAGCAGCGCCGCGGCCGCGGGGATGGCGTCCGCCGGGTTGCAGATGTCCGGGTTTGCGATGCCCGCGAGAGTAGCCGCGCGCGCGAACGTCGAGGGCAGGAACTGCATGGGACCGCGGGCTCCGGCGAAGTTCGGGGCGCAGTCTGCGTCGAGGCGGCCGTGCTGGGTCTCGACTTGCCCGACCCCCGCGAGCACCTGCCACTGCAGCCCGAACCGCTCCCCGGCTTGCTCGTAGAGAACCAGGTAGGCGGGCGGGATGCCACTGATCGCCGCCGGCGGTGGGAGCGCTGGTTCGGCGGCGATGGCGCAGGAGCCCGCGAGGATCCCGACTGCGCCGCACAGGATGACGAACGCGATGAGCGGCCCGGCGCAGCCAACCAGGCAGCCGCATCCAAGCCGGCGGGTCACGGTGGATCGGCGGCCGCGTACCTCTGGTGCTCTTGGTCGAGCAGGTCCGAGGGCCGGCTCGTGAGAGCGGCGTATTCACGGCGGCTCACGACGGCCTCATAGGCGACGTGGCTTCGCCCGACGAACAGAAGACCCTCGCCCGGCCGGGCATGGATGAGAGAGCGGCGTTCGGCCGGCGTCAGATCGAAGTAGCGGGCGAGCGCGTCGGCACCCTCGGGCGTCTGGCCGAGCAGGATCCGGATGTCGCACTGCTTGACGATCGGCTCGCCGTAGTCGGAGCGCAGGAACTCGACGATGTCCTGGGTCGCAAGCTGTAACCCTGCGTGATAGTGGCGCGCGGATCGTGCCAGCTCCTCGATAAACGCCGCACCTGCGGGCTGGCGCATCACCTTCCAGGCCTCGTCCACGACGACGAGCTTGCGAGCCAGATCGATCCGGACCGCGTCCCAGAGCATCGCCAGCGCTGCGAGCTGTGCGACCGACCGCACCTCGGGATCGCCGAGGGAGGCAAGTCCGACGACGACGAGCTGTTGATCGCGGAGAGAAGGCGCCCGCCCCGCGAAGACAAGGGCCAGGGAACCGACCGCCCAACGCTCCAGGCGGGTCGCAATCGATGCGCCCCCGGGCGTCGCCCGCAGAACGTCGAGCAGGCCGACGAGTGTCGGGGGCGCTTCGTCGTGGGTGGCCGGATCCGCCGTGATCCCGACCAGTTCGTACACGCGCCGGAGGGCAATATCGAGCACCGGTCGTTCGTCGCGCGACAGGTTGCCCACCATGGCCGCGACGAGCGACACGAGGATCTGGAGCTTGGCCGTCAGGGCGCCTGCGGTCCGCGAGCCCGTGAGGGCAAGGGGGTTGAGCCCGGTCTCGCCCGATCCAGGCTCGATGTATAGACCGCCGAGCTCCGATGTCAGGCGGCGATAGTCGCCGAGCGGATCGACCGCGAGGACCCGTATGCCCTGCAGCATGCAGCGAACGATTTCGGCGCCGGTGGCCATCGTCTTGCCCGTGCCGGTCTGCCCGAGAACGATGGCGTTGTGCGACGGCCGGGCGAAGCGGTCGAGCACGATTGGCGCACCGGTCGTGCGGGCGCGGCCGTACAGATGACCCGAGGGCTCGTACAGATCGCCCGCGACGTGGAGGAGGCTCGCGGCGAGACTCGCGCTATCGAGGTTCCGTTCGGCGATGGGCGCCGGATTCGAACCCGGGACGACGCCGTGCCAGGCATCGGCAAGACGAAATGTCGCGACTTCGGGCTCAAAGCCGAGGCTGCGCATCTCCAGACGCAGCATGTCCAGGCGCTCGGCGAGGGTGGCGAGATCCGGGGCACGCACGAGGAGGATGACGTCGACCAGATACACGCGGCCCGCCCCGGCGTGGACCGTCCGGCGCCCGCTGGCGCTCGTTTGCAGGACGCGCTCACGTTCAACGTCGCTGAGCTCGCCCTTCTCGGATGCCAGCCGCTCGGCGGCCCGGACCTGGCGGAGCCGTACCGTCAGGAAGCTCATCGCCTCCGCCCGGGACAGGGGCCGCACCCGCATCGAGATCGCGTCAATGCCCGAAAGCGCGAGCACCGGCGCCGTCCAGCCCGGTTCGATCTGGGCCGGCCAGCGCCGACCAAGCGCGACGAGCGTGAGTGCCCCGGGGCCTTCGACGACGCTGGCACCGACGTGATACTCGGAGCCTTGGCCGGCTAGGAGCGATGCCGCCTGGCCGAGCTCTTCGTCGGAGACTGCGCGCAGCCGGATCCCGTGCTCTTCGCCCGTGCGCCGCACGAGTTCCGCGACCCTGGCGACGGATGTCTCACTGACGCCCGAAAGGACGATCAGGCATCGCCGCGGCGGGCGAGCGAGTTTCGCCGCCAGGTCGCGATACAGGCCGGCGTATGCGGTGAGGTATCGGCGCGGCGCGCCCGGGACCGGCGAGAGCCAGTCAAGGTGTTCGGACGGACTCCGCTCGATCGGCACCGACAGGATCTGGAACGGTCCGGGGATCGCGTCGTACAGCTCACGTGTCGCCGCGATCGCCGCGTCGCGCTCGTCCGCCCGCAGGAGATCGAGGTTGACCGGCGGAATCTCGAACGCCCGGAGGAACTCCGTGCGTTCCGCTCGTTGCTCAACGGTCCGTCGCTTGATGAGCATGGCGAACAGCGTGCCGGATCGCCGCCCGGTAAGTCAAGGGAGTTTGCGTACCATCTTGCGTACCAAATTGGCTTGGCATCTTTGGAGCTCTCGTCTCGTCAAAGAAGTGTGACAACGGTCTGCCCGCATCTGCGGGCGACTCCGAGGCCATGCCCCGCCGGACCACCGAGTTTGTGGCCGACCTTGTGGAGCCGGCCAAGGCCGCCGCACTCGACAAGCTCGACGAGGGTCAGCGGGCGCTCGGCATCGCTACCGCGTGGCTCCGGGCGAAGCTGGCGTCGGCCGGCCCGGCAACCACTGGATGGTCACGGCGAGGACCGGGACTGGCGCCCCGACGCAGCCGCTCGACCGGCCAGCGTTGAACTCTCGATCGGATTTCCGCCGTGAACGGCCCTAGGCCCTCATTGGGTATCGGCCGGCAAGACACCTGGACTTTCGTGCGGTACAGCTGACACGACGACGTAGTTGCGGGCGGCAGGCGACCGACGCCGACTTTCCGCGCGGAACGACCCGGATACGTGGGTGCCACATCTATAGTGGCCCCATCGAGCACCCGGAGTAAGTCACGATGGCACCAATCGAAATTCGACGGCGGCCCGTGGCCGGCGATCCCGTTCATTCGTCCGGTCATGAACACGAGCACTCCGCTGTCGACTTCGTGAGACTCGCACCGACCAAGATCAGCCCGCTCGCCTACTCGCTGTTGAGGGCGGCCGCCTTTCCGCTGAGCCATCACCGGGAGGTGCGGGCTCAGGCCGCAGCCGACGGCTTCGCGATGGCGGCACAGAAGGCCAAGGAAGTCATGCGCGTGGACCGCGAACGCGGCGAGCGACATTGGCGGCAGGATGGGCGCCTGTACCTTTGGGATCTGATCCAGATCCTCCACGAAGTCTGCGAGGATCTAGCCTGTGTCTTCGAGTCGATCCGGTTGGGGGGCGAAGACCCTGGGCGAGACCTCGGGCGAGAGTTGCTCCGTTACCACGGTCCCTCCGACAAGATCATCGGCTCGGGACCTTTCGGCGACGAGTCATGGTGGCGGGCCCAGATCGGCGTGGAACCTGATCCGATCCGATACGCACTCCTATCGACCGGCCAGCAGGCCGCCCTAAGTGAGGTGCTCCGCGGGGCAGGCACCCGCCTGAGCCTATCTCTCTCGACTGTCCGCGGGACCTATACGCACACGCTGCACCGTGTCGCCGCCCGGCGCCGGCACGGCATTTCCTTGCTCGACCCAGAGCACGGCCTGGCCTGGGTCGGACGCAACGAGGCGGATCGCAAAGCCGATATCGAGGCTCTCGATGCGGGCGCGCTGGTTGTCGCCGACAACGAGGGTGAGACCGTAGTCGAGTTCCTGATACCGGTCACGATGGAGGCGTACGAAGGCATCCGCGCTTGCTGGAACGACGCCACCTGGCTGCTTTCGATGCTGAGCGGCTCCATCGTCGCCAGAGCCGAGTCCCCCGACGGCACCGTCGTCCCAATGGACTACGTCATCCAGTCAAAGCCGTCGCACGAACTCGAGCAGGCTGTCATCGCCTACACCGGAGCCGACCCGGAGCTGTGGAAACGGGAGGGACTCCGAGTGGCTGCGACGGGAGCCGTGTATGCCGCGGCTGAGCGTCTCGCGGGCCCTAACCGGGCTCAGCGCCGCCATCCTGGCAAACCCAACCCTCGCAAACGGAAGGGCAGGTAGGCCTCGCTACTTCTTCTTGGCGCCCTTCTGCAGGATCTTCGCCGCCTCAGTTTCGCGCTTCTCCGTAGTGCGCGGGTTCTGCAGATCTTTACCTGCCTTGCTCAGATCAGCCTGGCTGGGCCTCTTCTCTGCCACTGCGTTCACCCCTTCCCGAGTTGCCAAAGAGCGCCAACGACTTCGCGACTGGTCGCCCCGACAGGACTCATTCTAGAGCGCCGATCGAGCGAGGCTGCTCGCATTCCTCAATTGGACAGCTGATTTGTCACCAGGGTGCCTGTCGGATGCACGTCTCCTCAGCAGCCAATTGTTGCTTGCCACCGACGTCACCATGACTCCATCGCGTCACGCAGGCACGCCCCGACCGCCCGCTTGCTACGGAGCGGCCACGAAGCCTGCACTGCTAGGGCGACTGTCGTCCCGTTGGCTCGGTCGTCAGCCTTGGAGAGCTCAAAGTCGAGCTCGTCTCATTGAATCGACGCGTGGCCCAGCGGAGTCCGATCATCATGGCTGCCGGCCGTCATTCAGGCGTGATCTTCGCTGATCGCCATCACCGTCGTCGTGCTCCCGGTCCGATCCGTCGTGTACAGAACACCGCTGTTGCCCACCACGGAGGTCGTGAAGTAGTCGGCGGTGATGCTCAGCGGCTTAGAGAGCCGCGGCTTGCCGTCGGGCCCGAATGCGTGAATCGTGACCGCGAAGCCGTTGGCTCGCTCGAGCACCCAGATCGTGCCGTTCGGGCCTATCGGCAATGGCCCCCCCTTGGTGAGGTCGTTGTCGGGCCACCCGCTGAGTTGCACGGGCCAGCCAGGCAAAGGCTTGCCGTCAGTGCCGTACGCACTCACGAACCCCGGAGTGGCGTTGACTACCGATCCATCGCCCACCTTCGATTCGCCGTAACCCCAGGCCACGTATGGCATGCCATCCGGCCCAACGGAGACGGACGCAGAAAGCCCATTCTTGGGCGCGGTGGCAGTCGCGCCGGTGGCAGTCCCATCGGCGTTGAGCCAGTTCAGAGTGTCGCTCGCCGTGGCGGAAGGCATCGTGGACCCCGAAACCTCAAGGAGCCCTGACTTGATGGGGACGATGTACGTGATTCGATCCGCCTTCGTGGCGGGTACGTGCCAGCCCGTGACGGGTTGACCGTCTGCCGAATAGGCAGTGATCTCCGAGGCGCTGTACGAAGGGCCAGCGCTCGACTGCGTGACCGTGTAGGTGGAGACGAAGACGACCCCCTGGTCGCCGGCAATCGGGGCAAGCAGGACCCCGGAGTGGAGCACGAGAGGCCATCCTGGCGCTCGCTGGCCGTCGGGTCCGATCCGTTCAATCGTGCGGGTGCTCGAATCATTGACCCACTCGAAGCAGATGTCGTCTCCGGCGACGATCAAGTCGAAAAGCCCCGACGTATCGATCGAGACGGGCCATCCGGCGACAGCGGCGCCAGCCGAATTGAGATGGAGGAGCGTGACCGGCTTTGTGACGGGCGCGTCACTGTTGAAGTCGGAGCCGATGGCGAGGTACAGACCGCCGTCGGGACCGGCGACGGCGTCCTGGACCACCTTGCCCGTCGGAATCTGCGGAGCGGTCCAATCCGTCCGCGGCTTACCGTCCGGCCCGAGAGCCACCAACTTCTCGTCAGTTTGAGCCCGACCATTGGCCTGGAAGGTAACGATGTAGACGGTGCCGTCGGTTGCCACGGCCAGCACCCTTGCGGATCTTTGGTCCGAAACCACGTAGTTGGTCCAGACGGGGACTGCGGTAGGAGTGGCAGCAGGGGCACCGGTAGGCGTGGCAGCGGGGGCACCAGTCTGCGTTGGCGCCTGCGTGATGGTCGGACGCGCAGCTCCGGGTCCAGCGCCGCTGCAGGCCCCGAGGAGAAACGGCAAGACAAGACCCGCGGCCCACGTCGGGCTCCTAAGCCAGGTCCGGCGGACTCTAGCGTCGGCCCATCGACGTGTCATCTCGTTCCCTCCCAATTCGCTTCGCCGAGATCATTGGCTATGTGCGCCTAGCCAATGATCTCCCAGGATAATAGATCACCCGGGGACCCGAACCCATCAGATGCAATCCCGACGCTTGGGCCGCTGAGCCCAGCTGCAACTATGGTGCCAAGAGCGAGTTGACACTATGGCTGCATTGTGCGGGACGGCCGCGCGTAAACTCCCAAGTGCTACTCCAGGTCGGATTGGCAAGACGGGGGGATCATGAGCGCCACCTGGCTCCACGTTTCGGACTTCCACGTTGGCACCGGCGACTCGTACGAGCGCAACCTCATCCTCGGTGCCCTAGTCGAGGCCGGGGGAACGTACCGAGAGGTTGGGCATGCTCCCGACCTGATCTTCGCTACGGGGGATCTTGGGGATACCGGCAAGGCTGGCGACTGCCTGCTCGCCGAAGCCTTCTTCAACGATGTCCTCGAGACGGCCGGGCTCGATCGACGCCGCCTATTCGTGATCCCTGGCAATCACGACGTGCATCGCAGTCTGGGCGAAGGCCTCGCACCAGCATTAGGGGAGACGCAAGCCATCGCCTACTTCTGGCCCGGAACCCGAAGCCGCACACCGCGGGGAAGCGGGCCGCCTTCGCCCAGTGGTGCGACCACCCATCGCTGGCCCAGAGAGCCGGTGCTATTGACAAGTTGCCCAGCCACTGCGAGCGCGTCATACGGACGCGAAGCACCAGCGACGCGCCAGCTGCAGACCAATCCACTCAGCGCTAGGTGGCGCAAAGGATTTCACTGCAATGCGTAGACGGATTGCAAGAGCCACAATTGCCGTGCCCATTCTTCTTATGAGTCTTTTTGTTGCCGTCTTGCTCTGGCCATCAACGGGCACGACCCAAGCTCTCCCTGCTGCGTGGTATTCCGACACCCACTTGGTAGCATGGGCTGGCGTGGTAGTGAATCTCGCGGTTGTCGTGATCGCAGTATTCCTGAACGTCATCTTGGACAGCTTCCGCCAGCCACGCTTTTCCGTGACATGTCGTGAGGCGCCACCATGGCAGGTCGAGAAAGCGACAGATGAAGACGAAGAGTCAAGATTGCTCTACGTGCGATTGCGGGTACAGAACGTGGGGCGCAGCTATGAGGAGGCCTGCGAAGTCCGAGTCGAGCAGGTTCTTCGACTGCACTCAGCGAACAACATAAAGCCAGACCAAATCAACGAGCATGATCCACGCCCGCTGAAATGGGTTGGTCGCGACACCAAACCGCATGCTCTCAATGCTGGTGCGTTTGATTTCGTTGACTTAGGAGTCCAACTCCGCGAGTCGCTGGAGCTATTTCGGCTGGATTTCTCAGATCGTGGTCATTTGGATCTGTGGCTCGACGTTGAAGGCATTGCCGGTTTTCGTGTCGTCGGGACAATCTACGGCAAGCGGGCCAAACCCAAGGCCTTCGCATTCGATCTGAGCTGGAATCTGCTTCGTTATGGTCTTATCGTTGTGAAGGAGTCATAGATGCTGCCCTTCAGACGCCTTCGAAATGGCGAGGGATCCAGGCGCCTGGTAGTCGACTTGGGTGCCATAGACCTGATCCGTTTCGCCCAGTATCAACAGTGGCATGAACTGTTCATTGCCGGACCCACCAGGAGTGTGGTCGGCACGCTTGGTAATGATTTCCCTGGCATCTACTACTATGATCCGCGTGATCAGATCGAGCATGTTCTGATCTTTGATGGCCCAATTGACTGGCGGTCGTGCAAACTGGATCGCCGCGTCCTCGACGGCGCAGACGGCCAATCCCATCTGTTCGTTGGCATGTTCAGCGACGGAAAATTGGACGGGTCCATCCGGTTACGTGAATCTCGACACAAGCGGCGTTTCTTGGGCGGACAACTGCCGGACGATCGCGATGCTATGCCTAATCAGTGGGAGGCGCTGGAGGTCCTCACTAGAGAGAGCTTCAAGCTGCTCCCCCTGCCGAAGGCAGGCGAGCCCTACGATTGGGGGGACGCCTCCGATCAGTGCCTGGAGACGCTGACAAAGAAGCGCAGCGATCGCCGCCTTGGGATGAAGGACGCGCTTTCGGTCTTCTTCCAGAGCTTCGAGAGTGACGAGAGTACCTACAAACCCAAACCGTCCAAAGAATACGCAGGATCCGCAGAACTGGTTTGCCAGGCAGGGCTGGCATCGTCACTCTTGAGTTACGCGAAGACGAAGCCGAGTAACAGTCAGCAACTTAGGACGTTGGGGCTAGGCTTAGAGGGCACGCTGCAGCAGTTCTACGACCCCAACACAGGGTTCTTCCAGAACACATATCCGCCCAGAGGTGAAGAGTGGGAACGAGCGGTCGTGGATACGTGGTATGCCTTCCACAACCTGTTCCACGTGGTCAGGGCTGCCGTCCTTGCAGATGACCAACACCTCAAGGGGTTGGCGCACAAAGCAGTCAACAGCGCGATTGCCTTCGTTCAGGCTTCCAATTATCAGATCCCTCTCTTTGCGAAACTTCGCAAAGAGAGGGATCTGGCGTCCGCAGATGATCCGAAGGTGATTGGCTTCGCGCTGAATCCCTCCGTGCTTGGTATGTACGCTGCGGTGCTTGTTGAGGCGGCAGATGCATATCCTGAGGATGCTGTTGCCTACCGCGACGAAGGCATAGATGCATTGGCGCGGCTGCGTCGCTGGCCTTGGTCCCAGATGTTTCATCAGACCGTGCAACTGTCTTGGGCCGCTTGGGCTGCGCATCGTCTGGCAAGACCAGACTGGAGGGACGATTTCACTCGGTGTCTCCTGATGTCTTGTTACCGGCAAGGCAAACATGCAGGTTTGTTCCAGGGATGTGCTGGGTTGAGCTATCCCTCGTTTCGTGAAACCGTCGAAGCCGTGAGTCCTTGGGTAGAGTGGGTAGCCGAGGAGAAGGAACTGCCACTGGGCATGATCTTGGACCTCGTGCTAGATAGGGCGCAGGACTTCTTGTGTGGGAATCCGCACGCAGGCCTGCCGCAGGAGGGATTGGCGACACCAGAACAACCCCAGGCGGGGAAGATAGGTGTCGCCATCTATGCTGCGCCTCAGGTCTTTGATCTGGCTCGCCTACAGGGTGAACTGATCCACATCCCACAGCGTTGAAGGGCACAAAGGCGATGGAGGGCCACCTAGCACCGGGCTGCAACCGACCTCGTCCTACAGTCCGCGGCCCTCTCGCCGAAGCAGGTTTCACTTCACACACTGGGAGACTTCGATCCGGCTGGTGCGCCTAGCTTCTTTCGAGTATCGGTAGGTCCAGTCGGGCCCACACGATGACCTGATCGTGACGAGCTACCCGTCAGATTCAGTGGCCAAGTGCCTTCGAATCCTCCACGTAGAACCCAACAATCGTTGCGGGCGCCCCTGCGAGGGGCGTTAGGCCCGGGACCAAAGTAAAGAAGCCAGCCCCTACCGGTCCGAAGGACTGCTTGATGTTCAGCTCGGCGCCGGGGGCTTGGAGGTAGTCAGAGTAATGGCCCCGAATCCACGAGACCGCGTCTGGCTGCGAGCCCTGCAGATCCGAGAACCAGGAATTGATCGCGCCTGTCTCGGCGGCTGTCGGTGCGCGCGTGATGTCCCAGACCGAAACGCTGGCCTGGATTATGTTCTTGGTCGGATCGTTGGGTTCAACCATGAAGTCAAAGTCCACGCCCTTGCCCGCAACCCCTCCGATGTTCGTCACGTACCGAATGCGCCCGCCCTCGACCGTCGCGGTGGTGAAGGTCGACCCATAGCGTTGCTTCATGGCGTTCAAGTCGAACGACCCGAACATCGTTTGTGCCACAGCGCTCGGAACCGGCGTCCGCGCAGCAGATGGCGCGGCCGTGGAAACCCAGGTGCTGCCTGGCGCCTGCGTTGCCGATGGGCTGCAACTGGCGGTACCCGCCCCCACGGCGACGACGGCCGAAAGGACCAAAGCAAGTCGTACACAGCGCATTTCCAAGCTTCCCTTCTGGGATCCACGGCAGACGCAGTTCATCGCATGGTCCTGAGCCTATGATCCCTCGCCCCCAATTCAGCAGCGCACTCCCAGTTCGGTCGAATGAGCACGTTTCGCTGCTGCCCAGAGTGTGATCCCGGACTGGCCGCAGCGGCCACCGCCAGAAGTCAACCTAGGACCAGAAGAACGGGTCGAGCCAAAGCCGCCACGATCGCTGGATCGTGCTCGCTTGACCGACCTATCGGAGCAACACCAACTCGCCTGCGCTGTGTCCGCACATCCCCGCCCAGATGAGGAGGCATGCGACAGGCGTGATCCGCCGGAACACCGTGTCACCTTGCCTCTTACCGTAGATCACCGCCGCTATGTTGCCTTCAACCGAATCCAAGGACAGTCCGTCGTCGCCCAGCCTGCATTTCATGGCGTCACCGCGATCGGCATGGCCTCCGCTCCGAATGAGGAGAGAGACGGCTTCCTCGAACACCGCCCAGGGCAACAGCGGTTGCGTGCCCAGGTTGGAGACCCGGATTCCTTCCTCGGCAATCTCGGCAGTGAAGAAACGGCCGCCGTTGAGGAGAGGCACTCGGACCGACGGGCCTACTTCTTCAAATCGGCGCTTGATCGTGTCAACGACCTGTGTGATACGCACAACATCGACCCCTTGATGCTCAAGAGCTGTCGCGCGGATGACCGGAGTAGTTGCAGCCGCCCGGGACACGCCGCCTTGGGAGTATTGCTTTGGCCTAGGGACTTCCGCTGATCGGCCAGGAACGGGCGGGGGCATTCCCTCCACGAAGAAGATCATGTCGATGACTTTGGCCCGCGTGTACAAGCGCTCGGTGGGCTGGCCAGACGCGAAATCCAGAGTCGGGATGCGGTACGTGTCGAGCAGCTTGGAATTCTGGTGGTAGAAGGCCCCGATGCTGCGGAGCGCCGCCGGGCCGAAACTTGCGACCCCGAGTACGCGCCTGAAGCCGCGGCCGGCGTTCGTATCGAAGGCAGGCACGCTCCCGAATACACCGAGCATGACCTTGGTGACAAGGATGTCAGACCTCGTGCCGATGGCGCGACCAAGGATCCCCGCCTGGTCAAGGAGACGTTCGATGTTCGCCTCGGTGTACGCATCGGCGTCGATTTCCCACAATCTGGCGTCTGCGTTCGCGATGGCCTCGACGACCGGCCTGAGGTGCCGCGCACTCCTCTGGAGAAGGTCCGAGGAGCCGCGAAGCATGCCCCAGCTGGCCAGGTAGAAGCCGAGCTGGAGACAGCTCAGCTGGATGTTCTCTGGGCTTGCGATCGCACCGGTGTTGCTTGCGGAGCGAAATGCCTGAAAGTAGTTGAAGCAGTAGTCGAATGAAGCGTATCTGGCGTTGGGCGTCCGTCCGTCCGCAGGGGTCCGTCCATCGACGTACCTGCGCATATTTGCGTCGATGTTCACTCCACCCTCCTGCCCTAGAGTTGGGTGAGGCCCCAAACGGTCACCCCTGCTGGCACCAAGACGCGGACCCAACGTAGCCAAGTCTGATGGAACGGGCAAGAGGCCAGATGACCGTGACGTCGACACGTCTTCCACCCCTTGCGACGATCTGCTCATGGTGGGGGCCGATAGGCGCAGCTTGACTGGACGCCCGGGGCGCGCGAACAAACGGCCGCCAGACGCCGTTACGACACGAGCTGCTCGAGTCCGCCCCGGTCTCTGATGGTCTGGTCAAGCCGACCAACGAACTCGACCGTCGCCTCCAGAGCACTGCAGACCAGTTTGAAGTGCTCGATTTCGGCGCCACTGAGCCGTCGCCCTTGCCGATCTCGCAGCCAACGATCACAGACCCTGTAGCCGCCCACGTGGCTCTCCCAGGCCGACCCGCTGACTCGGCCGAAGTACTGCGCTCGCGCGCCCGATCGTTTGTCGCCGCCGTTGATGTAGATGCGACCGTCCGGCGCGACTCCGCCAGTTATGGCGTCTTCCTGATCCGCAGCGATGTAGCGGGGGAATCCAGCGCCGACGAGGTTCGCTCCTGGCACTGGGAAGCTCCCTCCCGCCCGTTCTTGAGGCTTGATATCGAGCAGATGGCAGGCGCGCAGAGAGCCGCCAAGGTGCGCCATATCCTTGAACCAGGTAGCGTCGGTGGGGACAAAGAGCCTGGGAAAGCCTACCTTCAGGAAAGAAGCGTATCTCTCGCGATATTCCGAGGAATGGACGAGCGCGTAGATGTAGTCGAACAACGTGAGGGCGTCGTAGTCGGCGTCCCCGTCGATGCCAAACTTGAGCGAGGTCCGCGCCTCAACGTACTGAATGAACTCAGCCGAGAAATTCGCCGTCGGAGCCGCAGGAGCGAAGACAGTTGTCTGCTCCGATACGGCGGCATCAGGGCACAAATACAGTGGGAACAAGCCAGACTGCGTCGTCGCCTCGCCAGCCTTGGCTTCGGTCGCGAACCTGGTGCATAGGAAATGGTCAGGGTCTGGCGACTTGTTGCTGCGCGCTGAGATAAGGCCGACGTTGCGGCAGTTGACCATATGCCGCATGACGTCCCATCGCCCGCGCTCAATCGCAGAACGATGCCAAAGGAGGGCGCGGAGATCGAACGGTCGATACAGGCAGTCGATTACCGATGCCTTCCAGTTCGCGTCCTTACGTAGCTGGGTTCTTGCTTCGGACATATTCCAGCTGGATGTGTCGCCGGCGGGCCTCTCTCCGGGGTCTGACTCACCGAACGTGCGTAACCGAGCTTGGTCGTCGCTGGCCTTCGGATCAATGAAGGCCTCAATCTTCGCGAGAAGCGCAGCCTTGTCAAAGTCGAAGACCAGCGCGTCTCGGCTCGTCACTATGCCCACCGAGTTCACTGGCATAGCATCCGGCAGCAGGATGCCTTTGACCCATTCCGCGCTCAACGCCGAATCCACCGGGACGAAGGAGTAGTCAGGGGACGTTGGGCTAAGGGTTGTCCAGCCGGTGGTTGCGAGGCTGTTGGTGCTCAGCCAGTCGTACTTGCTCTCCCGGGAACCCCAGATTTCAGCGTGATGCACTTTGGCCGGGAATGGGCCGTCCTTCTTCCGAACGAAGACCGAGATCGCCACTCCGCGCATGATGTCGAAGACGTTCCTGTCGACCTCCCCGTCGGGACCGTGTTCGCGTTTCGCACTGCTGCCGTGGAGATCGAGCACGTATATGTCGCTGAAAGCGTTCATCAGCTGCTGTCGCATGCCGCGAAATGTTGGATTGTCGAGGTATGCATGGTTCGTGATAAACGCAAGGATGCCCTCGCCAGACTGCTCGATCCGCCACTGGCCGAAGCGGATGAACTTGACATAGTCATCCTGAAGCCACTTAGGGTTCCGCTCGCCAAGATCTCCCCCGTCGAGCCGGTAGTAGTCGTCTACGAGCCTGCCGATGAACGTCTTCTCCTTTGTGCGGCGGATCTTCCCTGCGCGGGTGGTCTCCACGAAATGCCAGCTGCGGTTTGCCGAGTTCCCTTGGTACGGTGGATTACCGATCACGACCAGGATCGGCAGCTCCTTCTTGACGGCGGCCGCAGCGTTTGCCTCGTCCGATATGTACCCACCTAGCAACACGGCAGACTTCGGCACCGCCTCCTCTAGAGAATTAGTCAGAAAGATGTTGAGTCGCTGTCCGGGATTGAGGGGCGCGGCCCAGTCCAGTCTCTCGGCGGGCGGGAGGTCGAGGGCAGCAAGCTCCATACCTAGCTTGAGGTGTGCGATGGCGTAGGGCGCCATCAGGAGCTCGAAGCCGTAAAGCCTAGGGATCAGATGCTCAGCCACGTAGGACGCCCACTGACCTGCATTGCCCGTCGCCTTCATGCGGTCTCGAACCAGGTCAACGATGGCGTACAGAAATGTTCCCGTGCCACAAGCGGGATCAAGGACCAGTACCTTATGGATCTCAACATTCTCTGTCTCGCCGGACTCTCCGAGGACGGGTACGACAGTTTTCGATTGGTCGGCAAGACCGTCTGCGAGGCCGAAGTCGGATCGGAGAATGTGATCTGCGGACCCCACGAGATATGAGACGACAGGCGTCGGTGTGTAATAGACACCCCTGATGTCGCGGATGTGCTCGTCGTACGCGTGCAAGAAAGTCTCGTAAAAGTGGACGACTGGGTCCTCTTGGCGTGTTGTCTTCCCGAACTTCGCGAGCACGGCGGTCATGTCCGTGGCCGCAAGGAGCTGCGCAAGATCATCGACGAGGTAAACGAACGGCTCCTCGTCGAGATCAACGCCAGTGACCGCCTCGAACAACCTCCGGAGGAATGGGTTCGACCGCGGAATCTCTCGGGCCGCATCCTGTCTCCGGAAGAGCCCCGGCCCTGTGTGATTGACTCTCGCAGCGAATAGCCCGTAGGACAGAGTCTGCGCGAACATGTCTGCGAAGGCTCCGTCTGTAATCTCGGGGAGCAGGGTCTCCGTTAGCGCTTGCTTGAGCTGGGGCAGCATCGTTCCGGGCTTGGCGAGCGGGAGTGCCAGACCTACCGAATACGCCAGCAAACGCGCCAGCTTCGCCATCCGGACCGCCAACTCCTTGGCATCGGAGACCGCGGGCGGGATGTGCGCGAGGAATGCTGTCAGCAACCGGGCCAGCTCCGCGTCGGTTCCGGGCTCCCATCTGATCTCGCCCTTGTGGTTGGAACCCAGCCGGACGGACTTCGCGAACACGCCGCTCCGATACCAGCGAAACTCGACGTAGTCCGTAAGGATCAAGTTCTCAAGACCAGACCTGTACCGAGTCATCTGGTCGGACACTTCCTCGGCTACCAAGTCGGTCCCGATCGGCTTGGTTTCAATGTGGCCAACCCTGACGGGCCCGTGAGTCGTGTCGCGAACAACGGCGACGTCCGGCGCTCCCGCCGCGACGTGTCGCGGATCGTTGACCGCGGCCACTCCAGCCTCAAAGGCTTCGACGAGCGCGACGAGGGCTGGCCGATAGCTGTGCTCAGTCCCAAGGCCGCGACTGGATTCTTTGGCCACGCCCTCGCGGTAGGCCCGGATCGGGCTGGAACCTGGAGTCACGATTCGCCCCCGTACTTCTGGTCGTTCAGCTACGTTCGCGCCCGACTGACAGACTGCCAGTCCGCACGCATCTGTCGGCGGCTCAAATGTACGGTATGCCGACAGCTACAGGTCGAGCGGAACTGCGCAATCTGGGTCAGGCGGCCCGTAGCGCGGGATCTTGTTGGCGGCGCACGATGCGAACATGGTGTCCCGACTGGCCGATGGGAGGCAAATCGCGGACCTCAGGGATTCTGCGCCGGCGGGACCGATCCGGAGCCTCGGTCGAGCGACCGGCGATCAGGCGGGCGATGTCGTGGACGAGGGTACCGCTACC
>CABDYL010000079.1_pt1 | contig 32263 bp, 24 predicted proteins | sample 3131931 | NCBI WGS metagenome assembly CABDYL01 (sample SAMEA5534337, study PRJEB31848) | metagenome | biome: tundra; feature: field; material: soil | place: USA | collected 2013-05 | depth 0.45 m
GACGGCGTCCAGTCGTATACGGTCCCTGCCCGCGTCACCGAGGCCGAGAGCACGGGCGAAGAGCGACTCCGGGCCCTTCTCCACGACCTCCCGGTGGACATCCGTGAGTCCGATCCAGGGCCGCGGCGATGGCATGGGCCGAACCGGGCAGCGTCTTGATGACGAGCATCAGGCCGGACTCACGGATGTCCACCGGGAGGTCGTGGAGAAGGGCCCGGAGTCGCTCTTCGCCCGTGCTCTCGGCCTCGGTGACGCGGGCAGGGACCGTATACGACTGGACGCCGTCCTGGTTGGCCTTGATGAGCCCGAGGTCCGCCACGTCGCGGCTGATCGTGGCTTGAGTTGCACGGAAGCCACGATCGCGAAGGGCAGCCGCAAGCTCCTGCTGGGTCCTGATCGAACGCTGAGCCAGCAGGTCGCGGATCTCCCGCTGCCGCAGTTGCTTCATGACCTCCATGGGGCGGCCGGCCTCTTTCAGGCGCCGTGCGGCGAGAGCAAAACCGCGAAGACCACGATCGCGGCCACAACGCGGTACGCCACGAAGACGGTAACGGGTCGGCGACGCAGGAATTCGAGCATGAAGCGGATCGCCAGCAGGCCGGAAATGGCGGCGGCGATGAAGCCGATCACGACCAGCTTCGTCTCAGGATTGGGCGCGGCCGGATCGTGGCTCAGTAACTTGCGGGCTTCCCAGAGGCCTGCCCCGGCTACGACCGGCGTTGCCATCAGGAAGCTGAACCGTGCCGCGGCCTCGCGAGTGAGGCCCAGAAAGAGTCCGGCCGAAATGCTGACGCCGGAGCGGCTGATGCCAGGTACGAGGGCGAGCACTTGGGCTACGCCGATGCCAAGCGCACCACCGAACGTGAGCGAGTCCATCTCACGAGTCTTGCTGCCCCAGCGATCGGCCAGCCACAGGATCGCGGCGCCGACGCACAGCATCAACGCTACGAGGGCGGGCGCGCGAACCGCATCCTCGATTGGACCATTCAGCAACGGCCCCACCAGCACGGCGGGGATAGTGGCGATAACGAGCAGCCACGCCATCTTGCGGTCCGGATCGCCCTTGAACGACCGGTCGCGGACGGTTGCCAGACCGGCCGGAATGAGCTTCAGCCAGTCGCGCCAGAAGTAGGCGAGCAGGGCTAACAGCGTGCCCATATGGAGGATGACGCTGAATTCCAGGGAAGTGATGAAGGCATCCCGGACAGGATCGTTCCACCCGAACAGCCAGGGCACGAGGATGAGATGACCCGAGCTCGATACGGGAATGAACTCCGTGAGCCCCTGGATCAAGCCCATCGCCAGGGCTTGAACGATAGAAAGGTCCATGGGACGCGTCCTCCGAGTATCTGCTCCGCAGATCGCGCTGACGTGCGCATGTAGCGGATCGTGCCGGTCGCCCCTCGGCTACGAGCTTGGGTATGTTAGTGGGTCGGCGGTCGACCGACCGCCGACCCACTACACGAACCCGTCTAGCGGATGAAGAGGGGGGCCATCACCAGGGTGATGGTGGCCAGCAGCTTCACGAGAACGTGGAGCGAGGGACCGGCGGTGTCCTTGAACGGGTCGCCGACGGTGTCGCCGACGACGGCCGCCTGGTGCGCCAGCGACTTCTTGCCGATCACATTGCCATCCTCATCGAGCAGGTGGCCCGACTCGATGTACTTCTTGGCGTTATCCCAGGCGCCGCCGCCGTTGTTGAGGACGGTGGCGACCAGAACGCCGACGATCGTACCGACCATCAACAGACCGGCAACGGCCTGGTAGCCGAGCAGAACGCCAACGATGATCGGAGTGGCAACGGCGACGGTGCCCGGGAGCATCATTTCCTTGAGGGCTGCACGGGTCGTGATGTCGACGACTCGAGCGTAGTCCGGCCGGCCGGTGTAATCCATGATCCCGGGGATCTCGCGGAACTGGCGGCGGACCTCGACGATGATCGCCTGAGCGGTCGTGCCGACTGCCCGGATCGCCAGGGAGCTGAAGAAGAAGACGAGCATCGCGGCAATCAATGCGGCGACGAAGACGTTGACGTCGGCCAGGTTGACCGAGTCCATGAGGTGGACGCCCTGCTTGCCGTCCTTGATCTGGTTGCCAAGGATCAGGTTGACCTTGTTGATGTAGGCGCTGAAGAGAAGGAAGGCGGCCAGCGAGGCAGACGCGATCGCGTAGCCCTTGGTCAGCGCCTTGGTCGTGTTGCCGACCGCGTCGAGGCGGTCGGTGATCTCGCGCGCACCCTTTTCGGCGCGGCTGAACTCGGCGATGCCACCGGCGTTGTCTGTGATGGGGCCGAATGTGTCCATGGCCAGGACGTAGGCCGTGGTCATGAGCATGCCCATGGTCGCGACGGCGGTACCGAAGATGCCACCGACGGCGCCGAGGCCGGAGTGCGAGCCGAGCCAGTTGCTGGCAAGGAGTGCGGCGCCGATCGTAAGGGCGGTGGCAAAGGTCGTTTCGAAGCCGACCGCCATGCCGGAGATGATGTTCGTGCCTGGACCTGTCTTGGAGGCCTCGGCGATCTCCCGCACGGGGCGGAAGTTGCCGGCCGTGTAGTACTGGGTGATGTAGACGAAGGCGACGCTTGTCGCGAGACCGACGACACCGCAGCCGAAGAAGTAGACCCAGGTCGCGATGCCGTTGTCGCCGACCGTGGAGCCGGTGTTCATCATCTGGCTGGTAACGAACGCCAGAGAAATCGCGGACAGGATGGTGGTGACCCAGTAGCCGCGATTGAGGATGTTCATGGGGTTCTCGGTCTCCTTGCCGCGGATGAAGAACATCGCGACGATCGTGGAGACGAGACCGAAGGCTCGGACGACGAGCGGGAAGAAGATCCAAGCCTCGGGGTGAGCCCAATGAGCGTTCAGCGCAATGCCGTAGACGGCGACGCCGAGGATCATGGCGCCGATGTTCTCGGCGGCAGTGGACTCGAAGAGGTCGGCGCCGCGGCCGGCGCAGTCGCCGACGTTGTCACCGACGAGGTCCGCGATGACGCCCGCGTTGCGTGGGTCGTCTTCCGGAATACCGGCCTCGACCTTACCGACGAGGTCGGCGCCCACGTCCGCGGCCTTGGTGTAGATACCACCGCCGAGCTGGGCGAAGAGGGCCACGAAGCTGGCGCCGAAGCCGTAGCCAACGATCAGGAACGGAGCGTCCTTGGTGCTGTCGCCGCCGGCGAGGCCGCCGTTGATGGCGAAGATCGACCACACGCCGAGCAGCGAAAGGGCAACGACGAGGAAGCCGGAGACCGCGCCACCGCGCATGGCCACCTGGACGGCCTCGACGAGGCTGCGTTGGGCGGCCGAGGCAACGCGCACGTTTGCCTTGACGCTGACAAGCATGCCGATGATGCCGCACGCCATCGAGCAGGCGGCGCCGATCAGGAACGCTCCACCTGTGCGAATGCCGATATCAACGCCAACGTGCGACGTATCGGCGACGCTCTTGGTCTCGAGCGCCGAGATGATCGCGAAGATGACGACCGAACCGGCGATGGCGAGCAGGCCAATGGTCGTGTATTGCCGCTTGATGAACGCGACCGCACCCTCGTTGATCGTCGCGGAGACCTCCATCATCTCCTTGGTCCCGGTGTCGCGGGACAGGACGTCACGAGCGAGGTAGATCGCGAACGCTACCGCGAGCAGCCCCGCGATCGGGATAAACATTTGGAGAGCATTTGGGTCCAGGTTCATGGGGGGCGAGCGGCTCCTTCTCTTGCAGGCACATGGGGAGCGCAGCGGGACAGCGCGCTACCTGGGGTCAGGCCCGGTACCGATGATGAGATGCATACTCGGGCCTGGCGGAGTGTATCAACGGCTCAAAGGGTGGGTCAAACTACGAAAAGCCCGTCGATTATGCATCCAAGGCCACCGAAGCGGGCCGGTTGGTCCTCGCGGCTCGGGCCGTTTGGCCCGTAAGGTCGGCGCGACGACCGGCGCCTACGGCAGCCAGCGTGGATAGCCACCGTCAGTCGAGAGGTTGGTGAGGCTCGTGCCGTCTGGCCTCACCGTCCATATGCCGGCCGAGATGCCGAGCGACTGCGAACCGACCCGCCCGAATACCAGGGTCGCGCCGGACGGGGAGAATGAGGGCGACATCTCTGTGAAGCTTATGTCCGTCGCGAGCAGCGTCGGCGAGCCGCCGGCCTGGGTGGTGTAGGCCACGTGGACGGATCCGTCGGCGGACTTGACCAGCAGCGCGATGGCGCGGCCGCTCGAGGCCAGATCACTCATTGACGACCCGATCCTGGTGATCACGCCCGCGGCGGTGACCTTGTTGTACGACCAGGTGGCGCCGTTGTCGTCGGTGGCGCTCACGTAGAAGGCATTGTCCAACTGGACCCAGACCGGCCGGGAGGCGGCGACCAGATCCAGCTTCTGCGGCTTGGCGATTCCCTTCGGGTCCACGAGTTCCACCACGCTGTCAGAGCCGCGAACCAGGAGCATGGCCGATCCGTCTGCGCTGAAAGCCGCACGGCCGGACCAGGAGGGCGTGCCCGGCTGCCCTGTCAGTCCGTCGCCGCCGAGAGCCACGCTGCCGAGGTCCGGCGCGCCGTCCGAGGCCACCTGGGTCGTACCGGTGCCGCCGGCCAGGGAGTACCGCCAGTAGCCGAGGTCGGCACCATGGGCATCGCGGCGGCCCACGATTACGACCGTGCCATCGGGCGTGATGACCGGCGCGTACTCGTAGTCGCCGGACGAGGTAAGGGTCTGGAGGTTGTCTCCGCCGATCGACATCTTCTTGACCATTCCGCCGGCACCGTAGGCCATCGTCGTACCGTCACCGCTAACGTCGAAGCCGCTGACCGGCACCAGTTCGGACGTTACCTCGCGCTGGTTGGAGCCGTCAGGGTTCATGAGCCAGACGTTATTCACGCCGGCGCGGTCCGACATGAACGCAATCTGATTGAGGGCGTTGGCCGGGGCCTCGCCGGTGGTGAACGACCAGGACTGGGCCGACGCAACCTGACCATCGGTACGCTTGACCGTCGAGGACATCGTGACCGAGTAGGTTGTATGGGGCGGGAAGGGGTCGTCGGGCGTGAAGACGAGGACGCTGGCCCCCGAACCGGCGGGCGCGGCCGATGGCGCTGCGGACGGCTTGCGATCGTCCGGCAGAGCGATTGCCTTGATGCTGCCCGATACCGGCGGAGTCATCTTGATTGCCCCGGCAATGGATGTCGGGTCGATCGGCCCGTCGAAGACAACGGCGATCTTGCTGCGAATGTTGACCCCGGCGACGTTGGGCGACGGAATGAGCGCAGACACGCGGAGGCCCATATCAACCGTCTGGAAGGTCGTGACGTAGGCCACCAGTTTGGTGCCGTCCGTGTCGACCGCGGGATCGCCGACCGTGATCGTATAGATGGTCCCGTACCGGAGCGGTCTGATCGGCACGATCGAGAGGACCGCCCCATTCCATGAGGCTTGGTACGTGAAATCCGGCGCGACCTGGAGACCGGCAATCACCTTCTGGGTGTCCATCAGTCGGTCGAAAGTGATCAGGATGGGCGCATCCACGCCGACTGCCTGGGCTCCGATAGTCGGCGAAACCGAGGCGACCACCGGAGAGCCGACCGTCGTGAAGTCAATGTCGCCGGTGCCTCCTTGGGCATTCCCGACGAGATCCTGAACCCCGGCCGCCATGTGGACGTGGAACTTGGTAGACGAGGGCAGTTTGGTAGCCGGCGTGAAGATCATCTTCGTGAGGGCAGGCCAGTGGAATGAGCCCGTTACGTTCGGGGAGAGGGAGAAGGCCTGCTCCGCGGTGTCATGCCGGACCGCCTCACTGAAGTCCACGTCGATCGAATTCAGAGTGGTGACCGGTCCGGAGGCGGCCGAATTGCTGACGCGAATCGAGTAGGTCGGAGGGATCCGGTCGACCATGATGGCGTTGTATAGGAGAGCCGCCAGCACGGCCCCGCCGATAACGGCCGAGATGAGCCGGAGGAAGCGGCCGCTCTTGAGCCGACCGAAATGTCTGCGAGGTTCCACGGGGCAGGACGATAGCACAGCCCCTATACTCGCGAACTTGTGAACCACAGAACGCTTGGCTGTCTCCTGGAACTCCTGGAGACCTTGCTCGTCACGATAGTCGTCTTCCTGGTGCTGCAACTATTCGTAGTCCAGCCCTACCAGGTTCAGCAGATGTCCATGGAGAACACGCTGATGCCAGATCAGTACGTTCTCGTGGATAAGTTCACGCCCCACTTTGACAACTACCACCGGGGCGACGTGGTTGTGTTTGACCCGCCCACATCGTGGACCAGGGACCTGGCAGGGACGGCCTACGTCAAGCGGGTCATCGGCATCGGCGGCGACACGATCGACATCCACGGCGGCCACGTCTACGTCAACGGCAATCTCCAAACTGAGCTCTACGTGTTCGATAACCAGACGACCGACCTGCCAGACCATGGCACCAAGACCTGGACTCTGGCATCTGACCAGCTGTTGGTGTTGGGCGACCACCGTCAGGCCTCGCAGGACTCGCGTGACTTCGGACCCATCGACAAGTCGACGGTCGTCGGCCGGGCGTGGCTGCGCTATTGGCCGCTGAGCCAGTTCGGGCAGCTGCCAAGACAGCAAACGCCCTCGAGTGGCTCGGCCGCACCGAGCGGCTCCGCCGCTCCCAGCCGCTCTTCGGCGTCTCCCGGGACTCCATGATCGGGACGCGCGACCTCGCGGTCGCGGCGAGCATGGCCGTATGATCCAGCTACACGACGTTGCCGCAGTTATCGTCGTTTGCGGTGGAGTAGCGGCGCTCACCTCGCGCGACGCTCGAGGCGTAGCGGCCGGACTGCTCGTGTCCATGGCGGCATCACCGCTTGCCTCCTCCCCTGCCCCAACCGCACTCGCAATGGCCCTGCGCGCAGTTGGGGCGCTACTGGCGACCTACCTGCTCTGGACTGCCGCCCGTGGCCGGTCTGCCTCCAGCGAGGGATTCAGCATTGGCCCTCTTGCAGAAGTGGCCCTGGCAGCCGCCGCCTTCTCCGTAGGTTGGTGGGTATTGCCGGTCGCGCCACTCCCCGGCTCGTTGGCGGCTCAAGCAGCGGGAGTTTCACTCGCGGCAATAGCCGTGGTTCCGCTTGCCGGACGCGACCCGCTGCGCGCGGGAACGGCCGTGGTAGCCCTGATCGTGGCCTTCTCACTGCTGCTCGAGGCGTGGGTTGGGGCCGCTTCGCCGCTTCAGCAGCTCGCCTGGACCGGCCTGCTGGTCGGCGCGACCGGGGCCACGAGCTTGCTGATCTCGCCCGCGGCGGAGAGCGCGGCTGGGGTGCCGATGGCGATCCAGGCGGCCGTGCCCCGGCCCGACACGGCCGTGCCCGTGCCACTCACAGCCTCGGCCGATGCGGACGAGACCATCGACGTGGCCGCGACGGCCGATGGCGGCACGACCGGCAAGCCAGAGCCGATCGAGCCGGTCGAACCCGACGGAAAGACCCAGCGCGTTCTCGGCGCTCGAGAGGGGCGACTTCGGCCCCGGGATCAGCGCTGATGGCCCTCGCGGCCTTCCTCGTCGTGTGCGGAGGAGGCTTCCTGCTGGGCCTGCTGGTCCGGCCTTCGGGAGGACCGGCACGTCTCGTCTCCATATTCGGCCTCGCGGCAGCCTTCGTTGCCGCCTTGCTGATCGGCAGCTCGGACGCCATCACGGTCGGCGACGTCAAGCTGATCGGCAGCGCCTATGCGGGCCTCTTCCTGGCGTATGGAACCGGCACTGCCCTACTCCTGGGCGTGGTTGGATTGGGCACGGTCTGGCCCGAGCGTCTCGGCCCCGCGGCCCTCGCCGTCTTCGGAGGGCTGGCCGTCGCGATGACGGCAACGGACGCGGGCGTCGCCCTGACGGCCGGAGCTGCGGCGGCCACGGTTGGGGCCCTTGTCTTCATCCGTCCTGGGAACAGCCTGATCGACAATGCCTCCCTGGGTGAGCCGGATCGGCACGACGGCTTCCTCGCGGAAATGCGCACCATCGGCCTGACTGTCGGGGCCCTGCTGATGGCGGCCGTCGCGGTGCTGCGGCCGGCCTGGACGAGCCAGAGCAACGACACGATCTTCGTGTTGGGCCTTCTTGGCCTGGGCATGGCTATCGCCGTACGTGGCGGCGCGGTTCCGTTCCACGGCCCTGCGGCGCGGCTACGAGCGCGGGCGACACCAATGGCTGCGGCGTTGCTGCTCGTCTGGATGCCGGCGGGCCTGGGCGTACTCGCGGTCAGCTGGAGCGCGCTCGCTTTCCACGTTGGGGGCGACGCCATGACCGCCGTCGTCCTTCTGCTGCAGGTGATCGCCGTGGCAACACTGCTGCTCGGTGCAGTCGGAGCGCTGGTCCACGACGACCTCGAGGAGATTGCGGCTTATTCGATCGTCCAGGACGGCGCCTTTGTGCTGCTCGCCCTTGCCGCCCGCAGCGATGCGGCCGCAGAACCGACACGGCTGTGGCTACTGGTGTTCGTTGCGGCCAAGACCGGGCTGGTCGCCTGGGTCGCAGCTGCCGCGCGAGCCTTCGGGACGACCAACCTGGGGCAGATGCGAGGGTGGCTACGCAGAACCCCGATCCTGGGGATCGCCCTCGTGGCGATCGTGGTCGCGACGCTTGGCTGGCCGGGCGCGGCCGTGTACGAGGCTCGAGCTAGCCTGATCAGGCTGGGCCTTGCGGGCAACCTGGGCTTCCTTGGCGCCGCGGCCATGCTGCTTTCGATCACCTACTACGGCCGGTTACTGTTCGTCGGTTTGATGTCGCCCGGCGACGCGGTCCGAGCAGCCCGAAGCGAACGGCCACGCTGGGGGCGCACGACACGCCGGCCCAGCGCCGAGGCGGAAACTGGCAGCGTGGTCGCGGCCCAAGACGCCCCCGAGACTCCGGCCGAAGTCCCGACTGAAGTCGTGGCCGCTGCTGAAGTCGCGACCGAGGCCGCCCCCGCAACGAGGAAGCGCCGGTCGCGGGCCGCGGCCGCCGAGGAGCCCCTGCCCACGGTCGCGACCCCGGTCGATGCGGACGCCGAGGCCACCGTCGCGGCGCCGGCCGAAGTCGTTCAGCTCGAACTAGCCACCGGCACCGAAGTGGCCGTCACCCCCGGAAAAACCGTCGAGACCACGGCCGCCGTTCCTGTCGCGCCGGCCGCCGTTCGACCTGGACTCCGCCGCCGCATCGGGTTCGGATGGCGGCTCAACCGAACCCTCGAAGTTAGCCTGGCTGTGGCCGGCGGCGCGGCTCTGGCCGTGGCCCTGGCATTTGGCGGGCTTGGCGCGCATGGGGCGTCGCAGTCCGGCATTCCGCTCGACGCGGCGGCTCACGCCACGCGAACGCCCACGCCCGTGCCCACGGTGGCCCCGACGCCCACGCCCCAGGAGTCGGTCGAGCCGTCGCAGCTGCCGTCCGACTCGCCCCAAACCGGCGCCTCTAGCAGCCCCAACGGTTCCGCCAAACCGAGTGCCTCGCCGCCGCCGCCCCCCGTCGAGACGGCGGCCCCGCAGCGAACCATCGGCAACTGAGACAACGAGTCGCGTTGGCGGATGGGCGCCAATGTCACTCGACGGGCGGCTTTGGCATCGAAGATTGAAGGCGCTCCACGATTGCGACAATACCTTCGGGATAGAACCTCTCGCTGGAATCGCGGAGCTCCGAGAGCGACCACCAGCGGTGCGCGGCCACAGCCTTTGTCTCACTGTCACCCGCACGGCCCGGACCGACCACGGGCGATACGACGCGCCCAAGCAGATGCCATTCGTCCTGGTCGAGGCGCTTGCCGCCATATGTGAAGCGAGCGCGCCGTCGCAGCACGACCGGCCCAAGCTCGGTCACGTCGAGGCCGACCTCCTCGACGAGTTCCCGGCGCGCGGCCTGCTCCGGTGACTCTCCGGGTTCGATGCCGCCCCCCGGCGGATACCAGTAGCCGCCCTGGACGGGATCTGGGTCGAACAGGAGAAGCAGGCGACCATCCTCGTCGAAGAGGAGAACGCGAGCCACGGGACGCTTGATGACCGGGGCCGTCTTCATGCTCCTCCCGACCGACACGACCGAAAGCAGGCGGCCGGTTCAGGCCCGATGGTAGCGGACGCGGGAAGCAGGTCGGTGACTCCAGTATTGGCCAGCGTGCTGTCACGGGTTTGCATAAGCAAGATCCCGGCCAAGAGCCAGCACGGCCCGTCCGGGAGCTGGCTTAGTTGGGCATGGCCACATTTCGTTCGGTTCTGGCTCGCGTCCCGGACCAGCCACTCCGGGTGAGGAGCTGTCGTCAGGCCTTGGGGCTCAGCACCCAGCGGTCGATTTCCCGACCGTAGGTCAGAAGCTCGCCGGGGGCGAACCAGATGGCCAGCTCGGTCGCCGCGCTGTCGAGGCTGTCGGAAGCGTGGACCAGGTTCTGCCCCATTTCGACGGCGAGGTCGCCTCGGATCGTGCCCGGCGCGGCTTCGGCCGGCTTGGTGGCACCGTTCATGGTGCGGACGAGCGAGATCGCGTCCGGGCCTTCGAGCACTAGAGCGACGAGCGGGCCCGAAGTGATGAAGGCGACGAGTCCCTCGAAGAACGGCTTGCCCTTGTGGACGGCGTAGTGGCGTTCGGCCAGCTCGCGATCGATGTGGACCAGCTTGAGCCCGACGATCTTGAGGCCACGCTCTTCGTAGCGGGCCATGATCCGGCCGGCCAGCTGGCGCTGGACGGCGTCGGGCTTGACGAGGACGAGAGTTCGCTCGGTCACTGCACAGATACCCCTGCGGACGTTGGATGCGATGGGGAGTGTAGCGGGTCGCCTGCAGGATGCCCGAGGCGGGGCCTCAGCATTCGGCGGCGGTGGCGCGACGGTGGCGCGACGGCCGGGCCTCAGCATTCGGCAGCGGTGGATTATTCGCGATCGTCCCGCCAGTCGATCGGCTGATCACCGGCCGCTCCGTCCGAAGTCAGGCACAGACTCGACCAAATGGTCCCCATTCGGCTCGGCCTGCTCACCTGGTGAGCACATGCGACGTCACTGCCACGCGAGGCCCCTTGCAACACAACGAACTTGCCCAACTTGAGACACACCTTCGACGCCGACGAGTGGAAACGCGCCCGCGGCAGACCTCGCTGGTCACGTTCGCTCGCAGGGTGAGCCGAATCGGCGTCAGCGAGGATCTTGGAGACGGTCTCGGGTCCGATGTGACCACCACGTGAGCACCGAGCATCCTGCTGAGGCATCCGAGTTGGATTTGTACCCAGATCCGGCCGTGTTCGGGCATCCGTTAGAGAAAGCACGCACGAACGATGTGGGAACCCTCCGCCCGGGCAGCGGCGTGATGGGAAATACAGCTAGTCCCAGCGGATCGGCGGCGGCTCCGGAGCCTGGGGCGGAGCCGGCGGCTCGGGCTCGACTGTGGGTTCGACGACCGGCGCTGACGGTTCGGTGATGGCCGACTGGGAGGCCGAACCGGCGTCACCCACCTTGCCGCGCACTCGCACAGCTTCGTCGCGCAGTCGCACAGCCTCGTCGCGCACCATCTGGAGCGGCACGTCCTGGCGATCGCCGATGGCCTCGATGACCGCGCTCGCCCGGGTCTGGTTCATGCGCAGGGCCACACCGAAATGGAGAGCGGCCAGCAGCGGGTCGTTGCCTTCGAGATACGACCGACCGGACGCGACCTCACCGTCCGCCTGGGCGACGGTGGGATCCACAGGCGCCTCGGCTTCAATGGCGGGCTCGACCGCGGCGGCCGGTTCGGGTGCTGGCTCCGGGGCCGGTTCGGGTGCCAGCTCCACGACGGGCTCAACTGGGGCGTCGGGTTCGACGGCCTGCTCGGGTGCAAGCTCGACCAGAGGGTCGGGTGCAGGCTCGACTACAGGCTCGGGTGCCAGCTCGACGCCAGGCTCGACTGGGGCGTCGGGTTCGACAACCTGCTCGACTGCAGGGTCGACAACGGGCTCAGGCGCAGGCTCGGCGACGATTTCAGGCGCCGCTTCGACTACGACGGGCGGCCCGACTGAGGGTACGATGGCCGGAACCTGCAGCGCGGGCGCGGCGGTGGGCAACGCCACGGCGGCGGACCACATGGCCTTGCGAGCTATGCCGGCGAAGATCGGGCCCAGGTCTGACAGATACCGCTCCATGGCCTGCTCGACGTAGCGTCTGGCCTCGGCGAGCCGGTTGACCATTGCCGCAGCCTCGGCCGCGATCACAAACCCCAGGATTTCCTCGCCGTTGGCCGCCAGATACGCTGACGCGGCCTCGCCGGCGCCATGCAGGTCGCCGGTTCGCCACCGAGCTTCGGCAAGGTCCAGCCAACCGCCGGCATCCAGCTGGTGCCTGCCCGACATCGTCTCAAGTTCGGCGCGAGCCAAGGTTAACGAACCGGTCCGAAGGTGGATCCTCGCGAGACGCGCCTGAAGCAGTGGATCGTCGACCGGTGCGGTCTGCGGAGATTCACTGGGCGGCGCGTGAGCCTCCAGATCGGCGACCGACGCGACGGGGGGTGCCTCGGGCGCGGCGACCTCGGGCTCGGCGACCTCCGCGACCTCGGGCGCGGCGACCTCCGCGACCTCGGGCTCCGCGACTTCATCAGAGGTAGCGCCGGCTGACTCACTTTCGTGAACGTTGTCCTCCGAGACCAAATCATCCTCGCCGATGAGAGCGTCCGCGGAGATGCGGAACAGGACCTCGTCCTCCCCCGCGACCGCATCGAAGGCCATCTGCCCGTCGGACAGATCCCGGGCCGGGACGGCGACCAGGTTCGGCCGCTCCTCATTGCCGGGCAGAGGCGGCCTAGGCTGGGCCATCACGTGACTGTCAAGCGGCTCAACCGCGTGCAGACGGCGCGGCTCCTGACCGTTTCTCACGCCACACCCCCCGGTAATCGCAACAGAGACTCGAGGCGACGGCCCCGACGCGGCGGAGCGACCACCGCCAGACGCAGTCCATCGTCGTTGATCAATCGCTGGGCGAGGGAATGGATCCCTTCGCTTGTCACGGCTTCCAATTCGGCCAGAGCCTGCTCTACCGTCAAGACACGATCGTGGAGCGCTTCCTGCCCACCCATCCAGGAGGCAACGTTGCGCGTCTCCTCCATCCGCAATTCGAGCCGGCCACCCAGGTAGCGCTTCGATCGGGCCAGCTCATCGGCCGGAACGGCCTCGTCGCGGACGCGTGCCAGCTCTTCGAGGATCGCCGCCACGGTCGGCGCGATCTTGTCAGGATCAACCCCGGCCGACACGACGAAAGCCCCGGCGTCGGCGTAGTCGACGACGTAGGAACTCACGTCATAGGCGAGGCCCTTTTCCTCGCGCACGGACTGGAAGAGACGGCTGCTCATGCCATCCCCGAGGATGGCGTTAAGAACCTCAAGTGTCCAGGCCTCTGGGTCATCGCGTCGCAATCCAGGTACGCCAAGACAGAGCTGGGCTTGCGTCGTGGCCCGCCGGACGGCCACAACCCGCTCGCCGGCGGGAAGAGCCGGGGCGGGCGCATATGACAGTCCGTTGGCCTTGCCCGTGCCAAACGCTCGGGAGGCAAGCTCGACCGTGTCGTCGTGGGAAATGTCGCCGGCCACCGAAATGACCACGTTGCCGGGTCGATAGGCGGAGGCCCAAAAGGCCCGAAGGTCAGCTTGGGGCAGGGCCCGGACGCCCTCCTCGCTGCCAGCGATCTCACGGCCGAGGGGCGTATCGCCGAACATCGCCAGATCGAAGAGGGTGTGGACGTGTTCGCCCGGGTCATCAAGGTAGGAGCGAATCTCCTCGACTATGACGGCCCGCTCCGACTCAATCTCCTCGCTGCGCAGATGCGGGCGAACGATCAGCTCGCCCAACACGCTCATCCCGAGGGCGGCCTCGCTGCGCGGCACTCGGACCCAGTAGACAGTGGACTCGCGGTCTGTGGCGGCATTGAAGCTGCCGCCGATCCCCTCGATCGCCTCAGAGACCGCCCGGGTTGTGGGGTAGGCCTTCGTGCCCTTGAATGTGATGTGCTCCATGAAGTGGGCAGCGCCCGCTTGCTCGGCCGACTCCAGGCGCGAGCCTGCCAGAACGTAGGCGGCAATGGATACGGACCGGGCACTTTCCAAGCGCGACGTGATGACGCGCGGCCCATCGGGCAGCGCTGTGCGTTCGTACATCGAGCCAATGCTAGCGGAAAGCCAGTGGGACCCGACATGGGCCAGAGGTCACTGGCACAAGGAAGCGGCCGGCACCCTTCGAGGCACCGGCCGCTGTACAAGACGCGATTGGGCTACTTGACGAGGATCTGAATGTAATCCGCGGCAAAGTAGAGAACGAAAGCCGCAGACACTGCCCACATGAGCGGATGAACCTCGCGGGCCTTGCCGTGAATGGCCTTGAGGAACACGTACGCAACGAAACCGGCAGCGATGCCGTTGGTGATCGAATAAGTGAGCGGCATCACGATCATCGTGAGCAGCGCCGGGAAGAGATCGTCGATCTCGCCCCACTCGATCTCGCGAGCGATCGTGAACATGAGATAGCCAACGATGACGAGGGCCGGCGCAGTGGCCTGCTGCGGCACGATCGCAATCACGGGCGCGAAGAAAATCGCAGCCAGGAACAGCAGGCCGACAACAACGGCCGTGAAGCCCGTACGGCCGCCTTCGGAGACGCCCGCCGCAGACTCGATGAAAGTCGTGTTCGAGCTGGTCGAGCCGAGTCCGCCGGCGATGGCGGCGACGGAGTCGACGATCAGAACGCGATTGATGCCGGGCAGGTTGCCGTCCTCGTCAAGCAGGCCGGCTTCCTCGCCGACGCCGATAACCGTGCCCATTGTGTCGAAGAAGTCCGACAGCATCAGGCTGAAGACTACGAGCGTGAGGGTGATTATCGGTAGGGCAGGCTTGGTCCAGATGGAGAGCATCGAGCCCAGAGGCGCTCCCAGAGTCGAGAACGGGTTGTTGCCGAAGTTGGTGAGCCATTCCTTGGGCGCCTCGGCCGTCCCGGGGATGAACCCAGCCTTGTCAACGCCGAGCATCTGATTCAGGACGATCGCCAGGATCGTAGAAACGACGATACTGATCAGTAGAGCGCCCTTGACCTTGCGAGCCATGAGCAGGAGGCCGAGCGCAAGGCCGACGATGAAAACCAGAACCGGGGCCGTGGTGATGAGCCCTCTCGTGACAAGAGGCGACCCGGCGACGATGAATCCGCCCTCCTGCAACCCGATGAACAGGATGAAGAGACCGATGCCGACGCCGATGGAGCGCTTGAGAGTCATCGGGATCGCCCGCATGATCGCCTCTCGGAGGCCGGTCAGCACGAGAATCGTGATGATGATGCCTTCCCAGGCGATCACGGCCATGGCGTCCTGCCAGGCCATGCCGCGGCCAAGAATCAGGTCGAACGCCACAACGGCGTTGATGCCCATCCCGGCGGCAATCGCAAACGGATAGTTGGCGATTATGCCCATGGCCAACGTCATCACGCCGGCGATGAGGCAAGTCATGACGATGGTCGAGATCTGATCCGGGCCGTGACCCTTCGTGGCCAGCGAGATGATGGATGGGTTTACGGCGATGATGTAGGCCATGACCATGAATGTGGTCAAGCCCGCCCGGGACTCGGTAATGATGTTCGTGCCGCGCTCGGCAAACTTGAAGTAGCGCGCTATGAACGCCAACGCTTTCTCCTCCTGGCTGACTCCGCCTGGTCGTATCCCGTCGGTTGATGCCTACCCAGGGACGGCCCCGGGGCAGCGTCTCCTCTTGGCCGTGTGTCCACACGGCCCACCACGCTCTTGCCGGGATCGATATCGGCCGCGCCTTACCGGGTCACGGTCTCGCCAGGTACAGGTTCCCCTTACTCGGCCTCGTTGACGTCGGGGCCGAGCAACTCCATTTGGACGTAACCATTGGCATCGAACTCGAGTTGTGGAGTCTCGATCGTGTCGCCGACGGGCACTCCGGCGGGCGCGAAATCGATGACGACGGCTTCGTCGCCCTGAACCAGACGATACGTGAGCAGCTGGTCTGGACGGGTATCGAACTCGAGATGCTCGAACGAATCCACGTTCAGGCAGATCGAGAGCGAGGTGAAGAATGTCGATGTCTCCGGCTCGCCTGAGACGATTCGTTCAACCCAACCCAACCCATGCTGAACCAGATCATGGCCGCGATAGTGACGGTAGGCCACGGTCTGCTTCTCGAGGGGTCGCAGGACATTGAGCAGGTCGGTCCGGCTCGAGACGATGCCGCGATTTACGAAGAATTTCGCGGGCGGCACGGACGACACCACTCTCCTGGGGCAACGGGGGGAACGATTAAGGGCGCCGGTGACGGACCGGTGGATCGTACCTCAGGCACGGTCGGTCGGACAAGGGATCGCGGCGGGGAAATTGCAGCCCGCGCGGGCACCCGGCCGATCGCCCGAGACAGGTCATCGGCGCCTCATCAAGCAGCCACAATCAGGAGCCGCGGCCCGAAGGCGCGCTATCATCGCCCCATGCTGCTCGCCCTCGACATCGGCAACACGAACGTCACCCTTGGCCTGGTCCATGGGGAGGCGATTATTGCCAGCCGACGCGCTGCGACCAGAGCCACCAGCACGGCCGACGAACTCGAACTTCTGATCGATGGGCTGCTCCACCTGGATGGGGCCTCCTTCTCCGACCTGACCGGGATTTCCGTCTCCTCCGTCGTGCCGGCGCTGACCGGAGCGACGCTGGCCGTCGCCGAACGCCGAGGCTTGCAGCTGCTGGAGGCCAGCTCCGCGACGATGCCCATACCAATCCGTGTTGACCGCCCCAGTGAGGTCGGCGCCGACCGGTTGGTCAATGCACTTGCGGTCGGCCGGCTGTACGGCACGCCGGCGATCGTCGTCGATTTCGGGACCGCGACCAAGTTCGACTGCGTCGCGCGCGACGGAGCATACGTCGGCGGGGCCATCGCCCCCGGCCTCGAGTTGGGGATCGAAGCCCTCGCTGTCCGCACCGCCCGCCTGCCCCGGATCGAACTCAAGGAGCCGGAGAGGGCAATCGGCACCGACACAATCTCGGCCATACAGTCCGGCGTCGTGATCGGCTACCGAGCTCTGACTGTTGGCCTGCTGGATAGGATCAAGCTCGAGCTTGCGCGAACCGAGAAGGTCGACTTGGAGGAGATCCAGGTCGTCCTGACGGGCGGCCTTTCGGCGGCGCCGTGGGCGCGCGGTTTGGTGGGTGTCGACGCCATCGATCCTGAACTGACTCTCAAGGGTCTGGCAATCCTGTGGGCGCTGGCCAACGGCTCGCCCGAGGTCGCAGACTCCCCAACGGTGGGCTGGGCAGGTAGCGCAGCCGGCTCGATTCACATCATTTCGGAGCGAGACAAATGAGCGAGTCAGGGGGACGCCTCGCCAACCGGCGGATCGCCCTCGGCATCACCGGTTCGATCGCTGCGTATAAGGCCGTCGAACTGCTGCGGATGCTCCAGAACGAGGGCGCGGACGTTCGTTGCCTGATGACGGCCTCCGCGGTCGAATTCATTGGGACGCTTACGCTCGAAACTCTGAGCGGGCACCCGGTCGACTCGGACGTGCTGTCGCTCCAGGGCGATGGGCGCATCGGACACATCGCCGTCGCGCACGATGTCGAGGCGATTGTGGTGGCGCCCGCCACGGCCCACTGGCTCGGCGCCATGGCCAATGGCCTGGCCGGCGACTCGATCACCGCTGCCTGCCTGGCCACTTCCGTTGCCGTGGTCGTTGCCCCGGCGATGGACGGCGGCATGTATTCCCATCCCGCCACGCAGGCTAACGTAGCCCGACTGCGCGAATTCGGCTACCTCATCGTGGAGCCGGAGACCGGCATTCTCGCGTCGGGCATGACGGGGCAAGGCCGGCTCGCCACTCTGAGCCGCATCGTCGACGCCACCGTTGAGGTGCTCAAGGGGACGCCCGCCGCGCCAATGGCCGCTCGAGCGGGCACTGGCGCCGCTACGGCAGTGGCCGCCCCGCCCGAGCCGCGCGCGCCAACCCGGAGCGACCTCGCCGGGCTCCACGTCGTCGTCACCGCCGGCGGCACCGCCGAGCCAATCGACCCCGTGCGCTTCGTGGGCAATCGATCGAGCGGCAAGATGGGCATCGCAGTCGCGCAAGATGCCCTGGATCGTGGCGCCGCCGTGACCATCCTCCTGGGCAACCACACCGTGGAGCCGCCCGCCCGCTGCAACGTGGTTCGTGCCGAGACTGCGGCCGAGATGCAGGCCGCGCTGCGCGCCCTCACCCCTCCCGAAGGACCGCGTTTCGACATTCTGATCATGGCCGCGGCCGTGGCGGACTTCCGGCCGCGGACTGCCTCCGCCACGAAGATCGGACGCGGGGAGGGCCTGACGCTCGAGTTGGAGGCTACGCCGGATCTCCTCGCCGAGACCTCAGAACGGGTCCGCAACAGCATCCGAACTGTCGGCGGCCGCACGCCGGTCCTCGTGGGGTTCGCGGCTGAGACGGGTTCGCTCGCGCGCGCGCCCGAGAAGCTGCGGGCAAAGGGCGTGGATCTGCTCGTCGCCAACGACGTCGCCGATCCGGGCTCCGGCTTCGGCACGGACACGAACAGGGTCACGATCTACTCGACGGACGCCGCGCCGGAAGAGCTGCCGCTTCTTTCGAAGCACGATGTCGCCGAGTTGTTGCTCGATCGCGTGGTCGTCCGCCTCGCGGCCGCCGATGCCGCCGATGCCGCCGACGGCGCCCGTGCCACTCCGTCTGGAGTCACCGCCGCGGCCAGCGCGCCGCCAATCGAGACCGGCCGGTGAGTCAGGCGCCAAATCCGCTCCAGGCCGCCCGCCTGACAATCGCCTCGATCGCCCGTCTGTACGCCGATGGCGAGCGCATCGCCATGCTTACCGCCTACGACTACCCCACCGCACGCATCCTCGACGACGCCGGAATCCCCATGCTCCTCGTCGGCGACTCGCTCGGTCAGGTAATGCTCGGCTACGACAGCACCGTCCGAGTCACGATGACCGAGATCCTCCACCACACCAAAGCCGTTGTTCGAGGTACCCGGCGATCCCTGGTGGTCGCTGACATGCCATTCCTTTCCTACGGCGTCACGCCCGAGGCAAGCCTGGAGAACGCCGGCATCCTCATGCGGGAGGGCGGCGCCGGCGCGGTGAAGCTGGAGGGCGGCGAACGCAGCGCCCGAACCATCGAGACCATCGTGAGAGCCGGCATTCCGGTCATGGGCCACATCGGCCTGACACCCCAATCGATCCATCAACTCGGCGGCCATCGAGTCCAGGGCAAGACCAAAGAGGCCGGCCGGCAGCTCCTCGCCGACGCCCTCGCCGTCCAGCAGGCCGGGGCCTTCGCCATGGTTCTGGAGCTAGTGCCTGAGCAACTGGCCGCGGCCATTACCGAGCGGTTACACGTCCCGACCATCGGCATCGGCGCCGGCGCAGGCTGCTCCGGCCAGGTGCAGGTCGTGACCGACACGCTCGGGCTGAGCGCCGAGTTCACGCCCAAGCATGCCCGCCACTACACGGAGCTGTATTCGATCATCAGATCGGCAGCCGAGGCTTACAGAGCGGACGTCGCCGCCGGAACCTTCCCAGGGCCGGCCGAAAGCACGCGCATGGATCCGGCCACGCTGGAGCAGATCCTCGGTTCCAGCCCGCTCGACCGGCCGGAGATGGCCGCAGTCAGCGGAGGCATTCCGCTCGATCGAGACCTCTAGAGTTGGCCGTCCGAGTCGTTCGTACGCGGGCCGAACTGCGTGGGACGCTGGCTGGGGCACCGCGGCCCCTCGGGCTCGTCACCACCCTCGGAGCGCTGCACGAGGGACACGCCTCGCTCATCGAGCGGGCTCGAAGAGAGAACGCCAGCGTCCTCGTGACGATCTTCGTCAACCCGTCGCAGTTCAACGAGCCCGCAGATTACGAGCGCTATCCCCGGACCGAAAACGCCGACGTCGAGCTTTGCGCGAACGCCGGGGCCGACATCGTATTCATTCCCCCCACAGACCAGATATATCCGTCCGGCTTCGACACCGTCGTCCGCGTCGGCACGCTGACCGAGCCGCTGGAAGGGGCGTCCCGACCGGGCCATTTCGAGGGAGTCACGACCGTCGTCGCGATCCTGTTCGGCCTGGCGCGAGCCGATCGAGCCTACTTCGGTCAGAAGGATGCCCAGCAGCTCCTGGTCATCCGGCGAATGGCCGAAGACCTGGCTATCGGCACGGATGTCATCGCCTGCCCCATCGTCCGCGAGGCCGATGGCCTGGCCATGAGCTCACGCAACGTGCTGCTGACGCCCCCGGAGCGGGCGGCCGCACCGGTTCTGCGAGCGGCGTTGACGGCCGCCCGCGCCCGGTATGCGGCCGGGGAGCGGAATGGGGACGTACTGCGAGCAGTGATGCGCGGAACGCTCGCAGCAGAGCCACTCGCCACGCCCGAATACGTGAGCTGCGCCGATCCGGCCAATCTCCGCGAGCTCGCCACGATCGAGGGGCCGGCGTTGCTCTCGATGGCGGTCCGGTTCGGTGGGGTCAGACTCATAGACAACGAGTCATTACCCGGAGGGCAATGACTTTAACGATTGGCCGTTGGGCCAATCGCGGAGGGGCTGGCCTGGCGGGCAATAGCGAGTGATTTGCTCCGCCGAGCAAATCACTTTGACGATTACCCCTGGGGCAATCGTCGATTGGCGGCCTCGCGGGCAATGTCTCTGGAACCGCCACCACCCCGGCGGCGTCTGTGCATCGAAGGGCCGAGTTCCCCGGCGAAGATGCTCACCTTGGAGGGTGGAAACGTGACGACGAACGACAGCGACCCGCAGTACGACTCTCCCGAGCCAGACATGGCCGACGCGCCGGACCAGCACCGCCCGTTGAGTGGGGTTGCGGGAACGCTCCGCCGCATTGTCCGCCGAGGCTCGGTCCGCGCAGCCCTTGCCGCCGTCGCGATCCTCGCCCTGGTTGGCGGCGCCTATGTGATCGGCAGCCCGGCCGGCACCGCCGGCAACTCCGGCCACGTGGATTTGCTCTACGCCGTACCTGCCGCGTCGTCGGCCCCCGCCGTGCGAATGGGCGCGTCCCAGGGCGCCGGGAGCGTGTCGGACCAGTCGGGTTCGATCGCCGCCCAGGGCGATGGCACGACTACCAAACTAGCTCCCGACGCGGGCAATGGCGGCGTCCCGCCAGCTCCAGATCAGCTGGCCCAACTCACCACTATCGAGGCCGCGCAAATCGTGAAGACCGGCGCCCTGTCTCTCGAGGTTGCCGACATTGACCAGTCGACGACACTAGCCAAGGCAGCTGTGGCCGGCCTGGGCGGGACCGTCAGCCAGTCCAATCGCTCAGGCTCGGGCGACTATCTGACTGCCTCGATCACCTTCCGCGTGCCTTCGGCCAGGTGGGACGACACGCTCACCGCCCTCCACAAGCTCGGCTCGAAGATCCTTTCGGAGGAGACGAATAGCACCGACGTGACCTCTCAGGTGGTCGACCTGGACGCCCGCCTCGACAACCTCAAGCGGACTGAGGCCGCCCTACAGGCGATCATGGACAAGGCAGTGCTGATGGCCGACGTGCTTGCCGTGCAAGACCAGCTGACGCAGACGCAGGGTCAGATCGAACAGCTAACTGCCCAGCGCGATCACCTCACAAACCAGGCAGCGATGAGCACGCTGACGGTCACTTTCCAGCTGCCCAGCAAGACCGTGACCAGCCAGGCAGCCCAGGACTGGACCCTGAGCGGTCAGATCGATCAGGCTGGAGCAGCCCTGGTGCGGATCGGTCAGGGCCTGGCCACAATCGGTGTCTGGCTCCTGGTCGTGGTCCTGCCCATCGGTCTCGCTGCTCTCTTCCTCCTGGCGATCGTGGCCCTGCTGCGCCGCATCTTCCGGCGTGGCAAGCGCACTGACGTCGCCCCGAACGCGGCCCAGGGCGCATGAAAAGTGCTAGGGCAGGAACCCCGAACTCAGCCCCGACTCGCGGTCTTGCGCTCGACCAGCTGGACGGCGTCGCGCAGCCGGCCGAGCGTCTCGGCGTCGACGGCTTCGGGTCCCAGATAGGGCCCAAGCCGCTCCAGGATGTCAACCACGAGCCCGAAGAAAACGCCCACATCGGCGAGGAAGAACTGCGGCTCGTTGTTGTAGCGAACAAGCGTGAGACGGCCCTGGAGAACCTGGCGCTCGTCGGAGTGGGAGATCTGGGTCGAGAAGTTGTGGCCCTGGATACCGTCCGGGTTGTTCAGATAGTTCAGAGCGTTGTCGATCGCGAGGCCAAAGCGCGCCCGCCAGGCGATCATCCGCTCCTGGACCTCGGGCGGGATCCGAACCTCAGCCGTCTCCTCGAAGACCTCCGGCGTAACAGTCAGCAGGCCGACGAGGGTAGCTCCGGCCCTGGCGCCAAGCATCACCTGGAGTGAACGCTCGAGGGTGAAGACCTCCGAGTCAAACCGGGGGCTGGTGATCACATCGGTCAGGAGATCCTCGACGTTGTCCAGCACGGCCGGCTCGGCCAGAGCATTGGCCAGGTGGAGCGTCTCCTCCTTGAACAGGAACTTCTCTTCGTGGTCGAGCATGGTGCTCCTATCCCGAGCGGCTCTGGGCCCGCGATCCCAGATCGCCTAAGTGGCAATTCACAGACGTCAGCCGTGGGATCGTAGCACCAGCACACCCTGACGACGACGGACCCCTAGCCAACCGTTCCCCGGGCACAAGAAGCGGCCCCGACGAGAGGGGGACGTCGGGGCCGCAAGGGAGATTCAAGGTGCGAGTTTACGGGTAAATGCCTCGGACTGAGGCCGCATCGGCGACGCGCTGGACGGCCAGCAGGTACGCCGCGGTCCGCATGTTCACCTTCTCCTTGAGGCTCATCTCGAGCGTGCTCGCGAAAGCTCTGGTCATGATCCGCCGAAGCTTCTCGTTGACCTGGTCGATGTTCCAAAAATCGCGCTCCAGGTCCTGGACCCACTCGAAATAGCTGACGGTGACACCGCCTGCGTTGCAGAGGATGTCCGGGATTATGAACTTGCCGTTCTTGTAGAGGATCTCGTCCGCCTCAGGCGTCGTGGGGCCGTTGGCGGCCTCGCCAATCAGTCGAGCCTGGATCCGCCCCGCGTTCCGGGCTGTGATCTGATTCTCAAGGGCGGCAGGGATGAGGATGTCACAGTCGAGTTCCAGGAGTTCCGCGTTGCTGATGTCTTTCGTGCCCGGGAAGCCGGTGACCGAGTGGTGCTCCTGCTTCCACAAGAGAACGGCGTTGGGGTCGAAACCTTCCGGCCGGAAGATCGCGCCCGTTGAGTCGCTGACGGCCACGATCTTGGCGCCCTGAGCGAACATGAGTTGGGCGGCATTGGCGCCGGCGTTACCGAAGCCCTGCACGGCGACGCGGCACTTAGGGATGTCCATGCCGAGGTGGCGAGCCGCGTCGACAAGTGTGTAGACCGCTCCCTGGGCGGTGGCCTCGTTGCGTCCTTCCGAGCCGCCGATCGATATCGGCTTGCCCGTGACGACGGCGGGCGACGTGTACCCGACATGCATCGAGTACGTGTCCATGATCCAGGCCATCGTCTGGGAGTTGGTATTGACGTCCGGCGCCGGAATGTCCTTCTCTGGGCCGATGAGGATGCTGATCTCGGTCGCGAACCGCCGGGTCAGCCCCTCGACCTCGCGCAGGCTGAGTTTCTTGGGGTCGACGATGACGCCACCCTTGCCACCGCCGAACGGAATACCGACGACGGCGCACTTCCACGTCATCCACATGGCCAGGGCCTTGACCTCATCGAGGGTCACGTCCTGGTGATAGCGGATGCCGCCCTTGGCCGGGCCTCGGCTAAGGTTGTGTTGGACTCGATAGCCCGTGAAGACCTCGACCGAATCGTCGTCCATCTTCACCGGGAAATGGACCGTCAACTCGCGTTTGGGCTCGCGCAGGACCTTTCTGAGTCCCTGGGAGAGGTCTAGACGCTCGGCCGCCAGATCGAACTGACGCTGGGCCACATCCCACGCGTTGATCGCGGCACCTAACTGCTCGGTCGCCATGAGCCGGATACCCTCCAGAGCCGTGATCGTCACCGCGGGAGAAGCCTGCCCTGAGCCTAGTGCGCTCGGCGGGCTGCGCCACCCCCGACGATCCCGACAAAGTCGCGGTGGCCTTCCGTTTGTCCTCGGAAAGCGGCGCCGCAGGTTCGACTTGGGGTCGAGTATAGACCTCCTGCCAAGCTGCGCCACATCACGAAGTCATTGGCAAACAGGCTGATTGGCCTAACGTTCCGACGGTAGAGATGCCGAAGCGAAGACGAATCGATGGCCACCAGGCCAGCGGGCCGGCGCTTGTCTAAATCTCGTGGACCAGGATGCCGCCGTAGGCGCCGGGCCCGATGTGAGCCCCGATGACGGGCCCGAGAATTTGGGTCGTGATCACATTGGGGCCTGGTTTCGGCAGCCGGGCCAGCACCATTTCACGGAAGGCAGCGGCGTCTGCGGGCGGCGAGTACATCACATGGAGTTCGGAGACGGGACGGGCGGTCAGAAGCTCGAGGACGCGCGCGGTGGCCTTCGAGCGGGTCCGCGGCTGATCGCAAAGGACGACGAGGCCGTCCTCGGTGGTGATGATCGGCTTGATCGAGAGCAGACCGCCGATCGCGGCCTTGGCCGTACCGATTCTGCCTCCCTTGCGCAGGAAGTCGAGCGTATCCAAGCCCACGAACAGTTCTGTCACGTCGCGCCTTGCCTCAAGGCGAGCGTGGATTTCGATCGCCCGCATTCCGGCCGCCGCCAGAGCCGCCCCACGCAACGCCAGGGCGCCGCTGCCCATGGAAGCGGACTTGGAGTCCAGGATCTGAATGTTCTTGCCCGGCATCATGTCGCTCGCCATGCGGGCGTGTTTGACCGTAGCCGACAGGCCTTCGGAGAGGCAGACGCAGACGATGGAGTCGCAGCCTTCGGCAAACGCGTCTTCGAAGGCCTTCTTGAACTGACCAACGCTGGGCGCCGCCGTGTGGGCGAAGGGGCAACTCGGGACACTAAGGCGGCGCCAGAACTCCTCGGGCGACATCTGGTCGGGCGAAACGAAGCTCTCCTGGCCGAAGGAAACCGTCAGCGGGACCTGCTTGATGCCCGCATCGGCCAACTGTTGGGGCGTCAGGTCAGAACCGGAATCAGTGATTATCGCGACGGACATCGCTGCTCCTATTTGCTACCCCTGTGGTTTGCCAGCCTCGCCGGCCATGGCCGCCTGCCCCCCGTGGCCGACAGGATATCGTGGATCCGAACTCACCTGGAAGGCTGAAGGACCGTGGGATCGGCGGTACCGGAGACCGGGGCGCCCTCGTGACCTCTGAGGTTCACGAGAGCGATGATGCCGATTACGAGCAAACCGGCGGTGGCAACTATCAGCCCGTCGATGCCCTTCCAGGATGCCGCCAACCCGCCCAGGATGGCACCAACGACCTGACCGACTCCGAGGAAAACCGAATAGAGACCCATGATCGCGCTGCGGTCTGCCTCGAATCCCTCACTGACGTCGGCCAAAAGGCCGAGCGCGGCCGGGGTGGCACCCGACATGACAAAGAGCGAGAGCACGGCGACGGCCCCAAGGCCGGCCAGCACGCTCGCGGAGGTGCCGCCCAAATGATTGATGGCCAGAATATCGAATGTCATCACCACGAAAGCACCAACGCCAAGAAGCAACATCGTGGTGCGCCGGAATCGGGCGTAGACGAGCCCCCAGAACAGAATGCCGGCGCCGAACACTACCGCCAGAACGGCCTCGCCGAGACCGATGGACGTGGCGGAGATGCCCTGCATTAGGAACTGGCTGGGGTCGTGAACGTTGCCCTTGAGCAGGAGGGGCGCCTGTAGGGCCCACAGTCCAAGGATGGCGTTGATGGCCAGCCAGGTGGGAGCGAACAGCAGAACCTTCCGGTTCATCGCCATCCGCAAGTAGCGCGAAACCCCCGAAAGGGACGTGCCCGCAGGTGCTGCCGACATGAGGTCGGCCTGACGGTTGCGAGGGACCTCGTGAACGCCGTACGCGTACAGGCCAAGGGCCACAGCGTAGAAGCCGCAGTTGAGGAAGAAGGCCGGCCGGCCGAAAGCGTCCCAGAGGATGCCGGCGAGGGCCGGGCCCACAGCCAGAATTCCGCCGAGCGAGACGAACTCAAAAAGGGAAACGACTCGACCGCGGAGCCTCTCGTCGTGCGCGGTTTCAGCGGCGATGAAGCCGAGAGTCGAGGGGATGGACGCGGCCGTGGAGCTGCCCTCAAGGAGCCGCGTGACGAAGAGGACGGGCATCTGAGTCGTCATGCCGGTCATGGCCACCGCAACGCCGCCGAAGATCGGGCCGAGAAGCATGATGACCTTGCGGCCGTACCGATCGGCCAGCACGCCGAAAAGGATTGCCCCGGCCAGCTCCGTGGTGTAGAACCCGCCGGTCAGGAGCGATATGGCACCTGGACCCGTGCCCTGGTTGCGGGTCATGTCGTCGACGAGGTAGACGAGCATCCCGCCGGTGATGGACGTGCTGACGCGCAGCACGAAGGTTGCGAGGAGCATGGAGCCGATGGAGCGATTCATTGGCCGATAGCCTAACGGCACGAGAGTGTCCTTGCGCCGTCTACCGCTAACGTGAGTGGTCCGATGTGGGTCGGTCCGGGCCTCTGGACGCCTCGGGTGCTGCGGCAGGCGGGTCTATACTCGGCCCACCGGTGGCTCGCCGCGCTCACAAACGCCCCGCCACCGGTTTGATCCGGCGCCCAGAGCGAGCGCGGCGGAACGCGCCGAGCGCGGCGGAACGCGCCGAGCGCGGCGGAACGCGGAGTGCAGCTTTGGCATCCAACATCGCCCAGAACTACCCGTACTCGAGCGAGAGTGAGCAGGAGCGAGCGACCGCGATCGCGCGGGCTCTCGCCGGCAAGCCGGACCTGGCCGAAAAGGTGAAGGCAGAATCGCTCGAGCTCGGCAGCGAGCCGCGCTGGTGGGTCTGGAAATGCACCACAGCGGGCTGTGCCGGGCTACTCCACACGGCCGGATTCGCCCGCAACGCGCGAGGGGTCTACGCACTGTGTGACACCTGCGGCCAAACCTGCCTCCGGTAGAGGCCGCCTGCCCGAAGGCGACGGCTTGCAGGCAACGGAGACAGTCGCCGGGCGTCGATTAGCCACTTGCATCGACTCGCCAGTTCTTCCATCATCCGGCTGACGTAGATGAGGAGAGGATCGTGCAGGCAGGATCCGTCAGGTCGCCGCACGCCATGCCGCCGGACGCAGCTCCTCAACTCTGTGAGGCTGTGGCTGCCACAACCAAGCCTGGGTCTTGCCACCAATGAGCTTGCCAACGCGCCCTGAGGCCGAGGCTGAGACAACCGCCCGCCCCGCCACCACTAGAGAGTCCTGGCTGGCGCGCCTTTCGGACCTGGGTTTCGGGCGAATGGCCAGCCTCCCCGCGGCAGCCAAAGTGGACGTGCCCACTCGTCGTCGGGCAGGCGTCTTCCGACGAGCCCTCCGACACGAGGCAAACCGCATCCACGACCCGCGGCGGCTGATGATGATGGTCATCCTGGGTTGCGTTGGCGGGGTCGTCCTGGCGGGCCTCCTGGCACGCGGTGAGGCCGCCGGAGCCGATACACGAGCCTACTGGGCCGCCGGCCGGCTGTGGCTCAGCGGTGGCGACCCCTACCACCCATCCGGCCCGTTCATGCCGTACGTGTACTCGCCGTGGATGCTGCCCCTCTTTGTGCCGTGGTCAGTTCTGCCCTGGGACGTGGCCTGGTTCTTCTGGCGGGGCGCAACGGTTGTCGGGCTGTTGTGGAGCTTCAATTGGGCGTATGCGCGCCGGCCGATGACAACCGCCATCCTGCTAGTTCTGTTGGCCTTCCCGATGGCGGCAAACCTCGATACGGGCAACATCAACCTGCCCCTGACGCTGCTGCTGTTTGGGGCGCAGTTCTCAAGGCCGGCCATTATGGGCCTTCTATGGATGGTGGCGGTCACCGTCAAGTGGGTGCCGGCGGTATTCTTGCCCTTCCTGGCGCCACGCGGCCGCCTGTGGGGCCTGGTTTGGCTTGCTCTGGGACTTCTGTTCACGGCCCTCACGCTGCCGCAAACGCTCGTCCAGTTGGAGGTCCTGTTCTCGTTTCAGCGGCCCCTCCGCATCGATTACCTCGTCTTCGTGTGGGCCATTGTCCCTTGGGCTTGGCGGCATCCTGAGGCGTTCCGATGGCTCATGCCAGCCACGTGGCCAGGTGCAGTTCAGACCGGAGCTGCGGCCGTCAACCTTTGGCGAGACCACTGGAATCGTAGACCGGCACGAACTGCCGAGACGCTCCGGCGAGTGATGCGGGCCCGGGTCAAGGCCTTCCTGGGGCTGGACGCCTGACCGACGGCGCGGGCGCCTCCACGACGGCTGGCTGACAGTTCGATGGAGCGTGTCGCCCTAGGGCACGTGCGTCTAGGGTAGCGGGACGCCGCGGGCGGCGGCAACGACCCGCCGCGCCCCCGCCCGCAGAACGTGGCCCCGATATCCGGCCACGAATCCGGCCCCTTCAAGGAGTGACTGCCACGGAGACCCGGCCACGGCGTCGCCGTCCACGCGGGAGATGAGCAGCTCGCGGAACCGCCCACCATCCACCAACGCGCGGAGCGCGACAAAGCCCGGCCCGGCCACCGCAGCGTCGTCTGAGGCGGGCAGCATCTGCAGGGAGTGGCCACCCCGCTCTAGATAGAGCGCGGGGGCGCCGTCGACCAGGACTATGTACGCACCCGCGGCCCGCTGGAGCGGCCGGCGGTCGGCGTCACCTCGACGCGGCCACGCCAACGCGGCGCCGTACGGGTTGGCGGGGTCTACGGCCGCAAGTAGGTTGACGGTGGGCCCGGACGCCCCGTCCGCGGCCCGCTCCGTCGACACCTCGCGCATGGAGCGGAGCCGATCCACCGCACCGGGCATGGCAAACTGGGCCGCACCGAGCCCATCCACGAAATATCCGCGCCGGATTCTGCCGGATTCTTCCATCGCCCTCAGAACGGGGTAGATGCCGCTGAAGCCGCCTGCCAGTTCCTCGGCCGCGACGGCCTCACGGGTAAGGACGCCGTGGCGTTCCAGCAGGACCGTGGCCAGCGAGTGAAGCCGGGCCGTGACCGCCGACGCGGCGCCGCTCACAGGCGTGGCGCTCCCGGCGTCCCTCCCTTCCACCAGCGACCATCGCCCGGCGGCCTCGGGCGGGCCAAGTTGCAGCCGTCCGGGTCGGGGCCGCCTCTCGCCTGACGGCCGTCGCCAGCGCAGCGCCCGAAGCGGGGCGAATGTGTCGTTGGTCACCTCGCCGGCCCAGACCATGCCCCAAAGCGCATCCAGGATCTCGCGCTCAGATGCGGTCCCGGCCGCAGATCGCAACTCGCGGTAGAACGAGGCGCCGCGAACCTCCAGCCGCTCGCGCAGCCGACTATGCAGCGCCGAAGACGGCGACGCCACGTCGGCGGCCGCCAGATCGCGCGAGACCTCGCGACCGGGGCGATACAGCACCACCCGGCCGTCGTCCCGCCCGAGGCTGCCACGGCCAACCCAGGCCACCTCCCCGAGTGCGCCCATCTCGTCGAGCAGCCGCGGCTGATAGCCGGAGACTCGGGCCGGCAGAACGTCGCGCTCCAGAACCGAGGCCGGGATCGGCACGCCGGCCAATTGGTCGACTACCTCCGCCAGCCGTTCGAGCGCCACCAGCCGTTCGAGCGCCGCCTCCGCCTTTAGTAGCGACGCCGGCTGCGCAGCCACAACCGGCCGAACGCCCTGCCAGGCCGGCAGGAAGCGAGCCAGCACGACCTGCTCGACAGGCTCGACCTCCTTGCGCAGCCGGGCCAGCGACCGGCGCCGAAGCTGGCGCAAAACCTCCGGATCGCACCACTCGCGCTGAGTGCCGCCGGGTCGGAACTCTCCGCGCAGAATCGTTCCCGCGTCCAGAAGCCGCCCCAGCACCTCCTCGACTCGAGCGACCGGCACGTCCCATCGCCGCGACGGCTCCGGGGCGTGGAACGGTCCGTGCGCCCTGGCCCACCGCGCCACGAGACTGTCCAGCGCCCCTTCCACCGGTCCCAGGAACGCGGCCGGCACGCCCAGCGGCAATGCCACTCCCAGCGCATCGCGGTATCTGGCCGCGTCCTCGATCGCGATCCAGCGCATCTCACCGGCCAACGGGAGCGCGATAGCCCGCCGCGAGCTCTGCAGGGCCGACAGCCACTCTTCGGCGGCCGCCGGCTCGACGATTCGCGCCGCCACTTCCTCGACCGTCAGGTCGCCAAGCCGCCGCAGCAGATCGTGCAGCGCGTCAACCGACCGGGCCGCCCGCTCCGGGACGAGAGACTGCAGGACCAGCTCAAGGTCCGCCAGTGCGGCCGGATCGATCAAGTCGCGCAGCTCCTCCTGACCCAGCAGCTCGCGCAGCAGCTCGCGATCCAGGGCCAGCGCCCCCGCCCGTCGCTCCGCCAGGGGCGCGTCGCCCTCGTACATGTACGCCGCGAGGTAGTCGAAGAGCAGCGAGCCGGCGAACGGCGAGGCCGCGACCGTCTCCACTTCTCGGACCTCGATCTCACGGCGCGCCACTCCCCCAAGGACTTCGCGCAGCGCCGGCAGGTCGAAGAGATCGGCCAGGCACTCGCGATATGTCTCGACGATGATCGGGAAAGAACCGTACCGGCTGGCGACTGCGAGGAGCCCGGCCGAACGCTGCCGCTGCATCCAGAGCGGCGTGCGCGACCCGGGCCTGCGTCGTGGCAGAAGCAGCGACCGCGCCGCGTTCTCGCGGAAACGCGCCGCGAACATGGCGGAGCTGGCCAGACGCGCCACCACGAGATCCTCAACTTCGGCCGCGGACGGGAAGAGCGTTTCGGCCAGCGACTCCGAACCGGCGCCGGCCACAACTCCCTCGGGCAGCCGAATGGCGATGCCGTCGTCGGACCAGATCGTCTGGGCACCCTGGCCCAGCCTTTCTGCCAGCCGTGACTCGATCGCTAGAGCCCACGGCGCGTGAACCCGCCCCCCGAACGGCGTCAGGATGACGACGCGCCAGTCGCCAAGCTCGTCGCGAAACCGCTCCACGACGACCCGCCGATCCGTCGGCAGATGGCCGGTGGCGTCCCGCTCATCATCCAGATAACCGATGACGTTGTCGGCCGCCAGCTCGTCCAGGTCGTGGTGCTCGAGCAGCCGCTTCTTAGCCCGCGCCCGCCCGCGCTGGCCGCCCGCCAGGTCACCTTCCAGCTCGCGCACGAATGCGCCCAGCGCCCGCCCCAGTTCAATCGGCCGGCCCAGCCCGTCGCCATGCCAGAAGGGGATCTTGCCCGGCACGCCCGGGGCGGGCGACACGACAACACGATCCGGCCGAATCTCCTGGATCCGCCAGCTCGTGGCCCCCAGCGCGATCACCTCGCCAACACGGGTCTCGTAAACCATCTCCTCGTCCAGTTCGCCGACGCGGCGTCCGGCCGTGCCCGCCTCGCCGACTAGAAACACTGGATAGAGCCCGCGGTCCGGGATCGTGCCGCCGCTCGTGATCGCGACAGTCCGCGCATCACGCCGCCCTTCCACGAGCCCCGTCTCGCGGTCCCACACAAGCCGCGCCTTGAGATCGGAGAATTCGTCAGACGGATACGCCCCGGCCAGCATCCCCAGCACGGCCTCGAAGGCGTCGCGGGTCAGGCTCTCGTATGACGCCGCCCGCCTCACGGTCTCAAACAATTCGTCCGCCGGCCAGGACTCACGAACACTCATGGCCACGATCTGTTGAGCCAGGACGTCTAGCGGGTTGCGCGGCAGGCGCGTCTCCTCGACCAGACCCTCGTGCATTCGGGCGGTCACAACGGCGCACTCCAGCAGGTCTCCCCGGTATTTGGGGAAGATCACGCCGCGCGACGGCTCGCCGACCTGATGCCCTGCTCGACCGACGCGCTGCAAACCGCTGGCCACGCTCGCGGGCGACTCGACCTGGATCACAAGGTCCACCGCGCCCATGTCTATGCCGAGTTCCAGCGAGCTTGTGGCAACGATGGCGGGCAGGCGGCCAGCCTTGAGAGCCTCTTCGATCTGGACGCGCTGCTCGCGGGCAAGCGAACCGTGATGGGCCCGAACCAGTTCCTCGCCGGCCAGATCGTTGAGCTTGCTGGCCAGCCGCTCGGCCAGCCGGCGCGAGTTGCAGAAGACGATGGTCGAGTGATGCTCCCGAATGAGCTTCAGGATTTGGGGGTGGATCGCCGGCCAGATGCTGTGGCGTGCCTCGGGGCTGATGACCGGCCCACCGGGCTGGTCCTCGGGCGGCAACAACTCGCCGAGCTTGCTCATGTCCTCGACCGCGACCCGGACCGACAGCTCGAGCGGCTTGCGCGACCCAGCATCGACG
>CABDYL010000084.1_pt1 | contig 30758 bp, 25 predicted proteins | sample 3131931 | NCBI WGS metagenome assembly CABDYL01 (sample SAMEA5534337, study PRJEB31848) | metagenome | biome: tundra; feature: field; material: soil | place: USA | collected 2013-05 | depth 0.45 m
GGCTGGCTCCGTTCTCCCTCAATATCAGCCCCCGTGATGCAAAGTGGCATCGCGTCGGGTGGAGCCGCCGGATCAGGCCGGTAGTTATCCGCCAGAGGCTAACTCAGGGTCAAGATCACCTCTCAGTCGGCCAAGCTGCAGATGGGCGCCCGCTTAGCATCACCCCCAGTGATATTGCGCAACAACCCGCCGAATGAGGGTCGGCGAGGACCTGATGCCGCCGCCACCCACGCCCGCGTCGCCCGCCGCCGCGCGCCACTCCCCGCCCTCGACTTCCCCATCCGCCCTGCATTACATGGTGCATAACGAGTCTATTCACCCTGCATAATGTCCGTCGCACTTGCGCATAGGACTGCATTGATGCATACTCCGCGGGCAATGTTCGTCCAAGCCCTCGCCAAGCCCAAATCGAAGCGCTGGCGGCCCTGCCGGGAGGCACGGCCCTAGGGCTCGGCGGCGTTCGGCACGAACACGCAGGACCCAAGGGCAAGAGGCTCCTGAGGGCCGCGACACCGAGAGTGGTGGCGCGGCCTTTCTGTTTTCACTCAACGTCCACGGAGGTAGTCGGAATGCTCAGCATCGTCGCCGGCGACGGGGGAATGGGTCGCGCGGTCGCTGCTGCTCTCGCCGGTCGGGGCATGCCGCCCCGAGCGATTCTCGGTCTGCCCGACTCCCCCGCCGGCCACTCGCCTGAGCGCTTCAGTGGCGCGGACGTCCTCTTCGATTTCACGGCCGGTGATGCGGTTCTGCAGAACGTTCAGGCCGCCCTGGACGGCGGCGTCCGCAACTTCGTAATCGGTACGACGAACTGGGCGGCGGACCGCCCCGCGGTCGAGAGCCTGCTCCACGAACGCCACGCCGCGGCCGTTGCCTCGGCCAGTTTTAGCCTGGGGGTGATGTTGTTTGCCCGTCTCGTCGAGGACGCGGCGCGGCTCTTCGGCCCGTTCACCGACTACGACCCTTATCTCGTCGAGTGGCACCGCCGAACCAAGGTTGATCGCCCGTCCGGGACCGCCATCGAGTTGTCGCGGCGCCTCATCGCTGCCCATCCCCGCAAGACGCGCGTCGCCCAGCCCATGGCCCACGGCGCACCCGCGCCAGAGGAGCTCGACGTGTCGGTCATCCGGGCAGGGTCCGCGCCGGGGATGCACCTCGTCGGCTTCGATGCCCCGGGCGAAAGCCTGGAGATGCGCCTCACCGCTCGCGACCGATCGGCCTACGCCTCGGGCGCCATCACCGCCGCCGAGTGGCTGCTGGCCGAAGCACGCAGCCCCGGCTTCCACGAGTTCGACGGCGTGGTCGACTCGATTATCGCCAAACAATCGATCGGGTCCTGATCCCAAGCCTCCGCCCACAGACACCAACCGCCGGCCGCGCAAGCCGGCTCCGACACCAAGGAGCAACCGAAATGCCGCCAGCACGCGAGTTCCGAGGAGCCTTCACGGCTCTGGTCACGCCCTTCACCGCCACGGGCGACATCGACAAGGATGCCTTCCGCAGCCTCGTCCGGCGTCAGATCGATTCCGGCATCCACGGACTCGTTGCCTGCGGCACCACGGGCGAAACACCGACATTGAGCCACGAAGAGGACGAGTGGGTGATCGCCACGACCCTCGAGGTCGCCTCCGAGCGGCCGAGCCGGGCTCGTGTACGCGTCATCGCCGGAACCGGCTCGAACAGCACCGCGACCGCGATCAACTCGACGCGCCGCGCCGCGGCTCTCGGCGTGGACGCCGCGCTGGTCGTCGCGCCGTACTACAACAAGCCCGACCAGCGAATGCTCGAGTCTCACTTCCGCGCCGTCGCGGACGAGGGCGGCCTGCCGATCATCGTCTACAACGTCCCGGGCCGCACCGGAGTGAACGTCGAGGCGGCGACGCTGCTTCGACTGGCCGAACATCCCCGGATCGTGGCGGTGAAGGAAGCCTCGGCGAGCATGGATCAGATCGCGACGATACTGCGCGATCGCCCCGCCGACTTCTCAATCTTCGCGGGCGACGACACGTGGACGATGCCGATGCTCGCGCTCGGCGGCGACGGTGTGATCTGCACCTGCTCGAATGAGATCCCCGGCGAAATGGCGGAAATGTGCGACGCGGCATTCGCGGGCGATTGGGAGCAGGCTCGCCTGATCCACGAGCGCTGGCTACCGCTGATGAAGGCGAACTTCGCCGGCGGCCCGAATCCGGTCCCGGTGAAGGCCGCAATGTCGATGATGGGGCTGTGCTCCGACGTCCTGCGCATGCCGCTTATGTCGCTCGATGAGCCGCACCGCGGCCGACTGCGGCTGGTCCTCGAATCGGTCGGCCTCCTCGAATCGGTCGGCCGTGCGAACACGGGCCTGCGGACGACGGCGACCAGGCCGGCGAGCACTCGAACTGCTACGGCGGCCCGCGCGTGAGTCCGGTGGAGGAAGTGGCAGATATCCTGGCGGACCTCGACGCCGGACGCAGACGTGCGGCCCACCCAGACGCAGTCGCGCCCAGCGGCTGGCGCGTGGATTCGGCCGTCCAGGCCGCCATCCTCTTGCTCTTCGCCGATCGTGCGACCAGCACGTGGGACCTCGACGGCGCTATGCAGTTCCGCGATCGCGTCGGCCTGCCGATCAAGGACCTGCTGAACTCGTCTGAGGCTCAGGCTGCGCTCGCGGCCGGCAAGCCGTGGCGCATCGTCCCGGGCGGCTCCTCGGTTCGCGGCGGCGTCTACCTCGCGCCTGGCGTGACCATCATGCCGCCGTCTTTCATCAACATCGGGGCCTGGATCGGCGAAGGCACGATGGTCGACTCGCACGTACTGGTCGGCTCAGGCGCTCAGATCGGTGCGCGCGTCCATCTCTCCGCTGGAGTTCAGATCGGCGGCGTCCTCGAGCCGCCCGGCCGGCGCCCCGTCATCGTGGAGGATGAAGTCTTCGTCGGCTCGCAGGCCGCGTTGCTCGAAGGCGTCCTGGTTCAGAAGCGAGCCGTCATCGCGGCGGGTGTCGTTCTGACCGGCACGAGCCGTCTCTACGACCTGGCCCGCGAACGTGTCATCGTCGGAACGCTCGACGAGCCGCTCGTGGTTCCGGCCGGGGCGGTCGTCGCGCCCGGCGTCCGCGGGGTGAGCGGCAAGTTCGCGGCCGCGCACGGTCTGGCCCTCTCCACGGCCATCGTCGTCAAGTACCGCGATGAACGCACTGATGCCCGCGTGGCCCTGGAAGAGGCGCTGCGGTGAGGGCCTCAGGCGGTTCCCCGTCACGCCCCGGCCCGGCCGGCATCGACGGCATCCTCCAGGGCGGCCGGCTGGCCGGCATTTCGGCCGCGTACCTGGCCGAGGAATTCGGCACGCCGTTCTTCGTGTATGACCTTGACCTGATCGAGCGGCGCGTGGCCGCTCTACGCACGGCCCTGCCACGCGGTTTCCGCGTCGCATTCGCCGTCAAGGCCAACCCGGCGCTGGCGATCGTCGGTCACCTTCGGCACACCGGCATCGGCGCGGACGTGGCCTCGGGCGGCGAGCTGGAGACCGTGCTGCGCGCCGGGTTCCAGCCGGCGGCAATCGCCATGACCGGCCCGGGCAAGCGCGATGCCGAACTCTCGGCCGCTGTCTCTGCCGGTGTGGGCGTCATTACCGTCGAGTCGCCCGGCGAGATGAAGCGCCTCGAGGCCGTCGCCGCGGCGGCCGGGGTGCGCCAGCGGATCCTGCTCCGACTTGCCGTGTCGGAGGATGCGCGGCTGGAGACGATCCGACTCATCGGCGGTGTCGAGGGCAAGTTCGGTATGCCGCTCGCGACACTGACCGAGACGGCGCACGCCGCGGCCAACTCCCCCCACCTGGAATTGCTCGGCCTGCACGCCTTCGGCGCGTCCAATCTGCGGGACGCGGATGTGCTCGCCGATCACGTGGCGGAGCTCGTTGAGATGGCCCGGCGGGTTGCCGGCGAGGTCGGCTTTCCCTTACGCCTGGTGGATGCGGGCGGCGGCCTGGGCATTCCATACGCCGACGGCGAGCCGCCCCTTGACCTCGGCCGCCTCGGCCGACGCCTCGCGGAGATGCGCTCTCGCTGGGACCGCGACGCGGCGCTGCGCAACATGGAAGTGATCCTCGAGCCGGGCCGCTTCCTGGTCGGGCCAGCAGGCGCGTACGTGGCCCGGGTCGTGGACGTGAAGGGACCGGACTCGGCGCCCGTAGCGATACTCGACGGCGGCATCAACCACGTCGTCCGGCCGGCCCTGGTCCGGAACGAGCACCGCCTCGCCGTCCTGGCCACGGACGCCCTTCGGGCACTCGTCCCCACCACCGTGGCCGGGCCTCTATGCACCGGCCTGGACGTCTTCGCGACCGGGGCGATGCTTCCTCGGCCGCGAGTCGGCGATCTCGTGGCCGTGCTCGACGTGGGCGCCTACGGCTTCACCGAGTCGATGCCGTTCTTCCTATCGCATCCAACCGCTGCGGAGGTGGCCGTCAAGGGCGGGAATGCCAAACTGATCCGCCAGCGCATCACCCCCACAGAACTGCTCGATCGTCAGATCGATCCGGACTGGTAACCCTGCTTTCACCGAGGAGGAGGCGGCGCCACTAGGGAGGTGCCGCCTCTCTCTTTCTCCGCCGGCCGGCCGCGAGCGGCCTAGTAACTCGCCTCATCGAGGCGGACCTTGCCCTTGAACTTCCAGTAGACGAAGCCCGTGTAGGCCAGCACGATCGGCATCCCGATCAGGGCGATGACGAGCATGACCAGCAGTGTCGTGTCGGACGAGTGGGCGTTGTCGATCGTCAGGCTGCGGACCTTGTCCACCGCCGGAAGCAGGTTCGGGTAGAGGGCGATGCCGGCCGTTATGGCGAAGGCGACCACGCTGAGACTCGAGAGAAAGAACGCTCGCCCGTCCCGGCGACTGCGCATGGCAACCACCAGGTAGATCAGGATGTTGGCCGTCAGGAATGGCCCCACCCAGGCCAGCAGGCTACCGAAGTTCTCGAAGACACGCCGGGCGTCGAGCCAGGCCATGGCAGTCGCAGCGATCCAGGCCGCGACCACGATTACGACCGCGGCGGTGGCCATCTTGCGGGCCCGCGCCTGAAGCGCACCCTCCGTCTTGATCGCCAGCCAGGCCGAACCTTGCAGCACGGCCAGACCCAGGCTCAGAAGGCCAACGGTGATCGCGAACGGGTTGAGCAGGCCGACCAGGCCGCCGCGGTAGGCGCCATCGGCATCTATCGGCAGGCCCCGCAGCACGTTGCCGAGAGCCACTCCAAAGAGGATTACCGCCAGCGCCGAACTAACCGAGAACGTCACGTCCCAGCCGCGGCGCCACCACGCTGCCGTCTCCTTGGAACGGAACTCGATCGAGGTCGCGCGCAGGATCAGAGCTCCGAGCAGCAGCATCATGGCCAGGTAGAAGCCGGAGAAAACGGTCCCGTAAACGGTCGGGAACGCCGCAAAGAGCGACCCACCGCCGGTGATCAACCAGACCTCGTTGCCGTCCCAAACGGGGCCAATGGCATTAAGAACCTGACGCCGCTCGGTGTCGTCTCTGGCTACGATCAGATGGACCGCCCCCACCCCCAGATCGAAGCCATCGAGGATCGCATAGCCCACGAACAGGAAGCCGATGAGTAGGAACCAGACCGTCGAAAGCTGCATTTCAGTGCCCTCGTCTCGGCGAGTCGGCCGCGGCCGACTCGGCGACAACCGCGCCCGTTTCGGCCGGGCCCGTCTCCGGCCCGCGTCGTATCTCCTTGGTCAGGCTGTAGATCCACAGGGCGAAGAGCAGCCCGTAGAGCAGCAGGATCGCCACTAGTGAGACGGCCACATCACCGGCCGTGACCGCGGGCGAGGTTCCCTGCGAGGTCTTGAGCAGCCCCTGGACGATCCACGGCTGGCGCCCAACTTCGGCCGTCATCCAGCCGAGTTCCACCGCCGCGATTGGCAGCGGGATTGCCAGGACTGCCAGCTTGAGCCACCAGCGGCGCTTCTCAAGCGTGCCGCGGAGCAGGAAGAAAGCGCCGATGAGCATCAGCAGCATCATCGCCATGCCCAGGCCGACCATAAGGTGGAAGCTCATGAAGGTGACGGCCACCGGAGGCCAGAGCGATGTGTCCGGCTCCTGGTCAAGCCCCTTGATCTGGCCGTTCAAGTCGAGATCCGACATCGCGCTGAGTCCGTTGGGGATGCCGATTCCGCTCGCATTCGAAGTGCAGCTCTGGCTGGGCGGTAGGGCTATGATCGTCAGCGCGGCGCCCCGCTCGGTCTGACAGACGCCCTCCATGGCCGCGAACTTGAGTGGCTGGTTGGCCTGCACTTCGCGCGTCTGAAGATCGCCGGTTCCGAACATCGCCCCGGCGCCGAGGAACGCGACCACGACGCTCAGGCGCAGCGCAAAGCGGGTCACGTCCGAGTGTCGACCGCGCAGGATGTACCACGCGGAAATGCCCATCAGGAAGAACGCGCCGACGACCCAGCACGCCGCTACCGTGTGGGCAAAGCGAAACAGCGTCGACGGGTTGAGCATGGCTTTGAAGAAGTCGACCAACTGGGCCTTCGGCACGCCGTTCGCGTCGGTGACGATCTTGAATCCGTCGGGCGTCTGCATCCAGGAGTTGGCGGCAAGGATCCAGAAGGCCGAAAGGGTGGTCCCGAAGAAGACGAGCAAGCCGGCGATCCAGCGAACTGTCGAGCTGACGCGGTCGCGTCCGAAAAGGACGATGCCGATAAACGCCGACTCCAGGAAGAAGGCGAAGATCCCCTCGGCTGCCAGTGGGGCGCCGAAGATGTCGCCGACGTAGCCGGAGAAACGCGACCAGTTTGTGCCGAACTGGAACTCCATCACGATGCCGCTGACGACGCCGATGACGAAGGTGACGGCGAAGAGCTTGGTCAGAAAGACCGCCAGGCGGTCGTACACGTCCCGCTTGGTCCACCAGCGGAACGTCTCCACGATCGCGATGAATCCGGCCAGACCGATCGTGACGGCCGGGAAAATGAAATGGAAGCTGATTGTCAGGGCGAACTGGATACGTGACAGAGTCAGCACGTCCACGGACCATCTCCTACGACAAGCCGAAACTACGGCGGCCATGTCCGGCCACAGGGTATATGCAGAGAGTAGTAGATTGACAGTATGGGAACCTGGGGCATCCCGCAGCGGCTGTGGCACAGTCCGAGACGGACGACAGCCCCATCCGGCCGCGAGGGAGCCCAACGGATTCGGCGCGGACTTGCTAAAACCGTGTGGTGAGCAGCATGTGGGACCGGCTCAAGGTGGCGTGGCTCTTTGGCCTCCGCCAGGCCAACACGCGGATTCGGCCCATCTTCGTCCTTGGCGTGGTGATGATCATCGCCCTGCTGGGCGGTCTGCTGCTCCGCTCGCAACCCGCTGTCGGCGGCATTGCGCCGTCGCCGGTGGCCTCCGGGCCGGTAGTGTCCGGCGCCGTCTCCTCGGCGGCTGGCCAGGGCGCATCGTCCGCCAGCCCTGAGCCCACGCCCGGCATGACCGGATACGTCTGGCCACTCGTAGACGCCAACATCACTCTTCCGTTCGGACCGACGGTCTGGGGCGAGTTCATCGTTAACGGCCAGAAGTTCCACGACGGAGTGGACATGGCCACTCGGTGCGGAGATAGCGTCCACGCCGCACACGATGGAGTCGTCCTGGCAGCCAGCCGGGAGTACGACGCCTACATGGGCTGGATTGGCGACATCGCTCCCTACTACCAACTGCTCGACACCAAGCACTGGTGGAACAGCTTGCCAATCGTGGTCGTGATCGATGACGGCGACGGCTACCGCAGCATCTACGCCCACGAATACAAGGTCATCGTCAAGCCCGGCGACTACGTGACAGCCGGCCAGGTCATCGGTTACGAAGGGGCCACCGGCAACGCGTCGGGCTGTCACGTCCACTTCGGCCTCTTCAAAGTGTCCGAAACCGCCACCTTCCAGCTCGACCCGGGTGTCGTCAGCCGAAATCTGCTGCCCGCTTATGAGACGGCTCGAATCGACCCGCTGCTGGTCCTCCCATTCCGGTGCGAGGTGGAGGAGATGCGGGCGCTGCGACCGATCGAGGCGGCTCCCTGCCCGGTCCTCTCAACGCCGACGCCGTCGGTGACGCCCGCACCGACCTCGAAACCGACGGCCACCGCGACTGTGCCGGCGACCCCCAACACAAGCCCGAACCCCAGTGGCGGCGCAAGCCCCAGCGCGAACCCGGGCGCCGACGCGAACCCGAACGCCAGCTCGAGCGCCAGCGCGAACCCGACGGCCTCTGAATAGCCGGCGCCCGTCGTTTGCCCGCGACCCCTATCCCGAGCGGACGAACCGCCGGGCCACGAGCGAGTAGGCGGGCAGCCGCCCGAGGGCCCGACTCACGGGCAATGCCGGCGACCCATCCCGGCCGGCGACCGCGAGCAGCGAATCGGTGGCCGTGGCCTCGGCCGGGCGGGCGTCCACCTCGGCCAGGTCCAGGGCGCAGCGGCCGGGCTCTTCCGGACCCAACTCAGCGCGGGCCGCAGCCAGCACCTCGGCCCGCTCGCCTGCTTCGTAGTCCCGGCGAAGCTCAGCCTCGACCCGCCAGCGAGGCCGCCGAAGCAGGATCGCCGACCAGGCCCGACCCACCTCGGCGGTGACCGTGCCGTCACCCGGCTCGGGTCGTTCGGACAGCGCCTCGCCCCGGGCCCAGAGAGCTGCCTGGTGGAGCAACGCGTATTCGTCCAGGTCGGCGTAGTGGCCCAGGTCGTCGGCCGGAGATCGGTCGCCAAAGATGGCCAGGATGCTCGGCCGGAAGACCTCCGCCAGATCGAGGTCGATCGCGCGGACCGAGCGGTGGTAGTAGATCTGCTGATACATGAAGAGGCGCGCGGTCAGGAACATCTCGAGCGCACCCAGCCCCGGCTCGTACAGAGTGAGGCCGCGCGGCCCGATGAAGGAATAGCGGCGCAGCCGCTCAACGTCCACCGGGCCGGTGGAGACCCCGATCAGGTATGCGTCTCGGCGCACGTAATCGAGGTTGTCGACCGTGAAGACGCCCGACAAGAGCGGCTGGAGCCAACGCAGCCAGCGCGGCATCGCTGGATCGTCTATCGCCGGCTTCGAGATCAGGAAGGAGAGCCAGGAAGGGTCGATCAACTCGTCTGGCCGGAGGGCGTCGCGCTCGGGGACGATTCCTGGCGCCCGCCGGATGGCCCGGATGGGCTCGCCCAGCTCTCGCTCGATGATGAGTTGCGACAGATCCTCGTGGGTCAGGCTCTTGTGCATCCGCCGCGGGTCCGCCGGCGCGCCGAAGTGGCACAGCACGTGCTCATCGAAGAAGTGGGCAAATGGCCCGTGTCCGACGTCGTGGAGAAGTCCGGCCAGCCGCAGCGTCTCAACGACCAGGCCCTCAGAGGGGGCCCGCACCGCCGGCTCTGCCTCCGCGAGAGTGACGCACAGACTCGGGTAGAGGTGCCGCGCCCACAATCCGGCCTCGTGCATGACGCCCAGGCTGTGGGTGAAGCGGCTGTGCTCGGCCGTGGGAAATACCCAGCGCGCGCTCTGGAGCTGGCTGATGCGCCGCATCCGCTGCAGCCACGCCGAATCGAGCAAGTCGCCCTCAGCCGCCTCTTCGGCCGCCATTCCCAGCCTCCGGGCGTGGTCCGGCGTGAGCCGCTTGGTCAGCTCGATGTAGCCGTGGATCGGGTCGCTGATCAGGTTGACGGCCCACAGCTGGGGGTGCGTCTGGCCACCCATGGGCGTCGCCTCGCCGTCGTTCCCTGCCGACCCAACCGTTTCATCCTGCATGGCGCCAGCCTAGACCAGTCGCGATCCGGGTGCGGTGCCGCTCGTCAAGCGCGCGCTCAGTACCTGGCCGCGGCACTGCGGAACGTGGCTGCTATTTCCTCGCGCAGCTCCGGCGGCGCAAGAACCTCCACCTGGGCACCCCACTGCAGGATCCAGCGCCGGATCTCGAGGGTGCCCGGAACGCGCGCCCGCCAGACAATCGAGCCGTCGGCCTCGCGCGTCACGCGCTCCGTCGGATGCCAGGTAGTCTCGGTCACCAGGCCGGCGATCTCGGCATCGAAACGCAGTTCGACCTCGACCTCTTCTTGATCCGCTATGACGCCCCAGGCTCGGTCCAGCCCCTCTTGGACGACGGCCGGATCCGGCGGCTCAAACGTATCCGGGGCAATGGAGAGTTCCAGAACGCGTTGCAGCTTGAATGTCCGGACGGCAGCACGCGACTCGTCGTAACCCATCAGATAGAGCGCCCGCGTCGTCGCCGAGGCCTCGATCAGGTACGGGTGGACGCGCGACCGGCGCGGTGGGCGGCCGGGGCTGTAAGTGGCCGTGTCGTAGGTGAGTTCCACAACCCGGCGCTCCGCCCAAGCCCGCGCCAGGAGACGCAAGTTGCGCGTCAGCCGCTCGTCTGGCGGGCGGCTCGCGAGGACGTCGATCGTCCGCTCCAGATGCCGGGCCACGACCGGCGGCAGGATCTCGGCCAACTTCTGGAAGGCCGCGCCCGTGTCTGGATCGTAGCGGTCGGCGAACTGGGCCGTCAGGCGGGCGGCGAGGAAGAAGGCCACGGCCTCATCGAGAGTCAGGCGAAGAGGCGGGAGGAATGCCCCTTCGACAATCCCCCATCGACCACCATCGTTCCAGAGCGGGATCCCGATCTCACCCTCGAGCGCCCGCAGGTCGCGATAGACGGTCCGACGTGACATGCCGACGAACCCGGCGACCGCGTCCACGGAGGCCCCTTCCGGATGGGCGGCCAGGAATCGCAGGACTCGATAGAAGCGGGCCAGTCGATCGTGCTTGGTCGTGTCGTGCGGATCTGAGGGGGGCGTCATCGCGGCTCCATCAAGTCCGAGGCGGCGAGATAGAGACCTGGGTGTCTCGATTGGTCGCCGTCATGCGAACCTTGATTGTGGCCTGGATGCCGTGGGGCAGAATCTCCTGAGCGGCGCCGTTGATGCTGCCAGTGATCATGCCGACCTCACCGTCGCCGAAGACCCAAAAGTTGATCTCGCCACGCCACGCTTCTAGAACCGCGGACTTCGTCAGCCACTTGACCTGCGGAAACGACGCTTGGAACGTGTTGCCGTCTACGGCCACGCGGCAATGACGAGCCCGAGCCCCTTCAACGTACTCCAGACCGCGATACTCGGCGGTGGCCCGATTCGTTGGGGAAAGGGCCTGGGCCAACGCCGTAGCATCGACCAGCTGATCGTCCACGTCGCGCGGGGCCGCGGTCTGCCATGGAGTTCCGGGCGAAAGCGTCCAGGCCGAGGTTCCGATTCGGACCACTCCGTACTGACCAAACAGATCGTTGCGCACGAGCTGGGCGGTCCATGACACATCAGAACCCGACCGGTATCCGGTCAGGCTCACGGTGCCGACAGATCTCTGGTCGACGTCGCCCCACAGGTCGACCGCGAGCTTGGCCGACGCGGCGGGCGATAGCGAGCGGCTGCAGTCTGGCGGAATCAGGTTGGCTGCGCTTGGCCCGAAACGCGAGTAGGCCGCGGGCCTGTTCTGTAGAGCGGCATCGTCGGCCAGGCTGACTCCGGCGTAGACCCCGCCGATCGCAGACGTAGCAACCACGGCAAATGCGATCGAAGCCGCAAGGCGCTTCCGGCGGAACCCAACCTCAGGGATGAAATGCCGGCTGACCCCAAGGCCCGCATAGAGGCTCGTCGCCAGCAGGGCCAGAGCCCAGGGATACAGGAATTCGGCCGACGGCAACAGAGCCTGAGTGCCACCCTCGAGCAACTGGCCGACAACGCTCGCGATGGAGGGAATCAGCAGCAGCGCCGCCGCCAGCCCGATACAGAAGACACCCGCCGCGCGGCTGTTGTCCCTCACTAGTGGCGGCCACACGATCGCGGCAACGCACACTAACAGCGGCAGGGATGCGGCGACGCCCACCAGCACGTCGACTGGCCCTCCCGGTCGATATGCGATCAGGACGATTCCGCCGCCCGTGGCCCAGAGAACCGTGAGGGCGACTGCGAGAAGCCGTAGCTCGAACTGGCGGACGCGCACGCTGGCAGTCTAGCGGCCCAGAGGCGGCTGGCGATAGCGTGCCACTCGGCCGGGTCTGAGTCCTGGCGATCCCTTTGCGGCGGCCGTCCACACGGGCAAATCAAAACGCCCGAAGGAACGTACTCGCTGCGTGTGCCTTGATGTCATCTCAGCTGCTAGCAGGCGCTCAGCACCTCCGGACGTGCTAATACGCTACGCCGAGCCCGACCCGGGTTCAATCGGGTTCTCAACCTATTTGGATTCTCGGCAGGGAACTTGTCCACAGGTTGTCCACAACGATCGGGGACAGCAGGGCCCAAATCGATGTTGCCGACCCCGCGGATACCGTGCCTGTGTGCCCGAGCCGCTCCTAGGCGCCCACGCCGGTATCGAACCGAAGCCGCAGCTCGGCCGCCGAATTTGAGGACTGCATCCATTGCGCGGCGGCCAGGGGCGCGACGACCGCGTTGGCGAGCATCTGGAGTGTCCGCGGCGGAACACGGAAAACAGTGTTGTCCATGCCAGCGGAGGCCCAGACCCACTGGTACCGGCAGAGATCCTGATCCATCAGGATTCGAACTTCGCGGCCGTGCCCGAAAGGCGGAATCCCTCCCACGGAGAAGCCCGTAAGGTCGTGCGCCTGGCGAACGGTAGCCTGTCTAATAGAAACCTCCCCGGCCACCGCCGCCAGTAGCTGGAGATCTACCTGGTTCCGGCCGGATACGAGGCAGATGATCGGAATGAGCCGGCCTTCCGGGCGCTGAGATACGAAGACGAGTGACTTCACGATCTGCCCGACCTCGGCGCCGACGGTCGCTGCCGTCTCCTCCGCCGTGTTGGTCGAACTGCGGAAAACACGAATATCTAAGGCCACCCCCTTACGAGCGGCGACCTCGATGACCCGCTGAATTGCTGGATGAGAGAGATCGGTCACGTCTCGAAATCTACCATTCGTTCGACTTAGGCTTGCCCAAGATATCGGCTTACGCAGGCGCCGCAACAGTGGTAGTCCGCGGCCCATCAGGTGATGGTCACTAACCGGCTCTGTTCACCTTGTCTGTACATGTATACGACGAATTGCCGTGCTTGGATGCATCGTCCTCCGAGAATCTTTTTCGCGAATGCTGTGTCGCGCCGTGCGCACCATCGGTCAAGCTCGCGCGGTCGCCTGAATACGCTCGACTGCAAGGCTGACAGCCAGGTAGACGATGAGCGAAACGGCCAGCGACGGAAGCGTGCCGCCCAACCAGCCGACGTAGGTCGTCTCGGCGAGGTAGGTGGCAATGCCGCAACCCCAGGCGAGCAAAGCCACGGGGTTGATCCCTGTGCGAGATCGGCCTTGGCCGTCCTCCGGGTACAGCTGCTCCGACGCGTAGCGCCGACGCTTCAGGATGAAGTAGTCGGCGAACAAGACACCGAACAGCGGCGTGAACAGGGATCCGACGAGATAGAGAAAGCCCTGGAAGCTGGTCAGGTCGACGATGAGGGCGATGGCAAGGCAGACGCCACCGATGGACGACACCAGGAGCCGGGTGGAGAGTGTAGGCAGCACGTTCTTGATCGAGATGGCGCCCGAGTAGACGTCGGCGAAGGCGTTGTCTGTCTCGTCGCCCAACAGCAGAGCAAGACCAGCCGTACCGAATGCAATGGTCATGATCGAGCCGATCAGGTCTGAGCCCGGCAGCACGAGGATCAGTAGGACGCCGAGGGCGTAGAAGAGAACGTTGGACACCGCAAAGCCCGAGACGGTCCCCCAGAACGACGAGCGCGAGGTCTTGGCGAAGCGGTTGAAGTCGGCGATTAGGGGCAGCCAGCTGATCGGCATCGCCACGACCAGGTCGATGCCCTGGGCGAAGCTGAGGCTGCCATCGCCGTGCCTGCTGACCAGCGCGCCGAAGTTCGCGTGAGTCACCACATAGATGATCATCCACGCCCCGGTCACCAGAACGATCCAGATGCCCGCCTTCTCGAGCCACTGGCGCACCACAACGAGCGGGCCACCGAGGGCGAAGACCGTGACGACGATTCCCCAGAAGATGACCCAGAACGGGTAACTCGAGGCGCCGAAAATCGACTGGGTCAAGCGGGCCGAAGCCTGGGCCATGATGACCAGCTCGAACGCGCCCCAGCCCACCAGTTGAACGACATTGATCAGGCTGGGCAGGTAGCTGCCGCGCTGGCCGAAGGCCGGCCTCAGGCTGACCATCGATGGGATCGCGTTGTCGCTGCCGACGACTCCGGCCAAACCCAGCATGACATTGCCGATGAGCGTGCCGACAAGTATGGCGGCGATCGCCTCCCAGAAGCCCAGGCCCGGCACAAGCGCAGTCCCGGCCAGCAGGACCAGAAGCCCGACGCCAAGGTCGGCCCATAGGACGAAGTAGTCGAAGAATCCGAGCACACGAAAGCGATCAGGAACCCGCTCGACGCCGATCGTCGCCGCAGCCAGATCGCTGCGAGGAACACCCAAGGGTTGAACTTCCGAAACCACCGTTCCTCCTGTCGGCCTCAGAACGCCACGTAGCCGGGCCGGCCCGGCTCGACTACACGGCCTGCCTGTGTCAATTCCATTTGCCCGCCCGAGTGGAGCCCGACAACCCGACCAACCACGGTTGGGCGGTCTTCTTCGCCCAGCGCCGCCGTCACCTCGGCCAGACGAGCCTCTGGCACGGTGAACAGCAACTGGTAGTCCTCGCCGCCCGAAAGGGCGAGCTGACGCGCTTTGGCGTCGCCGAAGAGGGCGACCGCGACGGCCGCGAGGGGAAGCCGATCGGCGTCTAGCTGGATGGCAACGCCGCTGGCCCTAGCCAGGTGCCAGGCTTCGCTGGCAACGCCGTCGCTGACGTCTATGGCGCAGCGCAGCCCTAGAGCCGCGATAATCCGGCCGGCCGCGAGCCGCGGACTGGGGCGGTGGTGGGCTGCAAGCAGGGGCGCGGCCTCAGGCCGGCTGAGCCGATCACGATCGCCATCCAACAGCAGAGCCAGGCCCGCGGCCGAGGCCCCGACCGCACCCGTGAGGGCGAGCAGGTCTCCGGGCAGGGCGCCGTCCCGCCGCAGCAGGCGGCCCGGCTCCGCCTCGCCGATGAGGGCCACGTTCACGACCAACGGCCCCGACGTGCGGACGGTGTCGCCGCCGACGACACGCGTGCCGGTGAGCCGGGCCAGATCACTCAGGCCCTCGTACATCTCACCGACCAGGGCGGTCTGGCCCGGCAGCAGCGCCACGGAGATCAGGGCCCGGCCCGGTGTCGCGCCCATAGCCGCCAGATCGGAGATGTTGACCGCCAGCGCCTTCCAGCCAAGGTCGCGCGGCGAGGTCCAGTCGAGGCGGAAGTGAACACCCTCAACGAGCATGTCGGTCGTGGCCACGACTAGGGCACCTGCGCTTGGCGTCCAGGCGGCAGCGTCGTCGCCGATCCCCAGCCCATCGGCCGCAGGGTCGAGGCGACTAGCCAGCGACGCGATCAGCTCGAACTCCCCGGAGCCACTCATCGGGGGATCGCCACCGGACGTAGCGACCCTGCCGCGCGCACCGCCTCGAGCAGCGCGGCGGCGGCCCGGCCCGGGTCCGGGGCAGCCGCAATGGCGCCGATGACCGCCACAACATCGGCGCCTGCCAACACGGCCCGACCGGCGTTCTCGGCCGTGATCCCGCCGATGGCGACGATCGGGACCCTGGTTGCCGCGGTGGCGGTTCGGGCTGCTGCCAGGAGCGCCAGTCCCGTCAGGGTCGCGTCCGACTTGGACCCCGTCGGGAAGACTGCACCCACGCCCAGACAGTCGGCCATTGCGGCGTCGGGCGCCGTCAGTTGCGCAGCCTCCGTGATCGACAGCCCAATAAGAGCGGCCTCGCCCAGAAGCCGTCTGGCATCCGCGAGCGGGAGATCCTCCTGTCCGAGATGGACACCATCGGCTTCGGCAGCCAGAGCGATGTCGATCCGGTCGTTGACGATGAGCAGGGCGCCAAATCGGCGCGTCAGCCGGCGCACGGCCAGAGCGATCTCCAGAGCCCGCCTGGCGGATCCCTCCTTCTCGCGAACCTGGACGACGCGGACACCGGCTCCCAGCGCCGCCTCAACGATCTCCTCCGAACGCCGGCCGGCGCTGAGCGACTCCTCGGTCACCAGGTAAACGCCCGCTCGCCGGAGCAGTTCGCGGCGTCGAGCCCGCTCCGGTCCGCCGTCACTCGTGCTCATGCCGCCGCAGTCTCCCGAATGGTCGCCTTCGCCCGGGCAAGGATCGTGGCCTCGTCCAGCGCCGCAACGGCGTCCATGAGGTGCGGGCGGAACGTGCCCGGTCCGGCGCTCCGCTCCGCGGCCAGCTCGCCGGCGATCCCAAAGGCGATCATCGCCTCGGCCGCGGCCAGGAATGGGTCCGGCTCAACGGCCAGGAACGCCCCGACGATGGCCGTGGCCATGCAGCCCGAGCCGGTGATGCGGCCCATCAGAGGGTGTCCGTTACGGACCTCGGCCACGCGTGTCGCGTCGGCCACGTAGTCCACCGCCCCACTGACGACTGCGGCTCCGCCGAAACGCGCCGCCGCGAGCCTCGCGACGGAGTCGGGGGCGCCGGAGGAGACCGAGTCCACGCCCCGGATCTTCGCCTCCATTCCGGCGATCGTAGCCAGTTCGGCGGCGTTGCCGCGGACGACGGCCACACGGATGGCGGACCGGATCCGCTCCGTGGTCGTGGTTCGGAGCGTGGTCGCCCCGGCCCCCACCGGATCCAGCACAACGGGGATGCCGCGTGCGTTGGCCTCCTCGCCGGCCGCCAGCATGGCCTCGATCCAGCTTTCTTCTAGCGTCCCGATATTGAGGACAAGGGCGCCCGCGTAGGCCACCATCTCGCGGACTTCCTCGATGGCGTGGGCCATCACCGGCGAGGCGCCGAGCGCCAGCAGCACATTGGCGGTTTCGTTCATTACGACGAAGTTGGTGATGTTGTGAATCAGCGGCGTGCGTTCCCTAATCCGGGCCAGTGACTGGGCGGTCAGCGCCGACAGATCGAATTCAGGCATGGGACGACCTCCAAAAGTGGTTTACCGGCCCGTGACCGGCGCCGAGGGGCTCGGCGTGCTCAATGGCACCTTGCAGGAACGCGCGTGCCTCCCGCGCCGCCGCGATCGGCTCCATTCCCCGCGCCAGGCAAGCCGTGATAGCCGCCGAGAACGTGCAGCCAGTGCCGTGGGTGTGGGGCGTATCGATTCGCATGCCCGAGAGGACGTCGAAGGACCGGCCGTCGAAGAACAGGTCGTCGGACCTGTTTCCGGCCAGGTGGCCGCCCTTGACGATGACGATCGCCGGGCCGAGGGCGTGGATCCGCCGCGCCGCCTTACGGGCGGATCTCTCGTCACGAACTTCTACCCCGGACAGCACCGATGCCTCCGGGGCATTGGGCGTGACCACCGCCGCCAACGGCAGGAGCAACTCGATCAGGGCCCGGATCGCCTCCGGGCGAAGCAGTGCGTCGCCACTCTTGGCGACCATGACCGGGTCCACGACCAACGGCCCAAACGAATGGCTGCGCAGCCGATCGGCCACGGCCTCGATGATCGCCGCGCTCGAGAGCATCCCCGTCTTGGCGGCGTCGGCGCCGATGTCCTCGAGGACCGCGTCGATCTGGGCCGCGACCATGTCCGGCGGAACCTCGTGAATGGCCCGCACGCCGACAGTGTTCTGGGCCGTGACCGCGGTGATAGCGGAGGCACCGTAAACGCCGAACGCGGCGAATGTCTTGAGATCGGCCTGGATTCCCGCGCCGCCGCCCGAATCGGAGCCCGCAATGGTCAGCGCTCGCGGACGCCGCGGAGCCTCCCCTTCGCGCCGTGGCGCCTCGCTTGACTGTTCGATCGCCGTCAACGTGGACCAATCCCATTCATCTTCGACCTCAGAAGACACAATGCGCCGCGCTCCGCGGGGGTGCGGCGAGGGGACTGATCGTGCCTGCTTCCTTCGCTGGTATTGCCCAGATCAGGTACGGCGGGTCTGCGGCAGGGGCCGCACTCTCAGCGCTGGTGGCGCTCCCCGGAGGCGTATTCGGTTGCAGGAATCCTAACACCAGCCGGCCCGCGGAGTCGGCGACCGGACGGGCCCATCTCACCCTGCGAGCGGTCAGCTGCCCGCTAGACCTGACGCGGCGACGCCCTGGTAGCCTGGTCGAATGAGCACCATGCCGAAGGTGGGAGAGCTCGCCCCCGATTTCGAGCTCCGCGACGACACCGGGAAAGCCCATCGCCTCTCCGATCGTCGAGGCCAGTTCACCGTCGTCTACTTCTACCCGGCCGACGACACGCCCGGCTGCACCAAGGAAGCGTGCGCGTTCCGCGACAACGATGCCGCCTTTAGGAACGCCGATGCCGCCGTCTGGGGCCTGAGCCCTCAAGGCCCCGCTAGTAAGGCCGCGTTTCGGGCCAAGTACGGCCTGCCGTTCACCCTCCTCGCAGACGAAGACCATGCCGTCGCCGACGCGTACGGGGCCTGGGGCGAGAAGACCAACTACGGCAAGACGTACTGGGGGATCCTGAGGGCCAGTTTCCTGGTCGGGGCGGATGGTCGGGTCGTTCGGGTCTGGCCGAAAGTGAACCCGGAGGGCCACGCCAGCGAGGTGTTGGCCGCGCTGGATGACGCCCGAGCCACATCGGCCTGACGTCGCCAAGGCGCAAACAATGTGCCCGTCGACCCTTCGGTGCCAGCCCCTCAGCTGCCGGCCACCGGCCATGCCGTGTACAGTCACAGACAAGAAAAGAGGCTTCGCGCGTGGGGGGAGACGAGCGAAGCCTCGGGCGGCATGATAACTCCACTCAGCAAGAAGCGAAGTATCAATCGGACGGCTCGCCTCGCGGGCGCGCTGGCGAACGTTAGACGAGCGACAACAGGTTATTCCCGAGGCAGGTGGCGCTGGACATGACTGACGACAAAATGACGGCCCATACCTGGCGACCGAACCGATTCATGGTCGTCGTAGGCCACCCTGACGATGCCGACTTTGGGCCGGCAGGAGCGGCGGCGGCCTGGATCGACGCCGGCGCCTTGGGCTGGCTTGTTTGCTGCACCTCGGGTGACGCAGGCGGCGAAGACCCCAACCTGGACCCGCTTGAGCTGGCCCGGGCCCGCGAGGAAGAGCAGCGCCGGGCGGCGAAGGTCGTCGGCTATGCCGGCGTGACCTTCCTGCACCAGCCGGACGGCTGCCTTGTAAACGACCTGCCTCTCCGCGAGATGCTCGTCCGCGAGATCCGGACCTTCAAGCCCGATGCGGTCTTCTGCGGCGATCCCGAGGTCGTGATCCACACCGGGGGCGGGATCAACCACACCGATCACCGAGCCGCGGCGATGGCGGCGGTGGACGCGGTCTACCCTGCTGCCCGCAACCCGATGACCTTCCCCTGGCTGGCCAAAGGTGGCCTGCCGGCTCACAAGGTCCGGCGCCTGTACCTCATGTGGTCCAACCAGGCCGACATCTGGATCGACGTTACGACCACGACGGACCGCAAGATCGAGGCGCTACGCTGCCACTCAAGCCAGCTCCACGACCCGGAGGCGGTCTTTGCCGGGATTCGCGGCCGGCTGGCCGAGCAGGGCGCACGGATCGGCGTGACGGAAGCCGAGGCTTATCGACTGGTAATTCTGGACCAGGATCCTGCGGACGACGCCGACATCGAGGAAGGACTCACGGCCGAGGCGCCCAAGCCTAGCGCCTAGCCTGCCGCGCCCACGTGACGCCGATCGCGGTTTAGCGGGCCAAGCCGGTCAATACGCGGTAGAGAAGAGGAGCGGTCGAACACGGGGCCAGTCGTTCCAGAGGTCAGCCAGCATTTCGGCCCGACGGCCGAAGAGAGGGACGAGCTCGCCCAGGGTCAGGGCCGGCGCTCTCGCCGCGATGAAGGCTTCGGCGGCGACTCGAATGCTCCGGTACAGGTCGGGAGCCTCCTCGTGTTTAGGCCAGTAGCGGATCCGAGCCGGCAGCAGGCCGGCCGCACCCACTGATAGCGCCAGATCGCGCTGACTCGGCACACGGCCGTCCGTGAAGGCGCCGAAGCCGTCATATCGGAAGCCGAGCGCGGCCAGGCCTCGCGCGACCTCTCGGGCCTGTTCCCGCGTAAAGATGTCCCAGAACGGGCTGCCAGACGGGAACTCGAACCAGAAGTCATCGATGGCCGCGGCGGCGACCGAGTCTACGAAGTTGGACAACAGCAGCTGCCAGGACCTGCGCGCCGCCGGATCGATGCCCGCCAGGTGTTCCACCAGTGAGGTCATGGTTCCGCCGTCCCGGCGTACCAGGCGGATTATGGCCTGAGGTTGAGGCGACCGAAGGTCGATCACCAGCCAGTCCAAGTGAGACTTGTCCGTGGGCTCCTCGGGCGCGGGGGCGCGCCCAAACATAGTGGTCGAGGCAGGAACGGAGGGGGACGGCCAGGGCGCCTCTGGCACAGAGCCGGCCGCGGTCGCTGCCAACGCCACAGCAGAAGTCTCGACAGCGCCGGTTGTGGCCGACTCGGCGGCTGCCTCGATGGCCGCCTCGGCCACGGGCCCATCGAACACGAGTTCAGCAAGCCCATCGAGAGCCTCACTGGCGGAGCGGCACGCCTCAGCCGCGGCGGCAGCCATCGCACTGGAAGACTCGGCCGTGTCAGCCAACTTGTCCGCCTGGAACAGAAGCGAATCCACCGCCTCGCGCTCGTGCTTGACTTGAGCCTGAGCGGCCCGGTATTGGCTGTTGATCCGGTTGATGTCCTGTAGCCAGGCGGCGGCAGCCGCTTCGACCTGAGCCCGGGCCCGGGCGCCTCCAACGGCCGACCGGAAGGCCGCATGTGCCTTCTCTTTGGACGCTTTCGTGGCGACGGGATCCACGGCTGCCAGGAGAGGGGTCAGCAGAGCAGCCCCTTCGTCGTAGGCTCGCCGGGCCTCACGGGCACGCAAGTCCGCGGCCTCGGCCTCCTGGCGAGCCATCTCGGCGAACCCGCACCGGATCTCGACCAAACGCCTGCGCATCCCGGCCGGTTCGACGGTCTGCTCTCCAGCCGAAGCCGGCTCCTTATTGCCCAGGTTGTCCCGATCGGCGCTCATTCAGCTGGTCCCCCCGGCCTGGAGCCACCCGGGCCCCAGTCGGTCTTGCTTGCACAGCCGGACATCGAAGGCCGCGACTCGGCCGCTCTAACCCTTATGGGCCCCGGCCACAGCCGCTGGACCGGCCGCCTTGCGACCACGATTCGTTCGCCGCTCAGGTGTGAGCAATCCCACCAGGAAGCCGCTTCCGTGCTTCCTAACGGCGATCTCGACGTTTTCATCGGCGGCGACTCGCAGCAATCGTTGTCGGATCGTGATCGGCTTCTCATTCGGGTCGAGACGGACTTCAAAGACCTGATCTGGTCCTTTGAGTTGAGCGATCAGGCGCTTGAACTGGCGCGCTTGCTGTTCGCGCGCGCGGGCAGCGGGGCTCAACTCGCGCGGTGGCTTGCTTCCTTTGTCCATGAGCGCCGGATCGGCTTTCCGAACTGTGACCATCTCTTCCTCTCTTCAACCCTGGCAACAGTTGCGATCACGGACAATCCAGATGACCGGAATTCGACTATACGCCTCTGGCGTCGTATGAACAGATGTCGTGTGAACAGATGCTTGAGTTGAGTCCCGGCGGCACTGCCAACATGCGCTACTCGATTCGGCTGGAATCTCGGCCCGACCCTGATCCAGATTGATCCGAGGTGTGAGCCACCAACGCGGTCCGCGACGGCGACACGGACTGGCTCCGGGGCAGGCGGCCCGAGCCTAGCGACAGGCTGTAGTTGCGCCGTACGAACCGCCGACCCGTCCGGGTGGGCCTGACAGGCAGCTGGAGCCTGCGGCCGCGACAGGCTCGGCCATGCCCGGCTAGACTTCGAGCGCGTTCCCCGACGCTCAACGTCACCTAGACGGGCAGCGTCGTAGATGGGCGCCTGGCGTCCGAATGGAGCGCCCTGGCGTTCACGGCGGGATGCCTGGCCGCAGAACCAAGGGCCCGGCAGCTATTGCTAAGCGTACTCGCCCTCGGGGCCGTTTCATGACGCGTACAGCAGGTGATATCAATATGAAGGTTGGCGTCGCCAAGGAGATCGCACCGGGAGAACGGCGCGTGGCGCTGGTTCCCGAGTCGATCGATCGGCTCCGGGCCGCTGGCATCAGCGTGTTCGTGGAGCGGGGCGCGGGGGCCGAAGCCGCCTTTCCGGATAACGCCTACGTCGAGGCGGGCGCGCGGATAGTGACCACTGCAGCGCTTTACTCCAACTGCGACGTCATCCTGCGCATCAATCGACCCACTCCCACCGAGACGAAATACACGCGCGCTGGTCAGGCGATCATCGGCATGCTGGCGCCATTGCTCGATCCGGAGGCGATGGTTGAGTTCGCCGGGAAGGACCTGACGACGGTCAGCCTCGACGCGATACCGCGGACACTGAGCCGCGCGCAGGGAATGGATGCCCTGTCTTCGCAGGCGAACGTGGCCGGCTACAAGGCGGTTCTTGTGGCTGCCGACGCGTTTGGCCGCTACTTCCCGCTGCTGACGACTTCCGCCGGCACGGCCAAGCCCGCCAACGTCCTCATCCTCGGTATTGGCGTCGCCGGCCTCCAGGCGATCGCCACAGCCCGACGACTCGGGGCCCAGGTGAAGGCCTACGACGTTCGGCCGGAGACGAAGGAACAGGCCGAGTCGCTTGGTGCCCAGTTCGTCACCCTCAAGTCCGCCGTCGACGGGGCTGGCGCGGGGGGCTACGCTCGCGCACTGACGGCCGAGGAGCAGGCCGCCCAGCAAGCCGAACTGAACCAGATCATCGGCAAGCAGGACGTGGTCATCACCACGGCCCAGGTTCCCGGCCGGCGACCCCCGGTCCTGGTCACCACCGAGGCGGTGGCAGCGATGCGGGCCGGATCGATCATCGTGGACATGGCGGCCAGTAAGCTTGGTGGCAACTGCGAGCTGTCGCGACCCGGCAAAATGGTCCTCACCTCGAACGGCATCCAGATCCACGCCCCGCTGAACCTGCCGGCATCCATGCCGACCGGGGCCAGCCTGTTCTACTCCAGAAACATATCCAACCTGCTGCTCAACTTCGTGAAGAATGGCGAGCTGCAGTTTGACTTTGAGGACGACATCACCGCCGCAACGGTCATCACCTACGGAGGCAAAGTGGTCCAGGAGGCCGTCAAGAAGCTCCTGCAACCCGCCCAGCCAGGAGGCGCCAAGGCATGACTACAGACGTCCTGATCGCAGACCTGACCGTTTTCGTCCTGGCTATCCTGCTGGGCTTCGAAGTCATCAGCAGGGTCCCGGCGACTCTTCATACGCCACTCATGTCCGGGACCAACTCGATCCATGGAATCGTGCTTGTCGGCGCGATCGGGCTGGCGGCCACGGCCGACGACCCGTTGACGGGCGTGCTCGCCTTCGTGGCGATGGCCTTTGCCGGAGCGAACGTCGTTGGCGGCTACTGGGTCACGGATCGCATGCTCCAGATGTTCAAACGACGACCGGCCGCTTCGACCGACAAGGCCGTCCGGTGACGAGGGAATCGCTATGAACGCCAGCACCATCGGCCACCTTGTCCAGCTTTCCTTCATCGCCGGAGCCGCTCTCTTCGTCATCGGTCTCCACTTGATGAACTCACCGGCCACGGCGCGGACCGGCAACCGGATTTCGGCCACGGGCATGGTGATTGCCATCGTGGCGGAGGTTCTCTTCGTGATCCAGGGCGGGCTTGGGCTCGGGAACTGGGTCCTCTTGATTGGCGGCCTGGCTCTGGGCGGAGGCCTGGGGCTCCGAATGGCCCGGACCGTGGCCATGACCTCGATGCCTCAACTCGTGTCTCTATTCAACGCCGTGGGTGGCGCGGCGGCCGCGCTGCTGGCCCTCAATGACTTCATCGCCCTCGACGGCCACCGGGTCCTGGCGGGCGGCGTACCCGGCTTGGATGGCTGGCGAACCCTCTTCATCATCGCCGACGTCATCATCGGCTCGGTGACGTTCACGGGTTCGCTGATCGCCTCGGCCAAACTGATGGGCCGCATCAAGGGCCAGCCCATCCTGATCCCGGGCGGTCGGATCTTCACCTGGTTGCTGCTCGTGGCGGCCCTGAGCGTCTCAATCGTGATGATCCTGGCGGGTGCCGGCGTGGTCACGTACGACAGCCACGTCCTGACCCTCCTGCTGCTTGCCGCACTGGCCTGTGCCCTGATCTTCGGGGTGACGATGGTTCTGCCGATCGGTGGGGCCGATATGCCGGTCGTGATCTCGCTTCTCAACGCCTTCACCGGCACGGCCGTCGCTATGGCCGGGTTCGTAGTCGGCAACGTCGTTCTGATCGTGGCCGGCGCCCTCGTAGGAGCCTCGGGCGCGATCCTCACTCGACTCATGGCGAGCGCCATGAACCGCTCCATCGCCAACATCCTCGTCGGCGGCTTTGGCGCCGCGGAAGGCACGCAAGCGACCCTGGCGAGCGGGGGCGGTACCGTCCGTGAGGTCTCCGTGGACGACGCGGCGATCCAACTCGCCTATGCGAGCAAGGTCGTCATCGTGCCCGGCTACGGCCTGGCCGTGGCCCAGGCTCAGCACGGCGTTCGCGAGCTGGCAGATCTGCTCGAAGCCCGTGGCATCGACGTTTCCTACGCGATCCATCCGGTGGCCGGCCGCATGCCGGGCCACATGAACGTGCTTCTGGCCGAGGCCAACGTGCCGTACCCGCAACTCAAGGAGATGGACGAGATCAACCCCGAGTTCGAACGGACGGACGTGGCCCTCGTGGTCGGCGCCAATGACGTTACGAACCCGGCCGCCCGAACGGACCGTTCGAGCCCCATATTCGGCATGCCGATTCTCGATGTTGACAAGGCGCGGTCGGTCATCGTCGTGAAGCGATCGATGGGCCGCGGCTACGCCGGCATAGACAACGCGCTGTACGTCAACCCCAAGACGGGCATGTTGTTCGCCGACGCCAAACGCGGTCTTCAGGAGCTGGTAGCGGCCGTCAAGGCTCTCTAGTCGCGCCGCCGCGAGCGGCGTGCCTTTTGGCTTCCGGTCATTCGAATGCAGAGTAGTCGGTCGAGCGCTATTCGCGGTCTGTGAGGTCCAGGCGGATCGCTGCGGTCGCCGCCTCGACTCGGCCTGAGACGCCGAGCTTCCTCAGGACCCTGCTGACGTGCACGGCCACCGTCTTGCGGGTGATGAACAGCCGGCGGCCGATCTCGGGGTTACTGCGGCCTTCGGCGATGAGCGCGAGAACATCAAGCTCACGCCTGCTGAGACCGAAGTCGTGCTGGGCAGGTTTACTGTCACGAGCGATGAAGTCGGCCACGACCGCCGTCGCGGATTTGCCGGGCGCGTAGGGCGCCCCAGATTGTTGCCGACCGGGCGACACGATCGAAGACCCCGGGGTCCCTCCGCGCCGGCCAGCGGTGGACTTGCGGGACCCGGAGATGGGCTCGAGCCGGCCCTCCAGGGCGGCCTCTACGTCTTTTGGCAGTGGCAGCATCGCCCGTCGAGCCAGCTCCGACACTGCCCGCAATAGAGGCCATGCTCCTAGCTTGAACGCCGCTTCGGCCGCTGCGGTCAACGCCTCGCCAGCCACCACTCGAGTCGACTGGCCGCGAGCCTGGTCGAGCAGGGCCTGGGCCTCGCGCCAGCGAGCCCGAGCCGACTCATACGGGTCTCCCAGCTCAGCCCAGTCGACGGACAGCTGATTCCACGTTGCCGGATCGCCATGACCCTCGACGCGGCTGCGGAAGGCGCGGGCGGTCCGAATGGCCAGCTCGGCCTGCTGGCGCGAGCCGGTCCTGGGCGATACGCCGCAGGCCCGAACAACAGCCTCGGCCCGGAGCACCACTGGGAGGCTTCGTTCGCGCGCCGTGGCCAGGGCCGCGAAGTCGCGACGCCGCTGGGCATCCCGGGCGATGGCAGAGTCCACTTCCAGATAGGTCGCCGCCATGCGGGCCATCAGGACCCAGTCCTCTGTGTCGCTGACACGCAGCCAGCCTCGCTCGGCAGCCTTGTGGGCGTCAATGAGGTCTTCCTGCCACAGTGCGTACGAGGCAGCGGCCTGATGGGCTGGCACGTAGAACTGCGGATCACCGACCGTTTCGATAGCCAGCAGAACCTGGCCCAGCAGCCGGCCGGCTGACTCGCCAGCATTCGTCGCCACCTCGAGCGTGGTCAGGGTTAGGAGCGGCAAGAGATACCAGATGCCCACCGGATTCCAGCTCAGGGCCTCCAGACAGAGGCGGCGGCACTCCGGCCAGCGGCCCAGATAGAAGAATGAGTCCGCCGCGTTGGCCCGCAAGACGTTGCCGTGGACGGTGGCCTGGCCGGCCCGTTCCGCCTCGGCAATCCCCTCATAGGCGATTGCGATAGCCTCGTCGTGCCGGCCCAGCAGGTCCAGAACGGTGGACAGGTTCGCGTAAACGCGGAACAGGTCGTCCAGGGGACCCAGCTCCGCCGCTTCGTCACGGTTCTGACGCAGCTTCCAGACTGCCGACTCCGGATCTTCGCCCCAGGCGTCGGCCACCGCCAGCGTGCAGGAAGCATGCAGCAGCTCCTGACGCGCCTCCTCGCCGACCTCAGTGGCCACCTCGACGGCCTCCTGGGCGTAGCGCTTGGCCTCGGAGAAAACGCCTTCGAGCATCCGGGACTGCGCCAGAGAGGCCAGGACGCGGGCTCGGACGGGCGTAGGCTCTGAGGGGACCAGGTCAACTGCCCGGCGATAGGCTGCCAGCGAGCCTTCGTGATCGCCGCAGGCGCGCCGGTAGCGGCCGAGCTGCTCCATGGCCAGGCCTAGCGCCGGCCGCTCCCGCGGCTCGTCGAGACCGGCCACGGCCGCTTCGGCGTAGGCGACCGCTCTGGGCGGGTCTCCGGCGGCGAAAGCCGCTTCTGCGGCGCACACATATAGGTCGGACAACCGGGCCACGCCCTCAACCGGGCCGACTACCTCGTACAGGTCCAGCGCCCGCTCATAGTGAGCCAGCGCATCTGCGCCGGCATCCAACTTCTCGGCCGCTGCAGCGGCCTCCAAGGCCGTCGCCTCCGCCTCGGCCAATTCATGCGCCGCGAGGTGATGGGCCATGGCGGCGGCAGGCTGCGGATCGGCCTCAGTGTCGTAGGCGGCCGCCAGCGCGGCATGGTAGCGGCGGCGCGTGGCGGGCAGCAGGTCGGTGGCTAGAGCCTCCGCCATCAGTTCATGGCGGAAACCGAAGCGACTGTCACTTGCGGGCGGCTGTACCGCGCCCCGGTTCTGGAGGTAGCTACTGCGACCAGGGTCGCTGCCACTGCGGTCGGCACGGTCGGCCCTGCGAACACTGCTGCGGCCACGGGCGTCGCGGGCCGGATTCTCGCGGTCCCCTCGTTCGTGGCCCACTCGACCCTCGAGCTGCGCGGCAGGGGCGCCCACGGCAACAAGGGCCCCGCCGTTCGCAAGGGCCCCGCCGTTCGCGGCCGCGTAGCGAGGCCTTCCAATCGTCTCGCATAGAAAGCCATGCTCAAGCGCCTCAGTAACGCCCGCCGCGATGTCCTCGTCCAGGCCTTCCCCATGACGCATCCCGTTGGCGGACCGCGGCGGCCTTGCGGACGACCGAGCCTCGAACTCCGCCGCCATCGCCAGCAGAGTGGACATGCTGACCGTCGAGCCGGCCAGCGATAGCAGTCTCAGGACGCGGCGGCATTCCGGAGAGCGCAACGCGGCCCGGGCCGTCACAAGACCCTCGAACGAGCCCGGTAGAGATGCGCCCTGCAGCTCGCGCCGAGCTGCGAGCAGCTCCTCGGCGATGAGCGGATTGCCGCGCGATCGCTCGGCCACCAACAGCAGGGTCGTGGATGAAGGCCGTTCGCCCTCGATCGACTCAATCAGCTTGGCAAGCTCCTGGCGATCCAGAGGGGCAATCTCGTCGGTCAGGACCGCCGGCAAGGTGGCCAGTGCGGACAGAGTCGCACGCAAAGGATCAGATCGAAGCAGACGGTCGGGCTGATAGGTGACGAGGACCATGACCCGCTGGCCACGTGTGACGCGAGTCAGGAAGGTGACCAGGCCGCGAGTCGCCGCGTCGGCGTGGTGCAGGTCCTCGATCAGCAGCACGACCGGCTGCCGCTCGCCCAGTCGCTCCAGGAGTCCCAGCACGGCCTCGAACATGCGCGCTTCGCGCCACTCGGCGGCGGCGATCCGCGGCCGATCAGGCAGCAGCTCCAGCTCGGCGAGTCGAGGCTTGATTCCGGGCACCAGTCTGGCAATGGCGTCGCCCGTGGGCCCGACCAGGGCCGCGAGCGTCTCATCGGGGAGTGGCGCGAGCAGGTTCTCCAGGGCGGCCGTGATCGGCGCATACGGCACGCCGGACGTTGCCGGAAGAGCCACGCCATGGACCGAGGCGAACGGCTCGGCCAGAGAGGCGATCCGTCGCCGGGTCTCGCCCAGGAGTCGGCTCAGACCCAGGCCCGCCGTGGCCGACAGAACCAGGGCATTGGGCCTGCCGTCTGCAGCGCCCTGAAGCCCGACGGCGATCCGCTCGAGCTGGCGTTCACGACCTACAAAGAGTTTGCTCGAGATCCGCCCATTCGGCGAGCGTCCATCGTCGTTGACGCCCGTGCCGTTCCTATCGAGGCTTGTCATCGTCACTATTCGGGTCCCAGAAGGCGGCACCGCGCAGCGCGATGCCTGAGTTTCCCTCGATGGGTAGGGTAACCGGATCGAGTGCACGGGCGGACGTCATTTCGTACTGGGCGTTGGCCGCTGGGCGACGGGGTCGGCGAGCGCGGCAGGCCGAGGGGGTTCGAAGCCGTATGATCGACTGGTGAGCCCCAGACATCCGAACAACGCCCTCAATGAGCTGTCCGGCGAGGAGTGGCTCTACTTCACCAAGTCCGTGTGGGGGACGGCCTACCCCTCCGAACTCGGTCATGCCGCGCGCAAGCAGCACGGCGCCAACAAGCCGCCCCGCTTGATGGCTAAGCTGATCGAGTTCTTCACCACCACGGGCGAGCTGGTGCTCGACCCATTCGCCGGCGTCGGCGGCACGCTCCTGGGGGCGGCAATCACTCGCGGTCCAAGGCGCGCCCTTGGGCTGGAGATAGAGCCACGCTGGGTCGAGGTCTACACGTCGCTGGTCCGTGACCTGGCTGCGGAGCGCGGCGGGGCGGGCCCGGTCGTGGCCGACATCGGTACGTCAGACCCCGTCGGGGAGCGCGGTTTCGACCCGTCCGGACTGGAGATGCGTCTCGGCGACTCGCTGCTCCTCCTGCCCGGGCTGGAAGCCGACAGCATCGACTTCGTGGCCACCGACCCGCCCTACAACATCCAGCTGCCGATCACGATGTCCGGTGGGAAGCTGGCCGAGGAGCACTCCAACCGGCGGACCGACTACGCGATGGTCACCGAGCACGATGGGGACCTGGCCAACAGCGCCGACTACCCGGCGTTCCTTGACAGGATGGAGCAGGTCTTCGTCGAACTGGTGCGCGTCCTACGGCCGGACAGGTATGCGGCCGTTATCGTCCGCGACGCTTACCAGGAAGGGCGGTACATATTCACGGGCTCGGATCTCGCGAGTCGGGCGACCCGCGCCGGGTTCACTTTGAAGGGCGACGTGATTTGGTACCAGGCCGGGACGAGGTTGCGACCTTACGGGTACCCGCGGGCTTTTGTGCCGAATATTGCGCACCAGCACGTTTTGGTTTTGCGGCGGGAGGCGCCCCGGAAGAGGTCTCGAGCGAGGGCCAGGTAGCGGCGGCAGGCTCGGGCTGAACAGGGATCCCCGGCTTGTCTTCCACGATGCTCCGGGCCTTCATATAGGCCTCCAGCAGGCCACTCGTTTCGGCATCCTCGGCGACCATGTCGGAGCCTTGTGCCTCGGTCACCTCGGGCGTCTCGGGCTGCTCGGGCTCGGCAAATCCGTATTGGGGCATCGGCTCAGTCTGCGTCTCGGGCTGGGGCTCCCGTTCGGCAGTTGTCACCTGCTCCGGATCCGCCAGAGTCATTCTGTGAACCCAACCCTGCCGGCCGTCCGGGCACAAAACCAGCCAGTACGCGCCGTGGCGGTCAAGCAGCTGGACCTCGTCGCCCTGGTCGACAACGCCGATCTCAGTCGCCCGCAGTTCGTCGGGCGAGTCGAGGAGGCGGACCAGCCGGTAACCGATGACTCGGCGCTCGAAATTCGCGAGCGGCATGACACCAGCGGTTCCGAAAGACATGTGGGACGCCTCAGCTGCTGCCCGGAGCGGATCGGTCCGGCGCGCTTGCTGCAGCGACGGCCGGCGCCAGCGTGGCATAAGGGACTCGTCAACCGCCTGCAGGCCCGTCGCGGCCTGGCCCTCGTAGCCGGCGGCTGCGGCGGCGGCGAGCAGGGAGTCCGCAGGGTCGTCGTCGTCGCGGCGTCGCTTGCCGAAGAACACGAAGGCGGCCCAGGCAACGGTTCCCAGCACGAGCGTGGCGATCGTCGGGGCAAGTTGATTCATCAGTTGCGAAGGCCCGGAGCGGCTGGCGGCCAGCACCGCTTCCAGCCTGGCCTTTGCGCCGGCTCCGGCGGCGATGTCCGGCCCACCTGCGATGCCATTGGCCTGCGCCAGCAAGGCGGCGGGGTCGTTGTCGGCGGGATTGCCCGTGCCGGGGGCTCCGGATCCGCTGGCTGCAGGTCCAACTACCAACGCTGGGGCGATGGTGGCGGCGGAGGTCGGCGCCGGGGTGAGCACTGCGGGCGGCGCGGGCGGCGCGACTGGAACCGGAGTGACGGGTGCGGGCGTTCGGACGGGAGCTGTGGTCGGGGCGGGCGGAAGCAGCGGCGTCGGGGCC
>CABDYL010000086.1_pt1 | contig 29445 bp, 32 predicted proteins | sample 3131931 | NCBI WGS metagenome assembly CABDYL01 (sample SAMEA5534337, study PRJEB31848) | metagenome | biome: tundra; feature: field; material: soil | place: USA | collected 2013-05 | depth 0.45 m
GTGGGCGGGTGCCAGTGCTCGGCGGGCTGATACGCGACCGTGGGGCGACCCTTCACCCGTGGGTAGCTTTGCTGCCGCCCACGACGCCGGCCAGTCAGGCGGGCATCCTCCACGGCCGAAACGATGGCATCGCCGGCTTTCGGTGGTACGAAAAGGCCAGCGCCAGGTTGCTCGTGGCCAATCACCCGGACGACGCAGCCGAGATCGTCCGTCGCGTCAGCGATGGCGCCGGTCTGCTGGCCGATAACGGGGCCAGCATTGGTAACCTCATGACCGGCGACGCTCCGCGCAGCTATCTCACCATGGCCACGATCGCCGAGGGCGCGCCGGCCGATGACGGGCGGCGCCTGCGCGGCTTCCTGGCCACTTCCGTCAACTACATCCGCTTGATGGTGCTCATGGCCGGCGAGGTCGTCAAGGAGCTGTACCAGGCGGAGCGCCAGCGCGGCCGGTCGGTCGAACCGCGCATGCACCGCGACCTGCACTACGCCGTCGAACGAGCCGTAACCAATATCGCCCTGCGCACCGTTTCCACGGCCTTCGTCATTGAGGAGATGTATGGCGGGGCGCCGACCATCTACGTGGACTACACCGGCTACGACGCCATCTCCCATCACTGCGGGCCTGAACGCCAGGAGGCCATCGACGCGCTCGAGAGCATCGACCGGGCTATCGGGTCGCTGCTGAAGGCCGCTCGGCATACTAGCCGGGCCTATCACCTGGTCGTGCTCTCCGACCACGGCCAGTGCCTGGGCGCCACGTTCCGTCAGCGCCACGGCCAACCACTTGAGAAGGTCATCGCCGCGCTGCTGCCGGGCACGATGAGTGTCGTGGGCACCACGGACTCGGTCGAATCGGCCGGCATGGGCCGTCGCATCGCGGCCGAGTTGGACCGAGGCCCCGGAATCGGACAGTTGCTGGGGCGCGTGTTGCCTCGCGCCCTGGGACGGTTCCGGAGCGGAGCGGGCCGCGGTTCAGCCGCAGGCTCGGCGCCTCCGGACGTCGTCGTGGCCTCGTCCGGCAACCTGGCCCACGTCTACTTCACGAGCCAGCCCGACCGGATGACCGGCGAGGCGATCGAGGCCCTGTATCCGGGCCTGATCGAGGCGCTGGCAGGTCATCGGGGGATCGGAGCGCTCCTGGTCAGGTCCGCCGCCGGTCACGTCCTGGTGCTGGGGCCGCACGGCCGGCTCGACCTGGCCGCGGGCGGGCCCGATAGCAGCGACATCCTGGCCGACTATGGGCCTCGGGCGGCTGAGAACCTGCTTCACCTCGAGGGCTTCTCGAACGCTGGCGACCTGATACTGTTCGGCGCTGTCGACCGCGTCTCCGGCGAAGTCACCGGGTTCGAGGAGCTCGTCGGTTCGCATGGCGGCCTGGGCGGCTGGCAGACTGAGCCATTCATCTTGTGCCCCGAGGGTTTCGCGCTCGCCGAAGACCCGCCAGTGGGGGCGCCGGCCGTCTATCGCCAGTTGATGGCGTGGCAGGCGCAATTGCGGGCCCGCATACCGGAAGGAGAATCCCGTGACCCATGAACGTGCTACCAGCTCGGACCGCACCCCGGACGCCAGGGACATCGTTTGGCCAGCGGGGGACGCGCCGCTCAACGAGCCATTGACGCCCGACCCAAGTGGTGCCGACAACGGACCGTTGCCGCCGATCGATCCTCCGCCGGGCGACCCGAGAGACGAGAATCGAGCCATAGACGGCCTGCCCGGGCGCTACGAGCGCAAGGCTCAGGAGGACGACGAGGCTGGGTTGGATGTGACGCGAGTCCCACTCGGTGAGAGCAATGCCTAGCGAGCGGCCCCGAATCGTCGTCGTCCAAACGGGCGGCGATCATGGCTGCCTAATCACGATCCTTCTCCTGATCGTGGCCTGGCCGCTGGCAATCGTCTATTGGATCCTGCGGTTGATGGCCTGGGTCGTCGGCGTGATGGTTGACTGGCTGACCTTCGGGCCGGCCCGGCGTCGTCGACGCTAAGTCTCTGGGTGAGGGATAGGCGAGATTGATGAGACAAATGAGTCGCAGCTCGGCCCCCTTGCGCAAGTGGGAAGAATCGTTCAGGGGAATAGTTGCGCTTGATGGCGACGGCCAAGCCGTGGTGCGCCCAGGCGTGTGACACTCTCCGAATGACGAAGTCCCCAGCGCATGGATCGGCCGCGACTGCCATCCGGTCTGGCTGGAGGGCTCTGCTAGCTGCCCCGACGAGTCCCCACGAGACCCGCGGTTCCAGCATGCTGCGCCCTGCCGTGTTTGGCGCAACCGACGGCCTCGTGGCCAACGTGAGTCTGATCATGGGCGTCGCGGGTGCGTCGTCCCGGGACCCCCGCACTGTCGTACTGGCCGGCATCGCGGGTCTCATGGCAGGTAGCCTCAGCATGGCCATCGGCGAATACATCTCGGTCCGTTCGCAGCACGAGCTCCTCGACTACCAGATCGAGCTCCAGCGCGAGCAGCTTCGTCACACGCCCGAGCAGGAACGAGCAGTCCTGGTCGAGATCTATGAGTCGAGAGGTCTGTCGCGAGCCGACGCGAACTTCATCGTTGGCCGCCTTCTGGCCAAACCACAGCAGGCGCTCGATACCTTCGTTCGGGATGAGATCGGTCTCTCCGCGAAGACGATGGGCTCGCCCATCACGGCCGCCCTGGGCTCATTGCTCGCCTTTGCGCTTGGTGCCTCCGTGCCCCTGGCACCCTTCCTCCTGATGTCGGGGGCCGCGGCCTTCGAACTGACCATTGCCGCCACGCTGGCAGCGTTGTTCCTCGTTGGGCTGGGCGTCAGTCGGCTCACTCACCGCCACCCAGTCCGGTCCGGTCTCCGGCAAGCCGCATTGGGTCTTCTGGCAGCTGCCGTGACTTATGGGATTGGCGCCCTGCTCGGGACCGCCGTTCGCTGATTAGGGCCGCCGCCGCTGAGCGATCTGCCGGAGTCCGGGCCCGGTCAGAGCGGCCGGTGATAGCGACGCCGTCGGCGCCCGCTTCCGGATTTCTCCGCGGCTGCCGTAGCGACGATGCTGATCGCTCCATCGGCCTCCAGGGTCGCCAGCTTCATCTGTTTGACGTCGTCGAGTCCATGCTCGCGAAGGGCGGCCTCGACATCGATCAGGTCTAGCCCTTGCCGGACGAGCACCGGCAGAAGCCACGCTCCGTCGCGGCCAACGACCGTCGGGGCGAATTCGAGGAGCCGGCGGACGAGCGGACTGTGCGCGCGCAGAGCCGCGACGCCTCGGTTGAGGATGAAGATCGTGGCGACAATGATGAGCCCGCCCGTGATCGACTGGTCGGGCCCCGTCATCGCCGGTTGCAGGGCGTTCGCCGCAAGCAGGATGAGGGCGAGATCGAAGAGCGTGAACTGGCCGATCTCGCGTTTGCCGAAGACGCGTAGGGCGCCGAAGAAGACCGCGTAGATGATCGCGGATCGGATCACGATTTCGATCGCTGGCGTACCGAGCGTCCACATTCGGCGGGTCCTTCCTGGGATCACTGGCTAAGACAACCGAGGCCGGATCCTGACAGTCAGTTACGAATAGCTCAAGATCCGACTGTTGTCATTGTGCTTGCGCTGCGGTCGGGAAGCTAGCGCAGAGTGGAGAAGATTAGCCCGCGCCTGAGCGGACTGCACCGACCATCACCGGCGAGCCGCGCGTGCATCCCGACCGGTCCGTCGATCCAAAGGCGGCCGAGCTGCGGGCCGAGACGAACCCGCTGAAACGCCTCCGCAAGATCCTCGGTCCGGGCCTCATCACCGGTGCGTCGGACGACGACCCCTCGGGCATCGGGACCTACGCCCAGGCCGGAGCGCAGCATGGTTTCGCCACGCTCTGGACGACGGTGGCGATGCTGCCGATGATGACGGCCGTCCAGTACATGTGCGCCAAGATCGGTCTGGTGACCGGACGTGGCCTGGCGGGCGTGGCCCGCGAGCACTACCCTCAAGCCCTCTATCCGGCCGTGATCGCCCTCGTGATCGCCAACACCCTGAACGCGGGGGCGGATATCGGCGCGATCGCGGCGGCCATCAACCTGCTTGTGCCGATCAAGGCGTTCGTCTTCATCGTTCCGGTCAGCCTTGGAATCATCGGGCTGCAGGTCCTCGGCAGCTACCGACTCATCGAGAGAGTTTTCAAGTGGCTGGCTCTGGCCCTCCTCGCCTACATCGGGGCCGCCCTGTTCGCGAAACCGGACATCTTGAAAGTCCTGGTGGGCACTCTGATCCCGACGATCCGGCTCGACCCCGCATACATCGGCATCCTGGTCGCGCTTCTGGGCACGACCATCTCGCCCTACCTCTTCTTCTGGCAGGCCAGCCAGGAAGTGGAGGAGCAGATCAGCATTGGACGGCGCCACCTCCTGCACCGCCGGGGCGCCTCGCGGTTCGAGCTCAGGTACGCCCTCTGGGACACAATCGCGGGGATGGTCTTCTCGGAGGTCGTGGCCTACTTCATCATCCTTGCCACCGGTGCCACCCTGTTCGTGGCGGGCAAGCACGATGTTGCTTCGGCAACCGAGGCTGCCCAGGCCCTGCGTCCGCTGGCGGGCGATGCGTCCACGCTCCTGTTTGCCGTCGGGCTCATCGGCTCAGGCGTGCTGGCCGTACCCGTCCTCACGGGCGCGGCAGCCTACGGCGTGACGGAAGCGTTCGGCTGGCGATCGGGGCTGGATCACAAGATCACCCATGCGCCGCAGTTCTACGTGATCATCATCGTAGCGACGCTCGTCGGGATGGTCATCGCAATCTTCGACGTCAACCCGATCGCCGCCCTCGTCCTGAGCGCGGTGATCAACGGTCTCGTCGCCGCGCCGCTCCTTGTCCTCGTCATGCTCATCTCGAACAACCGCGCGGCGATGGGCGAGCGGACCAACGGCCGCCTGCTCAACGTGGTCGGGTGGGCGACCACGATCATCATGGGCGTGGCATCCATCGGCCTCATCGTGACGACGATCTTCGGATAGATGCCGGTCGACCTAACCCTGCGGTCCGGCGGCCGTATGCTACCCGAACGCTCACTCTCCCCGAGAGGTCCACGCATCGTGCGAAACGAACCGTCCTCCGACCATCCCAGCGCCCCTGTGACGCCGCCCACGTTCGCGGCGAGCTCGTTGCAATCGCGCGTGTCGGGGCGCTTCTCGCGTCAGCCTCGCCGGCGGCTCATGCTGATAGGGGGCGGATTCGTTGCGCTCCTCGCGTGTCTCCTGGCCCTTGGGGCGATCGCCGAGGACGTCCACAACCAGGAGGCAAATGCGCTCGACGCACTTGCGAACCCGCTGCTCCACAGCCTGTCTAGCCCGATCCTCGACGCTGTCATGGGAACGCTCACGAATCTCGGCTCGACGATCGTTGTCGTCCCGCTGTTCGTCGCCGCGCTCGTGCTGCTCATCTGGCGGCGGCACCGGCGCGAGGCGCTCTTCCTGGCCGTCTCGATGGCCGGCAGCCTCGTGCTCAACCAGTCCCTCAAGCTCATCTTCCAAAGACCGAGGCCTCAGCTCGCCTGGGCCCAGGTCCAGCCGGAATACAGCTTTCCCAGCGGGCACGCAATGAACTCGATCGTCTTCTACGTCGCGGTTGCCCTGATCGTCCGGGTTCTGTGGGGCCGTCGTGCGGGTCTGATCGCGACCGTTCTGGCCATCGTGCTGGCGCTCTTGATCGGGACCAGCCGGATCTACCTCGGCTACCACTACTTCACGGACGTTGTCGGCGGGCTCCTCGCCGGTGCCGCGTGGTTGATCATCGTCGCCGCTGCATTGGACGGCGGACTCTGGCTGAGCCGATGGCGTGACCAGGAGTCAGGACCGTGACGAGCGCGTTCGTCGTCGGTCGGCGGCGCAAGGGCGGCCACGTCGGCGGCGTCGTGCTAGAGGTCCGCGCCACGCTGGAACGGGCCGGCTGGAAGGTCGACAGTGCCGTCGTCGATCGCAAGTCCGACCTGCGCCGCTACGCCCGCCGGGCGGTCAAACGCGGCTGCGACGTCGTGGTGGCGGTCGGCGGCGACGGCGCCGTCAACCAGGTCGCCACTGCGCTCACCGGGACGCCAGTCGCCCTGGGCATCATTCCGACCGGGACCGGCAATCTGCTTGCGGGCAACCTGGGGATACCCCGCCGTCTGGATCGGGCCGCGCAGACAGTCATCTCCGGGATGCGTCGCCGCATCGATGTGGGGCGGGCGACCGTCGGAGGGAAGTCCTACAACTTCACGGTGGCTTGCGGGATCGGCTTCGACGCCGACGTCATGGACTCGACGGCAACGCGCTCGAAGCGACGCTGGGGCAAGCTTGCCTACTTTGCCAGCGCCATCGCGGCGAGCGGTCGGATCGGGAACATGACCCACGAGATCACCCTCGATGGGGTCACGACGGAGACCCAGGCCGCGCAGGTCATCGTCGCGAACTTCGGCCGGATGATGGCCGGTTTGTCGCCGCGCCGGCCGGTGCTGCCCGACGACGGCCTGCTCGAGGTGATCGTGGTGCGCGCGTCGGGGCGGATCCCGGCCCTCCCCGCGGCCTGGGAGGCACTTCGCCAGACCGATCTCGGCGACTCTTCGCGCGGCCATGCCTTCCGGGCCCAGGCACGGAAGGTCCGGATCACCACCGCTCAGCCGCGCCTGGTGGAGATCGACGGCACCGTTGTCGGCCGGACGCCGGTCGACGTGTCAATCGTGTCCGCCGCCCTCAGCGTGATCGTGCCGGCATCCTGATGCGGTGGCGGCCCTCGAGCCGCCGCGATCCGTTAGAGCGTGGAGTCGGCCGCCCAGGCCTCGACCGAGGTGGTGACCGGCGCCCCGGTCGAGGCCGACTCTTCGATCGCCAGTGACAGCAGGTGGTCCTGACAACCAGCCGCCAGGGGATACGGCGCCGGGCCGTCGTCTCGACACCAGGCGGCCATCGCCGTGAGCATCGTGCTTATCGCGATCTCTTCGTCGTTGAGGCGCAGACCCGGGAATGGATTGCGATAGAGGATGGTGTCGCCCAGGCTGATGTGGTCCGTGTCGAAGCCATCGAGATCGAGGTCGTAGCCGGTCTGGCGGCGGACCAGCGCAGAGCGCACGATCGTGCGCGGCCCAAGGAGTCTGACCACCTCGTCGTTGGCGATCTCACCGGCGGAGCCACGGATCACGATGCGGCGGGACCGCAGCTGGTTGTGCCACTGGTTGTCCGTGAAGTCGTACAGGCCCATCGTTCCGCCAAACTCGATCGTCGCGATGGTCGTCGTCGCAGCCTTCGGCTCGTCGTCGTCGGTCCAGGCGTCGCGAACGAGCGGGTTGATCAGGGGCGCGGTGAACGTCTGGGCGCTCACCGTCGCATGTTCGAACCGGGCGCCAAGGAAAGCCCGCATCAGGGCCACCGCGTGATACCCGTGCGTCGAGGACACCTGGACGGATGTGATCGTGCCGATTGCCCCCGAGCGGGCGAGTGCGAGCCGCGACGCGTGGCTGGGCATCAGCGGGTACTGCTCGGCAACCTGGACCAGGCCGCTCGCCCCCACCGACTGCCACAGGCGCCGGAGCCCATCGAGGTCCGGCGCGGGTGGTGTCTCGCACAGGATCGGGACGTTGAGTTCAACCGCGGCCTGCGTCACGTCGGGCGACGTCGCCCACGGCACGGCGCTCACGACGAAGTCCGGGTGCTGGTCCCGCACCAACTCGGAGAGGGAGCCGTAGGCAGGCACGCCCCACTTCTTGGCCGACTGCTCAGCCCGCTCGGGATCACGCCCGACGATGCCGACAACCTCGAGCTGTGCCGGCAGCAGACCTGCCAGCCGCAAATAGAACTGCGCCCTCCACCCAGTCCCAACGACACCGAACCTGCTTGGCCTACCTGTCATGCATCGGACGATACCAGGTGCGCGCCAGCGCGACCGCGAGTTGCCCCGCAAAACGGGCGTTGTTGACGTCACAGGCTGGCCCGCCACTGCATAATCTCGGGGTGAGGACGAACCGTGGCAAGGCAAGGTCGGCGCCTCAGGTCTCGCTACCCCATCTCACCGACTTCGACGGCGACCGTCTCGAGATGGGCCACGACTACGACTCGATAGTCTTCGCGGACCGAGACTTCACGGGCCAGGACGGCAGCGACGCCAGGTTCCTGGAATGCCGTCTGGAGCGATGCTGCCTCGAGGGGCTATCGATGCATCGAGTCCGTGTCATTGATTGCCTGCTCGCCGAAGTCCACGGAGCGAGTGTGGATTTCGCGGACTCCATTTGGCGCGGCTCCCAGATGACGGGAGGCCGTCTCGGGGCGATGACGCTGGCCGGCGCGACGTGGACGGGCATTCGTCTGCGCGGCATCAAGCTTGGGTTCGTGAACCTGGCCGGTGCTCGACTGGAGGATGTGATCTTTGAGGAATGCGAGTTCGGTAGCCTCGACGCCAGAGCCGCCCAGCTGCGCTCGGTTGCCTTCATCGACTGCGCCGTCCAGGAGTTGAATGTGGCCGAAGCCACCCTCTCGAAGGTCGATCTGTCAGGCGCGCGGCTGCGTTCGCTCGTCGGCGTCGAAAACCTCCGCGGCGCGATCGTCAGCCACCAGCAACTGCTTGATCTGGCTCCTCTCCTCGCCGCTCAGCTCGGCCTCGACGTTCGCCCCGACTGACTCCTGTCTTCGTTGGTGCGTCGGGCGATCGTCCCGAGAGCCCGAGTGGTACATGTGGCCTCTGCAGCGCCGACGAGGCTCAGCCGCTTATCAGGTTCCCGGCCGCCAGCGCGGTCACGATGAGCAGGACCCCAAACATGACCACGGGCGGCATCTGGCGGCGCTGGAGGTAGTAGCCCGCGCTGTTGACGATCGAATAGAGCGTCATGCCGAGGCCGAGCAGGAGGATCGACCGCCCTTCGACGATGCCCGCCAGCGATGTCACGCCTCCGCCAAGCATGGTCACGGCCATGATCAATTCGGCGGTTATATGCGTTCGAATCTCGCACGGCTTCGTCGCCAACTCCGGCACCTGGTGTCTTGCCAGCGAGACGGCCCACATGGCGAAGATGAGAAGCCCGACAACGATGGCGTAGCCGGCGACTATCGATTGCACGCATGCTCCTACCCGAGTCAGGATTGGTCGGTGCCCCCGAAACGGCCTCTGCCGCAGGGATGACGATACCAACACCGGTGACCCGCCGCCGTCGATTGCGGCTCAGCCGGAGGCGACGACGCAGCCGCGGCTCGAAGCCAGATCGGAAGGGAAGTGGAGCGGAAGACGGGATTCGTTTACGCTTAGCACGCCGATGGTGGCGAGTTCAGCCCATTCCCCGGCGAAACACACAAGGAGAACTCGATGCAGGTTGGCATAATGGCGGCCCAGGGCTGGAAGGGCGAGTACGACGGCTGGGATGCCGCCGCCGCATGGACGCGGACGATCGAGCTGGCGCAGAACGCAGAGGCGCTCGGGTTCGAGTCGCTCTGGGTCTTCGACCATTTCACGACCGTGCCCGAGCCCACCGACGAAATCACCTTTGAGTCGTTCTCGACTCTTGCCGCGCTCGCGATGGCCACAAAGCGCGTCCGGCTGGGACACATGGTGGTCTGTACGTCATTCCGGAACCCCGGCCTCACGGCCAAGCTGTGCTCGATGATCGACGTGATCAGCGGAGGACGCTTCGAGCTAGGCATCGGCTCGGGCTGGAAGAAAGACGAGTGGCTGGCCTACGGCTACGGCTTTCCGGAGATCGGTGAGCGGCTCGACATCTTCGGCGAGAACCTCGAAATCATCACGCGGATGCTCGCGCCGGGTCGGGCGACCTTCGCGGGCCCTCATTCCAGCGTGACTGGCGCGATCAACGTCCCCAAGGGCATCCAGTCCCACATCCCGGTCATCGTCGGAGGGAACGGTCCCAAGCGAACGGCCGGCTACGCCGTCAAGTTCGCCGACGAGTTGAACCTGGTCTTCCAGAGCCCAGCCGACTGCGCCCAACGGATCGTCGATGTCCGTGCCAGATGCGAGAAGGAAGGGCGGGACCCGGCAACTCTGCGCTTCTCCGTCTACGCGGAGGACGAGCTGATGCGGCACGCCGGCCAGGCCCGAATAGACTTGATCGCCGCCTATGCGGCGATCGGCATGGACCGGCTCGTCGCTTTCCCGACCCGCTGGGACCCCACTATCGCCGCTCAGTCGGCCTTCGCCGAGGATTGCCGCGCCGCAGGCATCGCTCTCAAGGCGGGCTGAAGTCGCCCGAGGGCGCAATTCGAACCGACGGACAATTCGAGCAAGGTCCTCCCGCGACCAGCCCAGACGCGTCATGCCCAGGCCCAGAAGGTGAGCCGCCGCGCACGCCCGCGGGGTACAGTTGCGCCCGGCGCGTCGTCATCGCCGAGGATATCGGGCGCGATGCGGCAGACGGCCCACCCCAAAGAGGTGGTTGTTCTAACATAGCGCAGGTGCTATACAGGGGCATAGCCCCGATTGGGGTACCACGGCTAGGTATCGAGTCGAAATCTCCGCACAAGTTGAGAAGTGGCTCTACCAAGACAGTCACGCCGACGCGAACGTCCGCGCTGGCATCTTCGCCAAGTTTCAGCGCACGGCGGGTCTCCTTGAGGAGCACGGCACCCTGATCGACGGCACTTTCATCGACAAGCTCACCGCCTACAGCAATCTCTGGGAGATAAGGGTCAAGGAAGGAACGATCTATCACCGCTTCTTCTTCGGGTTGGGGTCCAGCAACCTGATTGGAGTCGCTTGGGTCGTTGCCAAGAAAAGGGGTCGCTTGAGGCCCGCAATCCTCAAGAGTGCTGAGGGTCGAGTAGCCGACTACTTGGCATCGTTTGAACGTCCGGAAAGGTAAGGGTCATGGGCTGGCAAGAACTCCAGCAGAAATGGCAGGAGCGGCCTGAGTACGCCGATGCTGTCCAGAGGGAGCTTCCGTATCGCGAAATCGCCGACGAGGTGGTTGCCTTTCGCGTCAGCCGGGGTCTCACGCAGCGAGAACTCGCGGACTTGGCGGGCACGACCCAGTCAGTGATATCGCGCCTTGAGTCCGGTCGGCGCTCGTTTGAAGTTGCGCTCCTGACTCGCGTGGCAGAAGCCCTGGGAGCTACTTGGCGCCCCGTGTTCGAGCCCATCGAGGCTGAGCCCGCGACAGTACTTCCCAACGCGCTTTCGTCGCGAGCATTGGCGTATCGAGTTGGACTCAAACAAGCCTGGGACGAGGGGCGAATACCATTCTTGGTCTACCGAGGCGGAACGACCGGCGCGAAGTATCGCCAGATAGCTGCCTCGGACGAACGCGAGGATCGGTCGGAGGCACAGTCCGCATGACGGCGCCAAAGACACCGGATAGTGTTCCGGCGTTCTCGATCCAGATGATTGAGGCGTTCGTCTACGAAGCCAGTGTGGTCCGCCGAGGACGAACGGCTGACGATCCAGCAGAGCCCACGCTGGAAACCGGGCCGCGAGCTGCAAATCGCGTAGAGGACCAGCCCCGGTTCAACGTGCTCATCGGTGCGAGTATCTCGTTCCCGTTCGGGGACGGTCTGGCAGCCGTGGCCGAGTTCAGCTTCTCGGTTCTCGGGGTCTTCCAGTACACGGGCGAACTCGACGAAGAGCTGTTCCGGGTCTTTCCTCAAAGAGAAGGGCTCATCATGTTGTGGCCCTATCTGAGGGCGACAGCCGCTCAGCTTGGAAGCATGACTGGCCTACCACTACCGGCGCTGCCGACGCTGGATGTCATGGCGACGCTCAGCGCCGCCAACCAGGCCGTGCCAGCGAATGGCGCGAAGAAGTCCCCCGCACGGCGGAAGCCGAAACTCGAAAAGGCCGCGCCGTAGCTACCAAGTGACCGTCAGAACCAGAAGGACCGCCCAGTTATCGGGCGGTCCTGTGCGTGAATTCGATAGTGGAGCGTGAGACCGGATTCGAACCGGCGACATTCTGCTTGGGAAGTATTTGCGTGGGAACGGTATGTCCCAAGCGTGGAATCGGGTCCAAAAGTTGTCCAGTTAGAGTGTCGGAACAAGCGCGATTCAGGCGCCTCGCTTCCAGGCAGTCAGGTCCGCTCGCAAAGAGAAACCCGAAGGTGACTCCTGCCGCCTTCGCAGTTGTGAGCTGGCACAATTTCTCCTCTCTGGTTGTCGGCACGCGCCCGGCCCGCTGCCCGGAAGATAGGGTCTCTCCGTGTCAACTATTCGAGCGAGCGGACATGGCCCAGGAGGTCCTGAGGCGTGGCCACGACGACCTTACCGAGCTTGGCCGGAACGTGGGCCCGATTCAGTACGCTCGCCGCGTGCTTCTCGGTCCAGGTAACGTCGCAGTAAGGGACCGCGACTCCCAGTGCGGCCAGGTCATAGATATCGTTCTTCGTCCACTTGTAGTCGCCATTTGCCCAGTTGGCCCGTCGGAGCGCGAACTCGACCGCCATCGTCGGCATCGCCAGCAGGAGCTGTGTGACGACCTTCTTCCCGGCGTCGAAGACGACGTTCGGATCAATCCCGAGTTGGGCGGCCGCCCACGCAAGCGGTTCGTTGAGTTCCCAGATCCACAGTCGAGCGGCGACGATGTCATCAAGTTGAGTCTTGCCTTCTTCGCGAAGGATTCGCGTCAGATCGGCCTCGCGCTTGGTTATCGCATCCACACTGGCGCGGAAGTTCTCCGGCGCATAACCATGGGACCTGAGCCCGGGCACGTCAGAGTCGGACGGTCCTCGGAGCACTGCGAACTCACTCGACTCCCAAAGGGCGCGAGCTGCCGCCTCCTCGCCAAGCCGCATTTCCTCTGCGAAGGTCCAGCCACTCCCTGCCGCCTTCTCGATGCGCCTGAGAAGCGCTGGATCCCGAAGAAACCGCCGACGAAGGGCCTCGGGGCCGTGCACGGCCATGCCTCCGGGGTCAAAGCCGAACGCGAATGCGTTTCCCCGCCCCCAAACGCCGGTGCTGTGAATCGGGGGACACTCGACGCCGCGCCAGTCGCAGAGTGCTGCCAGTAGCTGGTACCGGAGAAGGACGGCACGATCGGCTATTGCGACGTAGCGGGAGAGCCGATCCATCGTCAACGCGATGTCGGCCCGTTGACGAGGGTCAGCGATGGCGCTGACTTCTTCGTAATGCGCAGCGGAAAGCGGCAGCATGAGCCGACCGGACTTGACGCCATCGGTTAGAGCCTCGAGCGCGCCGCTGTATGGACCATCTTCTGGTTGACCAAGCCTTGCTTTGGAGAGCCCAATCCAATGGTTCAGGTCGATATAGATCCGCTTGGCCTCGGGGCGCCTCGGCAACGATGGCGCGACACCCGAGGTCCAATGCAGTCCCAAGATCGTCCGGTCGATGGATTTCGAGAAGAGAGGCGAAGCCCCACGTGTGATCACGACGGCGGACGAGGGCTCTTCCGATGCCGTAGACCGCGAAGCCGACCGCCTACTCCTCACGTCGCGCCTCGATCCTCAGCCGATACTCCTGCTCCCATCGGATTGAGCGTACCGCAGGATTGTGCCCCAGTCTGGTGCAGCGTTGCCCGAAGTACGAGTTCTATGAGTGAACGGCGACGTTCCTCAACGAGCGGCACTGCCTGCTTGCTATCCTCATTCCATGTTCGACCCATTAGTCCAGGTCGCATTCGGGATCCAGTCTTCGCCCGGCGTCTATGCGCTGTTGTTGGGGTCAGGAGTCTCGCGGGCCTCAGGGATCAAGACCGGCTGGGAGGTCCTCGAGGACCTCTGCGAGAAACTTGCAGCCGCAAGCGGAGAGACGACGAACGGCAATCCAACCGCGTGGTTCAAGGGCAACTTCGGCGTCGATGCCGACTACAGCGTCGTGCTCGAACACCTGGCTCCGACCTCTGCGGAGCGCCAAGCGCTTCTTCGCTCTTACTTCGAGCCATCGCCCGACGAGCGTGAGCAAGGAATCAAGACGCCTAACGCTGCCCACCGAGCCATTGCTCAGCTCGTCGCTGGGAAGCATGTCCGCATCATCCTGACCACCAATTTCGACCGGCTTCTCGAAGACGCGTTGGCCGAAGTCGGCGTTCGGCCGCAGATCGTCAAGTCGGCCGCAGACGCGGCAGTTGCCCCTCCGCCAGCTCACGCCTCATGCCTTCTGGTCAAGCTCCATGGCGACTACCTCGACATAGGCCTCCGAAACACGACCAGCGAACTTGCCTCGTACGAACCAGCCATGGACCACCTCCTCGACCGGATCCTTGACGACTACGGTCTCCTTGTCTGTGGCTGGTCGGCGGACTGGGACACCGCCCTTCGGGCCGCGATTGATCGCGCCACGAACCGGCGATACACGATCTACTGGACCGTCCGCTCCAATCCCAGCGACGCCGCCAAGGCACTGATCGACAGTCGTGGCGCGATCGTCCTTACGATCAGGGACGCAGAGACCTTCTTTGGCCAACTCACCGAGAAGATCGCGTCGATCGAAGACGTCACCGCCAAGCCCCCTTCGAGCGCGGCGCTGGCAATCGCTGCCGCCAAACGCCACCTCGCGGACGACTCGGGGCGAATCAGGCTTCACGACCTCTTCATCGCAGAGGGTGATCGTGCGAAGGGTCTTGCGATGAGTGTCCAGGCTCGAGCCGACCAGAGCAGTCTCGATGAGTTCGAACAACGCGCCTCACTTCTGGAATCTTCGGTCTCGACTTTGGCACCCCTGGTAGCAACGGTGTGCTACTGGGGTGATGACCGACACGTTGAGCCGGTGGTAGAAGTGCTCGACCGCCTGGTCGACGACAGTCCGGCGAATGGACTTACGAACCTCATCGCGCTCCGAAACTACCCGGCCGCGCTTGTGCTTACCGCTGGACTCCTGGGTGCGATCGCCGGCAAGAAGTGGCACACCGTCTCGACCTTGCTCCGGATGCCAATCAGGGACCGCCTGGGCCGGGATACGACCGCAGCCGTTGCGTTGTTGCCAGACGATGTTCTCGAAAGCAGTTCGGCCATGGCCTTGGCGAAACTAAGAAGGCACAACGACTCCAACTTCTATGTGCCCGCCAGCGAATTGCTCCACGATTCGGTCAGGCCACTGGTTCAGGGGATACTCCAAGACGACCGGCGATACGACGAGGCCTTCGACGAATACGAAGCCATTGCCGCCATTTCCTGCGCACACGAAATGGGCGAGCGTGGCTATCCGGTCTGGTATCCCGCCGGCCGACTGCTGTGGCGTGAACGCTATTTCCCCGAGCGACAGGTCGCTAGTCGGTGGGCCAAGCAGGTAGCAACGCAGGGCGAGCAATGGAAGTACGTCGCCGCCGGCCTCATTCCTTCGGCGGCAACGGCGAGCGAGCTGTTGGCTGGTCTGCTGGTGAGGGTGATCAGGAGGTGCTTCGGACCCAACGCGTGGGCCGTGATGTAGGGCACGTTGATCAGGGTGGCCGTGCTCGTCGAGAGCTCGATCTTGGCCTTCTCGGCGGCAGAGTTGATACAAGACAACAAAATCGACGATGTGCTCGCCGTGATCGATCAGCTCAAGACCGGCGCATACGTCTAGGCCGTGGAGAAGTTCGCACCTGACCAAGTTCTCCTAGAACGGCTGGCCCGCTTCGAACTTCACCCATGGTCCGGAACCGTCTGGAGGCACACGCTCGCAAACACGCCTCCGGAGAAGACGAACACGCGCGGGGCTCGCTGGAACCCACCCGGAGTAGAGGCGCTGTACACCAGTTTGGATCGACCGACTGCCGTGGCGGAAGGCGACTACCTGATCGAGAGCCAGCCAGTGCCGCTCCGAGCGAAGAGGACCGATCCACCGTCTTGAGGTCGAGCTGAAGTCCGTGCTGGACCTTACGGGCAACGGGGTTCTGGCCTCACTTGCCGTGAACGAGGAGGCGCTAGCTAGCGATGACCACGCGCTGCCAGGCCGTCGGCGGAGGGCATTTCGTCGATTGCGCCACGGGGCAACCTAGTCGTCTGCGGGCAGGCTGCTGCTTCTCGGGCGCACCGTGAGATAAGCACCGATGCCCGTACCGAGCAGTGCCAGAGTGGCCACCCATGAAGATTCGTCACGACCGTCGGTCGCGATCCATGCCCACCAGGCCGGGTGGCTGAAATCCTCTCCTCGACCGAAGACGGCCACCGCGAGTAGATAGACCGCCGGCACGATCGTGGCGACCCGCCAGCCCGCCAGCGGATACGCCAGCAGCATGAACCCGAGGTATACCAACTCGCCGCGTCCGGCAATGGAGCCGGCGAGTGCCAGACCGGCTCGCTGCATAGCCAGGGCCGCGATGGAGGTGATGCCAACGAAGAGCATGCCCAGCAGCAGGTCGAAGGCGTGGACGGGTCGGACGCTCACCGACTCGAGCTGCGGATCACCCCTCGCGCAGCCCCAGCCAACCGCGACAGGAACCGCAAGGGCGAGAAAGCACGCCGCCGCGAGCGTAGCGCCCGCGGGGCTGGCCGTTGCGGCGACCGCCGACCCGGGCAGCGCCAGGCCGATCAGCGTGAGGACGATCGCAGCCAGTATGGTTCGGGCGCCGCGAATCCGAAGCCACAGGCTCATCGCTAGACGGTGAGGAGGTCGAGGGGCCAATCACCGCAGGCCTGCGACACTTGATCGGCACGTGACACCCAGGCCCGCCGGATGTCGGGCGTCGCCGCTCGCAGTTGATCCACCACCGTCAAGGGCTCGGGATAGCCACGGAGACCAACCCCGCCATGCCGCTTCTGCAGTCCGTCCGGCGTCATGCCGCCGGCTGCGGCATACCAGGCGCTCAGGTCCATGCGGGCAATCCCGCCCGTGGCTCCGGTGGGACAGTCGGGGTCGGCGGGCAGCATGCCGGTCGCCAGGGCGGCGATTATGTCGTCCTCGGTGTACGAGGCTCCGATGAACCGGAAGACGAGCGCGCCCGGCGGTGCGACCGTTGGGTCGGCCTCGGTGAAGAGCGACGGGGCGGCCATGCCGACCTGCTGCCAGCCGGCGTGGACCTTGGCGACGATCCCGGCAACCTCGGCGGCGCGGGCTCGGTGCTCGGGCCACGTGCAGACCGTTACGCCGCTATCGGTGCGGCACTCCAACAGCGCCGTATCCCGCGGGACCGCGGGAGAGTAGGTCATGCCGCCCACCAGAAGGACACCGATCGTACCCACCACGGCCAGCGCCGCGATCGCACCTCCGACACGGCGCGCCACGAGAGCCGGGCCAGCGACCAGCATGGCCGCGGCAACGATGATCCCGAGATCGACGATGGAGGACGCGACCACCGCCCGCGGCGCCAGATCCTGATCCATCCCGCAGCAGTCGCGAAACATGCCGGTCAGGTGCCGCAACCATACGGGCTGGAACGCCGGGATGAACGCGAGCCAGATGAACGAGGCGACGATCGCCAGCGGCCCGGATACAGCGAACGGGAGGAGGAGCCCGGCCGCGAAGCCCGCCGCGCTAAGGGCGACGAGGTCCAGTGCGGCCATAGCGACAAAGCGCAGGTCGGGCAGACCGGCGCCTGATCGAATGAGATCGACAGTGATCGCGACCACGACGGCGAGAAGCGCGACCAGCACAACCGGGAGCAGGCACCAGAAGGCGATCGTCGCCCGCGACCGCACGGAAGGAGCATCCCACAGACGAGCGCGCCGGAGTCGGTTGCCCTCCCAGGCGGCGCATGCTGCACAGAACGGCCCCACGAATGGGAGCGAGGCGGTTCCCGCCGCCGTCGCACCTACGGCATATCCGTCCGAGGGATACAGGGACGTCACGTACCATCCCGCGAGGACGCAGATCGGGATGGCAAACCAGAATGCGGGCATGCTGCGGAGTGCTGTGCGAAGGCGGATCATCGATCGCCTGAGACGAGCGACGCATACGCGGCCTCGGCCTTGTGCTCGCTCTGATCGGGCGCCAGAGCCATGAACGCTTCGGTGGTGCCCTGGAACTGAATGCTACCGTTCTCGATGACAACGACGGTGTCGAACAGATCCGTCAGGTCATCGACCTGGTGCGTCGACACGACGACCGGCGCATCCTGAGCCATCTCCCGCAGGGACTCGCGAAACCGAGCCCGCTGACCGGGATCGAGGCCGGCCGTCGGCTCATCGAGGAGGAACACCTCAGCGCGGTGAACGAGAGACTGGGCCAGCGCCACGCGACGCTGCTGGCCGCCCGACAACTGGGAAGTAAGACGGTCAGCTTCAGCACCCAGGTCCACACGTCCGAGGGCGGCGGTCGCCTCCGTCCATGCGGCCGATCGGGCCATGCCCTTGAGCCAGCCGGCGTAGGCCACCTGCTCGCGGACGGTGAGCCCGGGGATGGCGCGCACCTGTTGCGGCATCCAGCCGACGGCCCGTCTGAATTTGGGCAGATCCCGTCGCCTTGAACTGTCGAGATCCCCGAGGCGGACGCTTCCGCGCCTCGGCCGGAGGGCGGTCGCTCCCAGCGAAAGCAGCGTGGTCTTGCCGGCACCGTTGGGGCCGAGGATGACGGTGCAGCCATCCGGCGCCTGCCAGGAAAAGCCCTCAAAGACGAGCGTTGGCGAACCCCTGAACAGGGTCGCAGATGGATAAGAGAAGTCGACATCAGTGAAACAAAGACCGGTCACTTCGTCCCCATGGGTGCGGCCTGCTCGCGGCGCGAGCACTACCCCTACTCCTTGATGCGGGCGACATTGCTACGTGCTACGTGCCACCCGCATCGCCAGATCGCAATCCCTCATCCAATTGATGATGTCCGCCGACGCTCAGTACTGGATATAATACCAATATGTTGCAGTGGCAGGGCTATTGTGAGTGTATTCAATGCTGTAGTCGGCTGTATCGACGTTGGCCCAACTGGCTTGCTGCCAGGTGCCATTGTTCTGACAATTAAGCGTCCTCTCAGCGGTGCCGGTGCTGGGAGTCCAGAACCAGTGATGCATTAAGTCGAACTTGACCGTTGAATTGGACGCTTGGCACTGCTGGATCAAGAAGTACGTGGTGTCCTTGGTCTGGTCAACCCAGATCTCGGAGTTCCATCCAGGACTAACATTCGCTACGTGGGGTGGGCCGATCGTGTTGGCCATTACTGAAGCGACCATGCCGAGCTCGCGGGCTGGAGGAGGTCGTGCGGGAGCGCCGCATCACCCACATGGTCCTGGTCCATAAGCCATATCGTGGCCTCCATCTGGGACGAGCCTCGCTCGCCGACCGCCTCCTCGACACGGTCCCCGGCCTGGAGGTCCACCTCGTCGGCGAAGGCCCGGGCCACTAGGGCTCACGTTTCGCGGCCGGAAGTCCGCCCATCGCCACGTGCCGAATTCCGAAGTTCGCATACTGGCGGGGCTGGTAGATGTCCTTGAAGTCGCCTACGAGGATGGCGGAGGGTTCGTCCCCGGGCATATCAGGTTCAACGTGCCGCTCGAACGAATCAGGGGGCACTACCCATTCAAAACGAGCAAACAGGTAGTCGGCGTCAGCATCTGGTTCCGGAAGAACCATGATGCCTTCCGCCAGATCCGTGACATCGTCGCCGGTCCCCTAGAACGAGCGCGGGCGCTTGGCCACAACCTCGACATCGCAATGGAGGCAGGGATCAGCGTCCCACCGACGACTTCTGCGACGGTTGGCGTGGTCGTGTTCGAAGACCTCCAAGTGGGTGAGGTCCAGCGGCACTTCGACAGCCAGACAGCCGGCCAGATCTCGGGGGTGCTGAGCGCCTGCTCACCCTCGAATGGCTCGCCTCTGAGATCGCCGAGTTCTACGAGCCTGGCGATGCCAAGGTCTGGCTCTTCTCCCGCAACAGGCTGCTTCACGGCTCCACGCCTTGCAGAGGTCGACTGGGACCGGGTCTCGGAAGTGGCGGCGGCCGCTGCCGCGCAGCGCGGGGTCTCGGTCTCGGTAAGCGACGCATGGCAGTCGGCAACAGAGGCGGGTTGGCAGGTCGGTGTCGAGACGGCACGTCGAGGCGCCACAGTCGGTGATTTGATCGACGCCTGCGCCCGAGTAGTGGCAGTGGTGCAGGCAACGGCTGCCGGCCTGGATCGAGGCACGGCTGCGGACGCGATACGCGCGGGCTACGCCGAAGCGCTTGTGGGTGCTCGCGAATCCGCATGGCTGGAAGCCAAATCAGCGCCTTGGGACCTAACCACCGAGGGAGGCAGGATCGAGGCCTCACAGGACGTCGCACGCTTCGCCAACGAGGCAGGGGGTTTGATCGTCGTCGGTGCCACCACAAAACACCGATCGGACGACGAAGTGATAGTCCGCGTTGGCGGGATCCGCCCGGGTTTGCTCTCTCTGCGCCGACTTCGGATGATCTTGGATGCGCACGTATATCCGCCGGTCGATGCACTCGACCTGGCCGAAGTCCCGCTGAAAGGGTCCGGCAACGTCATAGTGCTGATCTCGATCCCCGGGCAGAGGGAGGCCGCTAAGCCTTTCATCGTCCACGGAGCAATCGTTGACGGGAGAGTCGAGGGAGCCTTTATCTCCATCGTTCGGAGACGCGCCGAAGGATCGATTACTATCGATCCTCGGGAGATCCATGCATGGTTGGTTGCGGGGCGACGGCTCGCGTCCGGCGGGTAGAGTGCAAGTCGATTTCATGCCCGGACCTGTCACCGGTCAGGAATTGGCCGCGGCCGAATGCCCATCCGCGTCCAGGGCAGCCAGGGCCGCTTCCACGACGGCCCGCTCATTGCGCTGATCGACCATCCGCAGCAGAAGCTCGCGGGCCCGCTCGCGAAACAGCTCATCGGTCGGCGGTCGTAGGTTCCTGATGACCCGCAGCGCCTGCAACTGCCGCTCGGCCTCTCCTGAGCGGCAGAGGAGTTCGAGGTCGTCGAGCAGGTAGCGGCCGTTGCCTTGCTCAGCGAGAAGCTCAAAGGCGCGAGCGGCTCGGGGTCCCGCTCCGGCGGCGTCGAGGATCAGTCGGACGAGCTCGCCCCCAAACATAAGCCGGAGATCCTCGTTCGCCTCGTGTGGCGCGGCTGGCACTTCAGGCGTGACGGAAACGGAGGTGGTGGCGGCGGATGCATCGGGGGCCGCAGGCTGAACCGGCTCCTCGACGACAGAATCGACGACGGCCAGCGGTACGGGTTCGAGTGCCTCGCGCTCGACGCCGTGCCAGAGCGGAGCAATGTCCTCTTTCCCGCCATTCGCAAGGAGGCTGATCCAGGCGGCCGAGCCAACCTCGTACTCGCTCCGCCGTGCCTTCGGGTCCGTCGCGATCCCGCGAAGCGGACGAGGATCGAGGCTGGAACCGATGGCCTGGACCTCGGCATCCGCGCCTCGGTCGGACGCGTCGTCGATCGCCACGCCCCAACAGCGGCCGGCAAGCATCGAAAGTTTCGTCGGTCCAGCGATCTGGCGCAGCCGGGCGAGGCGTTCGGGGCTATTGGCGACCCAGAGCAGATGCCAGCCGGTGCGCTCGTTTTCGAAGAGCTTGGCGTAGGCGCGAAGGCGTTCGCGGATGACCGGCGGTCGTTCGGTCGACTCATCGACCTCAACGAGGATCAGCGCCGAGGCTTCGCGCGTATCGATGACGATGAGGTGGTCGGGTTTGACGCCCCAGTCGTAGCCGGGGATGAGCCATTCGGGCCACCAGAGCTGGACGAGCCCCGGATCGTGGTGGACAAGCGAGGCGACGAACTCCACGCCGTCGAGGGAGTGGCGGGTTGTGATGAGACCTGGTGACCGATAGGCGTTGAGGTGGATGCGGCGTCGTCCGGATGAGCTGAGTCGATAGGCGAGGGGAATCCCGCCATGGTCAGGTGGAAGGGATTCCCGCGTGACGAGGTTCTCTTGGTAGAGCCTGCGTGTTCGTCGGAGAGCCGTGCGAAGGGATGGATAGACAAGGGTTGCGAGCTGGCCCGCGGTGCAGACGCGGGCGTATTCGAGGAGGCGAAGGCAGGCACGGTCGGAGACCGAGAGGAGGCTGACGTCGGCTCGCTTACGAATGACATGAGCGGGAGAAGAAGGACGGTAGCTCATGTAAGTTGCATCCAGTCGGCCGACCGATTGAGCGTGAAATCGCGACATTGGGTTGTCGTGGGTCGACACGGTCCAACGCCAGTCCGATGCATGGTCCAGCGCCAGATTTGCGGGCTGTTGGCGACCGACCGGCGACGGGCATGCCGAAGTCCGCTCGGCTTCAAGCTTGCCGAACGGTGGGGGATGGCGCCTTCGGTCGTTGAGGGACGCATCCTCGGGATCGAGCTACACCAGGTCGCCGGGCCAGGGGCGCGGTCGTCGCGCGCGTGCTGCTCGAGCCCGAGCGGATAGATAGGCGAGACGAGCGAAATGGGCGGCTCGGGCGTGCGCCGCACGTCGAGCGCGCTCTTCGGGTGCGAGCAGGCCTTGGGGATCGACCTCTCGCTCGAACGACGACCAGAACGCCTGCCTAGCGGCCTTGGTCGTCTCGCGAGGATCGTGGGTCGCGTGGAGTCGGTGTGCACCGATCCTGCCGCGAAGGGCCCGACTGGCCCGTTCTGCCTCGTCCATTTGATGGGTCCTTGTCCTTACCGGCGGTTCCGATGCCCTGCGGTGGGGCGGGTCGCTCCTGCCCTGCTGGGTCAGCAAGCGTTCCGCCGGTCGCCGAGCTTGCCCTGTCTCGCTTCGCCGTCCTGCCCGAGCCGCGTCTGGGGCCAGGTCAGGAGGCGTCGCGAGAAACGATCTGACCCTACTCCATCAACTGCCGGCTTGCAAGCATATTGCGTACGATATTGAGTACAGATCGCACCTTGCGGGACGTTGTACGCTAATTCGTACACATTGGGTGAGCGAGTCCCAACACTTGGATCAGGGAGAAGGCGTCATGACCGTTAGCGGTGTGCTCGAGGCCATGGGGATGCGCGAGCTGCGCACCAACCTTCGCGCCGTGGTCGAGCGGGTGGAAGCAGGTACGCCGGTCGTCTGTCTCAAAGATGGTCAGCCGCTCGCGGTCCTGCTCGCTCACGAGGAGGCCGAACGCTGGCGCAAGATCGAGGACTCGCTCGCGACGCTCCACGCGATGAACATCTATCCAGAGGCGGTCAACGACCCCTCCGAGCTCGCGGATGTCGCCTCCCTTATCCCTCCCGACCTCGCCACGATCCGAAGGCTCACCTCCGAGCCGCGTGCGATCCTCTCGCCCCTCCGGACGATCGGCGTATCCGATGCACGCGCCGCCTTCGCCACGCTAGTCGGGGAGGTGGCGCAAGGTCGGGTTCGAACGATCGTCGCCAGAGGTCATCTGGCGGTCGCTGTGATCCCGGCGCCGGAATACGATCGGCTCCGCGCTCTGGCGCGAGTGGTCAGCTGGTTCCGTGGCGCCGGCCTGGACCTGGCTACCGCAACCGAGCAACAGGTCATCGACTTCGTCCGCGCCCGCCGCGAGCAGACCGACGGTGCTCAGCAGCCGTCAGCGGGGTGAGACAGTCGCGTGGTCGGTCAGTGCCTCGTCGAGGAGGCGCTGGACGCGGCGACCCCGCGTTCGCGCGGCGTCCCGCAGTCGAGAGGAGGTCGTCAGGCTCCGATCGAGCGCAACGTGAACCGCCGCCACGACCTGGTCCGGTGCGACCCCGACTTCGGCGACATCCACGATCGTGCGCTCCGGCCCGGTGACCCGAACGCCCTTGCGCGAGACGACATCCGCTTCGGCGAGAGGCCGCGTCGTCGTGTGGATGACGACGCCGGGCTGGTTCACCAGGCGTCGGCGGATCCGGGGCACCGTGAGATGCACGGCGTCTGCGATGACGTCGGAGAGCCCCAAGAGCGCGAGTGCCGATTCGTGCGAGACAAGGGCGTCGGGTGCCTGACGCAGCCAGGCGGCGACGATCTCCTCGTGGGTCTCGTGAGGGTAGTCGCGCAGGCGGTACAGGCCTCTAACCACCTTGAGGAAGCGTCCGTTCTTGGAGTGGTGGGTAAGCAGCGCCGAACTGAAGCCGCACGCTTGGGCCTGGGAGGTCGTGAAGTAGCCCGCCTGCGCGCTGGCGGTGGCGAAGAGCGCTTCGTGGTCCGGGACATCGGTTGTGTCGTTCACATCCTCGATCATACTTAGGAAGTCAACGACATGGCCTGGGTAATCGTCGCCCCCTCGAAGGCGACGATCGACGCCCTTCACGCCCTGCCGAGGGCGGCCGTCAACCCGCGGTGATGAGGGACTCGTCCACGCCGCGGGCGGCGAAGTGGCCCGCTGCTGCCGTCAAGATGCCGTTCGCGATTCCCAGAGCACGCTCGGCGTCGTCGCTGGTGACCGTATCGCCTTCGTCCGGGTATCGGGCCATAGTCTCGATGTCTGCGAGCCACGCAAGGTCCATCGTGCTGGCCGGGTTCGAGAAGTCTGACGGCGCTTGCGCCTGGATGGTCGCCAGGTCGTGCGTCATCTCGAACGGCATGTTGTCGAGCAGGATCACCGCTTTGATGGCCTTCTCCGCAGCCTGCTGGGCCATGTAGGCGGTGTTTCGGTTTGGGACCGCCGTCGAGCCGAGGAACGCCCGGGCAGTCTCGATGTCACCCCTGGCGAATGCGAACCAGCGGCTGGCCTCTTCTACATTTGCCGCGGAGGGCTGCTTGTGCTTAGGCGGCATAGACCGGCACCCCCTCCGAGAGCGCACTTGCGATGATCGACCCGGGTCGCGGCGCAGCGGCCTCCTGCTCCGTGGTCACAAGAATGTCCTTGTCCACGATGAGGTCGGCGAGGGCAGCGCGGATGGCTACCCGGCGCTCTCGGCGATCTATGACGGAGCGAAAGACGACCAGGAGGTCAATGTCACTCAGCGGTCCCGCCTGGCCTCGCGCCTGGGATCCGAACAGGATGATGCGCGATGGCGCGAAGCCCTCGGCAATGCGGCGAGTCATCTCCGGGAGGTAGCGGATGGCGCGATCACTGAGTCCGCGTCCGGGCTGGGATCGCCACTCACCACTGGTCAGCGATCTTCCACACCCGACAAGTAACGTGTTGAGCGTGCTCGCGCGCGGGTCAGTCTGGGCTCGCTCGATTCGGGCGATCGTACTTTGTGGCACGCCGGTCCGGCCTGCCAGCTCACGCTGCGAGATCCCGGCGTAGCGGCGCTCGGTTCGCAGGAGAACGCTCGCCTTCATGTTGGCCACCTCCGATTGATAGCGTATTCACTATCAGGCGCCCTGCCGACGATGTCAAGGCCTGCGCTCGCCACGTGTAGACCACTCTCTCGCAGGCTCCTAAGCGTGCACGTCGCCGGGTCGATCAACGCCGGTACCGCTTGAACAGGCGCGTCGCGGCCTCCTGGGAGCGCGGGTCGACATCGTCGGCGAGGTCGATGGCGACGACCGACGCCGGTGCCACAGGACGCATAGGCCAGTCGGGCGTGAGCGCGAGCGTCGTGCGAAGCGTGATGTTCGGTTCGTTGCTCTGCCGCAGCTTGTACTTGTCGACGAGGGCGTCGAGATGGTCAGCGGTGAGGTACGCGTCGAATTCGTCGCCTGGGATCAGATCCGCCCCGACGTCGTACGCGGCCGACACTCCCGTCCGCATCAACCCCGGCTCGCGCCGGATCGCTCCTAGGTACGACGGGTGGGCGCGGAGCTGATAGCGTTGGGCACGCGTTACCAGCCGCGGTCGCACCGAGGACAGGTCGTGGTGGGCAATGAAGTTCCGGAGCTTCGCGCGCGAGACGGGGTCGAGCCAGGGTGTGTCCAGGCCGTCGATCAGGAACAGTAGGCCCCACGCGCGCCGCGGCGAGAAGCGGCGACCATCCAGCGCCCCGAGTTGGGCTCGCTGATCCACGGTTGCCGCCTCGACCAGGAGGACGCGTCCGAGGCGCCGCGCAGTAAGTTCACCGGAGGCGACCAGCGTGCGGACCCGTCCCGCCGTCACGCCGAGCCGGGCTGCGGCCTCCAGCACCGATAGGGCACTTTCCTCAACCATGTCGAACTCAGCATAGTTGAGGAAATGGCGGCGTCAAGGGGCCGGCGTTGCCCGGGGCCATCGCCCACGAGTGAGGGATGTTTGACGCCTATTTCTACCGGCAGAAATGTGCGGACTCGTTCAGTCGAGCTGACCTTCTGTCCTTCCGGCCGCCAGGTATCCTGAGGGCGTGATCGGCTCGCGCGACATCGAGATCAGGCGGGCCGTGTTCGACTGGCTGACCGAACAGCGCCAGGAACACGGGGAGGCGCTGTCGCGCGCATCTCTCGAGGCGTTCTCGTTGGCCGGCAAGCGGATCCCGTTGGTGGGTCCGCAAGGGATCTGGAAGCCTGCCGTCTGTGAGTTGCCGCTATCGATCACGACCATCGTCCGCGGACCATATGCCGATGCTTTCGACGAGCTGACAGGGACTCTTTCCTACGCGTACCGAGGCACCGACCCGGGTCACAAGGACAATGTGGGCCTGCGGACCGCGCACGCTGAGCGCGTGCCACTAATCTACTTCCACTCGTTGGAACCAGGTTCGTATGTCGCCTGGTACCCGGTGTTCGTCGTGCGCGATGACCCGTCCGCGCTGAGGTTCTCGGTCCTGGTGGACGACATCTCTGCTGCATATGCGAGCACGACCAGCCAGGTCGCCGACAGCGGAGCGGAGGCGCGGCGCGAGTATGTGACGCGGGCCGTGCGTCAGAGGCTCCACCAGCAGCTGTTCCCGCGAGCGGGTCCTGCGTGCGTACCAGGAGAGATGCGCACTTTGCAGCCTGCGTCATCAGGAGCTACTCGATGCAGCGCACATCACGCCAGACAGCCACCCTGAAGGCGAGCCGGTAGTGAGCAACGGTGTGGCGCTGTGCAAGCTGCACCACGCCGCGTTCGACCGCCTCTTCTTCGCCGTCCGTCCGGACTACGTAATCGAGGTCAAGCCGTCGATCCTCGCCGAGCACGACGGCCCAATGCTTGTCGTGGGCTTGCAGCAGATACATGGCAAGTTGCTGCTCCTGCCGCGGCGACCGTCAGATCGCCCGGATCCTCGAAGGCTCGAGCAGCGATACTCCGACTTCCTGCGGGCAAGCTGAGCGGTCCACGGCGATACCAGGGAGGGCTCACCGGATGGTCAGAGTGATCGATCGCGAGGTGTTCGCGAACCATCATTTTTTCACTATCCCCGATGGATTGCGCGACCTCGAACTCCGACGGTCCACTTTTCGCCAGTGCCAAGCGCCTGCACAGAGGACCGTCGAGCAGAGGCCGACACTGCGCCGGATCACCCTGAACCGGTGCCATGTGGAGGTTTCTGACCTTGGGCCGGTTGTCGCCGAGGACTGTACGGTCGACACCGTTTGGTTCCATCGAGGCATCTGGGGCCCGCAGCGATTGGGTGGCTGCGGCTTCAAACACGTGGTCTTCAAGGGCAACATCCAGGGCGCGCTCGAGATCGACTATTCGCCCGAGTGGGTCGGCATCGGCCGGTACGCTCTGGATGACCCGTTCGTTGTCGCCAACGCCAGCTTTTACGAGGAAGTCGACTGGGCGTTGGACATAAGCGAGGCTCGTTTCACCAACTGCTGGCTGCACTACAGCGACATCCCGGCCCGACTGGTGCGCCGCGACCCGCTAACTCAGATCGTCGTGCGGCGCGAGAAGGCGCTCGGTCGCGATTGGACGAAGGCACAACTGCCCGAGGGGGCATGGCGTTTTTCGATCACGGACTTCCTCAAGACGGGATTGCCCGATCTGATTCTCGTGGCGTGCAAAAAGAGCGACCGATATGGACGCCAGCTCGACACGATCATGCAGCTGCGCGACGAGGGGATTGCGGAGCTCGACTAGCGTCTGTTCCCAGCCCGCCTCCTGATGCCCGGATCAGTACCGATCGCCAGGACCGAGCCGCCGGTGCGCCTCCCGCGCCCGCTCGTCCGCGGCTGAGGCGCCGTATCGGGTGAGCATCGTCCGGCTCCGCCAGCCGGCCAGGCGCATGAGATCGCCCTCGTTCCCGCCGGCCGCGAGCCACTGGTGGGCGTAGGTATGGCGGAAGCGGTGCGGGTGGACGTCGGCGATGCCGGCCGCGGCGCCACGGCGGCGGACGACGTCGGCCACGCCGTTCGGCGTCATCGGCCCGGCCAGGCCGAGCCAGAACTCGGGCCGATCCTTGTCACGGTGGCTCGCTCGCGCCCGCAGGTAGCGATCGAGCGCCTGCGCCGTTCGCCGTCCGAACGGACACGCCCGCTGCCGGCGCCCCTTGCCCAGCACGAGCGCGATGTTCTGCTCCAAGTCGACGTCGGCGACCCGCAAGCCGGCGGCCTCGGCCAGGCGCATGCCCGTGTCGAGGAACAGCCGAACGATCGCCATGTCGCGGCGATCCTCGAAAGCGCGGCCCTCGCATGCAGCGAGCAGGCGGTGGATCTCGTCGTCGGTATAGACATTGGGCGGCGTCTCGGGCACGTGCGGAGGACGCATCGTCGCCATCGGGCTCGTCTCGAGTTCGCCTTCGGCAACCGCCCAGCGGAAGAACGTCTGGAGGGCGCGATACCGAACGGATGCCGTCGCCGGCTTGAATCGCGCCAGTTGGTCGGCGATGAAGTCCAGGCAGAATGTCTTGGGGATGCGGTCGACGGAGGTCGGGAGACGTTTCGCCCGCAGGTACGCTTCGAACCCCGTAACCGCGTCGAGGTACGTCGTCACGGTCCTCGCGCTCTTGTTTTCGGCCAGCAGCGAGCGCCGAAAGCTCTCGGCGAGGACTCCGAGCGTCGGTCCGGACGGCGAATCAGGGGTCTTTGGGGCCATATCGAGCCCTCCGAAACTTGTCCAGTTAGAGTGTCGGAGAGCATAGTGCCAGCCCGGAGAATCGTCGAGCCCCTCAATTAGAGGGGCTCTTCACGAGGGATTATGCGATTTGGAGCGGGAGACCGGATTCGAACCGGCGACATTCTGCTTGGGAAGCAGATACTCTGCCAACTGAGTTACTCCCGCTCGGCGAGCAGCGACAGTTATAGCAGATCGCGCGAGCGCGGCGGGAGCCGCTTGGAGGAGGCCCCCTGGTGGTCGCGACATTCTGCGCAAGAGGCAGACGCTCAGGTCATTTGGTGTTGGCAGGGCTACTCGCGGGCGTTGCTGTGGCTCTCCAAAGACCGGAGAAGGCGCCAGCCTGAGAGCTCACGATAAGGGGGATTATGGTGATGGTCCGGCGGCCCCACCGAGGCCAGACGCCGGAGGCGCCGTTGGGAACGGACTGGGACAGAGAAGCCCCGGGCTAGCGCGGACCGTGCTGATGCCCAGCACAGACAGCGGGTCGTCCTGTGGCCCTCGGCAGGTCAGGGACGACCGTCTTGGATGGCCCGGGACGCGACGTCGGCCAGGTCGTGGGCTCCAACACCGGCCAGTGTCCGATCGGCCCGTGATCATGGCGTTACGCCTTAGGAATGCGGTCTGAGCAGGCGCTCGGCACCCCCAGGCGGTTGAACCGCTCAGCGGAAGCTAACGGCCGAGTAGATCGACCCGAGGAACCGGCTCGGGACCGACGCCAGCCGCTGCGTCTCGCGGAAGCCGGCCTCCGCCGCCACCGTGGCCCAGCAGCGGAACGAGAGCGGGAAGGGGACCCATGGGTTGCCGTGGTCGGTGTCGTACTCGACGAGGACCAGACGACCAGCCGGGCGGAGGTAGCCCCCGATGAGGCGGAGGACGGCGAGCTTGTCACGCTCGAAGTGCAGCGAGTTCGCCATCAC
>CABDYL010000087.1_pt1 | contig 29405 bp, 23 predicted proteins | sample 3131931 | NCBI WGS metagenome assembly CABDYL01 (sample SAMEA5534337, study PRJEB31848) | metagenome | biome: tundra; feature: field; material: soil | place: USA | collected 2013-05 | depth 0.45 m
GTCGGCGAGTCATCGCTGAGCGAGGCCTTGTACATGACCACGGACGGCGGCCTGAGCTGGTCCGAGCCGCGCCCGATGCCCCAGTCGATGGGCAAGGCCCCAGAGTTCGTGGACGCTCAGCATGGCTTTATGGTGGCCACGAGTGGCGACCCCAGCGAGACGCAAATCATCGAGAACAGAACCGTCGACGGTGGCAAGACATGGCAATCCACGGCCGTGACCACCCTGACCATCCAGGACGGGACTGGGCTGGCGATAGACGACCACTTCTCAGACGTGAGCCACGGTGTCGTCCTCGTCGGCCGCGTCACGCCCTCCGCGACCTCAGCCACAATCGATAATTGCCGGCTCTATGCAAGCAACGACGGTGGGGTCAGCTGGACAAATGGATCCGCGGCACCATGCATCTCCGGTGGTGGCCTGAGCTGGGTTAGTTCGACGATGGGATTCGCTCTCGTCGGCCAGACACCTCCGACGGTGGCCACCACGACCGATGGTGGTCGAACCTGGACGACCGCAGTCTTGCCCGGCGTCCCCGCGGACACGACCGTAGTGCCTCGGCTGATGGTGCAGTCCGGCGGCACAGGTCAGCTGAGGTTTGTCGCAAGCTACTGGTTCAACAACGCAAGAGGCGCCACTGTGGCCCCCCTGGCGGTATTCCAAAGCCCTGACGCCGGCGCGTCCTGGACCGAGGCCTATCAGAGCAGCGGCAGCTTCTGGAGCGGCAACTCCACCGGCATGTCGGCTTTCTCGGCCGAACATTGGGTGGCGCTGTCATACAACGGGACAGTCGGCAATCTCGCTCAGGTCGTCGTGACTCGGGACGGCGGCCGGACCTGGAGCCACATCGGAAGTGACTCGTTCCAGGCCGACGGCGTGGCCTGGTCGGACGAGCTACATGGAATGATCCTGGCCAACGATTGCCTACCGGGCCAGGCGTGCAACGCCATCAGCGAGACCTTCTACGTCACCAGCGACGGCGGTCTGACCTGGCACCAGGTGCCGTTCTAGAGAGTGGTCTCGGGCCGGCAGTCGCGTGCCGCTCGTGACGCGCCACTCGACGTTGGTCCGCTCTCCGCTAGACGGACCGTCGGCGCCCGGGCTACACTTCCCGGGCCCTGTTCGTGGGCGGTTTGCGCGTACTCGCAAGAGAGTGGTGGCGGCCGTGATCGCGAACGAGCCCCTAAGGAGGTGATTTCCGGATTGGCAGAAGTCCGCGTGGGTGAAAACGAAAGCTTCGAGAGTGCCCTGCGCCGGTTCAATAAGAAGATTCAGCAGAGCGGCATTTTGGCCGAGGCCCGTCGCCGCGAGCACTACGAGAAGCCGAGCGTGAAGCGCAAGCGCAAGGAAGCGAAGCGCAAGAAGGTTGCTCGCCAGACACAGAGCTAGCGAGACCAGTCACGCCGTCGAAGGGTCACGCGACTGGTTGCAGTCGCGCCGCCCGCCCAGAGGTGCCATGCCGGTGTCTCTCCGCAATCGACTCGATGAAGAGTTGAAGGCCGCGATGCGGTCCAGTGACGCCATGCGCCGCGATTCGCTGCGCATGGTGCTGGCGGCTGTTCAGAAGGCCGAAAAGGAAGGCAAGCACGAGCTTGCCGACGACGAAATGCTCGGAATCCTGACTCGCGAACTCAAGGTTCGCCGTGAGTCCGTGGACACGTTCCGGGCAGGCGGACGCGAGGATCTCGTGGCCAAGGAAGAGGCCGCCATCGCGGTCGTCTCCGAGTTCATGCCCCAACCGCTCTCCGAGACCGAACTGACGGCCCTCGTCTGGCAGGCCATCGCCGAGACCGGCGCTGCCACTCCGCGCGACATGGGCAAGGTCATGGGCTGGATCTCGCCGAAGACCCGCGGCCGGGCGGACGGGAAGGTCGTAAGCCAACTGGTGACGCAGCTGCTGGCGGCCCGCGCCGCCGGATCGTGACGAAAACGTCGTGTTGAGGGAGCCGCACGAACGTCCCCGTCCGTTCGGCCGACGTGACGCGGTTCGGCTGGTTTTCGCGGCTCTCTTGATCGTGGTCGCTCTGGGCGTGGGCGTCGTAGTCGACCTCGCGCCCACGAACCCCGGCTACTCCGTCGGCGTGAAGGCCCCGACCACGATCCTAGCCCCGAGCGACGCCACGATCCCCAACGCCGTGGAGACGAAAGCGGAACAGGACAGGAGGGCCGTGGCCGTCCAGCCGGCGTACGACTACACGCTGGCCCGCGCCCAGTCGATCGCGGCAGTCCAGGTCGCCGATCTCCAAATCGCCCTGAAGCCGATCGATGATGCTTTCGCCTTATCCAAGACTCCGGACGTCAGGCGGGTATCGCTGCAAGCCGCGTTGCTGACCGCGCTGCCGGCGCTATCGTTGGACAATCGGGCCATCCTGCTGACCCTGGACCCGACGCGCTGGCCGGTCGTAGAGCAGGCTGCCGAGAGCGGCCTCCTGGCGGGCGAGCGGATCGAGATCCGAGACACCGATCTCGCCGCCAAGCAGACGGCAATGGCCCACCAGTACATACCGACGAGCCCAGATCTCAGCACAGCCGAGGAACAGCTGGCCGAGGCCATCATCACGCCGCTGTTTGTGGCCAACTCGACGTACAGCCAAACACTCACTCAGCAGGCCAGGGACCAGGCCGTGGCCGACACGCCCACGGTCACGGACACGCTCAAGGCCGGTGAGGTCATCGTCGATCAAGGGCACCAGATCACCGAGTCGGACATGATCAAGATCCGTTACTACGGGCTGGACAAGTCTGTCGTGGATTGGGGCAAGGTTGCGGCCTGGATGCTCCTGGGGACTCTGGTCGCGGCGACACTCCTGGCCTGGCTGTGGCGGTTCCGGCCGGAGTACTGGCATCGCGGTCGGACTTTGGCCCTGATCGGGCTGATCTTCGTCGTGTCGGCTCTGGCGCTGAAGCTGCCAGGCGGAAGGGCCTGGCTGCCCTATATCATGCCCATCGCCGCCGCCGGGATGCTGCTGACCCTGCTCCTCGATGCCGGAGTGGGGATCGTCATGGTTGCTTTGCTGGCGGTCCTGGCCGGACCCGTCAGCGGGTCGTCTGTGGAGCTATCGGCCTACGTTCTCCTCGGCGGCTTCGCGGGCATCCTGGCCATTCGCAAGGGCGAACGCCAGCACTTCTTCCTCCAGGCTGGGTTGGCGGTGGCGATCACCGAGATAGCCGTCGTAGGGGCGTTCGGGTTGCTCGGCCAGCACGACACGGCCGGCGTCCTGCAGCTGGCGGCAGCAGCCGCGGGCGGAGCGGTGATCGCGACCGTCGTAACTCTGGGGAGCTTCGCTCTCCTCGGCAACCTGTTCGGCATACTCACAGCCTCGCAATTGCTCGAGCTTGCCCACCCGTCTCAGCCGCTCCTGCGCCGGCTCTTGATTGAGACGCCGGGCACGTATCACCACTCACTCATGGTCGGGAACCTGGCCGAGAGGGCGGCCACGGCGATCGGCGCCGATCCCCTCCTGGCCCGGGCCGCGGCCTACTACCACGACGTTGGCAAACTGGCCAATCCACTCGCCTTTATCGAGAACCAGGCCAGCGGTGACAACATCCACGACCAGCTGGACCCGGAGCATTCCGCAACAATCCTCAGACAGCACGTCCCCGACGGCATAGACCTGGCTTACAAGGCTCGCCTCCCAAAACCGCTGATTGCCTTCATCCCGCAGCACCACGGGACCGCGATCATGAGCTTTATGTATGGCAAGGCGCGCCAGGCAGCCGCCGCGCCATTCGGTAGCGAGAGCCAGCCCGCCGGCAAGGCAGCGGCCGACGCGGTGGATCAGCGCCGCTTCCGCCACGGCGGCCCAAAGCCACAGTCGCGCGAGGCGGCCATCCTGATGCTGTCTGACGGTGTGGAAGCGTCAGTGCGCTCACTTTCGAGTCGCGACGAGGCCACAATAAGGGCGATGGTCGGCCAGATCGTTCAAGAGCGACTGGCTGACGGTCAGCTCAACGACTGCGAACTTACGATTCGAGACCTGGATAAGATCAAAGAGGCCTTCGTAGGCCAGCTCCAGGGCATGTATCACCAGCGGATTGCCTACCCGCAGAACAAGGTGGTCGAACCCGGTAAGCCGGGCGAAGGAGGCGCGGCGTAAACACGAGAACAGCTGCGAGTTTGGATGTGAGCGACAGCGAAAGCGCGACCACCTGCATCTACCTCCCGCCTTTCCGGATCGACGTCACGGTTCGGCCCGGCATTCCCCACATCGCCTCGCGTAATCGTGTCGCCCTTGCAGTTCGGGCCGCCCTCGAAGCTGGCGGCGCCCCGGGTCCGGCCTCGATCGGCATCGTCCTTTCCGCGGACACCGAGCTGGCCGAGCTCAACGTCGCGCACATGGGCTCCTCTGGTGCCACTGACGTCCTGTCATTCCCGTTCTTCCCGCCTGAGGCGTTCCCTCAGCACGACCGCGGCGCAGATGGCCAACGCGACCCCGGGGTGGCCGCCGCCCTCAAGCAGGCTTTTGCGCTGCCGCCCGGCTTGCGGGCCCATCTCGGCGACATAATCGTCTCAACGGAACGGGCCATTGCCCAGGCCGCTGAGGGCAGCGGCGGCCAGACCGGCGACGTCGGCTGGACTCCCGTCGAGGAGCTGCTGCTTCTCGCGGTCCACGGGACGCTGCACGTCTGCGGCTGGGATCACGCCGAGCCGGTGGAAGAGGCTGGAATGCGAGCCCTGGAGCGGCGGGTCCTGGCCTCTGTCTTGGCTGACGGTCTTAGCCCCAACCGCGAGGCTAATTCCGTCGACGACCGCTAGAGCCCTTCGGGCGGCGCCTGATACCATCCGGCCAGGCCCTCCGGAACCGGATCAGGGCTAGTTTTGCGTGCCGCGACGGGGCTCCGTGCGCGGCGAGCGCGGTGGCTCTCGCAGGAGAAGCGGTGAAGATCGTCGTGGGCCTCGGCAACCCGGGCGCGCAGTACGAGAAGACGCGGCACAACATCGGCTGGATGGTCCTCGACAGGCTGGCCGACCGGGCCGGCTGGGGCGGCAAGGGCCGCAACCGTGACGCCTCGGCCATAGTCCAGGGCCGATATCGCGGCCTTGACCTGACGCTCGTCAAGCCCCTGACCTTCATGAACGAGTCGGGTTTGGCCGTGCGCAAGTCGCTTGCCCGCGAGCATGCACCCCTGAGCGAGATGCTCGTCGTGACCGACGACTTCGCGCTCCCCTACGGCAAGCTGCGATTCCGTGAAGGCGGGTCGGCCGGGGGCCACAACGGCCTGCGCTCGATCATCGCCGAGCTTGGCAATGAGCAGTTCAGTCGGCTGCGGGTTGGCATCGGCGAGCCCGGCATTGATGCCATCGACCATGTCCTGAGCCAGTTTGCGAAGGGCGAGAAGGCCCGGCTCTCGGAGCTGCTCGATGCCGCGGCCGATGCCGTGGAGGCCTGGGCGCGCGATGGCACGAGCAAGGCGGCCAACCACTTCAACTCATACGAGTTGCGACCGGCCGACGAGGATCGATCGGCGGCGCCGGGTGAGGTCGAAGGGCCGCCCGGACCCGACGGCATACGACGCACAAAGACAGGTTGGCGCAAGCAGAAGCCGCCTGAGCCGACCGAATGAGTGTTCGGGGAGGGCGCTCTCTACGCAGCCAGATCGAGGCCGCGCTGAGCGGCGAAGGGGATCCCCTCGGCGACGAGGGATTGGGCCTGCCGGACGGGCTGGCTCCCCACGAGACGGCGATTCGGCGCGATGGGGCCGGCCGCGCGGCGGCAGGCAGTGGCGCGGCCGCGGCAGGCAGTGGCGCGGCCGCCACCGCTGCCGGGACCAGCCCGAGAGCACGGCGTCTGCCCGACCTCCACGTGTTGCCGCCGCTCCTCCACGCCACCGGCAGCTTCGGGGCCCTGTGGCAGCGGCTCGGGGCGGAGGACGAGCCACTGCCGGTGGCGGGCCGGCACGCGGCGTTGGCCACGGTCCCGCACGGGGCCAAAACTTTCCTGGCCGGGGCAATCGCCACGGGCGGCGGGGCGGAGGCGCCGCAGAGACTCTGCTGGGTGGCCCGCGACGCCGAGATCGGGGATCGCGTCGCCGAAGAGTTGCAGGCTTGGCTCGGCGACCCCGAGGCCGTGGCCGTCTTGGAGCCGCGCACGGCCCTTGCCTATGAGCGCAGTGAGCTGGTTCGCGACGAGACGGCCGCGCGGGTCGCCGCCCTGGCCGCCTGGCGCTCCGGTCGGGCCCGAGTCCTCGTGGCCAGTGTCCAGGCGCTGCTGCAACACACTCTGGATCCGGCGGAGATCCCAGCTCAGCCGCGCCGCCTTCGGGTGGGGACTCGCGTCCATCAAGACGAGCTGCTCCGCGAACTACTTGCTCTGGGCTACGAGCCCGTAACTGAGGTGGCCGGCCGCGGCGAGTTCGCCCGACGCGGCGGGCTCGTCGACGTCTTCCCGTCCGCCGCATCCTTGCCCATCAGAATCGAGATGTTCGGCGACGAGATCGACTCGATGCGCGTCTTTGACCCCACCGACCAGCGCAGCCTCCGACCCATCGAGGAAGTGGCCCTGCTGCCCGCCAGCGAGTTCCTCGTGCCGTCAGGTGGCCCGGCCGATCTGCGCGTCAGAGTCGCCCGGATGCCCGGCCGAGGCACTGCCGCACTGCCGGAGCGCCTGGTCGCGGATCTCGCCCGCTTCGAAGAGGCCGTGCATGCCGGAACGGGCGCGCTCGGCGCACGCTCGGGCCACGTCCACGACATCGCATCGGCGGCGCGCGCCCTCGAGACCGGCGACGCGGCCGAGGTATGGGCTGCCGTATTGTGCCCGGCGACCGGCCTGGACCATATCCCGGCCGGAGCCCTGCTCGTCCTCGATGAGCCGGGCGAGATCGCCGATGCCGCCGACTTCCTGTGGCGCCAGGCCGACGAACGTCGGGCCGAGCTTATCGCCGCCGGCGATCTACCCAAGGAGTGGCCTGAGGCATACCTCCCGCCGCGTGACTGGAAGGCTCGCCTCCTGCGGGGCCGGACCCTCGAACTGACCTGGGAGTCCGAGGTGGCCAGGCCGACGGGCGGCGGCACTTCCATGGGCGATCTGTTCGGTTGGCGGGAGCCGTCGCTGCCGCCGGCCCGGACCGGCCGTCTCGCCGAGGTCGTCCGGGCGTGGACAGCCGCAGGCGACCGCGTCGTATTGGCCTCCGACCAGGCGCCGCGGCTGGCGGATCTTCTCAACGAGCAGGGCCTGCCGACCGGTGTCGCCGATCGGCTGTCCGAGGCACCGGCGCCGGGGACCCGCACCCTCATAGGCCGCAGCCTCAACGGCGGTTTTGCCGGTGGCCCCGACGGACTGGTCCTCGTCACGGACCGCGAACTGTTCGGCTCCGTTCGAGTGCGCCGTCCCAAGGCGCTGAGACGCGTCGTTCCCCGCGACGTCTTGGAGCGGCTCGTGAAGGGCGATCTGGTCGTGCACATCGATCACGGCATCGCCCGGTACGAGCAGATGCTCCGCCGTGGCAGCGACGGCCAGGAGCGCGACTACCTGGAGCTGAGCTTCGCCGGCACGGACAAGATCTACCTGCCGGTCGAGCAGATCAACCGCATCAGTCGCTACTCGGGCGGCGAGGATCCAGCCCTCAGCCGGCTTGGCGGCGCGGAGTGGCTGCGGACCAAGCAGCGCGTCAAGAAGGCGGTAACGGACCTGGCCAAAGAGTTGCTCGAGATCTACGCCGCCCGCGCCGCGGCGGCCGGCTTCGCCTACCCCGAGGACACACCCTGGCAGCAGGAACTTGAGGCCTCCTTCCCGTATGAGGAAACTCTCGATCAGCTCCGCGCCACCGCCGAGGTCAAGCTCGACATGGAGGCCGGCCGACCGATGGACCGCCTCGTCGTCGGCGACGTGGGCTACGGCAAGACCGAGGTGGCTCTCCGCGGCGTCTTCAAGGCGATCCAGGGCGGCAAGCAGGTTGCGATCCTCGTGCCCACGACCGTCCTCGCCGCGCAGCACCACTTGACCTTCAGCCAGCGTTTCGCCGCCTATCCGCTGACCGTCCGGCTGCTATCGCGCTACGTTCCAACCAAAGAGCAGGCCGCCACGATCGAGGGCTTGGCCGACGGAACGGTCGACGTGGTCATCGGAACCCATCGGCTCCTCAGCAAGGACGTCCGCTTCCGTGACCTGGGTCTCGTTGTCGTCGATGAGGAGCAGCGGTTTGGGGTTGCGGCTAAGGAGCGGCTTAAGAAGTTACGCCGCGAGGTCGACGTCCTGACGCTCTCGGCCACGCCGATCCCGCGCACCCTCAACCTGGCCCTGGCCGGCGTCCGGGATCTGAGTCTCATCGAGACCCCGCCCGAAGATCGCCTGCCCATCCAGACCCGTGTCGCGGAGGCCTCCGCCGGCCTCGTGCGCGACGCCATCCTGCGCGAGCTTGACCGTGGCGGCCAGGTCTTCTTCGTCCACAACCGCGTCGAGACGATCGAGGCCCAGGCCGAGCAGCTCCGGGGGCTGCTGCCTGGCGTTCGCGTCGCCGTCGGTCACGGCCAGATGCCGGAAGGCCGGCTCGAGCGGGTCATGTTCGACTTCGCCTCGGGAGCCACGGAGGTCCTGGTCTGCACCACGATTATCGAGTCGGGGCTGGACATCCCGAACGCCAACACGATCATCATCGACCGCGCCGACGCACTCGGCCTGGCCCAGCTCTACCAGCTCCGCGGCCGCGTCGGTCGGTCCAGTCGCCGCGCCTACGCCTACCTTCTCTACCGCCGTCGCGAGAAGCTCAGCGACGTGGCCCGGAAGCGTCTCCAGGCTATCTTCAACGCCTCGGAGCTCGGCGCTGGATTCCAGATCGCTCTCTCGGACTTGGAGATACGCGGTGCCGGAAACATCCTCGGGGCCGAGCAGCACGGCCATGTCGCCGCCGTGGGCTTCGATCTCTACACACGCCTTCTGGCTGAGGCGGTGGAGGAGCAGAAGGCCGAGTTCGAAGATCGACCGCCCCTGGTCGAACGTCCTGGCGCCGTGGTCGACCTGCCGGTCGATGCCCACCTGCCGGACACCTACGTGCCCGAGACCGCCCAGAAGCTCGAGCTGTACCGGCGTCTCGGGCGCGTCAGGACGGCCGGCGAGCTGGCCGCGTTCCGACAGGAGCTGGTCGATCGGTTCGGGCCGCTGCCGGCGCCGGTCCTTCGGCTGCTCGAGGTAGTGGAGCTGCGCATGGTTGCTGAGAGCGCCGGCATCGCCTCCATCTCGCGTGAGGAGGGCGAGCTTGTCGTCCGGCTGGGCACGCTGTCTCGGGCGGCGGCGATGCGAGCCCTCGCTCCGATGGGCCGCGACGTCGTTCGGTTTGGCAGCAACCAGGCCCGCATACGCCTGCCGCGCGACGCTGCCCGGGCTTGGAGCGTGGCCCAGTCCGTTGTCACGCGCCTCCTGCCGGCTGCGGAAGAACAGCGGCTTCAGCGCGATCGAGCCGTCGCTGCCCAGGACCGGCCGGGCTAGCCAGGCTCGTTGTACGCTATCGGCGGCCGCGCCGGGAAGAGGGCGTAGGCCGGACCCCGTTGGGTTCGTCACGGGCAGCCGGTTGGTTCCGTCGCACCCGCGTCAGGGCACCGGAAGGACGTGGGATGCATCGATCGGAAAAGGCGCTATCAGGGGTCGCTCGCCCCAGGTCGGGCGGCGCGGGCGAGAAGGACGGCTTCCGTCCTGACATCGAGGGGCTGCGCGGCATCGCCGTTTCTCTAGTCGTGCTCTTCCACGTCGGTCTGCTCTCCCATTCCGCGACGCAGATCACCGGTGGCTTCATCGGCGTCGATCTCTTCTTCGTGGTCTCCGGCTTCCTGATCACGGGGCTTCTGATCCGCGAGCGCGAGCGCTCCGGCAGGATCAGCATGTCGCGCTTCTACGCCCGCCGGGTCAGACGCATCCTTCCGGCCGCGATGGTCGTATTGCTCGTCACGTTTGTGGCAGCCAATTCTCTGATCACGCTGGTCGATCGACCGTCGGTCATGCAGGACGGCGCGTCGGCTGCGCTGTCGATCGCGAACATCCGCTTCGCCATGACGACGGACTATTTCCATCCAGTCAACTACTCGCCGTTCCTGCACTTCTGGTCGCTCGGCGTTGAGGAGCAGTTCTACCTCGTCTGGCCGGCGCTGATGGCCATCGTGGCCTGGAAGGCGCCCCGTCTGGGCGCGGCCGTGGCCCTGACGATCGTGGTCGTGGCGTCGTTCATCGCCAGCCTCATGATCACCGACTCCAGCACCTCCACTGCCTTCTACATGCTTCCGACTCGGGCCTGGCAGCTCGGCGCGGGTGGTCTGGTGGCCGTGGGCGCGGGCTCAATGGATCGCCTGCCGCGAGCCATTCGGGCGGCCGCCGGACATCTGCTGGCATTTACTGGATGGGGCGCGTTGGCCGCTCTCATAACGGCCGCATTCGCGATCGACTCGGTGACCACGCCATATCCGGGCATGGCGGCCATCGTGCCAACGATCGCCGGTGTGCTGCTGATCGTCTCCGGCCAGGAGCGGACGGGGCCCGGGCTGCTGCTGCGACTGGCGCCGGTGCGCTTCCTCGGCAAGATCAGCTACTCGCTCTACCTCTGGCACTGGCCGTTCCTGATCCTTGGCGGCATCTGGCTTGTGGGCCCGCTGGACACGATGTCCACGCCGCAGGCTCTCGCTCTTGCCGCCCTGACTGTTCCGGTCTCGGCCGCAAGCTGGCTGCTTATCGAGGAGCCGTTCCGGCGGGGCCGGATCCCGCTGCCTCGCCCCAGCCGCGTGGTCGGCGTCGGCCTGGCCGCGATGCTGGCCGTGGCTGTGGTTGGGTCGAGCTTCTACTTCGGCGCCCAATCCGCCCTGGGCGCGATCGGTGGCGAGGCCGATCCCACTGCCACTCCCACGGCCGAGATTGCAACCCCCGGGCCCACGGCGACGCCGATCCCCACAGTGCGGGTCTCACTCCCGCCCAATGAAACGCCGACGCCCGTCCCTGGAATGACACCTGCCCTGACGCCCACGCCTGAGCCACCGGCGCCGACGTCGTTTGCCATCACGAGCTCCATCAAGCCGGCCCTCGTCAAGGCCAAAGAAGACTACGAGCAGCCCTGGGGAGACGGCTGCCTGGGCTGGAAGGGAACCACCTCTCCGAACACGTCGAGCAAGTGCATCTACGGCGATCCAAGCGGCACGTACACGGTGGCTTTTGTCGGCGACTCACACGCCTCGGCCTTGTTCCCGGGCGTCAACGCGGTGGCGAAAGCCCACGGCTGGAAGCTAATCCCGTACCTCAAGATCGACTGCTCGTTCCTGGACCTCAACGATCTCGAGTACTTCGGCCCACCCAGGGTTGCATACCCCGAGTGCATGACGTGGAACCGCGCGGTTGTGAGCAAGCTGCAGAAGAACCCGCCGGACCTGGTCATCATTTCCGGGAGTCGCTGGATCTATACCGCCAACACGGCGGAGGAGAACGTCACCACCCAGACAAATGCTCTGATCGCGATCATCAACGAGATCCCGAAGAGTTCGAAGGTCGTGATCATCCAGGACCCGCCGCTCCCGACGGCCCAGAGCGTGCCCGAATGTCTCTCGTCCTACCTGGATGACTACCGCCGCTGTGCATACACGCGCAAGGTTGGTTTCGGGTCGGCTATGGGGACGCGCGAGTTGAACGCCGCCAAGGCCACGGGGGCCGGTCTGATCGTCCTGACGGACCAGATCTGCCCCGGAACCGGGAATTGCCCGGTCGTGATCAACAACATCATCGTCTGGCGCGACCAGCACCATCTGACCGCTACCTTCGCCACGACGCTCGGCCCCGCGATCGATGAGCAACTCGTCGCCATCCTCGGGGGCGGGTCCACGCCAACCTCCTCTCCGGCGCAATAAGCCCGGCGCGAGTTGCACGCCCTCAGCGGTGGACGCTGCGGTAGACTTCGCCTGCCGAACCCAGCCACTTGCCAGGAGGACCGTCTCGACATGTCAGCCGAGGACCTACGCGCCAAGATCCGCGAGATCCCCGACTTCCCCAAGCCGGGCATCCTCTTCTACGACATCACGACGCTGCTCAAAGACGCGGCGGCCTACCGCGAGGCGATCGATCTCATGATCGCGCCATATCGGGACTTGGGCGTTGACGCGGTGGTGGGCATGGAGTCGAGGGGCTTCATCTTCAGCAGCCCCATCGCCTACCAGCTGAACGCCGGTCTTATTCCCGTCCGAAAGCTAGGCAAGCTTCCAGCCGAAACCATATCCGTGGAGTACGCGCTGGAGTACGGCTCCAACACCCTTGAGATTCACAAGGACGCAATCCGGCCGGGCCAGCGAGTTCTGATCGTGGACGACCTTCTGGCTACGGGCGGTACAGTTCGCGGGACCATCGAACTCGTCGAGCGGCTGCAGGGCCAGATCGTCGGGCTGGCCTTTCTTGTCGAGCTGGTGGTCCTCAAGGGTCGGGAACGCCTGCAGGGCTACAAGACGACGAGTGTCATCCAGTACTGATCCACGGTGGTTGTGTGAACGGCTCGCGGAGCGGCGCCCAAACTGAGTATCTCGTGTGTTTGCCGCGGTGACCGCCGGGGCGTTCGCTCGTCGTGAGCGTGGCACGATCCTGGCCCAGGAGACCTCCGACCGGGCAATGCTCCGGGCATTCCTCGAGGGAGACCGGCTCTTCTCGGCCTACGCCCTGTGTGATTTGGACGATCGCGAGTTTCTCCGCACCCGCTGGGGAGTGGCGCTCGTCGGTGGCGAGATGATCGCGGTCGTTCTCCAGTACGCGGGCTACTCGCCGCAGCCGATCTTCGTCCTGGGCGAGAACGCCGGCATCGAGGCCATTCTGGCCAACGTCATCAAGCCCAGGGCAGCCTACGTAGCCTCCCGACCGGAGCATCTCGCCGCGATCGCCACGAGCTATCGCATCGAGTCTGGGCCGACGATGCTGCGAATGTGGGTGGATGCGGCCCATTTCCGACCCTCCCCCGGCGAAGTGCAGCGGCTCTTGCCGGTGGAGATCAGCGACCTGAACCGGCTCTACCAGCTGGGCTTCGCATCCTGGTTGCCGGCCAGCGCCATCACCGACGGCCTCTACTACGGAGTCCGTGTCGGCGGCAGGCTGGTCTCGGCCGCAGGCACCCACGTGATCAGCCCGGCGGCCAGGCTGGCCGTGGTCGGCAACGTCATGACTCACACGGATTCTCGCGGACGCGGCTACGCTACCGCAGTAACCGGTGCCGTTACCGCAGACCTGCTGCGGTTCTGCGACCAGGTTGTACTGAACGTTCGGGCGGACAACACCCCCGCGCTGGCAGCCTACAAACGGCTCGGCTACCAGGTTTACGTGTCATTCGAGGAGCGGCTCATTCACCGGTCTGAGCCGCCGTGGAGCGGCTGGTCGGGAACCTTCCGCCGCATATTTGGTCGCAAGGAGTCTTGATTCGCATGGCCATTCAAACGGGCAGCCTACCCAAGCACGACGTCGTGGATCTTGGCCTTGCCGGCGAGGGCAAGCGCCGCATCGAGTGGGCCGAGCGCGAGATGCCCGTCCTGCGCTTGATCCGCGAGAGGTTCGAGCGCGAGAAGCCGCTCGCCGGCCTGCGCATCGCCGCTTGCCTGCACGTCACCACTGAGACGGCAAACCTCGTCCGGACCCTCAAGGCCGGCGGCGCGGACGTGGTCCTGTGCGCCTCGAACCCGCTCTCGACTCAGGACTACACCGCTGCGGCGCTGGTTGCCGAGTACGGCATCTCGACGTTCGCCCGCCACGGCGCCGACCGCGACACCTACTACAGCCATCTCAACGCCGCGGCCGACAGCCGGCCCCACATGACGATGGACGATGGCTGCGATCTCGTGACGCTCATCCATCAGGAGCGCCGTGACCAGCTGACGGAAATCCTGGCCGGCACCGAGGAGACGACAACGGGCGTCATTCGCCTCAAGGCCATGGCCGCCGACGGCGCCCTGGGCTATCCGGTCGTGGCCGTGAACGAGGCCCTCACCAAGCATCTCTTCGACAACCGCTACGGCACGGGCCAGTCAACCCTGGACGGCGTCCTGCGAGCCACCAACCTCCTCATCGCCGGCCGCCACGTGGTGGTTGCCGGATACGGCTGGTGCGGCAAGGGCATCGCTTCCCGCTTCCGCGGCATGGGGGCGCAGGTGGCCGTGGTCGAGGTGGACCAGGTCCGCGCCCTCGAGGCGCTCATGGACGGCAACATCGTCATGACGATCGGCGATGCGGCACCCTGGGGAGACATCTTCATCACCGCCACCGGCGACATCCACGTCATCCGGGCTGAGCATTTCAAGGTCATGCGCGACGGCGCGATCATGGCCAACTCCGGCCATTTCGATTGCGAAATCGACCTGCCCGCCCTGAACGAACTGGCGGGAGAGCGTGTCCGCGAGGTCCGCGACAACGTCGTCGAGTACACCATCGGCGACCGCCGGGTCCACGTCCTGGCCGAGGGCCGCCTGGTCAACTTGAGCGCGGCCGAGGGACACCCGGCGGCGGTCATGGACATGAGCTTCGCGAATCAGGCTCTCTGCGCTGAGTATCTGCGCGGCAAGCACAAGGATCTGGCCAACGGCGTGTACGACGTTCCGGAGGAGATCGACGTCGAGGTGGCGCGGCTCAAATTGGCGGCATTGGGCATCGTGCTCGATCCGCTGACGCCTGAGCAGGCCGAATACCTGAGCTCATGGCAGCACGGGACTTGAGTCCCGACGAACCGAGACGGCAGGTCGGGCCTGGCCGCATGCTAACCTTCGGGCGGCGACCTGATCGGCCCGCCCTCACCCGTCAGCCAGGACGGGCGCCCCTGGGAGAACGATGACCAGCATTCTCGACGATCCGCAGTACCTCTTCACCTCCGAGTCGGTGACCGAAGGCCACCCGGACAAGATGTGCGATCAGATTTCTGACGCCATCCTGGACGCCATCCTGGCCGAGGACCCCTACGCCCGAGTTGCCTGCGAGACGGCCACCACAACGGGCCTGGTCCTGGTCCTGGGTGAAGTCACGACCTCAACGTACGTGGATTTCCAGGCAGTCGTGCGAGACACGGTCAAGGCGATCGGCTACACCAATGCCGATTACGGCTTCGACTACCTGACCTGCGGCACGCTCGTGTCCGTCAAGGAGCAGTCGCCCGACATCGCCCAGGGCGTTGACGACGCGTTCGAGACGCGCGGTAAGAAGACGGAGCTTGGGGCCGGGGACCAGGGCATGATGGTCGGCTTCGCCTGCCGCGAGACGCCCGAACTCATGCCGCTGCCGATCGCCCTGGCCCACCGCCTGGCGCGCCGCCTGGCCGAAGTCCGCAAGAGCGGCCAGCTGCCGTACCTCCGCCCAGACGGCAAGACGCAGGTCACAGTCGAGTACGACCATGGCGTGCCGAAGCGGGTCACCAACGTCGTCGTGGCCGCCCAGCACGACCCGGACGTGGCCATTGAGAAGCTCCGCTCTGACATCACCGAACTGGTGATCAGGCCGATCATCCCGGCCGAGTTGCGTGTCAAGGACCCGGTTACGCACGTGAATGCCACGGGCCGCTTCGTGATCGGCGGACCCATGGGCGATGCCGGCTTGACCGGCCGCAAGATCATCGTCGACACGTACGGTGGCATGGCCCGCCACGGTGGCGGCGCATTCTCCGGCAAGGATCCGACGAAAGTCGACCGCTCCGCCGCCTACGCGGCCCGCTGGATTGCCAAGAACATTGTTGCTGCCGGCCTGGCCGATCGCTTTGAGATCGAGCTTGCCTACAGCATCGGCGTCGCCCAACCGGTCTCAATCTCCATCGAAACCTACGGCACCGAGAAGGTCTCCGACGAGAAGCTCCTGGCCGCAATCAAGAAGCACTTCGACCTGCGCCCGTCGCGGATCATCGAGGCCCTCGACCTGCGCCGGCCGATCTACCAGCCGACGGCGGCCTACGGCCACTTCGGCCGGACCGACTACGACTTCCCGTGGGAGCGGACCAACAAGGCGGCCCAGCTCGCGGACGAGTGCGGTGTCGCCATGCCGGATGCGGCCGGGCGCTAGCTGGCGTGTACGCGGTCGTTCTCGCCGGCGGTGGAGGGACCAGGCTCTGGCCGCTGAGCCGGCCTGAATGCCCTAAGCCGTTCCTGCGGCTCCTCGGTGAGGAGACGCTGATCCAGCGGACGGTGGCCCGACTGGCGCCGCTCGTGGAGCCGCGGGACGTCTACGTGGTCGTGGATCGGAGGCACCTCGGCCTCGTAGCGGAGCAGCTGCCGGCGATTCCCTCGGCCAACGTAATCGGCGAGCCGATCGGCCGAAATACAGCGGCGGCCGTGGCGCTGGCCGCTGAGGTCATAGGTCGGCCCGGCGATGAGGTCATGCTCGTGCTGCCGGCCGATGCTCACATCGCCGACGAGGCCGGGTTCAGGGCCGCCCTGGCCGCCGCCGCCGAGGTGGCTCGGGACGGCTCGTTGGTAACGCTCGGAGTCAGCCCAGACAGTCCGGAGACGGGCTACGGCTATGTTCTCTCTAGGCCGCCGGCTCGAGCGGTCCTGGGTCATCCGGTCTTCTCCGTTGAGCGCTTCGTGGAGAAGCCCACGAAGGAACGAGCGGTCGAGTTGCTTGCCACCGGCCTGGCGTCTTGGAACGCGGGCATCTTCGCCTGGACGAGGGCGACCATCCGCGAACGTCTGGCCCGTCACGCTCCGGACATTTTGGAGCCGATCCGCGCCATCGCCGCGAGCGGTACATCCCACGACCTGGAAACCGCCTATCCGGCCATCCGCGCCACTTCCATCGACTACGCGGTGATGGAGCCGGCGTCCATCGAGGGCGCGGTGGCCGTGGTCCCCATGTCCGTGGGCTGGAGCGATCTGGGCAGTTGGGCCGCCCTGCGGGATGTCTGGCAGGCCCGGTCTGGGAATCAGCCGGACGGCACTACCATCGGCTTGGGCAATCGTCGAGACCTCGGTTCGGTCGAGACATTGGTTCTCGCCGGCGATCGGCTCGTCGTCACGATCGGATTGACGGACACGATCGTTGTCGACACTCCTGACGCCCTACTTATCTGTGCGGCAGATCGATCCCAAGAGGTCCGACAGATCGCCGAAGAGATGGCGAGACGCGGCCGGTCGCCCGCCGCCAACGAGGAGAAGAAGCTTTGAGCGCCACGCAGATCGTCTTCGGCACCGATGGCTGGCGCGCGAAGATCGGCGACGACTACACGTTCGCCAACGTTCGACGCTGCGCCCAGGCCGTGGCCGAATATGTGATCGCTGCCGGAGATCAGTCCCGCGGCATCGTCATCGCCTACGACAGGCGGTTCGCCAGCGAGCACTTCGCCGCCGCCGCGGCCGAAGTCGTGCTGGGCCACGGCATCCCGGTCGTCTTTGCCGACCATGCCGTGCCGACGCAGATGTCGTCGTTTGAAGTCGTCCAGCGCAAGGCCGCGGCCGGCATCGTCATCACTGCCAGCCACAACCCCTGGACCGACAACGGCTTCAAGATCAAATCGCCCACGGGCGCGGCCGGCGGGCCGGAAATGTTGACCGACATAGAGGCTCGCATCGCCGCCGGTGCCGATAAGCCCATCGAGAGCCGGCCTTTCGCTGATGCCGAGGCGGCCGGCCTGGTCGAGCGCTACGACTCGTTCGACGCCTATCGCACGTTCATCGGAACAAACCTGGATCTGGACCGCCTCCGCGCCGCGGACCTGGATTTGCTCGTGGATCCGCTCTTCGGCTCCGGAGCGACGTGGATCCCGCGTTTGCTCGCCGGTGGTCGGATCCGCGTCACCGAGCTGCATTCCGAGCGCAACCCGTACTTCGGCGGCGTCAATCCCGAGCCGATCCCGCCCAACGTGGACGAGGCGCTCCGGACGATCGCAGGCGGCCGCTACGACCTGGGTTTGCTCCTCGACGGCGACGCGGATCGATCCGGCGCAGCGGATGAACGCGGCACATTCATAACCACTCTCCAGATCTATGCCTTGCTCATGTACTACCTGGTCGAGCATCGGGGCCTGCGAGCACCGGTCGTCAAGACGGTCAACGAGACGTCGATGGCGGAGCGGCTGGGCGAGCGCTATGGCGTGCAGGTCTACGAGGTTCCCGTCGGCTTCAAGTATGTCGGGCCCAAGATGATCGAGACCGGGGCGATGATGGGCGGCGAGGAGTCGGGCGGCTTCGGCTTCGGGATGCACCTGCCGGAGCGCGACGGCATCTTCGCCGACCTGATGCTGCTCGATCTCTTCCTGTGCGAGAAGGATGCGGGGCGGTGGCCCGTCTCGAAGGCGATCGCCCATTTGCACGAGATCGCGGGACCGTCCAGCTACCGCCGCGTGGACGTCCATTTCGATCGGGCGGTCTATCCGGCCCTCAAAGATCGGCTCCTGGTCGAGCTGCCCCAGAAGGCTCCGACCGAGCTGGCCGGTCGGCCGGTCGTTCGGACGCAGACGCTCTCGACCAACGACGGCTTCAAGTTCTTCGCCGATGATGGGTCGTGGCTCCTCGTCCGCTTCAGCGGCACGGAGCCTCTCGTGCGCGTGTATACGGAGGCCGTTTCGGCCGCCGCGGTGGACTCGAACCTGGCCGCGGGAGAGGCGATCGTCCGTGGTTCCTGAGTCATCCGGGCGTGTCGGACCGAGCTCAGGCGGGCCGGCCGAGGTAGTCGAAATGATGTCATCAATCACTACTGAAACAGCACCGCCGCCATCGGCTCGCAGCTGTACAGTGGGAGCGTAGCTGCCCGCCGTAGCCACCCCGTGGCGGGGCAGTGAACTCTTCGGGGCAATGCAGGGCGACGGAGGGCTATCGGCGATGCACAGCTCACTCATCGGCAAGGTTGAAAAGGCGAACCGCTACGCCCGCGAGCTTGATCGGATCTCATTCGAACAGCTCGCGGTTACGTTTAAGGGCGACAACGACACGCACACGGTTCGACTTGACAGCGAAGCCTGGCACTGCACCTGCCACTTCTTCGAGAGTTGGGGTTCTTGCGTTCACGTCCTCGCCCTGCAGAAAATCCTGGGCGTGATGCTCCCCGAGGCGGCGCAGGTGTCCATCTTCACTGCTCAGCCGGCCGTCCCTGCCTGATTCCGGCTAACATCGGAGCAGGCGATCTGCTGGAGATTGCTTCCCGCCGTCTTTGCCTGACCGCGAGACGGGGGGGGTAACGTGAACAACCAAGGTGTACCCCATGAACTTTCGAAGAATTCGCGCCTCGGCGATGGTTGCGGCAGCGTCGGCCCTTCTGATTGCCGTGGCCGCGTGCAGCGCTGACGCCCCAACGCAGAGAATCGTCTACACCACGGCCACGCCGGCTCCGACCGCTAGTCCAACGCCGGTGGCTACCCCCACGCCCTCGCCGACGCTGATGCCCGTTCCAACCGATACCCCGGTTGCATCGGCAACGCCCTCTGCCGCGCCAAGTGCGACCCCCACGCCCGCGCCGGTCACTTCAGGCGGACCCGCGAGTGCTTGCTCCGGTGACGCCGACAACAAGGCCTTCTTCGCGGACGCAGCCAACAAGCTCACATTCCAGGTCTACTGCGCGGCTCTGCCCAGCGGCTGGATCCTGGCCAGCGGGAACTACACGCAGCCCAGCGGCGGCGTGCTCAATGTTTCGTATACAGGGCCGGCTGGGGCTACGGTCGCCATTCAGGAAGGTGCCTTCTGCATTACCAGCGGAATCGCCTGCTCGCCGCACGACAAGGTCATCGGTTCGGCCAAGTTTGGCGATCTCAGCGGCTCGCTTGATACGCTCGGCCCGGGCCTTGGCTTCGCGATCTACGTCGGTGCCGGGACCGCTCACGGCTACACGGCGAAGGGCACCGGGGTGACTCAGGCGACGTTCGCCAGCATCGTCGCAGCCATGGTCAAAGTTCCCAAGTCCTAAAGGATCTGACTTGAGGCGGCGCTTCGATCGTCGCGGCTCTCGTCAAGGTTCCGAAGGCGTAGGACCTGACTCGTCCGCAGGCGCCGTGGACTTGGCCCGAGCCATGCGGTGGCGATCCACGCGGGGCCGCGCATCAGGCGCCGCTGCCGAGTCCACTTCCTGATCCCGCCCGGCCTGGGGGAGCCGTGGGACGCGCACGGGCCGTCCCTCGCGCTCCTCGACACGCCGCGCGGCGCGCAGGGTCACGGAGCCCGTGTCGTTCCGGCCGAGGTAGTAGAAGAAGAACGAGGCGATGACCGCGGCCACGGGAATGCCAAAAATGGCGCCGGGGATACCCGCGAGCTTGGATCCGACCATGACAGAACCAAGAACCACCACCGGGTGGAGGCCAACCGCCTGCGACATCAGTCGCGGCTGGATGACGTTCATCAGCACGAACCAGCCGGCGATCATGATGATCAACACGGGCAGGACGGCCTCGGGCGCGAAGAAGATGGCCACCAGCACGGGCGGCAGCCACGAGATGAACGGGCCGAAGAAGGGGATGGCCTGCAGCACGCCGGACGAGGCGGCCGTGACCGGCATGTATGGCAGGCCCAAGAGGACACTTGCGGCCATCGAGACGGCGGCGTAGATCACGCCTGAGAGAGCCTGCCCGCGCAGGAAGCCGCCGAAGGATCGGGCCACGCTGTGCTCGAGCAGCTTGGCTTGCTCGGTGTACGAGGGCGGCACCAGACGGAAGAGGAACCTGACTATTCGATCTCGATCAACCGCCATGTAGAGCGACAGAAAGAACACGAAAAGCAGGTTGCCGAAGACGCCGAGGCTGGCGACGGCGACTTCGCCGAGCGGCTTGGCGAGTTGGCCCGCGCCGTTCTTGATGTTGTCCAGTAGGAGGTTGACCTGGTCGTAGAGGCTGATCTGGCTGCCACCAACGGAGTTCAGGCGGTCCTGCCAGGGCTGGAGAGTGTCGCGTAGATGCTGGCCGGACGGCCATTGGCTGACCAGGTTGTTGATCGATGTGTAGAGCTGTTGGGCTACCAGCAGGATGGCCGCGACAAGGAGGCCGATCAGGAGGGTGTAGACCAGGATGACGGCCAGTGCCCGCGGCAAACGCGGGAACAAATGGACCAGGGCGCTGGCAAGCGGACTAAGGATGAAGGCGAGCAGCCAGGCCAGGAAGAAGACCATGATCACGTCGCCGAAGAACATGATCCACTTGGAGACGTAGTCGACGACGACGAAGGCGAAGGTCAGCGTCGCCACGATCAGCAACGCGGTCAGCCAGCCCTGCTGGCGAGGATTCAAAGTGGATGTCGTGGTGGCGGCCTGATCGCTCATCGTCGAGATGGTACGCCGCGCGGGTCGCCTTGGGCGAGCGGCTAGCGCAGCCCCATTCGTTCTCGAACTTCGGCCATCGTGGCCTCGGCGATGGGGCGGATACGCTCGGCGCCCGCGTCCAGGATGCGGCCGAGTCGGATCGGATCGGCGATCAACTCGCGGTAGGTCTCCCGAGCCGGGGCGTAGTGGTCGATGATTCGCTGGGCGAGGAGCTTCTTGGTGTCGACGCAGCCCGTGCGGGACGTTCGTTCGCCCTCCCAGATCTCCTCGTAATCGTCGCCGAAGTGGCGGTGCATCTGGCAGACGTTGCAGACCTGCGGCCGCCCCGGATCGGAGCGGAGGATTCGCTGGGTGTCGGTGACCATCGACATGATCTGCTTCCGGATCAGGTCCGGCTCGGCCAGGATCTCGATGGTGTTCCCGACCGACTTGCTCATCTTCTTGACGCCATCCGTGCCCAGGACGACCGGCGCCTCCGTGTAGACGGCGTGCGGCTCGGGGAAGGTTTGGCCGTATCGGGCGTTGAAGGCGCGCACGATTTCGCGGCTCAGTTCTAGATGCGGGGCCTGGTCCCTGCCTATGGGCACGAGCGATGCCTTATAGATGACGATGTCCGCGGCCTGGAGAACGGGGTAGGTTAGGAGGCCGTGGTTGACATCATCGGGTTGGTCGGCCCGCTTCTCCTTGTACGTCGGCGTGCGCAGCAGCCAGCCGACCGGCGTCACCGTGTTGAGGAGCCAGCACAGCTCGGTCACCTCGGGCCGGTGCGACTGCACGAAGAGCGTGCACTTGTCCGGGTCAAGGCCCAAAGCGATCAGCGAGGCCGCCATCTCGAGCGTTCGGAGGCGCAGCACCACCGGATCGTGGGAACTCGTGAGGGCGTGGTAATCCACGATGCAGTAGATCGTCTCGAAGCCCTCGACCGCACCGCGGTTCTGGAGCGCGACGTAGTTGCGGATCGCGCCGAGATCGTTGCCCAGATGGGTGACGCCGCTGGGCTGGATGCCGCTGAAGATGCGCGGCTTGGCGGGCAGGCTCGAGGCGCGAGCGGCGGGCTTGGGGGCGGGGGCTTCGGTCGTCATGGCGGCGAGTGTAGCGGACGGAGCGGATCGTCTGGGGGACCGCGGTCATGATCACGATGGGCGGCGCCTCGGTTACCATTCCTGGACGACGCACTCACGTCCATCACCGTCGGCTGTGGCGCCATCTCGGCCCCGCTGGCCCCAGTACCACGAGCCTATGCCCTCCGAGCAACGACCCGTACGCGTCGCGATCCTCGGTGTGGGCACTGTCGGCGCTGAGGTGGCCCGCGGCTTCCTGCGCAGCCCAGACCGGCGGATCGGCCCAGCCTGCGGCCGGATGCTGGAACTGGCCGTGATAGCCGACATGAACGTCGAGGGCGCGGTAGACCGTGGCATGCCCCGCGATCTGATCGTGCCCGACGCCGCGTCCGTGATCCGCCGCGACGACGTGGATGTGATCGTGGAACTGCTGGGTGGCAACGAGCCGGCCCGGACCTTCATCGCCGATGCCCTCAACGCGGGTAAGCCCGTGGTCACCGCCAACAAGTCGGTCCTCGCGCACTCTGGCCTCGAGCTGGAAACGATCGCCCGGTCGAAGGCCGTGGCATTGCGATTTGAGGCGGCCGTCTGCGGCGGAACCCCCGTCCTGGACACGATCGCCCGCGGCCTGGCCGCCAACCACATCCGCCGGGTGCGGGGCATCGTCAACGGCAGCACCAACTTCATCCTGACCGAGATGATGCAGGCCAAGCGGACCTACGAAGAAGTCCTCGCCGCCGCCCAGGCCCAGGGCTACGCCGAGCGCGATCCCAGCGCCGACGTCGAAGGGCATGACGCCGCCAACAAGCTGGCCGTCCTGACTCGCCTCGCCTTTGGAGCGTGGCCGGAGATCGACTCGATCATCGCCTGCCCGCCGTCCCTGCGCGGCGACGGCAAGCCCGGCATCACGGGCGTTTCGTCCGCCGACATCGCCGGCGCCGTGGCTCTGGGCCTCGCCATTCGCCTCATCGCCACGGCCAGCACACCTGGTACAGCTGAGCCCCACTTCGGCCTGGCCGGCTCCGTCGTGGCTTCGGCCGTGCCGGTTGGGACCCCGCTCGGCAGAACCGACGGCGTTCTCAACCGCCTCGAGGTCGACGCCGACCCGGTCGGTCGAGTCAGCTTTGAGGGCCCCGGCGCCGGAGGCTCGGCCACCAGCAGCGCCGTCCTGGCGGACCTGCTCGAAGTCGTCCGCAGCGGCCTCAGTACGTGGGCGGATCTGCCGCCCGCGGCCCTCCAGCTTGTCACCCTGGCCGATGATCGCGCCACGGTGCGCCGACCGTGGTACGTCTGCCTGCCGGGCGTTCTGCCGGACGAGGTCCCCGGCCGTCTCGCCGAGGCAGTGGCCGCCCCGCCGCCCTCGAGCGTGCCACGCCACCGCAGCCGAGCCTGGGTCGCGGTCCAAACCCGGCCGATGCCCCTCGCCGAAGTCCGTGAGGCCATCGCGCCGCTCATCTCCGACGATCGCGACGTGCCCATCTACCCGATCCTGACCTCGTAGCCGGAGCCCCAAAGTGCCCACATCACCCGCCAACGGCCCGATCGTCGCCCGATACCCAGCCCGGCCGCGCCTGGTCGAGCGCTATCGCGAGTTCCTGCCCGTCACCGATGCCACTCCGATCATCACCCTCGGTGAGGGCAGCACGCCCCTGGTTCGGATCGACCACATCGGGGCGCGGATCGGCGTGCCCAACCTGTACGTCAAGTACGAGGGCACGAACCCGACCGGTTCATTCAAGGACCGGGGCATGGTCATGGCCATCTCCAAGGCCGTCGAAGAAGGTGCGCAGGCGGTCATCTGCGCTTCCACCGGGAATACCTCGGCCTCGGCTGCCGCATACGGGGCGGTTGCCGGGTTGGAAGTGATCGTCGTTCTGCCCAAGGGCAAGATCGCACTGGGCAAGCTGATCCAGGCCATCGTCGCCGGGGCGAAAGTCATTGCCGTGGACGGCAACTTCGACCAGGCGCTGACCGTCGTCCGCGAGATGGCGGAACAGAAGGAGCGTCCGGTCACGCTCGTGAACCACCTCAATCCGTACCGGATCGACGGCCAGACCACGGCCGCCTTCGAGATTTGCGACGATCTCGGCACGGCGCCCGACATCCTGGCGCTCCCGGTCGGTAATGCCGGCAACATCACCGCTTACTGGAGAGGCTTCAATAAGTACGAAGCCGCAGGGCGCATCAGCGCCAAGCCGCGCATGTTCGGCTTCCAGGCGGCCGGCTCCGCGCCGATCGTGCTGGGCCACCCGATCGAGCACCCCGAGACGATCGCCACGGCCATCCGCATCGGCAATCCGGCGAGCTGGAAGAGGGCCGAGGCCGCGCGCGACGAGTCCGGTGGACTCATCGAGGCGGTCACGGACGATGAGATCGTGGCGGCGTATCGCGAGCTGGCGGCGAGCCAGGGAATCTTCTGCGAGCCCGCTTCGGCGGCGAGCCTGGCGGGTGTTTGCAAGCTCGCGGCGGCCGGGCGGATCGACCGCGACGCCACGATCGTCTGCGTCCTCACGGGCCACGGCCTCAAGGACCCTGAGACGGCCGAGCGAACTGCCGGCGGCGCCGGCGCGATCATCGAAGCCGCCCCGACCACGGCCGGCGTTATGCGGGCTCTGGGCTGGTAGGCGGAACGGGCCACGGCCTCGGCTGGCAGCGAAGTGGAGCACATGGAACTTCGTTCCGTCTCTGCTGCCGACCTGCCCTTTCTCGCCGAGATGATGCTGCTGGCCGCGTTCCCGCCCGGCCCGCTCCCCGAAGGGGCGTCCCAGATGCCTCGCGTCACGCGGTGGCTGGAGGGTTGGGGGTGTCAGGGTGACGTCGGGGTGATCGCGTGGCACGACGGTGAGCGTCTTGGTGCGGCGTGGTGTCGGGTACTGGCCGACGTGTTGGCGCGAGACGCCGAGGGTCGCGCGCTCCCGGAGCTGGCGATCGCGGTCGCACCAAAGCACCAGGCACGAGGTGTCGGAGCGCGTCTGCTCGACGGTCTCGCCCGGGCCGCGTCCGATGTAGGTCACACCGCCGTCAGCCTGACGGTGAATGCTCGGAACCCTGCTCTTCGGCTATACGAACGCGCGGGTTTCCAGGTCGTCGGCCGCGACGGTAGTCGGCTGACGATGGTCAAGTCGCTCGGCGCACAAGAAGCCTGATGCGCCACGGCCTCAAGGACCCCGAGACGGCCGAACGAACCGCCGGCGGCGCGTTCGCAATCCACGAATCGGCGCCGACAACCGCAGGCGTCATGCGGCTCTGGGCTGGTAGGTCGCGGCTCAGGCGGGGCCGTTGATCGGGTCATCCAGTCCAACTTGCCTCACCTGGGAGTTGGAATAGACGGGAGGGCAATGACCACCCCGAATCGGTGATCGGCTGCTCGTGGGTCCTACCCCTGAGCGTGACTCCTACGCCCTGACGGTCTCCCGCCGCCCTACCATCCGCCGCACGGCCCCGATCCGATGGCCAACTCTCGCTCCAGGCAAGTTGGACCAGAAGGCAACGCCCGCGCGCTGACGGATCGGCCCGCCCGAGCGCGAACGAGCCGCCTGCCTACGCCATCTCTCGCTTGATCAGCCCCATCAGGTCGGCGTAGGTTTCGACGGCTGGGAACTGGGGGAATTGCCCTTTCACAACCTCGGGCGCGCGAAACAGGATCCCTTCGTGGGCCTCGCTGAGCATGGCGATGTCGTTGAAGGAATCGCCCGCGGAGATGACGTAATAGTTCATCCGCTTGAACGCGGCCACGGCTTCGCGCTTCTGTTCCCGGATGCGCAATTGATAGTCCACGATGTGGTCGTTCTCGACAATCAGCCGGTGACACAGGAGGGTCGGCCAATTGAGTTGGTGGAGCAGGGGAACGGCGAACTGCTCGAACGTGTCGGACAGGATTACGACCTGCACGAACGAACGCAGTTCATCCAGAAACTCCTTTCCGCCGGGCAGGGGCCGCAGCGTGCCGATGACATTCTGAATGTCCGACAGCTTCAATCCATGCTCGTCCAGGATGGCCAGGCGCCCGCGCATGAGTTTGTCGTAGTCCGGCTCATCGCGGGTGGTGCGGCGCAATTCCGGGATGCCCGTCTTTTCGGACACGGCGATCCAGATTTCGGGCGTCAGGACGCCCTCCATGTCCAGGGCGACAATCGATTGCTTCATTCCTCGTTGCCGTCCTCATCGTCCTCATACGTTGGCAGCTTGGGCTCGCCAACCGCCGTCGCCCAGGGCTCGTAGAGCGTTTCGGCGTCTTCGCGTTCGAGAATGTCCGCCAGAACCAGGGCCGCCACGCAATCGACGAGGGGCGGAACGAAGTCCTGGCGACCCTGCCGCGCCGAGGCCCACTTGACGATCTCTTCCTGAGCCACCTTGACCTGGTCGCGCCAGGCGTGGTCTTCCCGGACGGTCTCTTCCACGGCCCGATGGGCGGCCCTGCGATCCTCTCGGTCGGTTGCCTTCCAGACCCTCTCGATCTTCACTAGGTCGTCAATCGTTAGCCCGCGCAGCCGTTCGAACATCTCCATCAGGAGCGGCGTGTTGGGCCCAAATTCGCCCCCGCCCTCGGAGTCGGGCGCGTCTCCGGCGGCCACTTTGCCGGCAGCTTTGCCGGCCACTTTGCCGGCCACTACACCACCTTCCGCCTCGGCATCTTCCGCCTCGGCATCTTCCGATCCCATGACCGCGAGCCACGGACCGGACAGGGTTTCGTAGTCAACGTCGTCCAGCTCGTCGTCGAGGATGAAGGCGTCCACCGCGTCTCGGGCCGCCGCGGCCACTATTCGCGCGACCGCCGTTTCCTCGTCACCGGCCGGTTTCTGCGCGACCAACCAGGCGGCGACGGAATCCTCCGCCGCCGACAGCTCGTAGTGGTGCTTCCCGCCGCGATGGCGGCGCTGCAGGATACGGTCCAGGACGTCGCGCTCGTTAGCGTCCACTGCGTACCAGGCGTCGGCGAGCTGCTCTGCCGTTTCGGGGTCGATCTCATCAAGGGCTTCAAGCACGGCCGCGACGCTCTCGCCGTTGGGCCCATAGATGGCCTGAGGATCGTCGGTTGCCAGCCCGAACTCCTCGGCCTGACGTTGTATTTCGGCCTCGAACTCGGCCTGGCGGCGGGCTATGGCTTCTGGGGCGTCGTCCTCGGCCTCGTCGTCCAGGTCCTCATCGAACTCGTCGTCGAGCTCGAGGTCCTCGCCCTCGGCGGTCTGAGCATCGGAGGCACCCCAGCTGAGCATGTTCGGCTCGGCCTCGTTGCTCAGCCGATTGGCCTCCGGCTTGCCCTTGCCCGTCTGCTTACGTCTGAACATCGAGCCCTACTTCTTCTTGGCCTTCTTCTTGCCCTTAGGAGCGGCGGCGTGCTTGTCGGGCTTGGTCGGCTTGGTCGGCTTGGTCGGCTTGGCGGGCTTCGACGCCTTGTTGATCTTCCCAACCGGGGCTGACTCCGGCAGTTCGGGGGCACCCATGATGTTGTACCAGGGCGCATAGAGCGTCTCGGCGTCGGCGGGCTCTAGCAGGTCTCCTAGTACGAGCGCGGCCATTGCGTCGGCCAGAGCCGGCCCGGCCATCTTGCGCATGTCGCCCTGCCCGGTCTGACCGAGGATGCCTGCCGTCTCGGCCACGCGCCCGCTGTTGAGCCACGGGGCCAGCTTCTCCTGGGCGGCGCGGACCTGCTCGCGGCACTCGGGATTCTCGTCCGCGACCTCCTGGACGGCTTCATGAGCGATCTTGAGTTCGTCGCGCGGGGCGTCCTGCCAGCCGGTCACCAAACGGCCGATTTGCTCGGGCGCGAGGAGCCAGAGGCGGTTCATAAAGTCGACCACCTCGTTCGAGTTGGGCCCGAACTCGCCCTCGAACACCTCCTCGTCCCCCTCCTCATCAAGTTCTTCCTCGAGTGCACCGCCTCCGCCATCGAGGGAGGCGGCTTCCGCCGCGGCGTCCAGCTGGGCCGTCGTCTCCGACCACGGCTCCAGGAGCGCCTCGTAGTGCATCTCTTCCAGCCTGCCCTCGAGGATCACGGCCGTCGCGGCGTCGAGCGCGGCCTCGGCGGCCTGGCCGCACAGCCGGGCCCAATCCGGCTCGGCACTCACGAAGTCCGGATACGCCGCCGCCACCGCCATCCAGGTCGTCACGGCCTCGCGAGCCAGCTGCAGATGCCGGCCTATCTCGAGGTCATCCTCGGCAATCTTGTGGGCGGCTTTCCTGGCTCGGTCGCGGTCGGATTTTGGAATGGCCAGCCAGGCTGCGGCGAGCGGTCGGGCCTCGGACGGAACGATCTCCTCGAGCCAATCGAGGATCTCCAGGACGGCCGCGGCGTTGGGGCCGTACATCCAGACGTCGTTATCGGCGAAGTACTCGGCGGCCTGGGAGTCCAGGTCTGCCGTCATATCCTCCGGCAGCTCCTCGAGTTCCTCGCCCGCAGGAGCCTCGCCCGCAGGAGCCTCGCCCGCAGGAGCCTCGCCCGAAGGGTCTTCGTCATTTGAGTTCGGATCTCGTCGCCTGAACATCGAATCCTCCGTGGCCGGCGCGAGCCCTCGCGCTCGCGAATGGTCGCACAGCCGGCCTGGCGATGTCAGTACCCGAGGCAGGGCCGTTCGGCTGATAGAATGCGGGCCATGTCTAAGCCCCTCGTAGTCCAGAAGTTCGGTGGCTCGTCCGTAGCCAACGCCGACCGAATCAGGCGCGTCGCCGCGCGCATCGCCCGTGAGCGGGCGACCGGCTGCGACCTGGTGGTCGTGGTCTCGGCAATGGGCGATACCACCGACGAGCTGCTTGCCCTGGCCGGCGCCATCACAGACGACCCGGATCCGCGCGAGCTGGACATGCTTCTAGCGACCGGCGAGCACCAAAGTGCCACGCTCGTCTCGATGGCCCTGCATGCCTTGGGCGTGCCCGCCATAGCGCTCACCGGAGCCCAGGCCGGCATCACCACCGACGGCAACTACGGCAAGGCGCGCATCGCGGGCATAGATCCGAGTCGGATCGAAAGCGAGGTGGCCGCCGGCCGCGTCGTTATCGTGGCCGGCTTCCAGGGTCAGAGCAAGCACGACCCGACTCTCTCTGAAATCACGACTCTCGGTCGAGGCGGTTCGGACACCAGTGGCGTCGCCCTGGCTGCCGCTCTCAACGCCGTACGCTGCCAGATCTTCACCGACGTTCGGGGCATCTACACAGCCGATCCGCGGCTCGTCCCCGACGCCCGCCAGTTGTCTGTCATCTCCTA
>CABDYL010000090.1_pt1 | contig 28610 bp, 27 predicted proteins | sample 3131931 | NCBI WGS metagenome assembly CABDYL01 (sample SAMEA5534337, study PRJEB31848) | metagenome | biome: tundra; feature: field; material: soil | place: USA | collected 2013-05 | depth 0.45 m
GTGGCGCGGCGCCCGATCTGGACGCGGCCGAGGCGGTCATCCGAGACAAGCTTGCCGCCGGACCGCGTCCCGTGCGGGACCTCGATGGGAGCGAGGGGCGCGCGGTCCTGCTGCGACGGCTCCGCGGCATGGCGGCGCTCGGCCTCATCAGGTTGGAGTGGACCCTGAAGGCAGCCTCGGCCGGACCTCGGTTTGAGCGTTGGCTCGCGCTCACCGACCAGGGACGGCTGGCGACGCTGGTCGCCGGGAATGGTGTCGTGGCTCGCCTCGGGTCGCGCCAGCGGGCGCTTCTCTCGGACCTCGCTGCTGCCCAGGTCGCGACGCCCCCCATGGGCATAGCGGGCGCCGAGGCTGCCCATCGCCACGGCTCCGGGACCGCCACGAGCCTCATCCGGCGCGGCCTGGTGGTGGCCGAGATCCGAGAGCGGCCGCGCCGGCCGCTGGCCCGGCGCAAGGCCGGCCGGCGTGGCACGCGCCCTGTGGGCTCGGCCCTGACTCCGCCCCAGGCCGACGCTCTGGCCATGATCCTCGCCGCCCATAGAGTGCGCGACGCGACGCCGTTATTACTCGAAGGTGTCACTGGGTCGGGCAAGACCGCGGTGTATGCGGAGGCTATCGCTGAGACGATATCGGCGGGCCGCCCCGCCCTGGTCCTGGTTCCCGAGATTGCCCTGGCGATGCCACTTGTGGACCGGCTCCGCGCGGAACTGGAGGCTGAGATCGCCATCCTGCACTCGGGCCTCGGCGACGGCGAACGGGCCGACGAGTGGCGTCGCATCAGGGCCGGGGAGATCGACATCGTGGTGGGCACGCGCATGGCCCTGACCGCCCCACTCGCCGACATCGGACTGATCGTGGTGGACGAAGAGCACGACGCCGCCTACAAGAGTGACCGCACGCCGCGCCTCCAGGCTCGCGATGCCGCGGTCGCCCTGGGCCGGCTGGCCGGGGCGGCGGTAGTTCTCGGCAGTGCTACTCCGTCGGTGGAAAGCGTCGGCCGAGTGCGCCAGGGCCGCTACCGCCACGCGATCCTGCCCGATCGGCCGAGCGGCGCCCCGCCCCGTGTCGAGGTCGTGGATCTGCGAGCAGAGCTGGCAGCTGGGAATCGAGGCCTGCTTTCGGGGCCGCTGCGGAACGCCCTCGAGTCGCTGCCGGAGGGCGAGCGGGCCATCCTCGTCATCAACCGCCGGGGCACGGCGTCGGTCGTGGTTTGCCGCGACTGCGGCCACGTTCAGCGCTGCCCGGAGTGCGAACTGAGCCTGGTCTATCACCAGGCCGGCATCACGCTGCGCTGCCACCACTGCGGAACGGCGTCGCCCCTGGCTACGCGCTGCCCGGCCTGTAAGTCGCCTCGGATTCGTTACCTGGGCGGCGGCACGCAGCGGGTGGAGGAGGAAGTCAGGGCCGTCTTCCCGCACCTGCGGGTCGGCCGGCTGGATCGGGATGTCGCCGAGCACAAGGGAGCGGCTGAGCGCGTTCTCGATGCCTTCGCCGAGGGCCGGCTCGATGTTCTCGTCGGCACAAGCCTGGTGACCAAGGGGCTGGACATTCCGGAAGTCACCCTTGTGGGCGTGGTCTCGGCAGACATCGCCCTCAACCTGCCCGACGAGCGGGCGGCCGAGCGAACCTATCAGCTGCTGACCCAGGCAGTCGGCCGGGCGGGCAGGGGAGAGCGGCCGGGGCTGGCGATCATCCAGACCTATCAGCCGGACCACCCGGCCATCCAGGCCGTCGCGAGCGGCGACGCGTCGGCCTTCTACGATGCCGAGCTGGACGTCCGGCGCCGCTTCGGTTCGCCGCCGTTCGGCCGCCTGATCAAGCTCACAGTGGCATTGCCCGACCCACTCGCCGCCGAGCACGAGGCCGCCGCGATGGCGGACCGGCTGCGAGCCGAATGCTCGGGCCCGGGGGCCACCGCAGCCGGGATCAAGGTGGGGGTACTGGGGCCGGCGCCCGGATACATCGCCCGTCGCGCCGGCCGGTGGCGCTGGAACGTCGTCCTGAGGGGCGACCGTCCGCTAGAGATACTCGGCCCAGCGCCGGGCCCGCCGTGGAGCGTTGACGTCGATCCCGACTCGCTCCTCTAAGCGAACGGGCCAGGCCAGTTCGCTCGAGACCCGCCGTTTCGAGCCACCCGAATCTGGCCAGGACGCCCACCCGGGTCGTCTCGGTATACTCCGAGAATGAGCGTCCGACCTATCGTTCTTCTCGGAGACCCAAGGCTCCGACTCAAAGGCAAAACCGTTGATAGCTTCGGCAAATACCTGCACGAGCTTCTCGACGACCTGGCCGACACGATGCGCAAGGCCCCCGGCGTGGGCCTGGCCGCGCCGCAACTTGGCGAGGCCGTGCGCGCCTGCACAATCGAGGTCGAGGGCCAGTTGCACGAGCTGGTCAACCCGCGCATCGTCCGCTCTGACGGCGATGACCGCGAACTAGAGGGCTGTCTCTCCATTCCGGGCTACGTGGCCTACGTGACCCGACGCGAAAAGGTTTGGGTTGTGGCCCAGAACCGCCGCGGCCGCAAGATCAAGGTGGCTGGGTCGGGCCTGTTTGGTCGAGCCCTCCAGCACGAATTGGACCACCTTGATGGAAAGCTCTACATCGACTATCTGGGCTCGCTCGACGACCTGATCCCCGTCGTTCCGGGTGAGGAAGACAGTGAGTTTCCGACGCTGACGGGCGCCTCGCTCGGATGACCGAGGTGGCGGCCGAGCCCTCGTCCGTCGTCCGCGCGGTCTTCTTTGGCAGCGGCTCGTTCGCCGTCCCGATTCTCGACGCGCTGGCCGAAATGTCGGGTGTCCGAGTCGAAGCCGTTGTGTCTACGCCGGATCGACCGGTCGGCCGGAAGGCCATCGTCAGGCCGACTCCGGTGACCGCCCGAGCCCGAGAGATCGGCCTGCCGATCCTGCAGCCCGCTCGAGTGCGGTTGCCCGAATCCATTGACGCGTTGCGGGAACTGGCGCCGGATCTGATTGTGCTCGCCGACTACGGCCAACTCATCCCGCGCGTCCTGCTCGACCTGCCGGCTCGTGGTTTCCTCAACCTGCATCCGTCGGCCCTGCCGCGGCATCGTGGCGCATCGCCGATCCCGGCCACGATCCTAGCCGGCGACACCGAGTCCGCGGTGACTCTCATGGTCGTGACCGAGGAGTTGGACGCGGGCCCGATTGTGGCCGTGGCCGCGCTTGAAGTCCGGCCCGACGACACGGCCGTGACGCTGGAGGCGCGCGCGGCCGAGGTGGCGGCGGTCCTGCTCCGGCGCGCGTTGCCCGAGTGGCTGGCCGGGCGTCTGGGGGCTCGGCGACAACCGACCGAGGGCGTGACGATGACGCGGCCGCTGCGCCGAGAGGACGGGCGGCTGGATACCGGGCGTTCAGCTGTTGAGCTGGAGCGGCAGGTGCGGGCCTATCAGCCCTGGCCGGGCAGCTTCATCGATATCGGCGCCGTACGGATCATCGTGTGGAGCGCCCATGCGGCCGCGGCCGAACCGGGTGACTTGCCCGGCCGGATCGTCAGAACGCCGGACGGTGGCCTTGCCCTGATTGCCGCACGGGGCCGGCTGGTGTTCGACGTTGTCCGGGCCGCGGGGCGACGCAGCATGTCGGCGGCGGAATTGGTGCGGGGCCATCCCGATCTGTTGGCCGGGTGGTCCTCGTCGTGAGCCCGGGCCGGCATGCGATAATCGTGGGCCTGTGAGTCCCTCGAACGAGCCCGGCGATCTGGCCGGCGCCACTACCGTCACTGCCGCGCCGAAGACTATCCCGGCCCGTGCCTCCAGTCGCGATTCCCGCCGGACCACGGTCGCCGCGCCCGGTGCGTCGGGTCGGGCCGGCCTCAGCGGCCTAACGATCGGCGCGCTGGAGGAATGGCTGCTGGCGACCGGTCAGCCGGCATTTCGGGCCAAGCAGATACGAGACTCGGTCTGGCGGCACAACGCCGCCACCGCGGCCGAACTGCGGGGCCTGCCTGCGGTCCTCCGGGAAGCCGTCGCGGAGACCTTTCGGGTCGACACGATCGAAGAGGACGAAGTCACGGTCTCCGACGGTGGTCTGACCGAGAAGACACTCCACCGTCTCGCGGGCGGGGCGCTCGTGGAGTCCGTTCTGATGCACTACCCGGCGCGCGGGTATGCGGGCTCCGGCCGGGCGTTGCACCGTGAGCGGCATACGCTCTGCATCTCCAGTCAGGCCGGCTGCGCCGTGGGCTGCCCGTTCTGTGCCACCGGCGAGCTTGGCTTCGGCCGGGATCTCGAGACCTCGGAGATCGTCGATCAGGTTCGCCACGCTGCGCGGCGTCTGTCCGCGACGGGGCGCGACCTGACAAACGTCGTCTTCATGGGTATGGGCGAGCCGCTGCTCAACCTGGACCGCGTCCTGGAATCGGTCGCAATCCTGGCCGACCCGCTCCTATTCGGCCTGGGTGCGCGGCACGTGGTCGTGTCCACGTCCGGCGTGGTGCCCGGCATCCGCCGACTCACGGCCCTGGGACCGCAGTTCACCCTGGCGATCAGCCTCCACGCCGCCCGCGATCCGCTCCGGGATGTTCTCGTGCCACTTAACCGCCGCTGGCCCGTGGCGGAGGTGGTAGCGGCCGCACGCGACCACGCCCGCGTAACGGGCAGGCGCGTGAGCTTCGAGTACGTAATGATTTCCGGCGTGAACGACACCGATGTGGACGCGGATGCACTGGCGCGACTCTTGCACGGCGACCTCGCCCACGTGAACCTGATCCCGATGAACCCGGTCGCTCACACTCCGTGGCAGGCGAGCCCCCCAGATCGCGTTGCCGCGTTCGCTGCCCGAGTGCGTCATAACGGCATCGGCGTCACGATCAGAGCCAACCGCGGCCAGGACGCTGGCGCCGCCTGCGGCCAGCTGGCTGCCAACAAGGCAGGGAAGCCGCCGGCCCCGACGGTGGCCCACCGCCGCGAGGTGACCGTTCGGGCCAGCGAGGCCGCTTTGCGCGGCGAGCGCAGCGGGGAGGGCCTTTCGGAGTCGCTCGAGAAGGCCGTCAATGAGCGCGCCGTGCGCGCTTCGCGGGGGAGCCGACCATGAAGCATCGTACGCTCGTCAGCGCCAGCATTCTGGACTCGGACCTCTCCAGTCTAGGTCGCGAGTGCCGCCGAGTCCTCAAGGCCGGCTCCGACCGCATCCATCTCGATGTCATGGACGGCCACTTCGTCCCCAACATCACCTTTGGGCCGGACCTCATCGGGCGCCTTCGCAAGATAGGCAAGCAGCCGTTCGATGCCCACCTGATGATCTCGGAGCCGGGGCGGTACATGGATCAGTTCATCGACGCTGGCTGCGACTCGATCACCTTTCACGTCGAGGTCGAGGAGCCGATCGAGCCGACTCTGCTGAAGATTCGAAAAGCCGGTCGACTGGCCGGCCTGGCCATCAAGCCGGCGACGCCGCTGATGGCCCTTGATCCATATCGAGACCTGCTCGACATAGTCATGATCATGACCGTGGAGCCCGGTTTCGGCGGTCAGAAGTTCATGACAGATGCCGCCGCCAAGATCGGGCCTGCCCACGACGTCTTCCGCGATCGTCCCGGCGAGGCGCCGTCTCGACGCGAGGTCCACGTCGATGGCGGCGTGAACCGCGACTCAGCTGCCCAATGCGGCGCCCTGGGGGCCGATATCCTCGTCGTCGGCTCCATGTTGTGGAAGAAGGGGCGCGACGTCTCTGAGGAAATCCGCGCCATCAAAGCCCTGGCTGATGGCGCCTATAAGGGCCGGCCCAAGAAAATGGGCGCAGGCGTGACTTCGTGACCGAAGAAGCGGCACCGAGCCCCGCCGTCCCAGGAGACGATGCTGCCGGAACGGCGGCACCGGGCGACCCTGTTGGGGAGACCGCCGATCAGGACGCCGTAGCCAAGCCTCACGCTCATCTGGGGCGGCGCAACGACCGCCTGCTGCTACTGGCCGTGGCCGCCTACGCGGTCCTTCTCTCGTTCCTGATGATCGCCCGGGGTATCTCGGTCACCCCAGACGTGGTGGTGGTCGGCTTCGGCCTGGCGGCGATCTTGCTCGGTCGTGGCAGGCTCTTCCTGCGCGACTGGATCCCGTTCGTGGCGTTGTTCTTCGCCTACGAGCTGATGCGAGGCTACGCCGACAAGTTCGGCCTGCCGATCCACGTCGCCGAATTCGTTCAACTCGATCGGCTCATCGGCCTGGGCACTCTGCCCACGACTTGGCTGCAGGGCCTGTTCCACAGTGGCGCGGCGAGCAGCCCGGACGTCCTCGCCACGATCTCGGTGATTTTCTACTTCTTGCACTTCCCGCTTCCGCTCGCGGTCGGCTTCCTGCTGTGGATCCATCAGCGCCGCGTCTACTACGACTTTGTGGCGGCTCTGATTCTGCTGTCGATGGCTGCCTTCGTGACATACCTGCTCTTGCCGGTGGCCCCGCCCTGGTGGGCCGACAAGTTCGGCTACGCGAGCGGAATCCTCCACCTCAGAGACACCGGCTTCCAGGGGCTCGCCGACTTCTTCCACTTCGGCAACTACTTCTATTCGTACGCGGCCTACAGCATCAGTTCCAACGACGTGGCCGCTTTCCCGTCGCTGCACGCTGCGTATCCGTTCCTGGCCTTCCTCTTTGCCCGCCGCGCCTTCGGTCGAACCGGCTGGCTGATGCTGGCTTACAGCGCCTGCATCTGGTTCGCGATCGTCTACCTGGGCGAACACTGGGTGGCCGATATCATCGGCGGCGTCATCTATGCCTCGGTGGCCTACTTCGTGGTCATGCATGGGCCTGGCTGGGCCAAGCGCTTCATGGAGCAGATCGCCGACGAGGAAATCGAGGCCGGAGTCGAGGCCGAGGATGAAGGCGACGTGGGTGCCATTCGGAGGCTGGGTCGGCATGTTCGGTGGACCCTGGTGATCCAGGGCCTGGTCGTGGCGATCGTCGGGGCCGGTGTGGCCTACGGCATGAACACTATGGGCTGGCTCGGTGGAACAACGAGCGGCGTGTACCTCGTGCCCTGGTTGGCGATCCTGGGTGGCCTGTGGCGAAGCGCCGCCGGCGTCCTGAGCCGCTGAGGCTCGGGTTTGCGCGCCCTGCTTCAGCGGGTCTCCCGAGCCGAAGTCCGTGTCGACGGCGAGCGGATAGGTGCCATAGATCGAGGGTTGCTCATCCTCCTCGGCGTTGCTCCGGGCGATGACGAGACCGTGGCCGCGGCGCTGGCTGCGAAGGTCGCCGGTTTGCGCGTCTTCGCCGATGCGGCCGGGCTGACGAATCTTACGATCGGCGAGGTTGGCGGGGCGGCGCTGGTTGTCAGCCAGTTCACGCTCTTCGCGGATGCGCGCAAGGGACGGCGGCCGTCATTCGTTGGAGCAGCAGGCCCGGAACTCGGCGAGCATCTATACGAGTCGTTCTGCGAGAGCCTTGCCGCCGCCCGGGTGCCGGTCGAACGTGGCCGCTTCGGGGCGCACATGGACGTGGAGCTGGTGAACGAGGGTCCGTTCACGATCTGGCTCGATACGAAAGAGCTGAAGATCGATCCACGGCCGACGGCCTAGGCACGCGGCCACCCCTCGAAGCGCATTAACCGAAACCGGCGCCAAGCGCGAAGCTCGATGCCGAGTTTGTTCGTTTGCCGGCCCTAGCCGGCTGCGGCTACTGGTCTGCCCGGGAAAGCGTGCGCTGGCAGCGCGTGCACATCAGAGTCTTGACCGACTGGCCTTTGACCTGGATGGTCGTCTGCTGAAGGTTCGGGCGGAATCGGCGATGCGCGCGGACCTTGTTCATCCCGGACGACTGCGCGTTGAAGCCGTCCATGGAAACCTTGCCGCAAACGGCGCAGGATCGAGGCATAGGGCCCTCTCGAATACTTGCTCGGAATGCACGGCCCCGACCGGGACCTAGCCGGGCGGTATGATAGCACACCGTTTACCCTGCCCCGGCTGGAGGTCGTCTTAACAAATGCCCGAGCGTTCGGTGGCCGGCAAATCGATCGTAACGCGTCGAGCCATCGTTGACATCGTCCGGACCGCAGTTCAGAGCAGCTACGGCGTGACGGGCTTCGCGGACGCATCGCTGGCTCGCCGGCTGTTGCGCTGGATTGGCCTCGACAGATCCGGGATCAGGCTGTCCAAGGAGGGGGGCCTGCACTTGGACCTGTACATCACGGTGGCTTTCGGGGTGCCGGTGGCGGAGGTAGCCCGCCAGGTTGACTCGGCCGTCAGGTATTCGCTGCGCCACTATGTCGGGGCCGAGGTCGCCGGCGTGGCCATCCACGTGGATGGCCTGCGTTACCAGCCGATGGCGATCGAAAGGGCGGAGGCGATCGAGCGGACCGACACGGTCGAACGCGTGGGTCAAGACGCCGATCGATCGGCCGACGAGGCCGACATGCGAGGTGCGACGGCACGGCCCGCAGCCAACGCACCTGCTGCCAAGCAACCTCCAGCCGACGGGGCGACGGCATCGAGGAAGCGCAAGCCTAGATGACCACGCGAGCCAATCGATGACGCGCCGAGCCGGCGACGGGGCGGGGCTTCTGGCCGCCTTCCGTGCGGCGGCCGAAAACCTCGCGGCCCATGTCGAAGAGGTCAATGCGCTCAACGTCTTTCCCGTCCCGGACGGCGACACCGGCAGCAACATGCTGGCCACAGTTCAAGCGGCGCTGGCCGAGGCTGAAGCCGTAGACGATCCGTCGGCTGATCGGGTGGCTCAGGCCATCAGCTTTGGGGCCCTGATGGGGGCGCGCGGCAACTCGGGCGTCATTTCCTCGCAGATCTTCCGCGGCATGGCCGACGGACTCGGTGGCAAGCATCGCTTCAGCGGGGCCGACCTGGCGCACTCTCTGACGCAGGGAGCCGCCACGGCCTACAAGGCCGTGGCCAAACCAGTCGAAGGCACCATCCTGACAGTCGTTCGGGAGGCGGCGGCAGCAGCCGTCAGCGCCGCCGATGCGGGCGGGGATCTCGAGGATGTGCTCACCGCGGCGGTGGACGCGGCGCGTGAGGCGGTTGCCAAGACGCCGTCGCTTCTGCCCATTCTGCGCGATGCCGGCGTCGTCGACGCAGGCGGCGAGGGTCTGTACCGTCTCCTGCAGGGTGCGCTGCAATATCTTGTGTCCCACGCTCCGGCCCCGGTCTCGGGCATGGACTCCGTGGTAAGTGCGGGTGGGGCGACGGCTGCGGCTGCGGCGACGCCTCGGGCGTCCTCGCCGGCAACGCCTCGGGCGTCCTCGCCGGCAACGCCGGTCGACGAAGTGTTCGGCTACGAAACGATGTTCCTACTGCAGTCTCGAGGGGTGCCACTCGACGTGGGCAGCTTGCGCGTGGATCTGGCGAAGATGGGCGAGTCGGTTCTAGTGGCTGGTGACGCGCGGGCGGTCAAGGTCCACGTCCATAGCGATCGGCCAGACGCGGTCATCGCCCTCGGACTTGCGCTGGGGGCGATGACGCGAATCACGGTCGAGAACCTGGACGCGCAGTCGCACGAAGTTCGCGAAAAGCGAGCAGCCGAGGTTGTCAGGGCGCCGATTGAAGTCCACCGCAGGGCGGCGCGGCGCCAAGGCCGACCGCACGTCGATCTGGAGACATACGGCGCGGCGGCCGACGTTGCGGTCCCTCCTGTTGGCGCTGGCCCGGGCGGTCGATCCAACGGGTCGAGCAAGTTGGCTTCACAGGCAGTACTGCCACTGGCGGTTGTCGTGGTTGCGGCCGGGGCCGGCCTGGCCCGCATCTTTGAGTCCTACCGCGTGGCCGCGATCGTCGACGGTGGGCAAAGCAACAACCCATCGACGGGCGAGTTGCTCGACGCGGTTGAGGGGATCGCCGCGGACGAAATACTGCTCCTGCCCAACAACTCGAACGTGGTCCTGGCAGCGCGTCAGGCGACGGAGATGACATCGCGGCGCGTCCGGCTCGTGCCGACTAGGAATGCCGCTGAGGGATTCGCGGCGCTGCTGGCGATGGATCCGGGGGCGGATGCCACGACCAATTCCGAGGTCATGACCCTGGCCGCGCGGGCGATCCAGACGCTCCAGGTCACCGAAGCCGTGCGGGACGCGACGATTGGCGGCCGCAAAGTGAAGAAGGGCCAGACGATCGTCCTCGATCCTGATGACGGCCTGCTCGCCGTCGGCAGCGACCGGACAAAGGCCGTTCTGACCGCTCTTGACGCCCTCGAGCCGGGCTTTGAGCTGGTCACGATCTACTACGGCGAGGGAGCGGATCTGGCCGAGGCACAAACACTGGCAGGTCAAGTGGGGAAGTGGCGTGACGGCGTGGAGCTAGATGTAATTCACGGCGGGCAGCCCCATTACCGGTACCTCATCTCGGCCGAGTAGCGAAGTGGCTGGCTCGGGGTCCGGCAGGTCGCAAACGCGGGGCAACGGTTCCGCGGGGAGTGGCCGTGCCGCCGGCGGTGTCGCAGCCGCCAGCGTTGGCCGTGATGGGCCCCCGGGCAGCGGTCGCCGGGCCGCCTCCGTGGCCGGGGACGTCGGCCTCGACACCCCGATCGGGGCAAGCGGGTTCGCCGGTGCGACCGTTCTTCGCCGCGTCGGCCCGAAGCTTGGCATCAGGACCGTTCGTGACCTGCTGTTCCACCTGCCTCGCCGCTACGAGGACCTGCGCGAACTCAGCACCGCACGCGAACTGGCCCGGATTCCGGATGGAGAGTCGGCCAGCGCGCGCCTGCAGGTACGCGGGATTCGTGTGGCGCCGACGTTCCGGCGTCGGGTAGAGCGGACCACGGCCCATCTCGGCGACGACACGGGCGAGGTGGAGGCGACATGGTTCGGGCGGAGGTACATCAAGAGCCGTCTCCACGAGGGCGATTGGGTCGTGCTCAGCGGCAAGGTTCGTCGCCGCGGCTTCACCCCCAGCTTCGACAATCCTGAGTTCCAACCCGACGACGGCTCGGCGCTGCTTCACGCCGGCCGGATCGTGCCGATGTATCGGCTCACGGCCGGGCTGACCGCAACCACTCTTCGTCGGGCGATCCGTGAGGCGCTCGACAAGGTCGGAACGAAGTACCCGGAGTACCTGCCGGCTGAGGCTCGAACCGCGGTCGACGAGGGCGGATCGGCGGACTCCTTGAGCGGTGGGCCTGCGTCCGCCGAGGCCCCGATGCCGATCGCGGCAGCCCTGGAGAATGCCCATTACCCGGAGACGTTCCCCGCTCGCGACGCAGCCCTGCGCCGGCTCGGCTTCGACGAACTCCTGGCCTTGGAAGTCGGCATGGTGGCCCGTGATCGCCAGCGGCGGGTCGCCGTCGGCGAGGCCGTGGAAGTGACTGCGGTCCAGCTCCGGCACGCGATCGGCGCCGTGGAGACGGCCCTCACGGCGCAGGTTCGGGCCCGCACCGGCATCGACGAGACGGCTCGCCTGACCGCGGACCAGGCCTCGGCTGTTCAGGAGATCGCCGCCGACCTCGGTCGGTCGCGGCCGATGATGCGGCTTCTGCAGGGCGACGTAGGTTCGGGCAAAACAGCCGTGGCGGCTCTGGCACTCGCCTTTGTGGCCGACGCGGGCCGGCAGGGGGCGCTGCTGGCCCCCACGGACCTGCTGGCCCGCCAGCACGCCGCGGCGCTCCGGCGCCTCCTGGAGCCGCTTGGCCATGGGGTGACACTGCTGACCGGCTCTCTACCGGCGGCCGATCGCCGCGCCGCGCTGGAGCTTCTGGCAAAGCCGTCTGCCACTGACGGTCTGCTCGGGCTGTCTGCCGGCCTGATCGTGGTCGGGACGCACGCCATCGTGCAGGAGTCTGTAGGGTTCAAGGATCTAGCCTTGGCCGTCGTCGATGAGCAGCATCGTTTTGGTGTGGCTCAGAGGGAGGCGTTGGCCACAAAGGGCCGCTCGCCCCATGTTCTCCTCATGACCGCCACGCCGATACCCCGGACGCTGGGCCAGATCATGCTGGCGGACCTTGATGTGAGCGACCTGAGGTCGATGCCGGCGGGGCGGCTCACGGTCAAGACGGGAATCCGCCGTTCCGACGACCTGGCCGGCACTGCCGACGATCCGACCCGCGGCTCCTATCCGCTGATCGTCCGCGAAGTTCGGGCCGGACATCGGGCCTTCGTCCTCGTGCCGCTGGTGGAGGAGGACGAGGAATCGGCGGCTCGTTCTGCGGACGAGGTATTCGCCGCGCTTCCCTTGCAGCTGGCCCAGGCCGCGGACGGCCTCGGGCTGCCTGCGGATCCGGCGCCCCAGGTGGGTGTCGTTCACGGCCAGATGAAGGCAACCGAGCGCGACGCCCGGATGGACCGCTTCCGGAGTGGAGAGTTGGAGGTACTCGTGGGCACGACCGTCCTGGAGGTTGGTGTGGACGTGCCCGAGGCCACGGTCATGCTCATCCTCGACGCGGATCGCTTCGGCCTGGCGCAGCTGCACCAGCTGCGCGGCCGCGTGGGCCGGGGCGAGGCTCAGTCCTACTGCATCCTCGTATCCGATTCGGATGACCCCACGGCCAGGGCGCGGCTCGAGGCGCTCGCAGGCCACACGGACGGCTTCGAACTGGCCGAGCTTGACCTCGAGCTGCGCCGCGAGGGTGAGCTGCTCGGCTTGAATCAGAGCGGCCTGCCGACGCTGCGCATCGCCTCACTGCGCGACAAGGGCGATCGCGAGCGCGCCGTCCAGGCCAGATCGATTGCCGAGCGACTCCTTGACGAGCACGGCGCGTTGCGCCCCGGTTATGAGGCCTTTGCGGCCGAACTTCGCAATGGTTGGCTGACCAGGGTCGGCGCCGGAGAGGTCCTCGCCGAGGCCGCCGCTGCCGAGCCCACGCCGGAGGCGCGCGTCGATGAGTGAGGCAGGCCGCGTAATTGCCGGCAGCGCTCGCGGGACGCGGCTGCTCGCTCCGGGCGAGGGCACCCGTCCGATGGGCGATCGGGTCAAGGAGACTCTATTCGCGATCCTGGAGCCGCACTTGCCCGGGGCCAGAGTCCTGGACCTGTTCGCCGGCTCAGGCGCCGGGGGTATAGAGGCCCTGTCGCGCGGCTCGGCCCGGGCTGTGTTCGTGGAGCGGGACCAGACCGCTGTTCGGTGCATCGGCGACAACCTCGCCCGGGCCCACGTCGCGGAGCGCGGCATCGTTCACAAGGCTGATGCCGTGGGCTACCTCATAGACAGAGCCGCCGCCGATGGCCCGTTCGATGTCGTTCTGGTGGACCCGCCGTATGCCGAGACCGGGCTGATGGAAGCCGCCCTCGCCCGACTCGGACCCAAAGTCCTGACGGCCGATGCGGTAGTCGTGGCCAAGCATTTCTGGCGCACGTCACCACCCGAGTCCGTTGGGCTGCTAGCATCCTTTCGGAGCAAGCGGTTCGGCGAAACGGCGCTCACGTTCTATCATCGATCCGAGACGGCCGCGGACTTCGCCACCCAGACCGGAGAGGAGCCAGCCAGGTGAAGATAGCGGTCTACCCGGGCTCGTTCGACCCGATCACCTTCGGCCATCTCGATGTCGTGTCGCGGGCGACCGCCGTGTTCGATCAGGTCTACTTCGCCGTCCTGGTGAATCCCCACAAGTCGGATCCGATCTTCGCCACCGATGAGCGCCTGGCCGCGATCCGCGAAGCGGTTGACGAGTCCTGCCCGCCCGACGTGGCCGCTCGCATCGCCATCGAATCCTTCGACGGCCTGACTGTTGACTTCTGTCGCAGCCGCAGTGCCACCTTCGTCGTCCGGGGCCTCAGGGCCATTTCCGACTTCGAGTCTGAGCTGCAGATGGCCCACACGAATCGCAAGCTTGCGCCGGAGATAGACACGGTCTTCTTCATGACTGCCCTTGAGCACAGCTACCTCAGCTCGAGTCTGGTCAAGGAGATTTCGGCTTTTGGTGGCGATGTGACCCAGATGGTTCCGCCTGCTGTCGTGCGCCGTCTGAATGCTCGGTCCCGAAGTCTATAATCGAGTCATCCGGCAGTCCTTGCCACCTGCCCAAGGAGGGCCCGACCGATGGACATCATCGTTCTGATCGAGCGTCTTGAGGCGCTCGTTGCCCACGGCAGGAAACTTCCGCTCAGCAGTAGCGTGATAATCGATCAGGCTGCCGCGCTTGAGTGGATCGATCAGCTTCGGGTCACGATCCCGGAGGACATCAAGTCGGCCCGGCGCGTCACCAACGAGGTCGAGCGCCTTCTCGAACAGGCCCGCGAGGAAGCGGAGCAAATCCTGGGTCGAGCCCAGGAGCAGGCGACGTACCTGATCGAAGAGCGGGAGCTGACTCGTCAGGCCGAAGAGTTGAGCCATGAGATCGTGCGTCAGGCTCAGGTCGAAGCAGACGAGATTAGGCGCGGCGCAGACGACTACGCGACTGAGGTCCTGATGGGCCTAGAGACCGAAGTGATGCGGACTCTCAAGACCATCAAGCGCGGCCTGGAATTGCTCGACGATCGGCGCGTTGCTGCGTCGTCGGCTGCGGGGGCGGCTGCCACAGAGGCCATGGGAAACGATGGCCAGGGAGATACCGACGAGTACTACGAATCAGACCCCGAGGAGCCAGTTCGAGGCTGACGAACTCATCTTCAACGTCGCCGGGCTTTTAGCCGAGCCTGCGGGCACGGTTCAGGACATCGTCGTCGCCTGTCCGGCCCTCGATTCAGGGTCAGGGCCCGTCCAAACCCGAGGGATTACGGGCCAGCTTCGTCTGAGTCGGACCAACCGAGGACTGCTGGTTGGCGGGCGGCTGAGCACGGCCATCGCGTTGGTCTGCAGCCGCTGCCTGCGCGACATCGAATATCCGGTGGAGATCAAACTGGACGACGAGGCGCTGCCCAGCCTGGATCTCGGGACCGGTGTGCCGGTCGAAACGGAAGACGACGTGGATGTCCTGCGACTGACAACTCACCACGAGCTGGATCTCACGGGAATAGTTCGTGACGCCATCGCTCTGGCCGAGCCGATCGCGCCCATCTGCCGCGAGGATTGCCCGGGCTTGTGCATCGTCTGCGGCCTGGAACTCGCCGGAGGTCCGCACGATCACCCGGATGAGGCCATTGACCTCGCCTGGAGGGTCTACGGCTGCTGATCGACTTGCCCGACGGAAAGTAATGGGCAGGTGGCGGTGATAGCCCTAGTCGCTGACAGCGAAGCACGGAATTGCTAAACTCCCGCCTCGGCCCCATGCACAGGGTATGATTCGTCGTACCCCGCCACGGAACGGATAACCGCGCCCCGGCGCCTTACCGGCCCAGCCATCTGGCCCCGCCAAACTGGCGCCACGCCGGAGCGAAAGGAGTAGTCACTTCAAATGGGTGTTCCCAAGAGGAAGGTCTCGCACGCTAGGCAGGGCGACCGTCGCGCTCACCACGCGCTGACGCTGCCCACCCTGGAGTCGTGCCCGCATTGCCACCAGCCCAAGCAGTCACATCACGCCTGCCCGGTGTGCGGCTACTACGCCGGCCGGCCCACGGTCGAGATCAAGCAGGAAAAGCCGCAGCAGACGGCATAGCTTGGTGGACATCGGGACGGTTCGCACGGTTAGGGATGGTGCCGTCCGTGTCGCCGTGGATGCGATGGGCGGCGATCACGCGCCCCTCGAGGTAGTGGTCGGGACGCTGGCGTGGGCACGCGCTCACCCAGCAGATCAGGTACTGCTCGTCGGCATTCCGGAGCGGATCAAAGCGGCCGCGGGCGGTCCGATGCCGGACAACGTGGAGATCGTGCCGGCCAGCCAGGTCGTGGAGATGGACGAATCGCCGGCTCTGGCCCTAAAGGCCAAGAAGGATTCGTCGATCATGGTCGGCATGGATCTGCTCAAGCAGGGTCGGGCCGACGCTCTTGTTACCGCAGGGCACAGCGGCGCGGGTATGGCTGCGGCCGTTCTGAAGCTCGGTCGACTGCCCGGCGTGGATCGTCCTGCCCTCGCCGTCCAGATGATCACCGAGACGGGCCCATTCGTGCTTCTGGACATCGGCGCGAACATGGACTCGAGTGGCCACAACCTGTACCAGTTCGCCCATATGGGCTCGCTCTACGCCGAGCGTGTCCTGGGCGTTCCAAGGCCGCGCATCGCTCTCCTCTCCATCGGCGAGGAGAGGGGCAAGGGCGACCTGGCGATCCAGCAGGCCACTAAGATGCTCGACGAGGATGGCAGCCTGAATTTCGTTGGCAATGTTGAGGGCCGGGACCTGGTCAAGCACATGGCGGACGTGGCGGTCTGCGACGCTGTCGTCGGCAACGTCACGATGAAGTTTTTCGAGGGACTGGCGCGCTTCATCTTCGACCTGTGGACCAAGGAGTTCAAACGCCTGCCGTTCGGGCCGATCGGCTACCTATTCATGCGGCCCGGGGCGAACCGCATCCGCCGGACCTTCGATTACGAGAAAATGGGGGCCTCACCGCTCCTCGGCGTGAAGGGAATGGTCCTGATCACCCACGGCAGCGCCAAGAGGCGCATGATGGAGTTCGCGGTAGAGGCCGGCGCCACGGCTGCTCGGGCCGGGATACCGGAGTTGATCGCCGACGCTTTCCGCGGCCAGCCTCGCCGTCCAGCAAAGTAGGGGAGTGGCTCGATGCACGCTGACGCAGCCCCTCACCAGGCGCCGGAGAACAGACCGGGCCCGCTGACCGTAAGCCACTCCGTAATCGTGGAGATGGTCAGAGTGGCGGCGCTCGAAGTGCCGGGCGTTCTCAAGGTCAGCCACGGCGGACCTCTGCCGTGGCTGGCAGGCTCGCCGGTTCGGGCCCGTGTCGGCGATGGTCGCGCCTCGATTCGAGTCTGGGTCGTGGCCAGGCCGGGGCACAAGCTGCAGCCGCTCGCCGCGCAGGTTCGCCAGGCCGTGGGAGCCACAGTAGAGCGGTTGCTCGGCCTGGAGCTGGGTGAGGTCACCGTCGTGGTCGACGGCGTCGGGGGCTGGGGCAAGTGAGTCCGGCCGCAAAAGGCGGCGGCGGGGACTCGGGTTTGGCCGACGGTCCTCCCTCCAGCGCCCGCGACGCTCGCAGCGGGCGCGACGGGCACGGCACGCGCGACGTCCCCACCTCGGACATGGTGAGTTCCCACCGCCTGGGACGCCGCCTGGTCCTGGCCGCGCTTTTCGAAGCGGAGTTCGGACAACGGACCGCAGGCTCGATTCTGGAACGGCATGTGGCCGAAGGCGCAGCTGACGAGGCCACGGCCGAGTTCGCGCGACGACTGGTCTCTCGCGTTGTTGAGGAGCGCGTCGACATCGACGCAGTCATTGAGCGGCTGGCGCCGCAATACCCCGTAGTACAGCTGGCGCGCATGGACCGGACTCTGCTGCGTAGCGGCATCTGCGAGGTGCTACACTCCGGCACGCCGTCCCGGGTGGCGATTGCCGAATGGGTCGAGTTGGCTCGCACTTACAGTGGCGAACCGGCCCGGCGCCTCGTAAACGGTGTACTCGGGAGGATTGCTCGCGACTCCCTCACCGGTGCGCACAGCGCCCCGGAGCCGGGGCCTCAGTAACCGTCAACGTAAGAGACAGGACCCCCCGAGGAGGGCATCAGTGGCCACCACGTACGAGCGCCTCAAGAAGATCGTCGTCGAGCAGCTCGGCGTCGACGAAGAAGAGGCCAAGCCGGAAGCTTCGTTCGTTGACGATCTGAACGCCGATTCGCTGGACCTCGTCGAGCTGATCATGAGCCTCGAGGAAGAGTTCGGTACCGAGATCTCCGACGAAGATGCCGAGAAGATCCGGACAGTGCAGGACGCCGTCGACTACATCGACGAGCACGCCGCCTAGCCCGACACACGACTGATGCGCCCCGCAGCCGCTCTTGCCGAGCGGTTGGGGCTCCCGGTCCGTGACCTCGACCTGCTGCAGCAGGCGCTGATCCACAGCAGTTATCTGCACGAGCATCGGGACCTGGCCGCCGGCCACAACGAACGCCTTGAGTTTCTGGGCGACTCCGTCGTAAGCCTGGCCATTTCGGACGCCCTCTACGGTCGCCACCCCGGCGACGATGAGGGCGTTCTGTCCGCTCGGCGGGCTTCGATCGTCAGCACTGCCGGCCTGGCTAGATTGGCCAGCCGACTGGAACTTGGCGAGTATCTGCTGCTCGGCGAGGGCGAATCGCAGCGTGGCGGCCGTCGTAGGCCGGCCCTGCTGGCGTCCGTCTTCGAGGCTCTTGTCGGCGCTCTCTACCTCGATTTGGGGTATGGCGCCGCCAGCGGGTTCGTGGTTGCCCTGGCCGGCCCCGAGCTGACGAGTGATCGTCCGCTCGGTGCACTGAAGAGCCCAAAAAGCCGACTCCAGGAGTACACCCAGCGCCTCTCCGGCGAGAGGCCGCAATACCGCCTGATCGATGCCGTAGGACCGGATCACGACAAAGTGTTCCGGCTCGAAGCGGTCGTCGGCGGGCGGGTGATCGGCGTTGGCGAGGGCCACTCGCGCCGTCTGGCCGAGACGGAAGCGGCCGCAGACGCCATCGAGTCGCTGCGCCATCGGTCGCGCGAGCAGGCCGCGGACGGAGCCGAGGCCCCGGAGCTGGCGAGATTCGACGGCGGCGCCCAAGCACGCGCCGATGGCGAACCATGGGTCGAGTTCGACCTGAGCGAACTTGGGATGGGCGCTGCTCTGGCTGTCGAGGAGGCCGCCCGCGCGATTCGAGAGGCAGTTGGCAAAGTCCGAGATTCCGCCAGCCCGGAGACGGCGACTGACAAGGGCGCCGCCGGCAGCGTCGAACGCGAAATCGCGCCCGCTCCGGCGCGATCCAGGCGGCGACGATGACCGCACCCGCGCGCTTGCTGGCTCTACGTCTGCAGGGCTTCAAGTCCTTCCGTGAGCGAACGCTGGTCGAGTTCGGCCCGGGCATAAGTGCAGTCGTGGGACCGAATGGCTCGGGCAAGAGCAACCTGGCGGACGCCCTTCGTTGGGCTCTGGGCGAGCAGGGTCGAGCCCTGCGGCTGCGGAAGTCCGAGGACGTAATCTTCGCCGGCTCCGAGAAGCGGGCTGCCTTGGGCATGGCCGACGTAACTCTGGTGTTCGGTAACTCAGACCGCCTGCTCCCGATTGACTTCGAAACGGTTGAGTTGGGCCGTCGCCTATTCCGCTCGGGCGAGAACGACTATCTGCTGAACAAGCAGCGTGTTCGGCTGAAGGACCTTGTGGATTTGCTCGATGCGGCACACCTGGCCGACAACGCTTTCCTTTTCATCGGCCAGGGAATGGTCGATCAAGCGTTGGCGCTGCGGCCGGAAGAGAGACGCCCCTTGTTTGAGGAAGTGGCCGGCGTCCGGCGCCACGAAAGGCGCAAGAGGAAGGCCGAGGAACAGCTCGAGGAGGCGGAATCGAACCTGGCTCGCGTTCAGGACGTGTTGGCCGAGCTGCGTCCCCAGGCCCGCCGATTGGCGGCCCAGGCCGAGCAGCAGGTTTCACGACAGACTGCCGGCCGCGAGTACGGCCACGCGATCATCGCCGTGGCGAGATCCCGATGGCGCGGGGCAGCCGGCCGAGCCCGCGAAGCCGATGGCCAGCTGACCGCGGGTCGGGCCCAGATCGACGCGGCGCTGGGGTCCTTGCGGGACGCGGAAGGAGCTGCCGCCGCGATCGCCCGCGGACTTACCTCCGGTTCGGAGGTCGAAGCCGAGCGCCGGGCTGCGCAAGAAGCCGCTCGTGCCCGTCTGACCGAGTTGCAGCTGCGCGATGCTCGAGCCGTCGCCGACGTGTCCGCCGGCCAGCGCGACCGCCAGCGCCTGGAGCAGGAACTAGCCGCGGCGGAGGCTGATCTGGCGGCCCAGCGGCGGGAGCAGGCGGCCCCGGTGCCGTCCCGTGACCTGGCGCTCTCCGCGGCAGTGGCCGAATCGGATCGCTCGCTGTCGGAGGCGCTGGAGGAGCTGAGCGCGGCCCGCGCTGAGCAACAGGCCCAAGGCGAGGCTCTCGCCGCCTTGCGCCGAGTGGAGTCGGCCCGATCGGCCGAGGTCGAGACGGCTCGGCGGCGGCTCGGTGACGCCGAGCGCCAGGCCACGGATGAGCGAGCGCAGTCCGACGACGCAGCGCGGCGGCTGGGAGAGGCCGAGACGGCATGCGCGGGGCCGAAGGCCGCCTTGGCAAAGAGCATCGAAAGCGAAAGGGCCGCGGTGGCAGCGCGCGAATCGATGCGCGCCGAGCTGGATCGCCGGGAGGGCGCGCGTCTGACAGCCAGCGAGCGCGCCTCCGCCGCAGCCAGCCGCGCTGCGGGTTTGCGCGGTCGCCTGGAAGTGCTCCAGGCTCGCCTCGACGAGGATGAGACGCGCGGCATCTCCAAGGCCGCACGTCGCGTGGGCGGCAAGCCACTCTCGGACGGTTTGGAGGTGGAGGCCGGCTTCCGGGTTGCCGTTGAGGCGGCGCTTGGCGAAACGATGCGCGGCTATGTTGTGGGGCGTGAGGCCGTACTCGGACTGGATGGGCAACGGGGCGTCCTTGTCCTCGACGCTGCGGATGCTGAGGAGCCGCGGAAGACCGCCGGCCGGGATTCCGTCCGTGACCGCACGTCTGTGGCGGGCGAGGCGGCCGTTGCGGCTGCCGTGAGTCAGGGCGGCGGGCGTCTCGCCGAGGCCGTTCGTGTCGATCCAGGTGGGGCGGCCATTCGCCTGCTCGCCCGCGCGGTTTGGGTTCCCGATCTCACCGCTGCTCTGACGGTCCATCCGAAGCTGCCGCCCGGCTGGGTCGCCGTTACTCGCCAAGGCGCTGTCGTTACGGCCCTGGGCGTGGTCAGCATGGGCAGGGCCGAGTCGCTCTTGGAGCGCAGGGCAGAGGTCGAACGGCTGGCCGAAGAAGTGTCTGCCCTGGCAACGGACGCGGCTGCGGCCACGGGCGAGGCCACAGAGGCGGCCCAGGGAGCGGCAGCGGCGCGGACGGCGTTGGAGTCCGCTCGTGAGGCGGAGGGTCGAGCCTCGGCCGCTCATCGTGAGGCCGAGGAATCCGAGAGGAGGACCACGCGCGCGCTCGAGACGATTGCCCGCGAGGCCGCCTGGCGGTCGTCCCAGGCGTCCCGCCTGGAGGCCGACCGCGACAGACTCCGCGAGTCGGTCAAGCACGCCGCCGCCGCGTCAGAAGCCGCGGACTTTGGGGCGGCGCGTGATGCGGCCGCGGCTGCCCCGAACGACGCTCGTGCCACCGCGATGCGCGAGTGGGAGGCGCGGGCGGTATCGCTGCGAGCCCGTCGCGACCAGCTGGCGGAGGAAGAGGCAACGCTCGAGGGCACTCGCCGCGAGGCCGAGGCACGCCGCGCCCGAGCCGCGGCCGCGGCCAATCTGGATCAGGAGCGGATCGGCAGCCTGGAGCGCCAGACCGCCGATCTGGTCAAGCGCGAGCAAGAGATCGAGTCGGGGCGAGAGACCCTGGGCGAAGAGCTGGCCGCGGCCGGATTGCGCGAGGCGGCCGTCCGTTTGGAGCTGCAAGAGTTGCGAGCGGCCGCGGCCGTTGCCCGCACAGGTCTGGCCGCTGCCGAGACGGCGGCTGGCCAGTCACGCGAGCGGCTCCGTGCCTGCCAGGAGCGAGTCCGTGGCGCCGAGGTTGCCGAGCTGGAGGCTCGCCTCGCCATCGACGCCATTCGCGAGCAGGTCGTCGTGGAGCTGGCCGGCCTGGGCAATCTCGGAACCCAGCTGCTCATCAACGAGGCTTCGCGGGCCGGGGCCGGGGCCGGCGCCGGGGCCGGCGCCGAGTCTTTGGACGAGGACGACGATGCGCCTCTGCCGGAACTGCCGGCCCTATCGGCGGCGCCCGGCGTGTTCGCGGCCTGGTCTTGGGAGCGCGACGCCATGTCTGCCACGCGGGGGGAAACCGGCGATGACGACACGGATGCCTCTCCAGGCATCACCCTGGAGTCGGTGCTCAGCGACGCCACGGAACGATGGGCTGAAGTCTCGGCCGTCGAACCGCCCGGAACCTCGAAGCTGGCCGCGTTGCGTCGCCGCTTCCACGAACTTGGCGCCCCGAACCCGTTCGCGGCCGAGGAATACGAACAGATCCGGACCCGTCTGGATGGCCTCGAGGCCCAAGGCGCCGACCTGACCGCGGCCATCTCCAAGACGCGCGCCCTGATCGAGCAACTCAACGCGATGATCGCGACTCAGTTCAGGTCCACGTTTACGGCGCTCGAGACAGCCTTCGATGCCCGCTTCAGGCAACTCTTCGGTGGTGGTTTCGCACGGCTGAGCTTGACTGAACCTGAGGATCTGGCCTCCACGGGCATCGAGATCGTGGCCAGGCCGCCCGGCAAGAAGGCCCAGCCGCTAAGCATGCTCTCGGGTGGCGAGAGGGCTCTGACTGCGGTCGCTCTTCTCTTCGCCATGCTCGAGGTCCATCCGGTGCCGTTCTGCGTCCTCGATGAGGTGGACGCGGCCCTGGACGAGGCTAACGTCGGCCGCTTCGCCGAGGCTCTGCGTGGGCTGGCGGACCAGACGCAGTTCATCGTGATCACCCACAATCGCGGCACCATCGACGTCGCCGACGCGCTCTACGGCGTGACCGTGAGTGACGACGCCGTCAGCCGCGTGATCAGTCTCCGCCTTGAGGAAGCCCGCGATCTGGCGGACCAGGTCACCAAGAAGAGCGCCGCCACAAGGGCCGGCTGATCGGGAGGCTTCCTCTGTTCCTACGACGCAGACCCAAGGACGAACCGAAGCAACCGAACGAGGCGGCCGAGGCTGCCGAGGCGGCTGGCGCGAGCGGCGAGGTCGAGCCGCTATGGCACGCGGCTGCCGATGATTTGGTGGTGCCTGCCGCGACTCCCGTGCGGTTGAGCGAGTCCGAGGACGACACGCCGGGCGACCTTTCGGCCGGCCTCGAGCGCAGTCGCGGCGGATTCATGTCGCGCCTTCGCGGGGCCTTGCGCAGCGGGGGCCCCTCAGACGCCGACTGGGAGTCGGTCGAGGAGCTGCTGATCGCCGGTGATGTCGGCGGCAACCTGGCCATGGACATCGTGGAGCGGGCTCGGGCCCGCAAGGATGTGCCGTCCGCAGAGGCCGCCGTTCGGGCTGAGCTGGCGGCTCGGCTGCTGCCCGGTGAGCATGGCTGGCGACCCAAGCCGGCCGGTCCGGGTCTGCCGGCGGTAATTCTCGTGGTCGGTGTTAACGGCACCGGCAAGACGACGACCATTGGCAAGCTGGCTCATTTGTACCGGGCGGAAGGAAGCTCCGTGCTCCTGGCCGCAGCGGACACATTCCGCGCCGCGGCCATCGATCAACTCCGCATCTGGTCAGACCGGACAGGCAGCCAGTTTGTGGCCCACATCCCCGGCGCCGATCCCGCGGCCGTCATCTACGACGCCCTGGACGCGGCGATGGCCCGCAAAGTCGACGTGGTCATCGCGGATACGGCCGGTCGCCTGCACACTAAGTCAAACCTCATGGACGAGCTGGCCAAGATGCGCCGGGTCATTGACCGGCGTTTGCCCGGGTCGGTGCCGGAGGTTCTGTTCGTCCTTGATGCCACCACCGGCCAGAACGGGCTGTCGCAGGCGAAGGTCTTCCACGAGGTCGTCGGCCTGACGGGCATCGTCCTCACCAAGCTCGACTCTACGGCTAAGGGCGGGATCGTCTTCGCCATCGAGGATGCCCTGGGTGTGCCCGTCCGATTTGTCGGGGTGGGCGAGAAGCTCGGCGACCTGCTGCCCTTCGATCCGGAGGCCTTCGTGAGCGCACTGTTCGCGTAAGGCCGATATCGCGCGTTCGCCGGCGCCTGACGGAAATAGACGGTTGCCCTCAAGACTGGGTCCGGGCTGTCCCTTGAGGTTTTGATGCGGTACACTCCGCGAGCCTTCGGTGCCGCCAGAACCCGCGGCCCAACGCCGAACCAATCTTCGGGGCGGCGGGACGAATCAGGAGTCCAGATCACCCATGTTCGACGCTCTGAGCGAGCGGCTGCGCAAGACACTCGGCACCCTGACCGGCCACGGCCGTGTTAGCGCCGCCGACGTCGATGCCGCCATGCGAGAGGTTCGGCTGGCCCTGCTCGAGGCGGACGTCAACTTCAAGGTGGTCAAGGATTTCGTCGGCCGTGTCCGCGAGCGCGCCACCGGTGCCGACATCCTCGACAGCCTTACCGCCGGCCAGCAGGTCGTCAAAATCGTCAACGAAGAGCTGGTAGCCCTTCTTTCGGCGGGAGATCGCAGCTTCAAGCTCACCGGCAATCCCGCCATCATCATCCTCGTCGGGTTGCAGGGGTCGGGCAAGACCACCAGCGCTGCCAAGCTGGCTCGCCATCTGGTGAAGATGGGTCGCCGGCCGATGATGGTTGCCGCGGATCCGTATCGGCCCGCCGCGGCGGACCAGCTGCAGACTCTGGGCAAGTCGCTCGACGTGCCGGTCTACCGTGCCCCCAGTGGAACCAGCGTGCTCGGCATCGCCAAGGGCGGCATGGAGGCCGCTCGCAAGCAAGTCCGCGACACGGTGATCCTTGACACGGCCGGTCGCCTCACCGCCGACGAGCCCCTCATGAAGGAGATCGCTGACCTCTCGGCGGCTTACAAGGCCTCTGAGACGCTCCTCGTGGTAGACGCCATGACCGGCCAGGAGGCCGTGAATGTGGCCTCTGCCTTCCATTCGGCCGTGCCTGTCACAGGTCTCATCCTTACTAAGATCGACGGCGACGCCCGCGGCGGTGCTGCGCTCTCGATCAGTGCCGTGACGGGTCTGCCGGTCAAGTTCCTGGGGACTGGCGAGAAGACCGACGCGCTCGAGCCCTTCCACCCCGACCGGCTGGCGGGCCGGATCCTGGGCATGGGCGACGTCCTGACGCTGATCGAACGGGCGCAGGAGAACTACGACGAGAAGTCCGCGGCTAAGATGGCGGAGAAGCTGCGCAAGAACAGCTTTACCCTGGAGGACATGCTCGACCAGATGGAGCAGGTCAGCAAGATGGGCCCGATGGGCCAGATCCTGGAGATGATTCCGGGGATGGGTGGCTACGCCAAGCAGGCCCAAGACTCGGTGGATCGGGGCGACCTCAAGCGAGTTGAGGCGATCATTCGATCGATGACTCCGATCGAACGCCGTGATCCGAATATCCTCAACGCAGCCAGACGGCGTCGAATCGCCCGCGGGTCGGGTACCCGCTTGCAGGACGTCAACGCGCTGATCAAGCAGTTCGGCGGACTTCAGAAGATGATGAAACAGATGTCAGGAGGCCGACTCGGACGGCGCATGCCGGGCCTGTTCGGCTAGAGGGAGGAATCGGCGATGGATCAGCAGAACCTTCAACAGGATCCCAGTAACGGGGCCGACGCGTCTCCCGTTCCGGAGGCGACGCTCTTGCCGATCGGTGAGGCGTGGGCAGCGGACGTTCACCCCGTTCCCGTGTCGCCGCGTTCCAAGAGGCTGCGCTGGGGAATCGTCGGCGCCATCGTTGTCGCAGTACTCGTGGCCACCGCCGCGGGTGCCTTCGTACTATCCGGCGCCGCCGGCTCGAAGTCGCTGACTGCAAGCCTCGCGCCCAAGAACTCAGTCGCGTTCCTGGAAGTCCGGACGGATCTGCCCGGCGACCAACACGCCAGGCTGGCAGATTTCATGAGCCACTTCCCGGGGTTCAAGGATCGTGCCCAGTTTGACAACGCCCTTGACGAGACTCTGAACAAGCTCACCAGCGAGGTCTCCCCGGACCTGCGCTATACCTCGGCCTTCAAGCCGTGGATGGAGGGCGAGGTTTCGATCGCGGTGACGGACATCAACTCGGTTGTGTCCCAGAATCAGCCGGGCGTTGTGGCCATCTTTGCCCTGAAGGATCGCGCCGCGGCCGAGACCTGGGTCACTGACGAACTCAGTCGCAGCTCCATCAAGACCACCTCGCAGGATTACGCGGGGACGAAGCTCTACACCACCGGCACCGGCGTCAACCAGGGCGCATACGCGTTCACGAACCAGGCCCTGCTTCTCGGCACGGTTGACGGAGTCAAGGCTGCCCTCGACACCGCGACTAAGGGGTCTCTGGCCGACAACGCCAAATATCAGGCGGCCATGAAGTCGCTCTCCGGCGACAGCATCGCCCGTTTCTACGTCGACGCCGGCTCATATCTCGGATCGATGCTGGCGTCGCAGCCGTCGGGCCTTTCAGTCGTCGGCCTCGCCACGAAGGACCTGCCGGCCTGGGTCGCCGGCTCCGTCCGGGCCGAGTCGGACCGCATAGTCCTAGTTGTGACTGTGCCGCGCGCGACAGGCTCCGGCGCGGACAATCACACCAGCCGGCTGGCCTCAGCGCTGCCGGGCAGCACGGTCGGAGTGTTTGAAGCTCACTCGATCGGCGCGCAGATCACCAAGCAGCTCGATGCTCTTGGAAGCGGCGCCGCCGGCATCCCCGCCGACGCGGTCAAGAGCGTCAAGGACGCGTTGGCCAAGTTTGGCGGGATTGATTGGCTCGGTGATGGCGTGGCCGTCGTGACAAAGGATGGCTCAAGCTATGGCGGTGGACTCGTCGTTGAGGCGGGCGACGCGGCGACGGCAAGTGCCAAGGCCGCGATGATCACCAATCTCGCCGCGCTCGCCGGTGGCTCGCTCAAACTGACGAGCCGCGACGAGACGTATAAGGGCATCGCTATTACGGTCATCAGCATCCCGAACGGTCCTGACGGCAAGCCGGTCGAGGTGGCCGTGGCGGCCAAGGACAACCTGGTCGTCGCCGGCTACACCGACGCCTTCGTCAAAGCCGTCATTGACACGACGCCCGGATCCTCGCTGGCGTCGAGTTCCGACTACACCGCTGTGATGGCGGCAGCGGGAGCCAACAATATGTCATCGGGTTATGTCAACATCCCAGCTCTGGAGGACCAGATAGGCCAGGCCCTCCTGGCGTCCCAGTCATCGCGCTGGACGCTCGATTACAAGCCCTATTTCGACCATCTGGGTGGCGTCGGTTACACGGTGGTCGATGGGAATACGGTTATCCTGCGGCTCGTCATCATGGCCAAATAGCTCGCCCGACGACACGCCGCCGTAACATCCGGAGGATCTAGCTCGCACATGTCAGTTCGCATTCGTCTTAGCCGCGTTGGTGCCACCAAGCAGCCGACGTACCGGGTCGTTGTCATGGACCGCCGAGGCGCCCGCGATAGCCGCGCCATTGAGACTCTCGGTCACTACAACCCCCGCACAGATCCGATCGAGTTCGCAGTCGACGCCGAGAAGGTCAAGAAGTGGATCGCCCAGGGCGCGCTTCCGTCCGACACCGTGGCGCGGCTTCTCCAGAACGCTGGGATTCTGCCCAAGGTTGCGCGAAAGGTCACTCCCGCTCCTGCCGCGAAGTAGAACAGCGCTGCGCGGCCAAAGCGACGCTCGCGTCGCTCGTTTTCGGTGGAGCCCAATAGAGAATCGAAGGAGGGCTAATGGCAGCCCAAGATCTCGTCGCGTATGTCGCCCGCAATCTCGTGGACGACCCAGACGCAGTGGTTGTCGAGGTCACCAATGGCCCCGACGGTAAGGTCATCGAGCTTCACGTTGCCGAAGAGGACATGGGCAAGGTGATCGGCCGGAACGGTAGCGTCGCCAAGGCGCTGCGGACCCTGCTGAAGGTCGTCTCGGCGCGCGACGGCGAACCCGTTTCGCTCGAAATCTCCTGAGTCCTCGGCCATGACAGCCGGGGAGCGGCTCGCGGTCGGCCAGGTTCGAGGATTCCACGGCCTGCGCGGCACTCTCCGCGTGGAGTCGTTGTCGGACCGCGCCGAGGAGCGATTCGCGGTCGGCCGCGTTCTCTACGTGGAAGGCCGCGAGACCGAGCTGACCGTCGTCGAGTCAACGCCGGATGCGCTCGGTTGGCGTCTGCGCTTTGCGGAGGTGCCCGACCGGAACGCCGCGGAGGCGCTTCGGGAGGTTTACCTTGAGGCCGTGGTCGCCTCGGGCGAGGAATTGCCGCGGGGCGAGTTCTACTGGCACGAAATCATCGGCGCGACCGTGAAGGACATCGATGACTCAATCCTAGGCAAGGTCGTCGACGTCTACCGTGCCGGTGGTGCCGATGTCGTCGTGGTCCGTGGCCCGGCCGGTGAGCTCGACGTCGCGCTTGTCCGAAGTGTCGTGAAGGTCTTCGATCCTGCTCGGGGCGAGATCGTTGTTGACGGCGAGGCTCTCGGACTGCGTGGCGACGAGGTGGCCGACGCGGCCGGGGCAGAGGAGACGGCCGTCAGCGCGCCGGAAGCCGCCGGTGACTGAGTTCTCTAAAGCTGAGCCGGGGGATAACCTCCGGCATCCCATTGAGATCGACGTTCTGACCCTCTTTCCGGGAATGTTGTCCGGCCCGCTTGCCGAGAGCATCCCCGGCCGGGTCCAAACACGCGGCCTGGCCACGATCCGCGTCCACGACCTGCGGCAGTGGGGCCTGGGCCGGCACAAGACCGTCGACGACTACACCTACGGCGGGGGAGCGGGCATGGTTCTGCGCCCCGAGGTCGTGGCCGCCGCGCTGGACGTCCTGCGCCGCCCCGACTCCACCGTCATCCTGCCCGACCCGGGCGGCGAGGTCTTCGGCCAGGTCCGCGCCCACGATCTGGCGCTGCGCCCGCACCTGATCATCCTGTGCCCGCGCTACGAAGGCGTTGACGAGCGCATCCGCTCGATGATCGATCTGGAACTCTCCATCGGTGACTACGTCCTCTCCGGCGGCGAGATCCCCGCTCTCGTCGTGGTCGACTCAATCCTTCGGCTGCTGCCGGGTGCGATCGACGCCGACTCGATAGCCGAAGAGTCGTTCACAGCCGGCCTCCTCGAATACCCC
>CABDYL010000098.1_pt1 | contig 27572 bp, 26 predicted proteins | sample 3131931 | NCBI WGS metagenome assembly CABDYL01 (sample SAMEA5534337, study PRJEB31848) | metagenome | biome: tundra; feature: field; material: soil | place: USA | collected 2013-05 | depth 0.45 m
GGAACGCCTCGAGTGCCCAGGATCGCGATGCGCATGGTGTGATGGTAACCGCGGGCGGGCCCGCGGCGTACAACGCCGCCAGCGATCTCCCCAGGCGCGGCTCGGGTCCCAACGACAGACCAGAGTGCCGAGCGCTCATCGGCTATGCTTTTAGCTGCCGACTAGGCCCAGGCAACCAGCAGATAGGTGGCTTCGAGAAGGCCCGGAGGGGTCAGGAGGACTCTGGATGATTGCCCGTGAGAAGGTGAGCTTGCCCAGATTCTGGCGAGCGCTCGCGATTGCCGTCATCGTCCTGGCGGGCATCTCAACCGTGTGGCTTCTCGGCGAGCATAGCCTTGCGAACCTTGGCCGTGCCACCCTGGCCATCGGGGGAGCCGGCTTAGTCGCGTGGTGGTCCACCCGTCGCCCGATTGCCGCCTTCGGGATTCTCTTCGCCCTCTCCACGCTGTCTGGATGGACTATCCAGCTGCCGATCGGCAACATGCGGCTGGAACAACCTGCGATTGCCGCCGGCCTTCTCGCGCTGATATACGCACGCCGTCTGCCCGATCGAGCGACGCTGCGACGTCTCCTGCCAATCGCCATCGCTCTCATGGTCTACCTGGGCGCGCTCACAGTCTCCTCACTCCTGCATTCACCTGACCGCGCCGACAGCCTGCGAATGGTTGTCTGGACAGGCCTTTCCATGGCCGGCGGACTGCTTGCCTTTTTGCTGCTGTTTGGGCAGGACTCCGAAGGCAGTCTTCGATGGCTGCGACCAACGGCAGGATTCCACGCGTCGCTCGGGATTGTGATCGCAGTCCTCTACTTCACTCTCGGGCCGGTCATTCTCTCCGGAGGAGACTTTTTGCCCGGCATGGACGGGAAGATCTTCGGCGTTTCTTGGGAGGCAAACCTGTTCGCCAGCCTCCTCGCGGCGCTGAGCTTCTTTGCCATCGAGGGGTTCCGGGCCAGGCCACATCCGGTGAGTGCGGCGCTCATTGTGGTCGTGCTCGTGGGAATGGCGGTCGCCGAGACCCGAGGGGCGTACCTTGGGTTGGGCGCCGGCCTGATCGTGTACGGCAGCGTGATGGTCTACCGGAGAGGAAGACTGCGCAGTCTGCTACTTCCGACCGCCGTCGTTGTCGGGGCGCTGTTCGTCGGAGCCTGGGTCACGCCCGTACTAATTCCGGGCTATCGCGTGCCACAGGAGCCAATCGACCTGACCACGGCAGGCTGGGGGAGAGAGTTCGCTATCGGACCGTATCTCTTGCCCGGTCTACCCAGCCTTTCCGGTCCGACGGGGGGAGGAGCGAGCGGCTTGCCTGAACCATTGCCGAGTCAGGCAACTCCCAGTGTCAGCACGACGGCAACGCCGACGGCAACGCCGGCGCCAACCCTGGCCCTGATTAACGACACCCTCGCCTGGCGCCTGGATCGGATTCCCACAGCTCTCCGGGACTTGCCGGGCGATCCGATCATCGGCTTGGGCGCCAACTCGTTTGGCCAGAGACATTTGGACCCATCCCAGATCAATGCCCCGGACCACATTGCTATTCTCGCCGTCGCTGCTCTGTATGAGTCGGGTGTGGTTGGCTCGTCGGGTCTGGCCATCGGGTTCGCGCTGATCCTGCTGGCCCTCTGGCGCACGTCCCGGCGCCCCATCGTTGGACCGCTGGCGGCCGCATATATCGGCTGCCTGGTTTCGCTCCTGGTCGCCTATCAGGCCACCAACGCGCTCAACTTCTCCTTGATATGGCTCCTAGCAGGGGCCGGGATGGCCATCGCCGTCCGCGTTTCGCCGGACGAGAACCGCGAAACCGAGCAGGTGGCGTAGCCAGCGTCGCTGACCGCTCGGGCGGAATGTGGAGGCAGCGTGCCGGCGGCCCGGCTGGCCACCACCCGCGGCTGCTACCATTCGCGCTGCATGCCTATGCGCTAGGTTGCCGGAGACGGCCCGACGGCGCGCCGGTGGGAGCACCCTGAAGGGGCGGAGAAGCACAATCGGATGGCGCACGTCCTGTTTACCGGAATAAACTACTGGCCGGAAGTCTCCGGGATCTCCCCGTACACCACGGGGCTGGCCGAGTACCTGGCCCGAAGCGGTCATCGCGTCAGCGTGATTACCGGCTTCCCGCACTACCCCTCCTGGAGTGTGGATCCGGCCTATCGCGGCAGCCTGCGTCGCCGCGAAGTCCATGCCGGCGTGGACATCATTCGGCGCCGGCATTTCGTCCCCGGGCGCCAATCGGTTGTCGGCCGGGGTACGTATGAGGCGACGTTCCTGCTCCATGGCTTGCTCACCCGCCTCGATCCGCCCGATGTCGTGGTAGGCGTCGTTCCGAGCCTGAGCGGGGGCGCACTGGCTCGGATGTTTGCGGCCCGTTGGCACGTTCCGTACGGGGTCATCGTCCAGGACCTCATGGGGCGTGCGGCCGAGCAGAGTGGAATGACTGCGGGCGGTCGGGTCGCGGGCAGAGTCTCGAGCATCGAGGCGTGGGCGCTTGGTCGAGCCCGAGCCATCGCCGTTGTTTCCCCGTCTTTTGTGCCGTATCTGCAGTCGCTGGGTGTTTCTCGTCAGCGGATCGTGGACCTGCCGAACTGGATCGTTCGTCCCGCCGTGAAAGCGAGCGTCGACGAGACTCGTCAGCGCCTGGGATGGGGCAGCCAACAGATCGTGCTTCACGCCGGGAACATGGGCCTCAAGCAGGGCCTGGAGCAAGTCCTGGATGCCGCGGAGTTGGCGGCGACTTCGGACCCTCTCATTCGTTTCGTGCTCCTTGGAGACGGTAATCAGCGGGCGCAACTCCAGCACGCGGCAGCTCATCTACCGAACATCCAGTTCCTTCCGAGCCAGACTGACAATGACTACGCAGCGGCACTGGCCGCGGCCGACGTGCTGCTCCTGACCCAGCGGTCGAGCGTGGCCGACATGTCACTGCCGAGTAAGCTCACCTCATACTGCGCGGCCGGCCGACCCATCGTAGCCGCGGTCCGCAGCGACGGCGCCACCTACCGCGAAATCCAGCGAACCGGAGCGGCGATGGCAGTTCCTTCCGGCGACCCAGAGGCATTGCTCCGCGCCATCGCTGGGCTAAGAAACGATCCCGCGCTGGCAGCCCGCCTGGGCGCCGCGGGAGCAAGCTATGCCGCCACCGCTCTCGCGTCATCTGAGGGTCTGGAACGAGGGCGCAGGTTCATCGAAGGATTGCTGGCGCCAGCGTCATCAAATGAGGCCCGCTGATGAAGGGCACATTGAAGGCCGCGCCGCTCGCTCGACAACGGCCGGGACCGCGTGGCCTTCGGCTTCAGGTCCACGCCGCCGTTCGAGGAGTGGTGGCGGGTGCCCGTCAAGCGGCATGAAGGGACGCGTTGAAGGCGCCTCTCGAGCGCTCCCAGCCCGACACCTAACCGTCTGGCGCGAGCCATTCGATCGTGCCGCTGCTGCTAGTTTGGTCCCAGGGTGTCGCGTCCTCGACATCGGTTCTGGACGGACGCCGGTGATCCAGCCGGATCTACGCCCGGATGGCTGTACCTATGTTGGACTGGACCTATCCAGGGCAGAACTTCAAGTGGCAGGTGCCGCGGCCTATGACGAGACAGTCGTGGCGGACGTCTGCGACTACCGGGGCGCGCTTGAGGGTACGTTCGACCTAGTCGTGAGTTGGCAGGTACTCGAACACGTCCCTGACCTCGGGTTGGCGCTCGAGAACGCCCGTCGCTACCTGCGTCCCGGTGGCGTGCTCGTTGCCCAGTTCTCCGGTCGCTACTCGCTATTCGGGTTTGCGAATCGACTGTTGCCACACCGACTGGCGCGTCTTGCCCTCAAGGTCCTCCTGTAGAGAGACCCCGATACCGTTCTTCCTGCCTACTACGAGAGTTGCCACTACGATGCCATCCTTCGCAAGACTCGTGCTTGGTCCAGGGTCCGCGTGATCTCGTGCTTCTGTGGCGGCCAGTACCTTCAGTTCATCCCGCCCGTCATGGGCCTCTATCTGAATTTCGAGGGTTCGATGATCCGAGAACGGCACCGGAATCTGGCCTCGCACTACCTCCTGATCGCTGGCCGCCAGCCTGTGAAGCGAGCCCTGCATTCTCTGCGAACTCGGTGCTACGCGTCCTCGCCATCATGGGCGGTCTCCTTGTCGGCGGGGCCCCACGACGGACGAGCCGGGGGCACGGACATTAGGCATCCGTCACGATCGGATTCGCCTCATGACTGACGACGATCTTCAACCGGCCGGATGGCAAATGGAGCCAACTGGCCAGGACTCGGTCGCCGGGTCCACATCGACAGCGGGGTCGATATGGAGTGGTCGCGCGGCTGCCACGCTCGGGTCCGTGGCCACTGGCGTAGCGGCCCAACCGGTTCTGATAGTCAGCGGGATCTTGGTGGCGCGGCTCCTCGGTGTCGACAACCGAGGCGAACTGGCACTCCTGTCATTGGTGCCGTTGGTCCTCTCGCAGCTTGGTGGCTTGGGGCTTCCTCTCGCGCTCACGTACTACGTCGCAGCACGCCCGGAATCGGCGCGGCAGCTGCTCGCAGACTTGCGGCCGGTCGTGATCTGGCAGGTCGCGAGCCTATTGGCGCTGCACGCCTGCCTTCTCTGGGCTCTGTTCGCAGGCTCTTCCGGCGCTGAGATTCCGTATGCGGCGGCTGTGACCCTGCTCGTCGTTCCTGGGACCCTGGCTCAGCAATACGGCTTAGCCCTGCTACAGGGCCTGCAACAGTATCGGGCGTTCAACATCCTACGCCTCACCCAGACCGTCCTGTATTCGCTTGGGGCCGTAGTTGCCTACGTTGCAGGGTGGCGTGACCTGCTCGTGGTGACGGTGATCTGGGTGCTATCGACCGTCGGGGCGGGTGTCTTGACCATTGTCGTGGCAACAGCTAGCGCCCGTGAGCGCACGCGGGATTCGCAGGTCGATCGGCGACAGATGCTTGGGTTTGGCCTGAGGGGGCTGCTCGGCTATGTCTCGCCGGTCGAGAACTTTCGACTCGACCAGGCGGTTGCGGGCTTCCTGTTGTCGCCGTCGGCCCTCGGGATCTATGTCGTCGGCGCGGCTTTCACGAACCTTCCTCGATTCGTGGCTCAGAGTGTCGGTATGGTTGCCTATCCGGCGGTCGCGAGCCAGCCAACTCGACGGCTGGCGCGCCGGGAAATGATGCGGTTCTTTGTCGTTGGTTCCCTCATGTCCGCCGGAGTGGTTGCCATCCTTGAAGCACTCGCGGCTTGGATGGTTCCGTTCTTCTACGGTCAGGAGTTCGAACCTGCTGTGCAGATCACCCAGATTCTGCTTCTTGGTTCCCTGTTCCTGAGCCTTCGCCGTCTGCTAACTGACGGACTCAGAGGCATGGGCCTGCTCGGCATTGGCAGCGTCGCGGAACTCATCGGATGGGTCACGTTGGCGCCGTGTTTCCTCGTCCTGGTCCCTCTCTACGGACTCGAAGGCATCGCATGGTCAGTCGTGATCGCATGGGGCGTCAGCCTCATCGCGGTCGCGGCTCCTGCTATCGCCATCAGTCGCGTCAAGGAGCAGGCCGATGGCGCTTAGCGCGCGCGGCCGCCAGCCCACAGCTAGTCCGGTTTCTCGGGCTGCCGCGGTCGGGAGAGGACGCCAGCTCCTCCTGACGCCAGCTCCTCCTGGTCTTGTCAGTTATCATGCCGTGGCGGATCCGTGTATTTTTCTACCGTCGACTGCCCCACTGGGAGATCGACGCGACTGCTCGCGTGGCGATCTCATTCATCGGTTACTTCCCGTCACTACTTGGATTGTTCGGGATGGATCAGAATCGGGGAGTTCACGACAGTGGGAGGCGTCCGAACGACCATCTTGAGTCACTCGATTGATGTCGAAGCCGGCGTCCAAACCACCAGACCAGTGAGAATTGGTGACATGTGCTTCGTCAGCTCTAATGTGTGCGTGGTGCCCGGTGCCACCATTCTTGCGATGGATGCCGTGGTCATTGGAGAACTGCAGCGCGCCAAGGGCATGGATGCTGGCGTCGCGGCCAAGCTGTTGAAGATGGGCATCGAGGGTGGGGCCTACTTCCGTCGAAGCCGGGGCGTCGCCGGACTCCATGTGCCGGACGGCCTTGCGCACCCCGGGTTACACGCATGAACCCGCTGCGAGGAATTGCCCTTCCGTTCAAGCCGACATTGGAGTCGGCGGGCACGCTGGCCGCGGCCGCCGCAGTGGTGGCCGTTTCGTGGAATGCCGTCCGTCTCAGCACTAGCGTCACGTTGTCGGACGCCTTCCTGCTGGTCGCCGCAGTGGTTCTCGTTTCGGCCGGCGTAACCGGGCGGCTCACTTCGCTCGGCCTGGCCGGGAGGCTCAGCGTCAGTTCGGTTCCCATGTGGCTGCTGGCTTCGGGGGCCCTGTTGTTTGTCGCTGGCGTTCTGTCGGCACTCGGCTCGGCCGACGTCAAAGGCAACCTAGCCCCCGCCGTCGCTTTCGTGATAGCACTCACGTTCGTTCCGCTGATAGTCGGCCTCGCGACTGGAACGAGCCGCTTGGTGAGAACCTTTGCCTTGCTTCTCCTCGTGTCATCTGCGATCAGCGGCGCAGAGGCCGTTGCCAACTTGGTCAGCGGAAATGGCCTAACTACTGCACTCAACGGCGACCTGTTCCAGGGCCGCTCGGCCGGCCTGTCGATTCATCCCAACCATCTGGCTCTGGCGGCGGCCATGGCGCTCCCGCTCGCGTATGGGCTGCTCGTCACGAGTAGACGACGCGCGGAGCAGACTTTCGTCTGCCTGCTCCTCCTGCTAGCCACTGGCGGCATATTCGCGGCGGGATCGAGGGCGGGGCTGGTCTGCGCTATCGGGGGAGTGGCGACGGCCTGGTTCCTCTCGCGAGGGGAATACAAGCGGTGGCGTGTGGTTGTTGTTATGTTCGCGATCGGTCTCTTGGGGCTGATCGTATCGTCTGCCATCGGGTGGCACCAGCTAACGGTCGCAACCGATCGACTCGTTGGCCTTCAGCCGGTTGGACCCAGCGACGTCATAAGGGTCGAGGGCTACGGCCAAGCGGTGACTTCGATCGCCTCGAACCCCGTCGTGGGAACGGGGTTCTCGTCTGTTCGCGTCGCGCACGATATCTACCTTCAGCTGTTTGAGGCCGGCGGCGTCCTCGGCATAACGGCCTTTGCTGTCTTTGTGCTCGGTTGCCTTTACTTGGGCCTTCGACTCTGTCGGGATATCACGCTGCCGGCGGCAATGCAACCGTTCGCGGCGGCCGCGACAGCTTCCATGCTGACGTGGTTTGCGGCTGGGCTCGTCGAGAACCAAGTCTACGATCGCTACTTGTATGTGCCCTGCGGTTTCCTTGTTGGAATGTCCCTGATCGCTCGGAGTAGCGTGGTCAGCCGGGGTAGCACACTCGTAAGGAAGGAATGGAAGATAGATCCGCGCATCGAAGAGCCTCTAGTCGGAGGCGCGCTTGCCGTTGACCTTGGGTCCGGTGGCGGCGAGTGGGCGGATGCCGCAGTGAGCCGGTACGACAGAGTTGTAGGCATTGACGTAAGCCTCGACCGTCTCGAACGCAGAACGCACCCCAAAGGGAGCTGGGAATTCGTTCAGGCAGATTTGAACAACGGCATCCCGCTGCCGGACGCGTGCGCCGACGGCGTCCACGCGGACCAGGTGATCGAGCACGTGGCGAACCCTCTGCAGTTCGTCCTCGAGGCCCACCGAGTCCTGCGCCCGGGGGGAGTTCTCGTGCTCGCAACGCCGAACGTGCGGTATATCCGGCACGTGTTCCGGCTCGTTATCGGAGGCCACGGGCCGATCACCTCTGGAGCCGCGCTTCGCACGCGAGAGGTGTGGGACGAAGGCCATGTCCACTTCCTGACTTCGCGGGACCTCGAGTGGCTCGCTCGCACGGCAGGCTTCTCAAGTATTCAGACGGAGGCCCTCATCGACACCTCGGGCTCGATGAGGCCGCTGCGGCGCCTCCTCAATCGCGCGAGAAAGCGTGGCCTGGTCAAGGGGCTACTTACGGGCAACTTGATGCTTGTGGCTACCAAGTGAAGAAACCACGGCATTCACAGGTTGCGCGCACAGGGCTTGGAGCAGGTCGCTCCCGGAGAGCCCGGCATCGGCGCAGAGGAGCGCTCGGAGCCAGCTCCGGCGGGAACGTCCCGCTTCTCTCGGATCAGATCGGTCGCAACTACACGACGAACGGTGCACGGCGGCGGCGCCGATGGCCCAGGTCTTGTCCCGCGACCGTTCCGCCCAGCGCATCGGTCGTTCTGTGTGGCCGCGAGACTGTGCGGGGGAATGTGCGCGCCGCTTTGAAGTTGGGCAATCGGCGTGACTGACCGGGCCAAGGCGTGCGTTACCCATCCCCAAGTCGTGGACTTGAGAGGTGTTTGCCCGCGGGAAGTGGGGATGTTGTGGTAACCCGGGGAACCCTCTCTGTCGATACTCCTCCGGTGGGAGACACTCCGAAGTTGCGCGGGAGCGTTGACGGTATCGTTAGGATGCCGCTGACAGGTCAAACTAGCACAACAGGCACGGACGGCGATTCACGCAACATGGAGGACGATCGAATGGTCCGGCCGCTCATTTCCCTGTGTATTCCGACGTTCAACAGACCAGCCATGCTCCGTGAGTTGCTTCAATCGGTCGCCACACAGAGCGAGACCGACTTCGAGATCGTCATTCGCGAGAATGCGTCTCCGCAGCAGGCGGCGACTCGGGCCGTGGTGGATGAATTCCGGCGATCGCACCCTGACCGCACCGTGCGGTACGCGGAGAACGAACGCAACATCGGTTACGACGGCAATGTGAGGGCCTTGATCGAGACAGCGGCAGGCTCATACTGTATGTTCATGGCCGACGACGATGTGCTCCTGCCCGGCGCCGTGAGTACCGTCGCATCCGCGCTCAGGATGTACCCAGAGACTCAGGTCGTACTCCGCTCGTATGCGACCGTCGGCGGTGACGGCCGCCAGGTCGCCCATCGCTACTTCCCCGACGCGCGCTACTTTCCGCCGGGCCCAGAGTCCATCGTTACCTTCTTTCGAAGGTCAATCGTGATCTCGGGTCTCACACTGCATCGAGACAACTCGGCCTCCCTTCGGACCAATCGTTTCGACGGCACGCTGCTGTACCAGCTCTACCTGGTCGGGATGCTGATCTCCCGCGGCACGGGGCTGTTCTTGCCAGAAGTACTCGCGCTCGTTAAGACCGGTGGTGTTCCGTTTTTCGGAAGCAGCCCGTCGGAACCAAACTACACTCCAGGCGAGGCCACCCCTGAAGGCGTGACGGAGTTTATCCGCGGCATACTGGTGATCGGAGCGTGCATTGAACAGCAGACCGGGATGAAAGTCCGCCGTGCCATTCTGCGCGATCTCGGCAACTACTCATATCCAACGTTGCGGATCCAGGCGCACAGGTCGCGCCGCGTGTATCTGGCATACATCGCGTCGATTATGAGATTGGGACTGTGGTCTAACCCCGTCGCCTGGGTGTACGCGCTGATGCTCACGACACTTGGCCCATCACGTTGCGATTGGCTCATCGAGCGGATCCAGCGCGCAAAGGGCACTCCCCGGATTGGCCATTTCACCGCCGGACGTTCATTGTCAGAAACGCCAGAGCATAATGGTAGTCCGGAGACCGAGGCAAGGCACGGGTCGCCTCAGTGAGAGTCCTGAGGGTGATACACAGCATGAATCCACGGATCGGCGGTCCGACTGTTGCGGTCATCTAGTCCGTGGTCTCGGGAGCTCGAGCCGGAGTGAAGTCCGAGGTCGCAGTGATGGTCCGGTCCGGGGAGATGTCCACTGGCTCCGTCGAACGCAGCTTCTTCACGTCCACTCGCCTGGTCTGCGAGCTCGGCCTCGTGCCCCAGGCGTGATCGCGACTACAAGGCATCGACCACGTACGGGCTCAGCAAGGCGCGCGGCGAAGAGCTGGTCTGTGATGCGAACCTCGCGCTCGGCACTTGGACGATCCTGCGGCCCGCAGCGATATGGGGCCCATGGTTCGGCGTCCGGTACCGGGACTTCTTCAAGACCACTGAGCGTGGTCTGTATCTTCACCCCGGGCGGCGCGCGGTGCAATAATCCTACGGATGTGTGGAGAAACACGATCTATCAGATCGAGAAGCTCATGGCGCAACCCGAGGCCGATGTCTACGGGCAGACGTTCCTGCTCGCGGACTACCCGGCGGTCTCAATTCGGGAATGGGCAAGACTGATTCGGGAGAAGCGCGGAGCGAGGCGGATCAGGAGCATCCCCATCCCGGTGCTGCGAGCTGCCGGCGTTCTCGGCGCTATCGTCGAGCGAATGGGGTTGGGCTACGCGCCGTTGACGAGCCTTCGGGTAAGCAACACGACGACTGACGTGGCGTACGACGCGTCGCCACTCGAAGCGATCGTCGGTCGACTGCCGTTCAGCCTGGAGGAAGACGTGGACCGGACCATTACGTGGATCAAGGCTGCGGTTGTATGAGAATCCTTCACGTTATGCCGTGGTTGGCTCCAAGGTACGGCGGTCCCGCGGTCTCCACCCCGAAGATCGTCGCAGCTCTCTCTTCGCTCGGCCACGATGTGGAGATCGTTGCCACTGACGCCGACGGGCGGGGCGTCGTCGACGCGCCCACGGGCCGCAGGGTGGACTGGGCGGGCGCGGCCGTGACATTTCATCCGCGGTCGTGGCCGCGGCGCTATCTCGTGTCTTGGCCGCTACTGCGCGACCTCTGGCAACGATCGTCCCAGTTCGACGTGGTCCACATTCACTGCCTGTATCGTTTCCATACCATCGCCGCGGTGCTCGCCGCCCGACATGCCAGGGTTCCATACGTCATACAACCCAATGGCAGTCTCGATCCGTGGCATCGGCGGCGACGGCGACGCGCGAAGAGTGTCTACCACGCCCTCATCGAGGACTCGAATCTTCGCGGGTCGGCCGCTGTCATCTGCAATACCGAGCATGAGGCGCGGTCAGTCCGCGTTCTCGGCTACATGGGGCCCACGTGGGTGATTCCCGCGGGCCTCGACGCCGGGGATCTCCGGCGTCCAGCTTCCGCGGACACTTTCTTGACCCAGGCTGGCGTGGAGCCCGGCACACGCGTTGTCACGTTCCTGGGTCGGATCTCGGAGAAGAAAGGCTTGCCAATTCTCGTTGAGGCATTCCGCGATACGGCATCGCAGTTCCCTTCAGCTCGATTGCTCGTGGCCGGTCCCGACGACGAGGGCATCGGTCGAGGGCTTGGCGGTCGCATCGAAGAGTGGGGCCTCAGTAGGAGGGTCGCCTTTCTCGGATCGGTCGGGGGCGACGAGAAACGGGCCCTCCTCCAGCGCTCCGATGTCTTCGTTCTTCCGTCAGCCGACGAGAGCTTTGGGATGGCCGTAGTCGAAGCGATGGCAGTCGGCTGCCCGGTGGTGATATCTCCAGACGTTGCCATTCAGGATGTCGTGTCCTCGGAGGGCGCGGGCATCGTGGCGGAGCGCGACGGCGCCAGCATCGCCAGGGCGGTAAACACCATCCTCGGCGATCCGGAGCTGGCTCGCCGCATGGCGGCTGCAGGCAGGCGAATCGTCGACGATAGGTATTCCTGGCACCACGTTGGACCTGAAATGGAGCGCATGTATACGAGCGTCCAGGCGGCCGCAGCTCGGCGGACAGGTAAGGCGGCCAACTCGGCCCCGGCTGCTCAGTGGAGCTCCCGAGATCCTGCCTTTGTATGTCCGAGCTGCCGTGGTCTACTGCGAATTGAACCCGATGTGTATGAATGCGACGTGTGTAAGAAACCCTTCTCGGTCATCGGTGGGATTCCGACGCTCGTCGGCGACTTCGAAGCGGCTGCGCACGATGAGATCGACCACCTTCACGAGTCGGGCGAGAGCACTCCGGACGCTACAGCCCACAAGGCTGCGCAGGCGCAGCACTTTGACCGCGATGTCGCTGAGCAATTCGAGATCGAACGGCCCCACGGAACTCCGCGGCTCTACCGTTTCCTTCTTGGCGAGAAGTTCCGTCGTGCAACCGAGCCCTTGGGGCCCCATCTGTACGGAGCAACTGCCCTGACGGTCTGCGGCGGGTCGGGTATGGATGCGGAGTACCTGTCTCGCGCGGGCGCCACAGTCGTCAGCTCGGACTTGTCGCTTGGGGCGGCCACGAGGGCGAAGATCCGGTCGGAACGCTATGGCCTGGGAATCAAATCGATCGTGGCGGACTTGGAGCACCTTCCGTACGCCGACCATTCGGTGGATCTCGTGGCCGTTCATGACGGGCTTCACCACCTGGACGACCCCTATGCGGGCGTGTCCGAGATGGCGCGCGTCGCTCGGCGCTGGGTCATCATCACCGAGCCCGCACGGGCGTCCGTCACACGCTTGGCGATCCGTCTGGGGCTGGCCCTGGAGCGAGAGGACGCCGGGAACCGCGTCGTTCGCATGGAGCCGTCCGAAGTGGCCGCATACTTGGAAGCACGTGGGTTCGTGGTACTGCGGGCCGAACGCTACGCTATGTACTATTCGCATCGTCCGGGGACGATCTTCAGGCTCCTGAGCCGGCCGGTCGTCTACTCGCTCGTGCGCGCAGGCTGGCGGGCGGCGAACGCGGTGTTGGGTCGATTCGGCAACAAGATGGTCATCGTCGCGGAACGCGCCCAGTGGGCCGGGGCCGATTCAGAGGCTCCCCGTGCCAGGTGAAGCCTGGCGACGGGATGCCATGACGAACAGGGCGAGAGGGAGGCCAGGCCGGTCTCCGAGTCCTGATCCCGAGGAGTACAGAGTGAGATAGAGGCAGGTTCAGCTCGCACTCCACGGTCGAGACCACGGGGCGCGCGAAAGTCGATGTCCTCCATCGAGGCATCGAGTCGCAGTGCGGTCCCTCGTCGAACAGGAAGCCGTCCTGGCTAGTCGTGGATGCGTGCCCACCCCATCGGTCGCGTTCATCCACAACGAGACAATCGACCCCTGCCCCACGGAGCCGAGTGGCCGCCGCCAGGCCAGCCAAACCTGCGCCGAGCACGAGAACCGTCACGTCATCTGCCTCGTACCGTCGCGACGGCGCCGGACAACAGCACCCCGCGCGAGGATCATGCCTTGGTATCCCAGAAGCTAGGGTGGGACCTATACCACTCGACCGTGGCGGCCAGCCCAGCTCGAAGGTCGAATCCAGGACGCCAGTTCAGGGTCTCGCGGGCAAGCGTGCTGTCACCAAGAAAGACCAGTTGATCACCCGGATTGGGAGGACGCGCGCCGACGAGAAGAGGTGCGTCCGAGCCGATGATCTCGCGCAGAGTGGTCGCCAGGTCCAGCACCGTGTGCTGCGCGGAGCCGGCGAAATTGAGACATTCCGGTAGCGTGCCAGCGTGTGCGGCCAGCTTGACCAACCCGACTGCGAGATCTAGCACGTACAGGTAGTCGCGGCGCTGCCTTCCAGAGGACATCTCCACCGGCTCGTCCCGCAGGAGCTTGGTAATCAGGTACGGCACAAGGCGATGAAGTCGCTCCCGTGGACCGTAGATGCTGAAGGGCCGGACCACGCACACGTCCAGTCGCTCGGCGCTCCGGAAGTAGTGCGCGAGAGCGGTTCCTCCAGCCTTCGTTGCGGCGTATAGCGTGGTCGGGCCAAGTGGAGCATCCTCGTTGAGAGGCCGATCCGCCGGAACATACTCCGAGCCGGACCCAAACACGATGGCTCGACCGATACCTGCCCGTCGACAAGCATCCAAGACCACGGCCACGGCGGTCAGATTGCCGTCACCGTAGACCCGTGCTGCATCGCCTTTGAGCGTGGGGTTCGACGACACGCAGTTGACGACGATATCGGGTTGCTCGTCGTGCAGGATCGCGAGCACCGCGACGCAGTCAAGAGCATCAACGAGCTGAGTGATCCGAGCTCCGAGCAGCGCGTCTTCGATCATCGCAGCGGCATCCAGCGAGCGTACCGTGGCGGTGACTGCCCACCCATCGTCCAAGAATCGGCGAACGAGCGCCGACCCGACAAGGCCGGTCGCGCCCATGACCACCGCGTGGCCCGGTCTGGTCATCCGTGCCGCAGTCCCCAGTCGTATGGAATGGACGAATCGAAGGGGTCCAGACGATCGATCTCGGATGGATCATGCGGGAGAGTGGCACAGTTGGCGACGACAGCTGTTCTGCTCCCGATGCCCTTGAATCCGTTCCAGACCATGGGCGGCACGGTCACGAGCATGTAGTTCTCTTCGCCGACGAAGTGCTCCTCGAGGATCCCGCGAGTCGACGAGTCAGGTCGGTCGTCGTAGAGAACGAGCTTGATTCGGCCGACGGGAACTGCGTAGTTGAGCGTCATCTCGCGGTGGATGTGCCAACCCTTGATGACACCAGGATAGACCGTACTGAAGTAGATCTCGCCGAACCCGAGGAAGTGCGGGTCATCGGCGCGGAGCATATGGAAGATGGCCCCGCGTTCATCAGCGATCCGAGTGAGTGGGGTCACCAGGACGCCATCGATCCGAGAGTTCACGCGAGTACCTCCCGATACCATTCGACCGTTCGCTCGAGACCCTCGTGCAACGTGAACGCCGGCGCCCAGCCGAGGCGGGTCCGTGCCTTCGTCGCATCTAGCCACTGGGCGGGGATCTCGTTTGGCGCGTCAGACTGGACAATCGGCGCGAGATCCATGCGTCCGACCGCTCGGCCGATCTCCTCGACCAGCTGGAGCACCGCCACGGCCTCGCCATGACCGAAGTTGAATGCCTCGCCGTGCTCGCGCCCGCTCATCAGCGCCGCGCCGAGCCTGAGGTAACCGGCGACGGCATCGTCGACGAACAGGTAGTCCCGGCGGAGGGTCCCGTCGCTTCGAATGATCGGGTGCTCGCCTCGAAGGAGCGATCGGATCGTGCCGGGCACGATGCGATCCCAGTTCAGGTCTCCACCGCCGTAGATGTTCCCGCACCGGGCGATACCGATCGGCAGGTCGTAGCTGTGCGCATACGCCGAAGCAAGCAGATCGGCCGCGCTCTTCGATGCGTCGTAGACGTTCCGTCCGGCCAGCGGATGGTCTTCTGTGTAGGGCAGCGTGGGGTTATCGCCGTACGCCTTGTCGCTCGAGGCGACCACGAGCGCATGGACGGGCCGAGCGACGCGGCGTGCCGCGTCCAGTAGGTTGTACGTACCGCGAACGTTCGCCTCCAGGGTTCCGAACGGCTGCCGCTGCGCGTGCCGGACCTGCGTCTGCGCGCCCAGGTGAAAGACCACATCCACCTCGTACTCCACGAGCGAACGTTCGAGCAGCGCGACATCCTCCAGCGATCCGCGCACACGAGCCACGCGGCCCTCGTCGCCACTTCTGGAGAGCTCGGAGCGGGGATCCTCGTCCCGGAGGAGGGCGACGACGGACGCTCCGGACGACAGCAGGCTGCGGACCAGCCACGATCCGACGATCCCGCTTGCCCCCGTGACGAACACGGTCCGGCCCGCGTATTCCGTCGCTTCAGTCATCCCAGACCCTCCAGGGCGCTGCCCCTTCCGACCACCGGCGGTTCAGATCACTCAGGTCCCGCTGGGTGTCCATCGGCTCCCAGAATCCCTCGTGTTGGTATGCCATCAACTGACCGTCTCGCGCGAGGCGCTCAAGGGGTTCGCGCTCCAGAATAGTGTCGTCACCAGCCAGGTAGTCGAGCACCGGACGCTCGAAGACAAAGAAGCCGCCGTTGATCCAGCCCGCTTCGGCCTGCGACTTCTCGGAGAACTCCGCGACGCGATCGCCGTCGAGAGCGAGCCCCCCGAAACGGGCGGGCGGGCGCACCGCGGTGACCGTGGCCAACCGTCCATGGGCTTGGTGGAAGGCGACAAGGCGATCGATCGGGACATTAGCCACCCCGTCACCGTACGTAACCATGAAGCGGCCTGGGAGGTGGTTGTCCAGCCGTCGGAGGCGTCCGCCGGTCATCGTGTCGAGCCCGGTGTCGACGACGGTGACGTCCCAGGATTCGGGCGGATCGTTGTGCCGGACGAGGTCGCCCGAAAGAGTATTGACCGTGAAGTCGGCGTGACGGTCGGCGTAGGAGAGAAAGTACGCCTTGATGACCTCGCCGAGGTAGCCGACAGGCACGATGAAACGTCGAAATCCAAAGTGGTCGTAGATCTTCATGATGTGCCAGAGGATCGGGTTTCCTCCGACTTCGATCATCGGCTTCGGGCGCGCCACCGTCTCCTCGCGGAGGCGTGTTCCGAGGCCACCGGCAAGAATGACGACCGGTACGTCCACGCTGGCCTCCGGTCCCATGTCGCTCACGCTGCGAGCCTCACACTCGAGCCTGCCGTCGAACCGCCGCGTGAGCATCGAGCAACGCCCGCGGGGACCTGCCGGGGCCTGTTGAACCACGCGCAGCACTGCCGAGAACACGCACGAGCCCTCCAGGCCAAACGCCGAACTGAGAAGCACGGCCCCGACAACTTCGGTGACGGCCTCCGGCTGAATGATATCCTCCGGCGATGGTGGCCACATCTTCCTCGGGCAGTTCCACCGTTGTGCCGGAGCGAAACGACCAGCGCCTCGCGAAACGACACGGCGGCGCCCGAAAGCCCTTGACCCGGCGGAACTGCGCTTCGGCCACGACCATGCCGGCTGCGGCCCAGCGGAGGGCCATCTCCTACGATCGCGAATGGTGCGCGCCGGTCCACGCGACGACGCAGCGCGGACCGGGCGAGGGCATCCTGTGAAGGCGCCGCGCGTGTTGATCTGCATCCTGCTCGACAGTGTCGGTCGAATCACCATGCGTCTCGCGGGGTGATGGGCTCACGGTCGGTGGTTCCAAAGCCCGCAGAATGTAGCACAAGCGACCCGCGCGTCGTCTGGGTCCCGGCAGTCCGCGCGATCCGAAGCCACCAACAACACGGCCGCGCTGCGCCGTGAGAATCGAGGGCGCCCGCGGGTGTGGCAGTGTGCGAGAATCACGCCGTGACGGAGCATGCCTCAGCGCCCAAGACAGACCTAATTGCGGGCCATGAAGTCGCCTTCTGGGCGGCTCGCCGGGTGATGGTCACAGGCGGGGCGGGCTTTCTCGGCACCGCGGTCGTTCGGCGACTCCACGAAGCCGGGGCGACTGAGGTCTTCATCCCCAAGGTCGAGGACTACGACCTGCGCAAGCTCGCCGACATCGACCGAGTCCTCGCCGATGGCAAGCCCGACCTCATCATCCATCTCGCGGCCGTGGTGGGCGGCATCGGTGCCAACCGTGAGAACCCGGGTCGCTTCTTCTACGACAACGCCATCATGGGCATCCAGCTCATCGAGCAGGCCCGCCTCGCGGGTGTGGCCAAGTTCATTGCCCTCGGGACCGTCTGCGCCTACCCCAAGTTCACGCCTGTGCCGTTTCACGAGGATGACCTCTGGAACGGCTATCCCGAGGAGACCAACGCCCCCTACGGTCTGGCCAAGAAGATGCTCCTCGTGCAGTGCCAGGCCTACCGGGATCAGTACGGCTTCAACGGCATCTATCTCCTACCGGTCAATCTCTACGGCCCGGGCGACAACTTCAACCCCGAGAGCTCGCATGTCATCCCGGCCCTCATCAAGAAGTGCATCGACGCTCGTGAGCAGGGCGAGGCCTTCATCGAGGCCTGGGGCACGGGCGCTGCCTCGCGTGAGTTCCTCTACGTCGATGACGCCGCTCGGGGCATCGTCCTCGCCGCCGAACGCTACGACGGGCGCGACCCTGTCAACCTCGGCGTGGGTAGCGAGATCACCATCCGCGACCTCACTGAGCTGATTGCGAGGCTCACGGGCTTTGGCGGCGAGATCCGTTGGGACCCCTCCAAGCCTGACGGCCAGCCACGCCGGGCTCTTGACACCAGCCGAGCCCGCGAGGCATTCGGCTTCTCCGCGGGGACGAGCTTTGAGGCGGGCCTCCGCGCCACCATTGAGTGGTATGAAGCGCGGCAGGACGGTCCCGTCGACGACGGTCCAATACTGACCCCCTAACACCGGTTGAAGACTGACCCCCTTGCCGCCATGGAGTGGCGGTCTGGATGGCCACGCCGCTCCGCGGATCTTGGACGCGATGAACGCATCAGCCGCATCCGAAACCGTAGCCGAAGTGTTTCGCACGGGAGGGCGATGCTGCTTGCAGCCGGACCGGGGACTCGTCTCCAGCCCCTTACTGCGGATCGACCGAAGTGCATGGTTTCCGTGGACGGCCGCGAAGTGCTCGTCCGTAATACATTGGGTGGCTCCGCTCAAATGGGATCCAGGAACCAGGAGCCGAGGGCGATTCCGATTCCGTCCACGCCATCGTCGATCCGGACTAGATACCGTCAGAGACGCGACACAAGCCCAGCCTCCGCTCAAAGCAACTGCTGAACTGGTGTCCCAAATCGCCCCACGGGTACCATGATGTTCCTGTACTCTGCGCCCTGCCATCCGCCGGTGCCGCTGCACGAGGAGACTGAGACGAAGATCCAGGGGACCAGGAATCGCGTGCGTCTACGCACCCCTGGCGACATCAGCGCATGAGGGTCGGGATCATCGGCTGCGGCCTTATCGGTGCGCGCCGGGCGAAGGTGGCTCTCGACTCGGGCGACGAGGTCGTCGTTGTTGCCGACATTGACGCGGATCGCGCTGCGGCCGTCGCTGCGGCGACGCACGCCGCGTGGACAACGTCGTGGAGCGAGGTTGTCTCGAGGGACGACCTGGACGTCGTGGTCGTGTCCACCTCCAACGATCAGCTTGCGCAGGCCTCAATTGCGGCTCTGAAATCGGGCAAGCATGTCCTGTGCGAGAAGCCGCTGGGCCGCAACTCGTCAGAAGCCGCGGCGATCGTCGCGGCGGCTGGATCAGCCGGGAAGCTGCTGAAAGTCGGGTTCAACCACCGCCACCACCCGGGCATTGCCGCGGCACGCCAGCATGTCGACGAAGGGGCGATCGGCAACGTCTTTGCGATCCGCGCGCTCTACGGACACGGGGGACGGGCCGGGTACGAGCGCGAGTGGCGAGCCGACCCAGCTCGATCTGGAGGCGGAGAGCTTCTGGATCAGGGCGTCCACATAGTCGATCTGGCGCGCTGGTTCATAGGCGAGATAGCCCAGGCACACGGCTTCATCGGAACCTATCACTGGCCGATCCAACCCGTCGAAGACAACGCGTTCGCCCTACTCCGCTCGAGCGGCGGCGGCATTGTCTCGTTCCATACGAGTTGGACCCAGTGGAAGAACACCTTCCGTTTCGAGGTTCTGGGAACGGACGGCTACGTTCGAATCGATGGGCTTGGCGGCTCCTACGGAACCGAGCGGTTGACCATAGCCAAGCGGAATGCGGACTCCTCGCCCCCGGTCGAGGAAACGACTTCGTTTGAGGGCCCAGATCTGTCCTGGCATAGCGAGTGGCACGAATTCTCCGCGGCCATCGCGCAGAACAGGCAACCACTGGGCAACGGCACAGATGGCCTGGCCGCCGCGCGGATCCTGGACGCCATCTACGCATCGGCCGCATCAGGGACGGTCGTCGAGGTGCCTCGCGCGTGAGGGCGATGCTGCTTGCGGCGGGCCTCGGAACTCGTCTCTACCCGCTCACGGCGGATCGGCCGAAGTGCATGGTCCCCGTGGCCGGTCGCGAAGTGCTCGTCCGGAACATCGAATGGCTCCGCTCGAATGGGATCCTTGAACTCGTCATCAACCTCCACTACCACTCAGAGGCGGTCGTCGACTCCATTGGCGATGGATCGCGCTTGGGCGTCGCGGTGGCATACTCTCGCGAGCCCGAGCTGCTGGGGACTGCTGGGGGTGTCCTGGCTGCTCGATCCCTGATCGGCGACGATACGTTCATCGTCGTCTATGCCGACAACTTGTTCGACTTGCAGCTGGGTGCCCTCGTTGACGCGCATCGGCAAAGCGGCGCGACGGCGAGCATGGTCCTGCTCGAGCGTGCGGACGTCAGCAGCAGCGGCGTCGCAGTGATGAATGAAGCCGGGTGGATCACGGAATTCCAGGAGAAGCCCCGTCCGGGGACAGAGAGGAGCCACTGGGTGAACGCTGGCCTTCTGGTCTGCGAGCCGGAGGTATTCGAGGACATTCCCCAGACGGCGCCCAGCGATCTGAGCCGGGACGTCATGCCGACACTTGCACACCGAGAGCGGGGCCTTCGGGGCCACTGTCTGGGCTCCGGCGAGCGCGTGATGTGGATCGATACGATAGCTGACTTGAGGTCGACCGAGGCCATGCTCGCGACCGCGAGTGGCAGGAGTAACGAATGATCCTGGTCCGGGCACCTCTTCGGATCGCGCTGGGGGGCGGAGGCACCGACCTTCCTTCTTACTACGAGCAGTACGGCGGCTTCATCGTCAGCGCCGCCATTGACAAGTACGTCTATGTCTATCTGAACAAGCCGGCGGCTGACGATCTCATCAGGGTCAAGTACACGCGATACGAGGAAGTCCACACGCCGTCGGAAGTCCAGCACGATCTGGTGCGGCCCGCTCTGCTCGAACTCGGGATATCCGGGAACATCGAGATCACATCCATGGCGGACGTCCCGGCGGGAACCGGGCTGGGTTCTTCGGCCACGTACCTGGTAGCGCTGCTCACCGGCTTGCACGAGATGAAGCGCGAGCGCATTCCCACGCACGCTCTTGCCGAACAGGCTTGCCACATCGAGATGAACCTGGCCGGCCACGCGGTCGGCAAGCACGATCACTACCTGGCGGCCTTCGGCGGGATCACCTGCCTCGAGATCGAGCGTGATGGACGCGTCGCCGTATCGCCGCTGGATATCTCCCAAACGACAGCGGACGAGCTGCGGCACAACGTCCTGCTCTTCTTCACAGGCATCACCAGGAGCGCCAACACTATCCTGGCGGAACAGAAGCGAGATACGACCTCGGGTAGCGACGAGGTCGTCCAGAGCCTGCACCGGACCATGGAGTTGGGGCGACAGGTCAAGGCGGCGCTCGAGGCCGGCAGGGTTGACGAGTTCGGCCTGATCCTGCACGAGCATTGGGAAAACAAGAAGCGTCGATCGGCCCTCATCAGCAACCCAGACGTCGACCGCTGGTACACGATTGCTCGTGAGGCGGGGGCGCTGGGCGGGAAGATCGTCGGCGCGGGAGGAGGAGGGTTCCTCCTGCTGTACTGCGCCGGTGCCGCCAAGGCGGCGGTGCGCACGGCACTCGCTCGTGAAGGCTTGCGAGAGATGTCCTATGGGTTCGACTACGACGGCGCCAAGGTGATGCTGAACGTATGAAGCGCGTACTCGTTACCGGCGGGGCCGGTTTCATCGGGTCTCATACCGTCGATCTCTTGCTCGAGAACGGGTATGAGGTCCGCATCATCGACTCGCTGCAGCCCCGGGTCCACCCGCGCGGCAAACCATCCTACATCCCCGATGACGTCGAGTTCATCAAGGGCGACGTAGCCAACCGCGCCGACATGGAACATGCCCTCGAGGGCATGGATTACGTGTTTCACATGGCCGCCTACCAGGATTACCTGCCCGATTTCAGCACCTTCATCCACACCAATACAGAGTCGACCGCGCTCATCTTTGAGCTTGCCGTCTCGGATCCGGATCGCTTTCCGCTCCGGAAGATGGTCGTGGCGTCCTCTCAGTCCGTGTCGGGCGAGGGCAAATACAGCTGCGACGCCGAGAGCGCGGTCCTCTACCCGGACCCGAGAGTGCCCGATAAGCTCCAGCGGGGCGAGTGGGAGATTGCCTGCCCAGCGTGCGGCTCTCCGACCACGCCGCTGCTTCTCGACGAGGCCACCTGCAGCCACCCAGGCACGACGTATGGCATCTCGAAATACGCCATCGAACTGCTGGCATTCAACCTCGGGCGTCGATATGGGATCGAGACCGCGGCGATGCGGTACACGTACGTCCAGGGGCCGCGCAACTCTTTCTTCAACGCCTATTCGGGGATTGCGCGGCGGTTCGCTCTGCGCATTCGGGCCGGCCTTCCCCCGGTCTGTTACGAGGACGGCCTCCAACGACGCGACTATGTCAACGTACGAGACGTGGCACGGGCGAACCTGATCGCCCTGGAGAACCCACGATCAAATGGCCTGGCGCTCAACGTCGGTGGCGGCCGTGCCGTAACCGTTCTCGAGTTCGCCAGAATGATGCTGGACGCATCGGGCAGTACTCTTGACCCGAGTGTTCCCGGGGAGTATCGGCTTGGGGACACGCGACACACGGTCAGCGACCTGACTCGGATGCGATCGCTCGGCTGGGAACCTCAGGTGCCGGTCGAAGAGAATGTCCGGCAGTACCTGGACTGGCTAGACACGCAGGCGGGCACCAACGAGTACCTGCTTGAAGCCGAGCGAGTGATGAAAGAGATGGGGGTCGTGCGCCAGGCCGACCGCCACGAAACGACGAAGAGGACTCGATGACCTACACAGACGATTTCCTCTCCGACTCCAAGAAGATCATTGATCTTCTTGATCGTGAGGCCATCGAGCGCATCGCCACCGAGCTGGCGGCAGTGCGGTCCCGCGGCGGCCGACTCTTCATCGTCGGATCGGGTGGCGGCGCGGGCCACGCCTCTCATGCGGTCAACGACTTCCGAAAGATCGCCGGCATCGAAGCCTACGCGCCCACCGACAACGTGTCGGAGCTGACGGCGCGCATAAACGACGAGGGCTGGGATACCAGCTACTCCAACTGGCTGCGCGTGAGCCGAATCGACGCCTCTGACGCGATCCTGGTCTTCTCGGTTGGCGGCGGCGATGCCGTTCGTGGCATCAGCGTCAACCTGATCCGCTGCATCGAGCTTGCCCGGGAGGTCGGAGCGACCGTGCTGGGCATCGTTGGACGCGACGGCGGCTACACCGCGGCCGTCGGCGACGCCGTCATCATTCCGCCCGTGAACGGCGACACGGTCACTCCCCAAACGGAGGGATTTCAGGCGGTTATCTGGCATCTGCTGGTCTCCCATCCCGCCGTTCGCCAGAAGCCTGGGAAATGGGAGTCGGCCGTTTGAGCGGGCGACCCGCGGTCTTTCTGGATCGTGACGGCGTACTCAACGAGAGCTTCGTTGGCGCCGATGGCGTGCCCCGGCCACCGGCTGGGCTGGCTGAGTTCACCCTCGTTGATGGAGCGGCCGAGGCGTGTCGCAGTCTGGGTGCCCTCGGCTTCCTGAGGATCGTGGTCACAAACCAGCCCGACGTCGCGCGAGGCACGCAGCGACGCGAGGTCGTGGAGGCGATCCATCAACGACTGCGAGAGGGCGTGCATGTTGACGACATCCGAGTCTGCTACCACGACGATGACGACCTCTGCGAATGCCGAAAACCCAAGCCAGGCTTGCTGCTGTCGGCTGCGCAGGACTGGGGGATCGATATGGCAGCGAGCTTCATGATCGGCGACCGTTGGCGGGACGTCGAAGCTGGCCACCAGGCCGGCTGCACGACGATCCTGATCGACACGCATGAATCCCGGGAGCTCACGATCGAACCCACCGTTCGAGTTGATTCGCTTTCGAGCGCGGTGAACTGGATTCGCGACCGCGTCAGGCACGAGGCAGGAGTAGTCCGATGAGGGTCTGCGTTTCAGGGCTCTGGCATCTCGGCACCGTCACGGCAGCGTGCCTGGCTGCCGCGGGACACGATGTCATCGGTCATGACGAAGATCCACAGCGGGTTGAACTCCTGGCGGGAGGACGGTCTCCGATCCAGGAGCCGGGGCTCGATGCACTCCTGGCCGAGGGGCTCGTCAGCGGTCGCCTGCGTTTTTCCTCCGACGTGGCCGCCGCCGCTAGAGACTCTGAGGTCATCTGGATCAGCCATGACACGCCCGTTGACGATTCGGATCGGGCCGACCCAGCCTCGGTGGTCAAAGCGGCGACTGCCTTCTTTCCCTACCTCGCGACTGGGTCCGTGATGCTGATCTCGTCACAGCTGCCAGTCGGCAGCACGCGGCAACTGATGGCTTCCTTTGAACAGCTCGGAACCAATCGTGCCGTAGCGTTCGCCTATAGCCCCGAGAACCTCAGGCTGGGCACGGCAATCGACTCGTTCACCAAACCGGAGAGGATCGTCGTTGGCGTCGAGGATCCGAACGGTCGGGCAGTCATTGCGGCTCTCCTCAGCCCTCTTGGGGCGCCGATCGAATGGATGTCCATCGAGGCGGCCGAAATGACCAAGCACGCCCTGAACGTGTTCCTGGCCACCTCAATTGTCTACGCCAATGAGATCGCCACCGTCTGCGAGTCGGTCGGTGCCGACGTTGCCGACGTGGTCCGCGCCTTGCGAGGCGACCCGCGCATCGGCCAGCGGTCGTATCTGGGCTTCGGCACGGGGTATGCGGGTGGGACTCTCGGTCGCGACGTGACTTACCTGGCCGACTTGATCGCCGCGCGTGGCATCGAGGCGCCTCTTCTGAATAGCATCGGCCCCAGCAACCGCAATCAGCAGCAATGGGTGCGGCGGATGCTGGTCTCCCAGTTGGGGGAGTTGCGCGGTCTGCGGATCGGGATCTGGGGTCTCACCTACAAGCCCGGCACGGACACTCTACGTCGGTCTGCGTCTATCGAGCTATGTGAGTGGTTGGTCGAGCAGGGCGCAATACCAGCTGCGCACGATCCGGCCCTGCGCGCGCTTCCTTCGGACATCGCGGCTCGAATTGCCCTCCAGCCGGATGCGCTCAGTGCGGTGCGAGGTGCGGATGCTCTGGTCGTCATGACACCCTGGCCGGAGTACCGGTTGATCCCACCAGCCTCAGTCGTCGCTGAGCTGCGGCAGCCTGTTGTTATTGATCCCGGTCGATTCCTGGCCTCTGTGTTCGGGAGCGATCCCGGGGTTCGGTATGTAGCCGTCGGGTTGGCGCACCTATGACTCAGGCGTTGCAGGGTCGATCCGCGCTGATCACCGGGGCCAGCATGGGCCTGGGTCTGGCCATCGCCCGAGCCTACGTCGTGGCCGGAGCGAACGTCCTCGTCTGCGCACGGGACAGGGGCCCGCTCGACGACGCGCTGGCGGAACTGACCAGCCTGGCGACAACGGGCCAGATCGTCGCGGCAGAAACCGCGGACGTATCGGACCCGGTGGACACTACTCGACTCGTTGCGGCCAGCCTGGAGCGTCTCGGGCAGTTGCACGTGCTCGTGAACAATGCCGGCGTGTATGGCCCCAAGGGAACGATCGATGAGGTCGATTGGGAGGAGTGGGCGGGAGCGATTCGGGTCAATCTCTTGGGCTCCGTGCTCATGGCTCGGGCCGTGCTGCCCCATTTCAAGGCTCAGCGATACGGCAAGATCGTCCAGCTATCGGGTGGGGGCGCGACGGCACCACTTCCTCGCATCAGCGCCTACGCAGCCTCAAAGGCGGGCGTCGTTCGATTCGCCGAAACCCTGGCTGAAGAAGTTCGCGATCTCGGCATAGACGTGAACTCGATTGCGCCCGGCGCGTTGAACACTCGACTTCTGGATGAAGTCCTGAAGGCTGGGCCCGAGAAGGTCGGGCCTGAGTTCTACGAGCGCTCCGTTCGCCAGGCGGCTGAAGGCGGAACCTCGCTGGACCGAGGAGCAGCGCTGGCCGTGTTTCTGGGCTCGGCCGCAAGTGACGGGATCACGGGTAAATTGCTTAGCGCAGTCTGGGATCCGTGGGAGACCCTGGCTGCCCATGTTTCCGACCTACAATCCAGCGACGTATATACGCTGCGGCGCATCGTGCCCAAAGACCGTGGGCTAGTCTGGTAGTGGCAGCCGCTACCGCACAGGCCCGCTCAGGCGGTCCGACTGAAGCCCAACCATGCGGACTCCACGGGAGGCCTTTCGAGATTTGACGACTTTGAGCGATCTACGGGTCAAGATCTTCGCCGACGGCGCGGACTTCGAAGGCATGATCGAGATGCGGGCCAACCCGCTGATCAAGGGATTCACGACAAATCCCACTCTGATGCACAAGTCGGGAGTCTCAGACTACCGAGCCTTTGCCCAGGCTGTGCTCGCGGCGATCCCGGACCGCCCCATCAGCTTCGAAGTTCTGTCCGATGACTTCGAAATCATGCATCGGCAGGCAATCGAGCTGGCAAGTTGGGCCCCCAACGTGTTCGTGAAGATACCCATCACGGATACTCACGGGCGTTCGAGCGCGGACCTTCTGCGCCGACTGGCCTCCGAAGGCATTCGGGTCAACGTGACCGCGATCCTGACCCTCGAACAGGTGGCGGTGGCCGCCGAGGCGGTGGCGGAATCGCCCGATGCTGTGATTTCCGTTTTCGCCGGAAGGATCGCAGACACAGGTCGCGATCCCGTGCCGCTCATGGCAGAGGCAGTGGAGATCCTAAGGCCACATCCGAACCTGGAACTGCTCTGGGCGAGTCCACGGGAGCTTCTGAACATCTTCCAGGCAGACGAAATCGGGTGCCACATCATCACGGCCACGACCGACGTCCTCAAGAAGCTAGATCTCGTCGGCAAGGACCTGACGACGTTCTCGCTCGAGACAGTCAAGATGTTCGTTCGCGACGCGCAGCTGGCAGGGCTCGAACTCTAGGCCGGACCCGACGCCGCGCTGGTCACGTGCCCTGCACCGAAGCCTAGCGCGTCTGCCTTCAGGTCCGCCCCGCGACCACGGTCATCTTGTTGCCGAATCGGCCCACAGTCGTATTCGCAACCCACCAGCTCGTTCGGGCCAGCGGGAAGAGGCCCCGCTTGCTGAACAGGCCAAATAGGCGTCCGGGCTCGTGGCGGTAGTACATCAGGTAGCGTCCGCTGGACAGCGTCCGGAAACCATGCTTTTCGATCTGAGCAGAGACATCCTGCGGGCGGAGTCGGATCACAACGTTGCCGGACTCCTCCTTGTGCAGAGCCAGACCAAGCCTGACGGCCAGATTGGTTCCAGCAGCGCGGGCGGGCTCGGTGATGGACACCGCCTGGCCGACCCTCGCCATCTCGTCGATCCCCGTCGTCGGATGCTCGAGATGGTGGAGCCCATCGTGGACGTAGACAAGGCCCACGGAGGCATCTCTGGCGGGCAACCGCTCGATGTCCGCAACGATGGACAGGAGCGGGAATCCGCCGCGACGCGCTCGTTCGCGGGCACGCTTGGCGGCCCCCAGGGAAATGTCGGAGGTGATCACCGCGGCGCCGCGCTCATGGAGGAACTCGGCATCCATGCCGGATCCGCCGCAAACGACGAGTGCAGTTGTGCCGTCGAGCCGCGGGCCCAGAGGGACCACCGCCCGCCGGAATTTCTCCCTCAGCAGCCAGTCGTACAGCGGGGCGGTCCCGTGGGGACGCGTCGTCTCGAATTCGGCCGCCGTGTCCCTATCGAAATGCGCCGCCTGACTTTCCTTGTGCGCATCGTGGGTGGCGTTGCTGTGGCCGTGCTCGTGATCCAACTCGTCGTGGTCAGCCGCGGCCCGATCGGCGATGAGAACCGGGATGCCGTCCTCAACCGGATACCGCTGCCCGCACCCGACACACCGGGCTTCGTCCGGCTGCCATGAGAGGCCCGAGCGGCATGCCGGGCACGCAAGGAGCTGTCTCAGATGCTCGACACCGTCAGTTAGTTCGTCGCGCGTCATCACGGTCTCCTGCCGCCGGAAGCCCTATCGAGCTGAGTCAGCGACCGGACAGAGCCCTACTAGCCAGCTCTCGTACGCATCGGAGATGGCGTCCCAGCTGTACAGTCTGCTCGCCCGGTCATGGGC